>Ga0196970_1000218_pt1 | contig 84542 bp, 123 predicted proteins | sample S1v_513CmetaG_FD_148672 | JGI IMG/M metagenome (GOLD analysis project Ga0196970, IMG submission 148672) | Soil microbial communities from Anza Borrego desert, Southern California, United States - S1+v_5-13C | ecosystem: Environmental > Terrestrial > Soil > Desert | place: USA: California...
AAGAATAGTAATTGCTAAGACGCCCGCCGACGAGCGCAAGCGCATAATGCACGCACGACATTACGCGTATACGTACGTGAGAGGAAACCTAAAACCAAAAATATATGAAGCTCGACACCAAGAGTATAGTGGCCATTGTTTCAGTCCTGGCTGCTGTGATAGCTATTGGGGTTCAATATTGTAACCCTAAGCCTAATCCAGACATTTACCCTAGAGATACCCTACGATCAGAAAGGGTAATCATCAAGGTTGATACCATGTGGAAAGACCGGATAATAGAAAAGCCCATTTATGTCACGGTTTATGATTCAGATACCATACTTCGGGTAGAAAAGTCCACTGATACAGTGGAGTTACCACCCGATACTATTGATCGGAAATTCCCTCACTTAGTTTGGGGAGAGTTCTTTGACGACCACCTGAAACTGCTGATGAAGGACACATCAGGCCGAATCATCGAAAACACATGGGCTCTTGACTACATCCGAAACCGATCTTACATCTTCGACGGTTATACCGGGGTTCTCGGAAGAAGGCCCAGATTAGGAAATGACCTTTCGGATGATTTCGGAGATGGGTCCCAATTAGGAGAGACTCTACGGAAGATGCGAGGCTTTGAATCTAATGCTTACTTGCTCTATGGTTTCAGAGGAAACTTCATGATTCGAGCCGATGCCTCTTGGAATTATCGAAAACTTGGACTATATTTGTATACCCAAGGAAGTACAATGGCCCCCAACCTGGAAGCAGGAGGTGGGTTAAGATACAGAATACGATAACCCATGAGTAGAAAATTAGTAGAGCAGATTAGGCTTACCTCGGAGCAATTAGCTATGTTGCAAAAGGTGATGATAGACCCCTTCTTCTTCGCCACCTTTATATACCTAATTCACCCTCTCCGAGGTAAAACCATTTTTAACCTATACCCATATCAGAAGAAACTCCTATGGCACTTTCTGAATGATCGGTTCAACATCATCCTGAAATTCCGCCAGGCAGGAGTAACAGAGCTTATCTCCCTATATTGCCTCTGGTTCGCAATGTACCATCCCAACAAGAACATTGTGATTATCTCGATCAAGGACAGGGTGGCAAAAAAGGTTCTTAGGAAGATTAAGTTCATGTATAAGAACTTACCTGATTTCTTAAAAGTTAAAGTAGTAAATAGCCGTGGAGAATCTATTGGGACCGCTACCGAAATCGAATTTGCAAATGGCTCTATTATTTCCTCAATTCCCACAACGGAAGATGCCGGCCGTTCGGAAGCGGTTTCACTCCTCGTTATTGACGAAGCTGCCATTGTTAGATGGGCAGAGAGGATTTGGGCCGCATCCTTCCCCACTCTATCAACTGGAGGTCGTTCTATCATCAACTCAACTCCCTACGGAGTTGGTAACTTCTATCATAAACTTTTCTCAGATGCGGTTGCAGGAGGTAATCTTTTCAACCCGATACGGCTCTTCTGGAGAATGCACCCCGAACGTGATGATCTATGGTACCGTCAGCAAAGAGAAATTCTTGGCCCTAGAAAGACTGCTCAGGAAATTGATGGAGACTTCCTTACCTCGGGGAATACAGTCTTTGACCTTGCTGATATAAGGGGTATAGAAGATGCAATACTGGAGGATGAAGATTATAGGGCCTTGGAAGTTGATATGAATGGTCAACTTAGAATTTACAAATACTATGACCCCTCAAGATTCTACACCATCGGAGCAGACGTTGCAACCGGAAGATCAAACGACTTCTCGGCTTTCTCGGTTATGGACGATCTTGGAGAAGAATATGCCTCTTTCAAAGGAAAGATTACTATTGACCGGTTCGAACCTTTATTGGTGGATTTCGGAAATAGATATGGGAGAGCCCGTTTGGCACCAGAGTCCAACGACATTGGTTTAGGATTAGCTACTAATTTACAGACCCATGGATATGAAAACCTCTATTATTCCAGAGCCCTTTTAAAGAAGAAGGGGGAAGCAAGGCATAGGCAAGAGGAAATTCCTGGCTGGTATACTACCAAAAAGAATAGGCCCGTTATCATTGCCGGGCTCGAAGAGGATATAAGAAACGACACCTGCATTATTAAAGATAAAGCATTTTGTGATGAGGCTTATACCTTCATTTATGATAACATGGGTAGACCGGTTGCAATGAATAAAGATAAACAGGCCTCAGATGATATTCTGGACGATCAGGTATACACTGATGATGCTATCTTTGCCAAGGCAATCACTAACCACGTCAGAAAAGAACCAAGACGTTCACACCTAATACTACCAACATAATGGCATTTCTTGATAACTTTAAACGTGGAAGCCTTCCTAAAAGGGGGGCTTTTCCATTACCTAAGGCTGGCGGTAGAGTATCTAAACCCCCAGTAGATAACAACCTTTGGGATGATACCTTGAAGGTTAGCGGACATCACCAAGTAGTTAAAAAGCCTTTTGTAGATAAATACATACCCCTGATTCGTAGCCTGAATATGATGAACGGGGACGTATCACAGGCTCTATGGAATATCGTTAGTTTAGGAAACACCGGCCATAAGATTCATTTTGACCCCAGTGTATCGGAAGATCAGCAGGAAAAAATGAGAAAGCATATCCTGAACAGGCCTAAACCATGGATGTCCGGCCAGGCGGGAGTGGATGGAATGGTAAATAAGAAGTTCTATCAATTACTTATTTCCGGGGCTTTATCAAGCGAATGGGTACCGGAGGTTGATCTTTCAGGGGTTGCAACCAATCTTCTGGTAGGGCCAGAAGAAATCGAATTTGTTTTGAGTAGGGATGGACTAACCTATGAACCCTATCAAAGAAGTAGCCTATATAACCCCACTTCAATCTCAAAGGGTGGCCTAATCAAACTGAACCCAAATACCTATAGATACTTCGCTCTCAATGGAGATACCGAGAATCCCTATGGTATTCCGCCATATATCCCTGCAATAGAGGATATATACACCCAACACCTGATGAAAACCAACATTAGGCATATTGTTGAACAACTAGGCCTTGTTGGATTCCTTACTGTACTCCTGGAGAACCCAGATCAATTACCCGGGGAAACTAACGATCAATACTTTGCCAGAACTGAGAAATACCTAACCGATACCCAGCAGAGATTAAAGGATGGTATGAGGGATGGTATAGTAGTGGGATATAAACCCGATGTTGAATTTGAAACTTCCTCTATATCCCGAGCCTACGCCGATGCCTTGGAATTGTATAAGAATAATGAATCTTCTATTGCCACAGGCATGAAACAGGACCCCACTCTATGGGGAAGGGATTATAATACCTCGGAGACTCAGATAACCGTGGTATTCATGAAGATGATCTCCGAACTTCGGAATTTCCAAAACCTGATTGCAACTGATCTGGCCTTTGGATATTCATTAGACCTAAGATTGGCTGGATTCCAATTTGACTATCTGACTGTTAAATTCAAACCATCTACCTTAGGGGATGATCTTAAAATACAACAAGCCGAAGAAATAAAGATTCGTAATGTTGAACGAAAGATGCTCCTTGGTATAATTAGTCAAGATCAAGCCGCAGATGAATTAGGTTATGATAAACCATTTGAACCAGAACCTAAAGTTGATTGGGAAACTCTCGCCGGGGGTAAATCCCAGGCTGAACTGGAAATAGCTTCAGAGAAACGTGAGGCAGGAAAAGATGCTTCCGATAAGAAGAATAGAAAAAAGAACAAGCCTACAGGCGGTAAAGATAAATAACTAAATCATCAAATATGTGGTTAGACGTAATGGAACTCAGATCAGGCCATAGTCTGATTCTGAATAACCTCCCTGACCTTAAGGATGCAAAACCCGATTTTGCTCATGTGGGTTCAGGAACCCCGGTAGATAGAGAATCCTTTGGGTTATTCTCTTCACCGGACTTTAACAAATTCTATCCGGGTGTAAAGCAGGAGGATTTGAAACCCAACTCGGAAGATTTCATAGAACCCGTATACAGAGCCCTTTCCGAGGTAATTGTCCATAAGAACTGGAACCCGGTTGATTTCGGTGAAAATGGGGTTCTTAAGAAATCCATGAGCCTGCTTAAAGGACAGGCGGTAAAGGGAGACCATGAGGGTGGTATACATACCTCAATGGGAGCTGTTAACCATGTAGTATGGGAGGAATCTTATAAACAGAACGGAATTCAAATACCTGCCGGTATCAATGCTCGATTTAAGATTGATGCTAAAGCAAACCCCAGAATTGCCCGGGGTATACAGATGGACCCTCCTTCGATTCATTCCTGCTCGGTAACAGTATCTTTCCTTTGGGATAAGTCTCACCCCTCAATGGACCAAAACGAGTTTCTTAGTAAACTCGGAACCTACGATAAGGATGGTAAGATGATTCGCAGGGTTGCTACCCTTATTAAGAACTACCATGAGATTTCCCTGGTAGATCACGGTGCTGACCCCTTTGCCAAGAAAAAAACGGAGAATGGTAATATCGTTCTTCCTGAACATGCCAATACCGTATATAACTCTTGGAAGGCCGAAAAACATAAGGATAAAAACGACAAATTCTTCTTTTTCGACTTCAAAGATATTGAGGCCGAGGATATAATCAGCAACACAGGAAATCCTACGATACCTGCTCCATCTAATGAAGAAACTCAAACTTCCAACACTGATAATATGAAAGAACATCTCATAGCCCTTGCCACAATCTTCGGCCTGACTTTCGATGAAACTAAGCCCGAATCTGCCACTGCCCTTATTGAAGCAGTGAAGAAAGCTAAAACAGATTTGGAGACCGCTCAAAATACAGTAACGGAGCTTCAAGCTGCGAAACCCGATGAGGCGGTTCTCACAAAACTTAAGGATTTCCAAAAGAATACCCTGGCTTCGGCAAGAGCTGCTGCAATTGCCTCTCTCCAAAAACTTCATGACAATCAGGCTCCCAAGTCTCTGGTTGATGTGATTGAAAACCTCGATAACCTGGAAGGTATTGCCGCCCTCAAGGGTTCTTATGACGACCAACTCGATAAGAAATTCCCGTTAGCTTGCAAGAAATGTAACAGTACGGAAGTTAGCAGGGCCTCTGCTACCGCTAAACCGGAAGGTGAGGAAGCTCCTAAAGTTGAGGCATTGAGTGCTGAACAGGTTCGCAACAAACTCATCAAGGAGCAAGGCAATATGGCCTTCAACTTCTAATATCCTATTACCATAACAATCTTAAATATCAACTACAATGGGCTCTTTAACACAAGCCGGAAAGAAATCGAAAACCGCGATATGGCTCCATGAATCTCACAAACTCCATGTTGAGTTCCAGGTAGCCGCTGGACAAACCGTTTACCGCGGTCAGCCAGTAAAACTTACCAATGACGGTAAAATCACTCCATGGGCAAAAGCCGATTTGAACCATCTGATTATCGGTTATGTAACTACTGATCAGATTGCTGGTGAATGGGCTACAGTTGCCATGAAGGGTTATATGGGGGTTCTCGCCCTCAATGCAACCGCCGGTGCAATGAACTGCGGTCCGGTAACTTATCAAGCATATAATACTGCAAATGGTGATACCACTCATGGTAACAAGGGTTACAGTACCTATGCTGCTCCCACCACTGATACTGGAAACACCGAAACCCATGCTTGGAGCATTGACCAGGCTGCCGCACAATACGATCTCATCCGGGTGATTGTAAACTAATAAGCCGACAATACCTGGCCAATTCTTAATACAGACTAACATTAAAAAAATACCATGTCTAAACAATCTTTATATTTGGCAGACCTCCCTACCCTGGTAAAGGAAATGGAGGCCATGAGAAAGGATGATAAGAACCCACGGGACATCACCCTTGCTGAGTATGTAAAACTCAAATACCCGGAAATTACCATGGAGACCTTTTACGAGGACCTCGGGGTAAATCCGAACATCATGACCATCGAGAACCTTCTGAACATGCCAGATCAGAACATTCGTTGGTTGATTCCTGAAATCTACCGTGAAGCTCTTCGCTTGGGTATTCGTAAAGCCCCCATCTATCCTTCACTCATTGCCGGCGAACAATCAATCTCTGGCCTTGAACTGAACATGCCCGCCATCAATATGTCGGATGCCGGAATGAAAAAGGTAGGGGTTGGTGAAACTATCCCATTGGGAGATGTTTCCTTCGACCAGAAAAAGGTAAAGATTTACAAACTCGGTCGTGGTATCAAGATTCCTTACGAGGTTCGTCAATATGTTGCGATCAACCTGGTTGCCCTCTATATGCAAGACATGGGTATTAAGATGGGTATGGGACTTGATTATCTGGCTCTCACCACTGCGATCAATGGAGATCAAGCTGACGGTACTGATGCGGCTCCTGTTCTCGGGGTTGCAACCGATGAAACCCTGGTATACCGCGATATTTTGAAATTGTGGTTCCGCCTTTCCCGCTTGGGCCGTACTCCAACAATCCAGATTGCCGGCGAAGATACTGGCTTGGATGTGATGGAACTCTACCTGAACACCCGCTTCACTGAGGGTAAACAAAGAACCCAGGTAAACCCAAGGGTAACTCTACCAAATGCAGTTGACCTTTATATTCATGGAGCAATCCCGGACAAACAAATCCTTATGATTGATAAGGCCGGAGCTCTTCTGAAACTGAATGCTCAACCACTCCTGGTAGAAACCGAAAAGATTGTGAGCAATCAAACAGAGGGCACCTATGCTACAATCACTACCGGCTTCGCAACCATTTTCAAAGATGCCCGCATAATCCTTGATAAAGGCCATGCAAGTTCAGAGGATGGCTACGGTCTTGAGGATTATGACTTCCTGAACCCTGCACCTTTCGAGGTAGTACCATTTGGTAAAAAAGGATAACCTTCTAAGCCTTAATATATAAGAAAGCCGATATTCTATTTGAATATTCGGCTTTTTTTATTCCTATTCAATTCTAGTCAAAAATTTCGTAAAATGAAATATCTATTAATCTTTTTAATTTCCCTCACTACGTGCTTCGGGGGATATGCCCAATTCAATTCCTTCCAAGAGATTAAGGACTATAACGATCAGAATATAACCACGAATGGAACCAAGGCCATTACGGGTTCAAAACTGAATCTTGCCTTAAATGGGGGTTTTAAATTCTTCCATGACAATTACTTCAAAAAAGCCGAGACGGATGCAAGGTTTGCCTTTAAAAACCATACGCATCCAATTTCTAGTGTTCAGGGGTTACAAGATACCAATACTAACCTGAGGACAGATATTGAATGGTTGAAGGCTAATTTGGAAGTAGGAGGTGCCGCCAATATATCGGGAGACGTAAATACCATATTATATCGAACCGCGGATGGGGCGGCTGGAAACAGTAAATTAGGATTTGACCCGGCTAATCATACCCTACGATTAGGAAACGCCTTTAATTCCTTTAATGGAACCCCGGCTTCTGACCGATGGATAATGAGCATAGGAGAACTAAATACCTATGATGCCGGAACCGAGGCAGCTATAATAGTGGGATATAACAACGTATCAAAGGTATCAAGGGGTGCGATATTCGGAAGTAATAATACCGCAAATGGCTCTGCATCCGGAGTAGACCTAGATAATTCATTCATTGCGGGTGAAGGTAATAATATCCAATGGAGATACTCTTTTGCTATGGGCCTTCAAAACCAACCCGGTTATCAAGGCTTAGCATTAGGAACCTGGAACCAATCTACCATAGGATTAGGAAACTCCGGAACCAATCACATGTTGGGAAACTATCTAACTTCCAAATACCCTAATTCGGTTATAACCGGTGTATCAAATAATCTAACCGAGATTGATGCAAGAATCGGAAATGTAGATAGCGTAGCCTTCGCAGTGGGAGCCGGAACAGATGCTTCAAATAGAAAGACCGCAATTTTAGTAGCAAGGGGTGGAGAAAGAATTTGGTTTCCTCAATTAGCCGATGCAGGTAATGATACCACCGTCTTGGCCTTGGATGAGAACGGAATGTTGATAACCAAGACCGCTACGGGAGTTGCCGGAGAATCACCCCTAACCTTCCAAGCACCCTTGAATAGGGTGGGTAATGAAATAGGAATTAATGTAGTGGGAGTAGATAACGGGGTTATCACTCCAACCATGAAAACCACATGGGATGGTAAACAAGATGCAATTACCTGGGCTAATGTAACCGCAGCCTCCAATAAGGTAACTTTAGGAGGTACTCCAACCGGCTCAGTTAAATCAGCCTTTAGCATTGACATTAATGAGAGCAATCTAACCCTGAATAATATAGGGGGAGTTTTGGGAGTTGCCAAAGGAGGTTTAGGTTCATTAACTCTAACGGGTAATGGTGGTAAATACGTTAAGGTAAATTCGGGTGGAACCGGATTTGAATTAGCCACTGTATCGGGTGCAGGTATTCAAAGCGTAGTTGCTGGAGATAATGTAACCATAGATAATACTGACCCAGCAAATCCAATTATTAATGCAACTGCCGCAGAATCTGCAGTAACTTCATTATTTGGTAGAGTGGGTGATGTGGTTGCAGTATCTGGAGATTATAATACTTCCCAAGTAACGGAGAATACAAACCTCTACTTTACCGATGCAAGAGCAAGAGCCGCAATATCCGTTACTGCTCCTCTGACCTATAATCCAGGTACAGGGGCTCTTGGAATGACCGCTTCTTCAACTGGAGTGGCAGGGTATTTAACCTCTGCTGATAGAGCTACTTTATTCGCAAAAGAACCGGCAATAACCGCAACAACTGCGTTTGATTATTATAGGGGTGATAAAACCTTTGCAACCCTTAATACCGCAGCAGTTCCTGAATCCGGAGCAAACCAATACTTCACCAATGCCAGGGCCAGGGGTGCAATATCCCTGACTACCACAGGAACATCTGGAGCCGCTAGTTATAATTCGTCTACTGGGGTCTTAAACATACCCCAATATTCAGGAGGTGGAGTTCAAACAGTTACTGCCGGAACGAACATATCAATAACCGGAACTTCAACGAACCCCGTAATTAATGCTACAGGTAGCTCAGGAAACGCGGTTAATATAACATTGGCGGGATTAGATGCTTGTACACCCTGTCAAACTACTCTACCCTTTTATATTACAGATGCAAATAAGGAAGGGTACTTTAGGTATGCAGGAACTGTTGCAAACCAGACTACAGATAATGGGGTAACTAGAGTTGTGAGTGCTGATCTTAAAGCTTATGATCGAGTATACGATGGAACTTTAAATGCCCTTTGGTTTGGTATGGTTCCCGGATTATCAGATGGAACCACCCGGGCTAATAACGTAGCTGCGTTTAATGCAATGGTGGCGGTAGCAACTGATGAACAATGGATGAAAATACCTAAAGTAGAAGGCAAAGATTATTATACTTCTGGACCTCTGGTAATGAACTCAGAATCCAAAAAGTACAGATTAAGAATTGAAGCTACAATCATCAGTGCGGGTGATGGGGTTATAATGGAGGGTTTCGGACACCAACTAGAATCTTTAGGAGAGATTCTTGGGCCTAACTCCGGAGCTAGTGATTCGGCCAGTTTTGCTGCATATACCAATGATGGTCTATATTTCAGGAACTGTGATAAATGTGAAGCTCGGGTATTCAGGGTTAGGGAATTTAAAAATGGGGTAGTATTTGCTGGGGAATCTACCGCTAATCCTCAAGGAACCCAATATTGCAAATTGTGGTATACACAGATTAGAGGTAATTATCGCCAAATATATATCACTACTCGGGGGACTACCGGAAGCACTGGCGGAACCGCTCAATCAGGTAACTGGAGCAACTCCAATATAGTTTATGGGGGTCAGGTAGGAGGCGGTTTAACTGAGGCAGGAGGTACATTCGGAATAGTAATTAAAAGAGAGCCCTCATCTAACCAGGGATTTAACTCGGGGGGTGGAAACCCATTCAATCAGAATTACTTCTTCCATACCGGATTTGAAGGATTACGTTGGGGTATTTGGGCAGAGAACGCAGACTTTAACTATTGGATAGGTGGTAGATGGGAAGGTGGAGCAGTTACCAATAAAATATATCTTAGAGAAAGCACTGCTGCCAACCCAGCCACTAATACTGCTATAGGTGAGAATGCCTATGCAAACTCCCTCATCGGCTTCAAGATGAGTGAGAGTTACTTTACACAAGGGGGATTCGGAATAGGAACCTCTCTGAGTGGAGGAGTAATGTTAGAAGCCGATGGTAATATAACTGGTAATATAACATTACCTAATTCTACCGGATTACTTACCAGCATAGCGGGGGATGATTCACCTTCTGCCTTTGAAAATAGTACCCATAATATGATTACCTTGGGAGGCTTTACCACTACAGCCACTACCCATACTAATCATAATTATAGGTATGCAATGCACTATAAGAGGCATGGCTATTTCTCTGATCTTTACGTACCATTCGAGTTACTCGCTACAACTGTATCATCCAATTACACGGTTGCAGATACCGTAAATGACGTTGTTGTTACTGCTGCCGCTAATGTTGCTTTACCCGGACCAACCAATTGGCAAAGAAGAAAGATTACGGTTAGATCGGGTCTAACCTCAGGGACTGATGGAGTAACAGTATCAGGTTCAATTAAGTCAGGGGATTTTACCGCTATACCCGGAGGAGCTGCGGTAACATACGAAGCAATAGGTTCAGAATGGGTAGCTGTTTCTAGCTTGGGTACCAGCCTAAGTGGAGGTGGAGGCGGTGGAGATAATGGAGATATAAGTATTGGGGCTTTCTCATTAACAGGAAATGCCAATGGCTTATCTAATAACCCAACCTTAGTTCTCCACGGTGCAACCCGAACTACTCCAGGCGGAATCGCTGCTGAATACCAGGTAATAGGGGGAACCAAGAGAATTGAAAACTCGACTGGAGGCCTAACCCATGCTATTGAACTGGGAATAGGGGATGGAAACTCAGAGATAGAAATTGCCAGGGCAGGAACAACCGGTAATGCCTGGGTATCCTTTCAAAATGCCGCTGCTTCGGGTTCAACACAACAATGGAATATGGGTATGGCAACTGGTACCAGTACCTTTGCTATTAGAAATGCCCAATCAGCTTCCAATGTGTTTAGCATATCCGCTTCTAATGGAAACATATCAGTAGGCTCTGCTGCTCCAGGTACGGATAAGTTAACAGTGAATGGTACGGGTAAATTTACCAGCACCCTTAAATTAGCAAAAGGAACCAATGCAGTACCCCCATTATTATTTGACCCAACTTCAGATGCTTCCCTGACCGTAACCCAACCAGGAGCAATGGAGTTTGATGGTGAGAACTTCTTCCTGAGCTCAGTTCTTTCCGGTGCGAATGTTAAACAAACCATCTTAACCAACTCCAATGATGTAGATATTACCGGAGATAAAACATGGATGGCAAACCCAATTACTCCGGGTAAAATTCATGGAACCTCTACAGAACCAGGAATGGTATTAACCACTCTTGGAAATGTAACAGGAGCACATTGGGCTAGGAATGAGGGAGGCTTCTTATTATTCGCAGAAACTACCGCTCAGACTTCGGCAGAGAACCTTGCTACTGTAACTCTACCGGCTAACAAAGGTATGGAGGTAGAAGTGATTGTGATAGGTAAAAGATCAGATAATACGAACCTATGGAGAGAACATCGTATTATAGGATATGCAACAACAGCCTCAACCTCCGCAGTAAAAACCTCTACCGTAGTATCAGCCCATACTTCGGATTTCACACCCGCTGCCGGGGTATCATATAGCACCGGTGGGGGATTAACATTCACGGTTTCAGTAAGCTCTGCCGGAACAGAGAGTGTACAATGGACCGCATATATCAAGGTTAGACCAACATTCACCCTAGAATAATATTAACTATGAAAAGAATACTTATATTTCTGATTCTGGCCCTCCCCTTTGTGGGGGGAGCCCAGACTGCGGCATGGACCGCTAAAACAATTCCTGGTTCTTATACCAAAGCCTATGGATGCGCTAATGGAGGTTTTCAGGTAGCCTTCATGGAGGTAATGCACCAATTCGTAAAGGATGAAAGAGCCTCTAATAAGGTAGGTAAACGGAAGTTTCCCCTAATCATTTTCCTTCATGGAATAGGGGAGCGTAGTGGGAGTGCAACGTCAGCAAGGGGAAATCCAGCAACGTTAGCCGATCTATTCACTACGAACTTAATGAGTGGATTACAATATACCACTTCATCCCTATATGTATATACTTTTAAAAATCCAGATGGAAGTCGAGAATACCCGATATGGTGGGCTCCACAATGTTGGGGTGGACATAGCTTTTTCTACCCTACTTATATCGAGGCCATGCTTGACTACGCTGAGGATGAATACTCGGATATAATCGACTTTGATAGGGTATATTTAACTGGGTTATCTTTTGGAGGGGGTGGTACAATGATTGCTGCTCAATATCACCCAGTATCAAGAAGGTTAACTGCTATTGCTCCTAACGTATCTGGGTATTATACTTATAATACTGGAACCTCATGCCAATTTCCTGACCATCTAAATTTTGCTGAAATCAAGGCTAATAAGATTCCGGTATTTGCAAATCATGACCAAGCCGATGCAACTACCGGAGGTTCCGGAGTTACAGATAATTTTGTTAGAAGGCTCCTTGAAGTTAAGCATAGTTCTCCCATTATATACACTGCCTTTAATAATTCACCCATGACTGACGACCATAGGATTTGGAATTATATGTACAGTACCGGAAACTGGAATACCCAATTTACCCTAAGAAACGGAACCACCCATTACTTTGGGGGAACCAATGGAAAGAACTTCGTTGATTGGTTTTTACAATTCAGTAGACCTCCACGCCCCGAATAGGCATCCTTGCATACGACACTGAATCCATATTAATAAACTTTTCATTTATGGCAAATATTAAATTAAAATTGGGGCCTAATGCTCGTAACTTCTCAAGTGCACTGAGCAATTTTTCAATCTCTGGCAATCAGGTAAAAGAACTTGATAAGGGTCTATACATCAGGGATGGCCTGATTCAGGATGCAGTTAAAGGAGGCCATCTTCAAATTGTAGAGGATGAGATTAAAGAGGACCTGGGGAGTTTGGAGCAAGATGATGATGATACCTCTACCGATTATACCCAGGACACGGGGGATGATGATACCGAAGATGATGATACCGAAGATACCGAAGATGATGAGGAAGACGAAGATACCGAAGATGATGAGGAAGACGAAGATACCGATGATGAGGAAGAAGGCCCTGAAACTAAATCGGAGTTCATTGATGCCTTGAAAGAACTTCCTCTTAGCAATAAGGATAAGAAAGACCTGGCTAAAAAAGACCTCAAAGAATTACAAGCTCTGTACGCTAAATACAAAAAATAATGGCAATTCCAACAGCAGCTTTCACCTTTACTGACTCACTGGATAGAACCGTCACCTTCAAGGACGGTTCTTCTGGTAGTCCGACCTCCTGGAGTTGGGACTTCGGGGATAGCTCCTCATCCACAGACCAGAATCCCGCTGCCCATGTTTATGCAGCTGATGGGGTATATAAGGTGAAGCTTACCTCAACCAATGTAGATGGCTCCACATCCTTTGAATATGAAATCGTGGTAGTAAACGGAATGTTAGTGATTGGGTCAATAGCCCAATTAGTGAAAGATGAATTACCCACGGGAGTAACCATATCCGATATGGCTATCCAAAATGCCATGAGGAACTGGATGGTTATTATGAAGGATGCGGACAAATTAGAAGATGCTGACCAATTCAATCAGGCTAAATACCGCCCTGTAACCCGACTCCTTATAGCCCGATTAATAATCTATGAAAAGATTGTTCAACAGGCTCAGGGGGGATTGGTTCAAATGGGGGGTTCAAATGCCGGAGGTTTAAAAGCCGTAGAGATAGGACCGGCAAGAACCGAATGGTATAATGAAAGTGAGAGTTGGAAATCAGCACTCCAAACTGGGGGCTCAGTAGAATTATTGACCTCATCATTATGTGGATTAGCCGGAGAAGTAGGCATCCATCTTCCTATGTGTAGAAAAACCAAACACGTTCTATTACCTAAAGTATATTACCCATGCCGTCGTTAATTAATGGTGTAGAATGGGCAGCCTTCAAACAATCCCAGGCCAATATATGGGACACCTTCGGACTCAGGACAATGACTTGGGTAAGAAGGACCAAGAATGTGGGTAGATTCAATGAGGGAGACTTTACTTCTACAACTGAAACCCTAAGGTTTATTGCTCATCATAATATCCTGAGAACCTGGCCCATTGATTATAATACAGAATCCGGGGAATTGGATAGGCAAACTGTTCAGGTATATATCTTCAAACAATATCTGGCCGATCTGGGTTTCATTGATGGCAATGGTAAATTCATTTATAACCGGGATATAGACCGATTCATCATAGATGGTGAAACCTACGAACCCGAAGGAGATACCCCAGCTGCCCAGGCAGGAATAGAAGATTTATGGTTCACTATGGTTCTTAAAAGAGATAATAAACCAACCAGTGGCTAATTCATTAAAACAATCGCAATTAAGAAGAGCCGGAAGGAATGAGGAAGGAGACTATGCCGGATATGCTATGCGATTCCGGTTGGTTGGGGAATGGAAAAGAACTATGGATGTTATCCAGAGACTACCCAACTCCATGAAAGAATCTTCCCTGAATGCCCAGATGAAACTTGGGGAAGAGGTAATAAAGAGAGTAAAAGCTCACCTTCGCAAACAGGACTTACCTTGGCCTCCTTTACATTCAGATACCCAGGCTAAGAAATCAAGAGCAGATTTAGACCCAAGGGCTTTGATTGCCTATGGTAGTTATTACCATAATATCAAGGTATGGAGGGTAGGTTCACAGAAGACTGTACTGATTGGAGTGAAACCGGGAATATACACCCGGACTTACATGGGTAAGAGATCAAAGATAGACATTGCTCGAATCGCCGCTATCCATGAGTTTTCATCCGGTAAGAGAGTTCCTAAGAGACCTCTATGGAATCCTACAATAAGAGAAATGGGTGGAGCCCAAGGTTTCAAAGACCAATTTTTAAAATCATTCAAAGCCTATTTAAGAAGGGCTGGTATACCCTTTAAACACCTTAAATTATGATTAATCAAGATGAGCTGATACAAACTCTAATCGAAAGGTCTTTAGAGGATGCACTTAGGGCTGAGTTAGTAGCTGAAGGATACTTACCCGACTATACGATCTATACTACTGATGCTGCATGGAAAACCCAATTAAATGTTATACGGGGAACTCACGGATTTGCTATTGAGGTTTTTGGGCATAGCAACTCACAAGATAAGGGAACTAAACAGGTTCCCCGTTTCGTATTTATCCCCGGCAAAACAGTGCCCGGGGATGTTGGTTTAGAGTTCTCCCCGGTATACGAGCAGGTAAAAACTGGAGAAACAATAGATCATTGGATTAAGAATAGAATACCCTATGAGACCGCTAACTTCCAATTTGAACTCCACATAGTTTGTGAGAGTGCGAAGCAGCATAGAATAATGCACCATATTTATAACAAGGTAATAGGTGCCCGGAGATTCATGAAACTTTATAATGACCCGACACAATTATTCTTTCAAGAACAAATAGGCTTCTATGATCAACCCGACACGATTGATGGAATTACAGAGGTCGTCTACCAACACGAGGTTAAAGACCTTTATGCACATGCTCCAATTGCCCTTGGTACGATTGCTAAAATCACGGAGATCAACCTCGAGATTACCCCTATGGGATTGGCCCGGTTACTTGAGAACGGCACCCTCACGGAAGAAGCTCCATTTGAAGTTCACACCCTTAAAGTAGACCCACACATGATGGTAGAAAGATTCTATACCCATACCGGGGCTGATAGTGATACCTCCGGAGTTATTGCCAACTTATCGACGGCGGCATTCGTAGGAATAGAAAGGGGAACTAAACCTATAAAGAGGTATACCGGAGTTGGAGCTCCACCCATAGGTCAATATAAGATCAACAATGATAATACCCTGACCATTAACCCCATAATGAGGACGGGAGAAGAATTACATTTACTCATGCAAATATAACCCAGAAATGAAAAGGATTTTACTGATATTCTTCTTAGGATTAATCTATACATTTGGGCATGCCCAGGTCCCTCTAGTTCAACGATTAGGACAAGATACGTTAATCATTGAAGGAAACGGATATAAGGACACTACGAATGTCTATATGTTCATTCAGGGTTACCAGGATTCTAATACAGTCTTGGCAAATCTAGGGAATGGACGATTGGCATTTATGTCAATGGCCGGGGGTGGACCTCATACACATACCATAGGACAGGTTACTGGATTGCAAACCGCCTTAGATGGGAAGGCCTCAACAGGACACAACCATAATGGAGTATACTCCCCGGTAGGTCATGGCCATGCTGTATCAGATATAACCAATCTCCAAACCCTATTGGACGGTAAAGCCGCAACTTCCCATACTCATGGCCAAGGAGACATAACAAACCTTATTGCTGATTTATCAGAGAAAGCCGATGCAGACCACAATCATGACGGATTCTATTCTTTAATTAACCATGACCATAATTCATTATATGCTGCCCTTAATCACAATCATGATGCAGCATATGCCGCATTAAACCATAACCACAATTCTCTCTATGCGATCATAGCCCATCATCATGACACGGTATATGCTGCCATAGATCATGACCACGATGGAGTATATCAACCCGCTGGCTCTTATGCTGCTTCAAGCCATGGACATGCTATTTCTGAAATCACAAACCTTCAAACAACTCTTGATGGTAAGGCGGCATCCAACCACAATCACGATGCTGCGTATTCGGCTATAAACCATAATCATGATGCTGATTACTCGGATATAAACCATAACCACAACTCCGATTACTTAGATATTGATGCCACTACTTCGGATATTGAAGAAGGAACAAATCAATATTTCACACAGGCCAGAGCAAGAGGAGCTATTTCTTTAACGACTACCGGAAGTGGAGCTGCAACATATAACTCTACCACGGGAGTCCTGAACATTCCTATTGCAGGCTCAGGTGGAAGTGAATCAACGGCATGGGGTAATATCCCAGGTACTCTATCAGACCAGACCGATCTTCAAACCGCATTGGATGGAAAATCGGATGTAGGCCATGACCACGATGCGGATTATGCTGCAATAGATCATAACCATGATGCCGCTTATTCTGCAATAGGTCATAATCACAATGGGGTATATGCTACTGTCAGCCACTCCCATGCAATATCTGATGTAACCAACTTACAAACTACATTAGATGGTAAAGCATCATCTACCCATAACCATGATGGAACTTATCAACCCGATGATGCAGACCTAGACATATATGCAGGGATTACCGCGGGAACCGCTATTCAAAGCCTATTGGATTTAGATAATCCCTCAGCCATAAGATTCATTAGGATTGAATCAAATAACACAGCTTCTTTTAGAACTACCGCCCAGGTATTATCAGACATAGGTGCCGCAGCCTCTGGACATAACCATGATGCTACTTATGCAGCTATAAGCCATAGCCATGCAATAAGTGATGTTACAAACTTACAAACTACATTAGATGGAAAGGCCAGTACATCACATAATCACGACGGAGCTTATTCTGCTATAGGCCATAATCACGATGCTGATTATCTGGATATTGCCGCATCCACTTCTGATATTGAGGAAGGAACAAATCTATACTTTACTAATGAAAGAGCCCAGGATGCACTTGCCGCAGCAATAGCCGCAGGAACTCATGACGGTATAGACATAACTTATAATGATGTTAGTAATACCCTATCCTTTGATGTAACAGTATCAGGTGGAAGTGAGTCTACCGCTTGGGGAAACATACCTGGAACCCTGAGTGACCAAACAGATTTACAAACTGCATTGGATGGAAAGGCATCAACCTCACATAACCATGACGCAGCATACTCTGCTATAGGACACAACCATGATGGAACCTATGCAACTGCTGGACATAATCATGATGGAGTATACCAACCGGATGATGCAGATTTAGATACCTGGGCTGGAATAACTCCAGGTACCGGAGTAGGAACCTTTCTGGCTACCCCATCTTCGGTAAACCTTGCCACCGCAGTAACGGGAGAAACAGGGTCAGGAGCTTTGGTATTTGCAACATCACCAACCTTAACAAACCCAAATCTAGGAACCCCATCAGCAATTACCCTGACCAACGGAACCGGACTTCCACAATCGGGAGTAACAAATCTAACCACTGACTTGGCTGCGAAGGCTCCTACATCTGTAACCTGGAATTTTCAAACTGGAACATCTTATACTCTTGTAGGAGCAGATGCCTATAAGATTGTTGATTGTACAAATGCCGCTGCAATAACTTTAACTATTCCACCCAACGGTACGGAACCCTTTGCAGTAGGTACACAAATTACCATTCGTCAAGGAGGAGCTGGACAGGTAACTATCGCACCAGGAAGTGGAGTAACATTGGAAGCCCCAGATAGCAAATTGAAAACAAGAGCTCAATATTCACCCATTACCTTAATTAAAAAAGCAACAAACACATGGGCTATTATGGGAGATACTGCCTCGTAATATTACTTACCCTATTATCATTCATAGGGTTCGGGCAACATTTTAGTAGAGTAGGTCCGGTTGCAATGCCGGTCCAAACTGGAGGCGGAGGTGGGGGAACTGGAACTGTAAGTTTTGTAAATGAGGCCAGCAGCCTTGCAATGGGTACCACATCATTATCAGTACCTCTACCTCCAAGCCGGGTAGTTGGAAACATAATGGTAATGATTGTGGTAAATAAATACCCGCCAAATGGGGGTACAGTTACTCCAACCGGATGGAGTACGTTTACAAACAATCAAGCGGAGAACTCAGGGTTAACTGCGGGTGCAGCAAATGGTAATACCCGCACTACAGTATTCTATCGGATTATAGATGGAAGTGAATCGGGTAACGTATCAGTTACCATGACCAGTGCGAATGTAAGTATAGGTTGGATATTGCAATTTAGTAAATCCGCTGGTACCTGGGCTGTTGCAGGAGCAACCGGAGCAGATAACACTCACAATGGAACCACAAGCTTTGATTTAAATACTGACCCGGGATTTACAACCGGGGATATGGCTGTAATGGCTGCAGCTATCAACATGACTACCGGAGTGGCAGTATTAGGGGAATCTGCAACCTTAACTGTTCCCGGAATTACTGCTTGGTCAGCTCAAAGTGGTAACACAGATAACTCAACCACCGGGGATGATATTAGGTTGTTCTATTTATACAAGGGAGTAACCACAGGAACCTCATCAGGTATACCTTCCTATTCACATACCATAACTCAAAACTCAGCTACCTCAATGGTACTGGTTAGATTAAGAGCCCAATTATGAAAATTCTATTCACGTTCTTACTTAGTTTAATATCTATGCTGGGCATAGCCCAGGCTCCGCTAGTCAACTATTTCGGTCAAGATACTGCGATCTTTCAGGGAGACGAATATGAGACGACTACGGAGATATATTTCATGATGCCGGGATTTCAGGATTCCGGCTTTGTTATGAACATAGGGGGTGGTAGATTAAAATTCGTTCACAAGGATAGTCTGAATCTTGGAGGTACTCCGACATGGGGTACTATAGAAGGAGACCCAGCAGATCAAACAGATTTGATGGCTCTACTAAATGCCAAGGCACCCATTAATAATGCTACTTTCACTGGGACAACCACAACCGGGTTCTTATTCACAAACTCCTCTGGTAGTACAAATTCAGATTTAGCGGTATGGGCTGGAACTGCCCAGAGTAATAGCAATTCAAACCTTCAATTTAAAGGTAGTACAAACACCCTATCAAGAATATGGGAAAGGGGTGATGCCTTCCCAACCATTACCAATGGATATGCTTATGTAGGTCATGCAATAGGTAGACAAGGAGTAACAGAGCCATCCTCTGGAAGTATACCCCTAATATCCGCCTTAGGAATCAGAGCTCCCAATGTAGTTAATGGTGGAGCTGAGGTAACAAATGCAGCCACTGTATATATTGAGGATTCCACGGTAGTATCAACCACCGGAGGCAGTTTTGCTCTCTGGGTAGATAATGGCCTAGTTAAATTCGATGGAGACCTTAATGTAGATGGGACTATAACTAATCCGGGTTTAACCTCGGCATTAGCGGGTAAAGCAAATATCTCTCATACCCATGAGATTGAGGATATAACTAACTTACAAACCACCTTAGATGGAAAAGCTAATACATCACATGACCATGATGGAGATTATGCAACCACATCCCATACTCATGCCCAGTCAGATATAACCAACCTAGTTACAGATTTAGGTAATAAGGCTCCCATCAATGATGCCTCTTTAACCGGAACCTTGAAGATAGGGGGTGGAGTAACTACCACCATACTTGATGGAAATGGAAGTACATTCTCACCACAAACTATATTAAGCAATACCTCTCAAGCAGGCTTTGCAGTATATGCTAACGATGGAACTTTGAATGGGAGGGTAGGATTATTCATGGATGCTACCAACTCCCTGGGCGGTATATCCATGACACAGGGTGGAAGTTCATTTCCTTTTGTTATAAGAAACTCGGGGGGCGAGAGATTAAGGATAAATGCCAATGGTACACTGAAGTTAAATGCCTATGGAATTTCTAATGGCCTATTGGTAACTAATGGAAGTGGGGATGTATCGAGTGTAAATCTTTCAGGAACCGGAATTAGATTATTGACCGCGGCTGCTGATGGTTCGTTGGGGTCAATCACTATGCCAAGCTTACCCTACATAGTGAGGATGGGTTCAGATTATCAAACTCCATCGGGTGCAGCAGCAGGTTCATTAAATACGGTAACTGATTTTGGATTTCCAGTCCTAGCAAACAAGACTTACAAATTCTCAATATATGCGGTATATGAGCCTGACCCCGGTAGCTCTACAACTAATGGGGCAGGATTTTCTCTTTCAGGCCCTGCTGCTAACTTTGCATCTGCCTTAATATACCAACAGGATGTTTCTACCATAACATTCTTGGATTATAATATGAGGGCTTTTGGAAATACCAGTGGATTATCTACTGGCTCCCTATCCACGGGTAACCTGGTTTTTATTAATGGAACCGTAAGTTGCTCCTCATCAGGTACAGTATCTTTATCAGTTGCCTCGGAACTAGCTGGGCCATCGTATATAAAAATTAAAGCCAATGCCTCTTGGATTGAGTACCAACAATTAGATTAATTAACCCTATAACCTGATTATGTGTAATGAACTTTTTAGCGGAATTGGTGGTAAAGGTACTAGAGATGCTTATTACCACGATTCAATGGAGGGGTATCAAGAACAATATGGACCGGGTGGTAACCATATATGACTCCATGAAGAATACTATATCCAATACCGAGGTCCAGAGATTTTTGGTTTTGAAATTAGAGAACGGGGGTGGTAAGATTAAACCCAATGTTAATTTATATGCCTCAGTTATTCATGAAGATTATGAGAGCCCTTTTGAATCACACAAACAAGAATACCAAAGATTATTGGTAGACAAAGATTACCTAAATATAATTTCTACCATAATTAACCAGGGGTATGCGGACATCTTCACCGAGAAGCTCGAAGAAGAAAGCATGATTAAGAAATTATATACCGCTGAAGGGGTAGTATATTCCGAATGGTATTATCTACACTCTACCAGAAAAGCCATTTTCTTTTGTACCATTGCCACTTCAAATACCCTTGATACCTTCGATCAGCCAAAGCATAGAGCCCTCATTGACTTAGAGATTAATAAGATAAGGAATGCTATAAGCGGTAAGAAGTATAAATAAGGACCCTTAAAAGGACGATACTAAACCACTATTATTATATCGTAAAATTTCAAAATATGCCCAACACAGCCCAATCAAGAGTTGAGGAAGTTATAAATCAATTTTCTGTCCCAACCCGGACACGCAATATCTACGGGGTAATGGGCCCCACCAAAAGAGGGAAGATTAATGACCCTAGAACCATCATCTACTCATGGTCCCAATTCGAGAAAGAATATGGAGGCCTGGTAAATGGTAATGACTTTCCATTGCTCTGCAAAAGGGCTCTTGAAAGGGGAGCTGCTCTCCGGGTATGTAACATCAAACATTACACAGATATTACCAGTGCTGCTTCTTTGGATGCTGTATTAGCAACCATCGCCTCAACAGACAAGGTGGAATTGGACACTGCTCTAACTGCAGACCATACCATGCAGGTTACCATAAATGGTAATGCAATTACCCAAGCCTTTACTATTTCTTCCAAAAGGACTTTGGAACTACTTGCTCTGAAAGTAGTAGCCACCATTCCGGCTATCGTAGAGACAGCCCTTGCAGTTGATGCCACTACCCTTATTCTGATTCCTAAAACCGCTGTTACATTAACTACCACATCAATTCCTACCGGAACTGATGCTCCGGAAGCAACTGTTACTCAGGTAGCCACAATTACAGATGGTACCGATGAGCTCTTCAAATTGAAGCCTATTGCAAAGGGAGCGGATTATAATAATCTGGCTATTTATATCACAAGTGCCGTGAGCGGTGATACCAATGCCTTCGATTTAAGAATCGTACACCTGGTAGATGGAACTTCGGAAAGTTACCCTGGATTAAAAATCCCAGGTAAACCTACCATTGCTCAATCCAGCTTCTTGGATAGAGTAAAGAGGAACTCGAAATTAGTTGAAGTAGAATATATAGACCTTAGTGCCGCAACTGCCAATACTCTGAAACCCCAAACAATGATTTTGAGGTATAAGTCCGGTACTGATGGTTCGGCTCTGGTATCAAATGATTATATCGGCTCCTCATCTTCTAATACGGGAATGCAGGCTTTCAATGCCTATGATGATATGATCGCAATTTGTGCTCCTAACCTTGCGGATTCGGTAGTGCATCTTGCCGGAGATACCTATGCTTTCCTTCGTAAGGATTTGGAATATCATGGGCACCTGAGCAATGCTTCAACAACCGAAGATGCCTTGATTACCGAGAGAGATACAATCGGAGTAACCACATCATACTCCAGGTTCTTTGCCGGTGGGGTACTTATCAATGACCCTTTTACCGGACAAGAAAGGGGTATATCGGAAATGGGAGACGTAATGGGTATCATCGGACATTCCTTTGAGAAATTCGGAGCCCATTATTCTGCATCTGGAAAACGCCGGGGAGGGTTGATTAATTGCTTGGGAGTAGTAAACAACTTCGGAGCAAAGAGCAATATCCTGAACCTTAACCGTCTCGCTAATCGCCAGATTAATACCGTGATTGAAAGGGATGGGGTTGTAATGCTCTGGGGTAATTTTACTGCAACCATTGAAGATAACTCAACCAAATGGGCCAACGTAAGAAGTATGCTCATTGATATGAGGAAGTCTATCCTGCCATTGCTTGATAATTATATCGAAGAACCCAACGATATCCCAAGCTGGAGAGACCTTTACAGGGATGTGATACCTTACCTGGATTCTCAGGTAGCTAATAGGGCAATCCACTCTTACAATTGGCAGGGTGACCAATTTGCAGAATCACTCGAGAAGCTCCAGATAAATACCCTGGCTGATGTTCAACAGGGTAAATATAAAGTGAAGCTCTTTGTGAAAGAGGTAGTATCAATGCAGGACATCCTGGTTGAAATTACCTTGGATAACTCAACCATCAGCTTTGAAGAAAGCATCGTGGAAGCCAATAACCTCTAATTAAAAATTCAATAAACTAGACATACCATGCCGGTTAAAATAGCTAACCCCCGTAAACAATTCCAATTTCAGGTATCAATTCCTGGCCTGAATCCTTTTCTTTGCCAGAGGGTAACCACCCCATCACAGGAATTTGATGCAGTTACCCACGGAGATACCGGATTTGAAGTTAAGACTGCGGGCATGCTCAAGGTAGGAACTTTGAATATATCTAAGCTGAAAGATGCCAGGGCCTCCGATTCTTTTTTCAGGAACTGGGCTAGAAGCATCATGGATGTAAGAAGGGGCGGAGGTGACCCACCCTCACAATATAAACAAACCATCATTATTGAGGAGTTCTCAAATGATGGCCAGACTGTGATCGACCGTAAAGTTCTAATCGGATGTTGGCCTCAGAAACTAAATGGGGTTGAATATAACCGACTGGGCTCTGAGAATGTGATTGAAGATATTGAGTTCTGTGTTGATTACGAAGAAATCTAAGGCCTGCTTGCTGGGAGACATATAATCATTCGCGCCAAAGGGGTAAGCGATAAAGGGGTTAGGAACATTTTAGTTCTTGACCCCTTGTCGTTTATACGGACTATTGTTAATAAACTAAAAATATGGATGCTTTACTTTTTAAAGGGGAAACCCACAAATTAATATTACCATCGGGTAGGTCGGTGGTATTCAGGGAGAACAACGGGGAGGACGAAGAAATCCTAACCCGAATAGGTAATGAAGGAAACAAGAACATTCAAATCTACCTGGCCGGAATCATTGAGGAAGATTCGGAACCTAAACCCGAAGGACTAACTCCCCTTCAACATATAAAGAATATGAAGGTTAATGATGCCTATTACCTCATGTTCAAACAAAGGTTAATTAACCTGGGGGATAATTTGGAATGGAATCATACCTGTACCACTGAAAGCTGCAAACAAGAAACAGGGTTGGAGCAAGACCTAAAGGAATTTGATACGTTCACTAAGTATGATAAGGGTAGCGATGCAAAGATCGAGCACAGTCTTTCTAGCGGGAAAAAGATCAGATTTAAGATATTGACATTAGGACTGGAGGAAAAGCTACTAGACATACCCTTTGCGGATAGAAGCAATGCCACTGTTCTATATACTCGGGAGATAGAAATTTTCTATGAGGGGAACTGGGTAAGATGCACCCACCTTAAAATGTTTAGCTCTAAGGACATGGCAGAGATCAGGGCACTGATTAAGAAGTATGATGATAAATGGGACCCCATCCTTGAGTTCAAATGCCCGAAATGCCAAACTCCCGCAATCGAAAGACTCCTGGGCATGGCTGATTTTTTCTACCCAGTGGCGAAGCTTTAGAATCCGATGTTCAATGGGCATCAATGCATGCCTTCGGATTGCCCATCGACTACGTCACGTTTAGGAGGATGGGTAGACCCAGAAGAAATAAACTTCTGGAATATGCCAAGGAAATTCAAAAGGCAAAATCCAAATCATTAGAAGGCCTTTTTAACATATAACCATGATAGGACTCGGCTCACGGACTCAGCTGGGAATTGGAATCGCAGTATACCTCGAGGACAAATTCTCACAGAAGGCCAAATTACTGAATGAAAATCTTAAGGCTCTCCATAAGGGAGCCTTACATCATGTGGATAAGGCTGCAAGAGACTATAGAAATACCTCTATGCAAATTGCTGCCGGAGCCGCCATCATGACCGCAGGCTTGTATAAGGCCGCAGAAGCAGGAGCAGAATTTGAACATAAGATCAGGCAGATAAAGATCGTGGGTGGAAAGGAATTAACCCAGGACATGACCTCTATCTGGAAGAATGCCGAAAGGATTGCTACTTTATATGGAGAGAGACCCATTGCCGTGGCAGATGCAATGCTGGAGAATGTGAGGGCGGGTATCACAGAGGGCTTGGATGAAATCACAGAACGCCAACTGATGCTCGCTAAATCTTCCGGTGAAGCATTGGAAGGTGTACAGGGTGTTGCTCATGGAACCCTGGCAGTATTAGGACAATTCGGGTTGAAGGCTACCCAGATGTATGATTTCTATGGGTCAAGGATTTCCGGTATCAACTATGTGACCAATGCTTTGCAAGTAGGTGCGAATAAATCAATGGCATCGGTTAATAACATTCAGGAATCACTCCAATATTTTGGATTCACCGCAGCAAGGGTTAATATGACCTTAGAGGAATCGGTAGCATTGATAGGTCAAATGGCGGCCTCTGGTATTAAAGGTTCTGCTGCAGGTACTGGTCTTAACAACTTATTAGGTCAATTAACAGGTGCCATAGGAAGCTTTGCCGGACCAAAGAAGAAGGCTGCCCTTGCTAAACTCGGACTCACTTCTGAGTATGCAATCGAAAAACTGAATGCCGGAAAGACCTATGAGCTCTTGCAAGATATCGCTGCCCTATCTTCTAAACTAAACCTAGCCGAACAGATTGATGTGGGTAGAGCCCTATTCAATATCCGGGGTGATAGAGGACAGGTGGCACCATTCCTTGATCTGATTAAGGGAGTTGCCAAAACCAGGGGAGACCTAGATGTAGAGAAACTCCGCAGGGATATTATTGAAGGCATCAAGAATGATGAACTCAAGAAGCAAGCAGCCAAAATGACCGACGACCTCTTTACTGATCTAAAGAGATTCGTTGCTCAGCTCGATGTGTTAAAGAATACATTTGTAAAGGTAGCAGGACCCACTCTACGATTGATGGCTCAATTTGCAACGGCTGCCGTGAAAGGAGTTACATGGTTATTGGATAGTCCGATAGGAAAGGTATTCGGAAGTCTGGTTGCGGTAGCTGCTCCATTGGTAGCTATATTCTTTGGATTCAAGGCTGTGATGATTTCTGCTGCCTTTGCAGTAAGAACGTTCACCAATTCAGTATTGATGAGTGCTATGACCAATGGATATGGTTCCAAGGCCTCATGGCTATCCACCCTAACCGGAGGAGTATTGGGGGGTGCTGGAAAGAGCTCAATTAGATCAGGAAGTTTTGTTCAGGGAGCTTCAGGTAAATGGAGACTTGCTCCCGGACATGCTCCGATATTAAACCCCGCAACCGGCAAGATGATTAAGCCTGGACAATTTGTACCAACTTCAATGGTAAATGCAGTGGCAAAAGGAACCGGATGGTTACCCTCAATTGGTAAGGGAATCGGAAGATGGTTACCCATATTAGGACCCATACTCTTGGGAGTAGAGGCCATCAGGGTACTTCTCGGGGATTCCATTGCAGAACAAGAAAGACAAGGTAAGCTAATAACCAACCTTGAGTGGCAAAGGGAAATGTTCAGGAATATGGTTAATGACCCTAATATGAGGCCCACTGGATATAATCCATACACTAAGACCCCGGCCAATATCAATATCCATATTGATGGCGAGAAGGTAGGAGAGGCCAAGGTGGATGATATAAACAATGTTCAAAACCAATTACCATTTACATTTAAAAGATAATGCCAGACCCAATAATTAACGACACGGTGATTAATAGGGATATTAATTACACCGAAGACCGGGATATGTTAGGGGCCATGAATGGTAATCAAAGGCCCTTTCAACCCTTCATCTACGACCTGGTAACAAAGGAAAAATTGTTCTTTCAAACTATACCGTATGAAATGTCAGAGGAGTCCGATTCTCAGTTTGTTGCCGTTGCTATTCCTGGCCGTAATAACCCTCATTATCAATTCACCGGAAGTGAGGACACTATTAAGTTTACCCTTTCATTTTATTCTGACCATGCTAGCCGAGAGGATGTTATAAGAAAGGTAAGATGGCTCCAGGCACTGACCAAGAATAATGGATATAATGAACCACCCCATCAGGTAATGTTATGCTGGGGTATTTTATTTTCCACATCGGTATTCTTAGTAACGGATGTATTACCCAGGCATTCCCAATTCAATAGGGAATACGCTATGTTACCTATGCTTGCCTCGGTAGAAATAACATTGAAAAGGGTAACAGAAGCTAATAGAACCCGTCAAAATATTTTGAGACATGATACTTGATATTCAGAGTACCCATCTTAGGGAAGATAACCCATACTCCACAGGTACCATCATCGACTTCGGTGATGGTGAATTTCTGTTGGAGAGGGAACCTATTGAGTATACTCGATCAACTAAGGATAGATATTATACCACTATACAGGGTGAGAGACTGCATGATGTGGCCTTTGCTGCCTGGAAGAACTCGAGAGAATATTGGGTACTGATGGATGTCAATGATATTGCCTTTCCATTTGAACTTGAAAGGGGAAGTACCTTACTAGTACCAGACTTAGAAAGAATTAAACTCGGAAATTTATGAAACGTAATCCAGGCTCGGGATATGCGGATGCTGTATTTATCCGGGTCTACAAGAACGAAGAGGATTTGGAACCTCAGGGTATACGGATTAAAAGGATTAGGTATACTCACTCGGAGGATGAAGATGAGGCATGTGAAATTGAAATAGAGACCGATGATCGAAACCTACCATCACAAATCTTCCTTCAAGAGAAGGCTATATGGACCTTGGTATGGGGTTACTTAGGGGGTGATGTAAGGAAAAGGAAAGTTATATTGGAGGACGTGAACTGGAAATATGCCAATACTATTACTGCCTCCATTAGGGCTACCGAGCTTGGGGCTATTCTTAAGAAACAACATTCAAAGAAGGTATATACTAATACTAACCTTTTGGATGTAGCCCAAGATGCTGCTGAGACCAATGGATTAAACCTGGTATTGGACCTCGATCTATTTCCTGAACGTATTAAGGATAAACCCAACTTCATTATTGATGATGTCCAATTGAATGCCAAAGGAACTACCACTCCGGTAAGAGAACCCCTTAAGCGGGAATTTGAAAGAAAGAGGGTTTTGGAGTCCATGCAAAAAAGGCAAAGACTTACCCAAGCGGAGAAGCAAGCCTTAAGAAAATATAACGCTATCAATAAACAATTAGCCCAAGAGATAGCAAAGAGAACCTCCATGACTCCTTTACCTTCTGACCCCGAGGAGGCAAGAAAACTAATATTCGGTAGCCAAAAGGATAATCCATTTACCGGATTCAAACAATACGAAGCGGTAGCACAGGCGGGTAAAAGTACCAGACAGGTCATAGATGAATTAGCCGCGAAGGAACCAGGAGGCCCAGTTGTGGTGGAGACTCGGGACGATAAATTGATCGTAAGGAAAAGAAACTTCGGCCTTAAACCCTATAGAACATTCGAGTTCGGTGGAGATACTTCAGAGCTCCTGGAGTTTACCCCGGAATCCAAAAACAAATCTAATGCCTCAGTAGCCTATGATTATGAGGGTTGGGATAAAACTAATAAGACCTTCCACCAAGGAACCGCAAATGGAATCACCACCAATCCCGATAATGACCCCGTATTAGGAGCAGCCCTACAATTCAAACAGAACGTAGAAGAACTCAAGAAGCTCGGAGATAAATCAGTATATGGAATCAAAGACCCTAATGACCCTAAAGGTCCAGTGGGAGTTCCATTCATCAAAGGTCAATTAGCTCAAACCAATCAGAGCATTTTATTCAGTAGTCCAAATACCCCGATCAATGACAACCCGATGAGGCCTACTCAATTCATTGCTCCGGCCTTAATAAACCTAGACGAAGAAAATAAACATATTGATAATCTACTGAATCCTAAAGTTCCTAATCCTGAGGCAACGGATGCGGAGTCTAGTTTCGCGAAAGCGGAGAATCTTAGGAGTCAAGGGGAATTAGAAAAGAATCCCGCTACTGCAAGGATAATAGGCGACCCAAATATTGAGGTAGGAATGATAATCACGATTATTCATGTGGCAAAGAAACACATGGGTAACTATTATGTTTCTAAGGTATCAGAGGAGTTGGATTCAACCGGGGGGTATATAACCACATTGGAAATGTTTAGGCATGGTCATAATATACCTATACCTAATGTAACCATCCCAGCCGAAGTTGCCGGTAAACAAAACAACAAACTCTTGGGAGATACCGCATCCGATGGTAAAAAAGTAAAAATCAACGTAGTAAAAAACTAACATGAGAGGCAATAAAAACCCATTTGTATCTTTCATTAAGGACTTATCTGAGGAAGGTCTTGAGGGAATGGGTAAATTCTATTCCTCTTATAGGGCCTTTGTTGCAAATAGAGAAGACCCCTTAAGGTTAGGTCGAGTTCAATTAATCATACCCGAGATAACAGGTAATCAGGTATTTCCTATATGGGCTTTTCCCAAAGGTAATTTCGCCGGACCAGGATATGGAGTTCAATGTATTCCACAACAAAAGGATTTAGTATGGGTAGAATTTGAACACGGGAATCCCAATGTACCAATATGGAGTCATGGGTATAGAGGTAACGGAGAAGTACCACAAGACGAAGAAGCTAAAGACTACAACAATCATTGGTTCATAACACCCGGAGGACATAAGATATACCTGAACGACACCTCGCAGTCTATTAAGATAGAGAGGGCGGGTGGGGACATCATAGAAATGAACAGTGAATCTGTATCTATCATTACCAATAAAAAGATTATACACGGGGCCAGAGATAATGCCAAATATTCTCATGTGCTGGGTGAAGAACTTAAATCAACCCTAGATGATTTGATAGAGGCGGTGAATAAGATAGGGTCGGCTCTTCAATTAGATGTTACTGCCTCGGCATCAAGCACCTTCCTAATGAAGGTAAATCTTGCTGCTCAAATGCCTACCGCAATAACCAAAATTAAATCGGCTATATCGAAGGTTCAGAAAATTTTATCAACCCAAGTTAAACTTGAAAAATAATGCCATTCCAACAAGAACCCATAAAGAACTTTATAGGCAGGGGAATGACATTCCCGCTTAAATTAAATAAGGGTAGAGTTCAGGTCGACACAGGCTTTGAACTATTGCAAGCCTCCATTACAACTATACTTACCTGGGCATTCGGAACCAGATTCTTCCTGAATCAATTTGGTTCACAACTGGAAGAACTTCTGGAAGAACCGAACGATCAGGTATTTGAAGCGGTATTAAGACATTACGTGGTTGATGCCTTGGCGGTATGGGAGAGAAGGGTAGACGTGGTTGGATTTGAAATCCTAAGGCCAAGACCCGAGGCTATCCATTTAAGAATCAAATGCCGAGTTAGAAACTCTCAAAGTGAGTTCTCTTTTGTATTTCCTTTCTACGACAAAATCATTTATTAAGCCATGAAATTAACCCAATCTTGGATAGGCTGGATTGACCGGAGCTATGAACAAATCAAGGCCTCTGTACTCAGGAGATTAACCCAGAAAGCCCCGGAGATATCTGACCATAGTGAATCGAACTTACTTATAATCATCCTTTCCTTCATTGCAGGGATAGCTGAAGGCCTCCACCTCTACATAGACAATATGCGGAGAGAGGCCTACATCGGTGTTGCAAGGCAATTCAAATCGGTAATTCGGTTATCTAAATTAATAGACTACACCATCAAGGCCAAATGGTATGCTTCGGTAGATTTAGTATTTACCCTTACCGATGCTCAGGGAAATGTAAAAACCTATAATGGTGGAAACATATTAATTCCCAAGGGTACCATTGTTCAATCCATTTCGGGAGTAAGGGTAAAGACCCTATTAGATACATACCTCATTGCTAAGAACTCCTCGGTAATAATCACGGCAGTTCAATATGATGAAGTAGTGAATGAGGACATAGGAACCACAAATGGAAATCCTGGGCAGGCCATTCTGTTATCCGACGACTATGTTCACAATTCTCTAACCCTATTTATAGATGGGGAATTTTGGACCCTGTACTCATCCTTTGCTATCATGGGGCCAAATACAAAAGGATTCGTTACCTTCATAGATGAGGACCTGAAAGCCTATGCTCAATTTGGGGATGGTACAAATGGAAAGATACCTACCTCTGGAAAACAAATCCTAGCCTCATATAAGATCACGGAAGGAGCTTCAGGAAATCAACCTCCCAATACCTATACTCAGTTGATGTCAGCTATATCCATGCCCGATAACTCCTTACAATTCAGGGTTAGCCATGCCGGATATGCTTCTGCCGGAACCGACTTTGAAAACATAGAGGACGTTAGAAGGAATGCCCCAAGATCATTAAGAACTCTTGAACGGGCCGTAACCTATCAGGATTATAAGGATGTAACCATGCTACAACCCGGAGTAGGTTCAGCAGAGGTAAGATATTGCTGCGGTAAATTCATTGATGTATTCATCGTACCCAAGAGCAAAGGAACCGCAACATCAGCCCTAACTTCGGTAACTCAGGACACCCTGAATTGTAAGAAGATGATAACCACTCAGGTAAAGGTTCTTCCATCTGGCCTTTCCCGAGTTTGGATAAAGGCAAAAATCTATGCGAAACCGCTCTTTGATTCCACCCAATGTCTTATTGACGTATTGAATGCCTTGGATGCTGAGCACGGATTCGAGGCATCGCAAATCAACAAGAACGTGGTAATATCCGATATTGTTACCACAATCGAGTTAGTGAACTCGGTAGACAGGGTGGAATTAGAAGAGGTAAGAATCGAACCATACGTAAGGAACCTTGACCAATATGTTACCCCTTTAAACATAACCTTTAATTCTATACCCAAATCAGATACCAATGCCCATATAAATTATAAGATCGTTTATGTGGGTGGAACATTCCAAATCTATAAGGGCTCATATTTGGTATCAACCATTTCACCGGGCCAATCTTACCAAGACAATTCAGTAGGAATAACCCTGAAATCCGGAGCATATTCAAATGGGCAAACCTGGGAGTTCATTGCCTTCCCGGGTTATCCAAAGATATTCCCTGCTACCCTGATTGAGGTTAAAGACTATACCTTACCTATGATAGACATTGGCCCAGTAGTAGACCCGGTAATACCCAGAACCATATTCGGGGATATTCAAGTAATTGGACAAACTATTCAAACCTCTTGCTTACCACCCTGTAATTAATAATCATGGCATTTACATTTAAAGGATTCATTTGGGACCTCTTTATGAAGGGGTCCTACCGTTATAAGGAACTAGATACCAATAAGGACATTAATGGCAAGGGTACTTTTGAAAGGTATATCAATACTATTGAGGATGAGATAGACGAAGAAATATACCCATACATCAGGGACTTCATGGACATCTTTGATACCCTGACTGTTGATTCAAAATACCTACCTTACATATCTTACTTCCTGGGTGAACCCCCATCAGCAAACGGAGACACAGACATCTATCGAAAAATCCTGGCCTACGCAGTTAGGATTTATAAGATCAAAGGAACCTTGGAATCATACCAACTCCTTTTCAACCTATATGGATTAACGGTAGATATTGTAGAAGCAATGCCAAGGAAGGGGGCTACCTATGATATGGTTTCGGTTATCTATGATGATAACTGGACTTACGATCAGAACTGTGAACATTGCACCTGTTATTATATTTACTACAAACCCATAGATCAGGCTCATAACCAATTAAATGTTGATCTGGCTATACCCCTTGAAATCATAAATCTAATAAACCGGATTGTTTGCTTTATCCAACCCATCAATGCTAAGCTCTGCGGCATCCATAGGATGATTACCTTTGAAGATACCTTGGAACTTAATATGGAAGATGATGCTAACCTAACCTTAACCGAAAGAATCCAATATGTAAATCTTTTGGCTCCTCTGGTAGGAACCCCGGTGGCTGAGGATATAATAGATGCTTATGAATTAGGGGCAGGGAACTGGGACGATGATCTTGACCAGATTCTTTCAGACCTTCAAGATATAGGGGCTGCGAATGCTATTAGATTCTATGTAGCGAACCCGGATGGAAGCGTAACCCTATCTGATTGGCTATATGGAGTTCCTATTGCGGACGTTTCTAGTCTATCTAATTTCATTAGAAAATGGTTCACATTAAATTGTGAAGATTCCACACTACAGGAAGCCGGAGATTACCTATATCCTATTCATCCTGACGGAGATCAATACTTTACTTCTGCTATAAACCCAGATGCCCTGGTATCACAGGTTAGGAGCTTGGTAGATTTCGATACACTCCTACCTTTGGATGGATGCCCGGCTCCTCAATATCCTATCGGAGTATATGGCTCAGATGATACTACGATAGGAATAGCGGAAGATGCAGACCACTTTGCTCAGATATGGAACTCCTATGCACCCAATAAGGAATTTGGTTTTATCGAACATCTATCAGGTTGTAACTTCAGACTTTGGAGACGCAGTGATGAGGATGATAATTTACCCTCTATGTATCTTAAGGCCAAATTATTGACTACGGGACCGGACGGAGATTTCAATGAGGACTTCACGATTCAACCAGGCGGTGACTTCTATTAAAAAATAAAACTCCATGATAAGTCTTTTCAAAACAAAAATGAGAGGTAAGGTTACGATTAGAGTGGGAAGGAACGAAAGAATAGTAATCAACCAAAAAAGAAATACCATTGCTGGACATGCCAAAGAGATAGCAGCAAAGAGATTGATTCAACATGCCAGCTCAGTTATTGATAGGATTAACTTCTTTCAGGGAGGTACCTTATTGCATAGTGCACCTATAACTGAAACTTCAATTCTTGCTGCTCAACAGGTACAATTGGATGCCAGTGTAGCTGCAGACGCCTTCAATGGTACCTTTGATAAAGTAGCTTTAGTTGCTACCGGGATTGGTAACTTTGCAGAACTCACTGGACTAAGTGTAACCAAAACCGATGTTGAACCTCTTTTAATAACCTGGACTGTAAAAGTAATTTAATATGGCACAACTCAGATTGAGAGATTACCAAGAACCCCTTGGAAGCTTTGAACATAACATAATGAATCTGGGCATGCATAGCCCCGGAAGGTACCGGGGATTTGACACGATTCAAATGACCGGGACATTGTCATTCACGTTAGCCCATAATAAAGGGATAATCTATAAAGACCCGAATGGAGTAAACAATGGCCCTGCGGGGGTATACGTAACTCCCCAAGGTACAGTTATAATGGAGACAACCTCCTTACCTGGTTTTGCTGTGGATTCAAATGCCGGAAATACCTCAGATAGATATGATCTTCTGGTAGCGGAACATCAATACCTAGAAAACCCGGGAGGTAATACTGCGGTATATTCAATCATCAAAGGGCCAATAGGTTCAACTGCTTTACCCGCATTAGGCAGTCCTTACCAGGTAATACTGGGTATAATAAAGGTAAAGAAACTAGGAATCAACCCATTTGAACTCGGAGAGGATAACCTAATAGAATGGATACCCGCTAAATGCCCGGACTCCGGAGACGGCAAAGATGCCCGCCTTGATGAAACCAATGTCTACGAGAAACTTCAACAATTCAAGGCTACTGATTGGGCGATGGCAAATGTGGGGGAGCCTTCGGATTGCTACACATTGCCAAACTCTGGAAATTCCCTTCGTATTGGAGGGACGAACACCGAAGGCTATAGGAAGATGAAAGGCTGGAGGTTTAATGACATTGGCCCTTCACAGGCAGGAACAGAGATCGCAATGTATGTAGATAAGAACCTACATCTAATACAAGGTACAATATCCAATGAGGCCATTGCATTAGGGTATAGACCCATCTTCATCCCCTTTATATTAAGGACGGGAACTGTGGATGGCCTACCCTCTTGCTCCTTTGATAGAAACAAACCGGCCATCATCCGGTTCATAAAGTTCTCTGATACCTGGTTCCTAGAGAGTGTACAAAGATTCGGTGGAGTAATAGAGGGTACAGATGAGGATGCAAACATACCCGATGATAACTTCAAGATTCATTACTCAGGGTCTTGGTACCTGGGAGATAAACCCGATACAACCGATCAATTAGTAACCGTAACCTTTGACCTATTAACCAACCCAGCTTGGAGCCCATTCCCTTCAAATGTTACCGATGCTCTACAAATAAATATCATAGGTAATATCAGGTCAGTGGGAACCGATTGGAATAAGGATAATGATGTAGTATTCGCCATACGTGAAAAATCCCTCACCGGCTTTAAATTGGCCTTGAGGGAAGTTTCATCAAACGTTCAGAATCTATGGTTTGATTTTATTGTAACGATCAGGGTTTAATTATTCCTGAACTCCATCTTAGCTAATTTGATGGCAAATTTAATTTCGTTACAGAGTAGATCATAAAACCGATAAGATTGAGGGCATAGTTTCAAATCAAAATACCGAAGAATAATATCTGCCGGAATTTTGTGAATTGAATCTATGCCCTTTTTCTTTAGTTTGCGGAGAATGTAAGGGGGCGGGTTCATTTGTAAATCCCATAAGATATAGGCATCGTCTGATAGGGTTTTCCTCATGAAATCTTTGAGGACTTTCGAGTAATGATCTTTCAGGTCCTCGTCATGATCGGGTAAATCATGGAGGTCAACATCATACTCAAGGATAGATTGTGAGAACTGCACGGTGTAGGCTTTTCGGAGGATGCGACATTTAAAGCATTTCATGGCATTGATCGTCATACCTAATAAGATGTCCGGAGAATACCTCTTATGGTATTTTTGAAAAACAAACAAAATTTTTACATCGAACCATGAAAGGACCTCTTCACGATCAACTCCGAATCGTCGTGAATCAATTTGTGAAGCCAGCTTTCTTTTGAGGGGAGTAACAGATGTGTAGATTTTGTTGAAGAGCCCTGAGTCATAAGACTCCATTACCTTTAGCCGATTTTCTTCCATAAAACTAATATGGGTTTTGGGTGATGAATGAAAAATTAGAATAGGAATCGAATATATAATTATTGGAATCAGATAATCAAATTTATTTTGAACCAATAAGGACTTCTATTTAGACGGATATGGACTATATTATTAAAATGTGAATAAAGCGGTGGATAAATGGAAAAATTTGAATTTGACCACGAGTTTCAAGAGGTAATTTTACAATACACGGTAACGGATAGGCGGGGTTATAAGGCCCTTCAATTATATAAGGACACCTACTTCGACTTAATGACCCATGCTGCTGTAGCCTTTGCCTTAAGGAAATATTACAAGAAACACAAGAGAGTGCCTGACAAACCTTTTCTCAAGGAATTTGTCAGGCATCTTTATCAGAGCCTGTCAAGCTTTCAGAAGTTTACCAAGGATGAAAAGAAAGAGATCAATGAGCTCATAGAAAGAATCTACTCAGGGCCTACTCAGGGTGGGGATGAGATCATGGATAAGGTTAGGAAGTTCGCACAGTTTGTAAACTTTAAATCAAAGCTCGAAACCATAGATGTCCTGGACTATGATAGTTATGACAAGGCAGTAAATGAATTGAAGGCCGCATTAAATATTGGGCGGGAGAGTGAAACCGAATATGGTACATTCGTAATTGATGGTATAAAGGATAGAGCTCATAAGAGAGATTTATATAGGCAGATATATGAGACTCCATTTAAACAATTAAACCATCTATTGAATGGTGGAGGATTAACCCCACATGCCTTGGTGATGCTGATAGGTGAGGCTAAGAGATTTAAGACGGGATTCCTTTTGAACCTTTGCAAATATTATATGCGAAGGAAAAAGAAGATCATCTACTTCGACTATGAAAATGCCGAGGAAGCCCTAACCATAAGATCAGAACAATCAATCATAGGGGCCACACAAGATGATATTGCTGCGGGTGTATTGGATGATAGGCTCCTAAAGTTATTCAGGAAATACAAAAGACTCGGGGCTGAATTGGTTATCAAGAGACTCCCGGCATACACAACCTCTACTGCGGACTGTCAGGCATATATAGATATGCTAAGAACCGATAAAGGAATTACCTTTGATATTGCCATCTTCGATTACCCAGATATCATGGCCTCCATGTCAGGGGAGAAAGAAGAAACCAAAAGAATATCTGAGGTATACCTGGATATAAAAAATTTCCTTGCATACAATAAGATGGAATGTGGTTGGGTTCCATCACATACTAAGGCAACACCCCAGGCTCAGAAACATCGAGCAACCCGATATACTCAATATGATATTGCCAAAGCGATAGATAAGATAAGGCACGTTGACCTTGCGTTAGGCCTACAGGAATCACCCGAAGAAATAGATGCTAACATATTGAGGCTGGAGGTTGTAGAGGTGCGTAATGGTAAGAAAGGAAAAGCCCTATTCTGGATTGAATGGGATAAACAACGAACCCGTGAATTTGCTAAGGCCGAGATAAAAGATTATAACGATCAGTTCAGAATATCATACGACGAAGAACACGAACACAGAGAACCCCCTAAACGAAAACCCAAGAAGGACGATTTGTAATGAGGCAATTTAATAAATCCATACAATCAAAACTCTTTAATTACTTTACCCAAAAAATCAGGCTCAAACCCTCTACCAAAGGATGGTACCGGGGAGATTGCATATACTGTGATGGTAAATATTCTATGGGTGTACACTTTCATGAAACCCGATTAAAATGTTTTAAATGCGGTATAAAGGTAACTGCATTTGAGGCTATCATGGAATTAGAGAACCTGGACAATATTAATCAGGTCAAATCCCTACTGAGCCTTAAGGACGACTTTGAACAATTTGAAAGGATAAACCGAATAGAGCCAAGGGATGTTAAACCCATTGCTCTACCCGATGATTACCACTCTATCCTGACTGGGACAAATATATTTGCAAAGGGAGCCAGGAATTATTTAAAGAATCGAGGCTTCGATGTAGAAGAATTAGGTATGAGGGGAGTTGGATATTGTGATGATGGCCCATATCAAGGTTATATTATCTTCCCCTTTTACAAGAAGGGGGAGTTGGTTTTTTTCCAGGGTAGATATTTTATACCCATAGGACCCAAGATGAAGAACCCACCCGAAGAAGAATTTGGTATAGGTAAGACCCAGGTAATGTATAATGAGGATGCTCTGTTTATGTATAGGAAGATCAGGGTAGTTGAATCCATAACCAATAGCCTTACCCTTGGAGACACCTCCATTGCAACCCTAGGAAAAGCTATATCCTCATGGCAATACAATATGATTTTGAAAAGCCCGGTAGAGAGAATCCATATCCTACTTGACCCTGATGCCTATATGGAAGCATTGGAATTTGCTATGTCTATCGTCCATTATAAGAAGGTAAAGGTAATCAAATTACCAGAGGATAAGGATGTTAATGACATAGGTAAGGGGTCTACTATTATGATAGAGAAGGAAACTCCATATCAAAATTACCAGGACCTTTTCAGAATAAGATTAAACCTAAAAAATGAGGGACCCAAGCATTCACCTAACGGAATCAGATTTAATTCTAGTTTTGAATGAAGCATTTAAAGGAATTTCCCCTATTAAATGGAATCAAGAGAAACTTGCGAAGAAAATCGTTGCCCTGAGCAAAAGAAAATCTCGTCCGAACAGGATGATATATGTTAGCAATGATAAATTGCAAAGAACCGCAACCAAGATAGTTAAAACCGGTATATCAGAGACCGAACTATTCTCACAGATACTTACCTATGAGAGAAAGAGGATGAGGCACAGAGGTATAAGGGTTTCAAAGATAGGAGACCCCGATTGGTTACAGGTTAAAGAGGCAGCATCCTTAGCCGCAGACTTCTGCAATGAATTTGAACTCGAAAAGAAAGAAGGCTTCATTGAGTATGTTAGACAGGGTCTATCCATGATGAAGAATTACTCCATACAGAAATTTAAAACCCTACACGGACCCATCTGCAAAAAATATGAGTGCATCCAAGAACTCCAACTTGACCCCACCCCCCATAAGACCGAAGAGATGTTTACCCTATACTACAACACGGTCAATGAGAAGGCAGGATTCTGCCCCAACTACAAAGAACAACCCGAAAAATATATAGGATTCAAAAGAGCAGTCGATACTGCCAAAGAACTCAATACATCAATCAAACTATATTTGAGAGCCCAATTCTATTCCCTTGAATGGGCATCAGGAATCCCGGACCCGTTAAGCTTATATGGAAACCTTGCCAAGGAGAGAGTAACCAAGTATGCCTTTGAAAATGGAATAAAGATAAGGGAAGAAAAGAAGGTAAACCTCAAAAAAATTAGGAGGGTTAAATATGATAAGGATTCTGATAGATAACAACAAGAGCCGAATATTGGGTGATCGTATTCTGGTAGAGGAACTGGCAGATAGAACCAAGGTCCGGGTAAAGAATGCATGGTTCGCAATGAGAAATGGTTGGGATGGATTCGTAAGATATGTGAGTACCGAAACCGGAAGTTTCTCTACCGGATTATTACCCATGATATTAGACATTCTTAAAAAGGAAAAAATATCCTATGAGCTTGAGGATAAGAGGGCACCCTTTAAGGACATGCACGAGGTAACTAAGGTAGGAGATCTTACCCTGAGAGATTATCAACAGGCAGCTCTCCATGCGGTATTGAATAACAAGGTAAAGGGGTTTAGATTCCAGAGAGGAATCCTACATGAGGCCACCAATGCAGGGAAGAACCTGATTGCTGCTGCGATATTCCAGAGCTTCTCAAAGAAACGAAAGGGCCTCTTCCTAATAGATGAAAAGGAAATATTCGATCAGGCTGTGGAAGAATTAACAGAGCTTATGGGAGACGAGGTCGGGTATATATCCTCAAAGAAAACCATGATAAGGAGAATCAATGTCTGCATGATTCCTACTCTGAACTCCCGAATATCCAGAGACCCCAAATTAAAGGCCCTATTAGCCCAACAGGATATAGTTATATATGATGAGGTAGATAAATCTGCAAACGGTAGGGGTAAAAGAATATTGGGCTTCTGTTATAATGCAACCGTTAGAATAGGATTATCTGGAACCCCATTCATGAGTAAGGATAAGGTAGCAAATCAAAACCTCCTTGCCTACTTCGGTCCGGTCCTTCATAAGATGAGCAATAGGGAAATGGTCGCTGAAGATCATTCCACTGAACCGGATATAAGATTCTATATGGGTAACAAACTTAGGATTGATGACTACCAAGAGGAATACCAAAAGGGAATCATTGATAATAAGGCCAGGCATAAGAAGATATGGAAGCTGGTAATGAAATTTAAAAGGCACATGCCCTGTCTAATAATGTTTAAAAACCATGCTCATGGCAGAAACCTACTCAAAGCTTGCCCTGAACAAATCCGGGAAACTTATAAGGTTGAGATGGTACATGGTCAGACCCCTAACCGCAAACAAATTCTGGCAGATTTTAAAGAGGGTAGGATTGATATACTTATTTGTTCAATGATCGTCCGTAGGGGTAAGAACATAAAGAAAACCCGGATGATGATTAATGCAGCAGGTGGAGATTCAGTTGCCAATGTACTTCAACTCCTAGGCAGGTTATTAAGAAAGGACGATGATAAGAAAAAGGTAATGTTCCTAGACTTCTATGATTATGGAGAGTACCTTCAAAGGCATTCAAAACATAGGTTGATTGCCTTGAAGAATGAGAAGTTTGAGGTTCCAGTTAAGGAATTATATAAGGGTAAATTAAAGACTATAATTAAATATGAAAGAGAAAAGAGAACCCAGAAAAGACCTCGTTAAAAAGGTAGATATGTTTGCACCTCTTAACATTGAGATATTGGGTAGTGCAAATGACCCTTGCTTCGGAAAGTTATTTAACCCGGGGGCAGAGGAATGCCAGAGATGTGGGGATTCAGAAATCTGCTCAGCGGTAATGGGACAAGCAAGTCATATCCAAAGAGCCCAGATCGAAAGCAAAAGCAATTTCAAAGACCTTGAGGAAGATAAGATACCGGACCTGGATAAGGCAGAAATGAAGAAGAAGATTAAATCGAGGTTCAGGGAGGTAATCAAATTATCACCCAAAGGAATATCCGAAGAAAGATTAATTGCTGATGTGCATGCCACCTTCTCTACCCAAGGATTTTCAAAACCCAAACTAAAAAAGATATTGGATGCTTTAACCTCCAAGACCAATAAATTTACCTTCAACCCTAAAACCCAAATCTATTCATGGAAAAGATGATGCAGCTCCAGAAAGAACTTCTGGAGCATTACATTCGTATAGAGGGTATGCCTATGTACCCTGTAGACCCCACCTCAAAGGAAGGCAGAGCTCTTTTGAGGGACTTTGCTTATAGGATAACCGATGAATTGGTAGAGGCATCAAATCACATTGCTGCCATCTACGAAAGCCTTGCATCCAACCAACAGATGCAAGCCCGTCAGGAACTCAGACATTTTAATGAAGAGCTCGGAGATTGGTGGCACTTCCTTTTGGAGTTCATTGTATTTGCGGATATAAATGAAAGCCAACTAGAGGGCCTAGTATACCAAGCTGCCCAGGAAGAAATCGGAGGCTTTGAGTATGAGGAATCAGAATGCCACCTGGATAATATGTTTGCGATTGCCGATCTAGTATGCCTTAGAGCCGGTCTAAGAGAGGATAGGAGAAACAAATTTAATATAGGTAAGGCAAACCTAGAGGATTGGGGAGCTGCAACATTAGGACCCCGAACCATTGAGTTATTCTATATGGGTTCATGGAATGCCACAGAAAATCTATTCAAGGCTATTCATGATCTTAAACATAAGCCCTGGGCTCAGACAGATACCAAGGCAAACCTCGCCGGATTCCTTTCACATACCGGAAGATTCTTTCTTTCGGTAATGCAACTCATGGTAATAATAGGAAAGACCCCTATGAGTATTAAGGAATCCTATTTCCTAACAAACAAGAAGAACCAAAACCGTATAAAATCAGGCTATTAATATGAAACATCCTACACCAAGTGTTTTCCATTTCAAAGACATGACCGATGCATGGCACGGTATGCATGATTATATGTTTAACAACGAAAAGACCATAAGGGAGCGGGGTGGAAACATCTATGGGTCTGAGTTGGTTACATTGGATAATGTAATATACATAGACAAGGCAACCATCGACCCGGAATTTAACTTCGGAAAGATTCTGGGTTACAAGATGAAGAAATGGAGTAAGCTAATTAACAACTACCTAAACTTCAATTACCTTGACCCCATCAAGCATGAGGTAATAGAAAGGGAAATCAAAAGGGGTAACAGTTACAATTTCGTTTACCGATTCGATAACTCCCATGGCTCAGGCAAAGACTGCCTTATATCCCTTACATTCTCTAAAAGGAAAGGAGATAGAGAACCCACTCTGATCTTCACATCAAGAGCCTCGGAATGGACCAAGAGGGTAGCCTTTGATTTCCTATTGATTCAAAGGATTGCTGAGTATGTATATGGGGACCGTGATGTTAAACTGATATGTTGGTTACCCTTCATCTTCATGAACCTCGAATGTTCACTAATGTATGTAGCAGAATATGGCAAAAAGGTTATCAAAAAAGACAGCGAGGGTAACTATAGCCCTTTCCAAGCAAGGCTCGTCAAGAAATTCAAACTCTACCAGGAGATTGATACCGAAACAATCAAGTACAAGGTTCATCAGCGAGCCGCTATGCAGGTTCAAAGAGACAAGAAAACCGGAAGACCTATCGCTAATTGCCCAGATCTCTTTGCAAAAGAAATGGACCTCTACTCCTCAAACAAATACTCCCGCACCGACCTTCCGGGAGCTGTGTCGGATGGTAGTCGAGCTGGAAGACCGCCAAAGGATGATTCAGTTACAGGCCTCCAGGTATACAAGGAGATTAAGAAAACTATTATCAAGGCCAAGGATGATAAGAAAAAATTACAAAACGCTATGGTGGCTCTGGGAGCCAAGAACGATTACTTCTGGCCGAAGGAATGGGACACTATTGCCTTCAAAAGAATTTGCAGAGCAGGAAATGAAAGATGGCATAAGAAAGCCTTAAAACTTATAACCAAGTATATCTAATAATAAAACACCATGATATTCAGAAGTTTCAGAGGGGCTATTGAATGGGCCTTTCAAGATTTAAAGGTGCAGGGTCAACCGATCAGGATTACGAATTGGCAGGGTATGTCTATCAATGAGGAAATGATAGAAACCTATAATCTTAACCTCGAAGTTATGCACATACCCACCAATTTGATTGACCTTCAAAACCAAATCCAACCCGACCTTCCCTGGGCAGATAACCATTTTGAGGAAAGGGTATCAAGGAAACCCCTTAACCCGGGTAATGAATACCGTAATTGGAAATTCTTTAGGAACAATGCCGAAGATGAAAAATTCCGTAAAGAGGGTGGGAAATTCTCACATACCTATATGGAAAGATACTGGCCTAAGAGGGCTGGGCATAGGGAGTTAGTTACCTCAGGAGGAACTTTTTTCGGTATAAGATATGATTATGGAGACCTTGATGATGTGATTAACCTATTACTCGATGAACCCTATACAAGGCAAGCATATCTCCCGGTATGGTTCCCCGAAGATACGGGGGCCGTATCAAAACAAAGAGTACCCTGCACCTTAGGTTATCTACTCTATTACAGGCAAGAGAAGCTACACATAACCTATTATATTAGAGCCTGTGATGCCTTTAAACATTTCAGGAATGATATATACCTGACGGTAAGATTGCTTCAATGGGTTCTTAATGAACTCTGTATGAGGCAAAGTCATGAATCGAAAATAGATTGGCATAATGTAAAGTTAGGTACCTTCAACATGGTCATTGCTAATTTCCATGTATTCAAAAAAGAAATAAACCTTTTAAAATGAGGCCCTCAAGAGACTCTATAAACCTAGAGATATGCCGGACGATTGCCAAACGATCTGATTGTAGGCGAGGTAAAGTTGGATGCGTTATAACCAAGTCAGGGAGGATTGTGAGCACTGGGTATAATGGAACCATCGGAGAAATCAAATGCGAGGCGGTATGTAATGTACTTAGTGCTTGCCAACATGCTGCTCATGCCGAAGCAAATGCTATATGGTCGGCGGCAAAAGAGGGTATATCTATATTCGGGGCCACCCTGTATTGCACTACATGCCCCTGCTATGAATGTGCAAAAGCTATTGTGCAAGTGGGTATATTAAAGGTAATATATATTGAAGAATATAGAGATACTCGGGGCAAACTATTCCTTATAGATAATGGGATAATCGTTAAAAAATACCTAAGTGATGAGCAAGAGCAGGCTTAAGATTGTCAAGAATAAAAAGATACTTCGGGACCTAATAGCTTATTGTAAACAAACTAAATATTGTTCCTTTGACTTTGAAACCTCAGATACCGAATACATCAACCCGGATAGTTACCCTCTCTGCCTCGGAGTTTCATTTCAACCGGGAATCAGCTATGTTATACCCCTCGCACACAAAGATTCCCCGATTAAGAAGAAAAACCGCTGGTTATACTATCTACGAAAATTTGGAAGAGAGGTACTCGCTGATGCTTCGATTGTTAAAGTCGCTTGGAACCTCAAATTTGAATACAACTGGTGCCTCCGATACAACATTCGACTTAGAGGAAGATTATTTGATGGTATGCTTGCAAAGTATTGCCTTGATGAGGAAAGGCCCCATGATCTTAAATCTCAGGTGGATAGGTTCTTTCCCGAATTTTCGGGTTATGAAGGGTGGAGCGAAGGAATCAAATGGGTAGATAAACCTCTGGATGGTTTGATGAAATATTGCGGTATAGATTCTGATTTAACATTAAGGTTAATGCTTTACTTTGAACCCAAGCTAATCAAGCTGGGGTTCTATCCTTTATTTAGAAACCTACTCATGACCTCTCTGCGGGTATTAGCGGAGTCAGAATACCGGGGAGCCTTGATAGATGAGAATTACCTAAGAGACCTTGTTGAAACCTATAGGAAGAAGATAGAGGAATCGGATAGAAAACTAAGGAGCATACCTGAGGTCGTCAAGTTTGAATCAAGGAAAGTAATTGCACTCAGGAAGCAGATGATAGAGGATGTGAGACTAGAGATTGCCGCTATCGAACGGGAGGATGCCTCCAATGATAGGGAGGAACGATCAAAACTAACTCGAATAAAAAACCGGGAAAAGAAGATCACCAATATAATGGCAGGGGTTTACAACAAAAAGGAATCTGAGAAATTAGGCCCCATCAATTTCGGTTCACCTACCCAATTAATAGACTTCCTATTCAAAAAGAAATATGGGTTAAGATTACCCGTATCAAAATATACCCAGGATAAAAAGACGAAACAAGAAACAGACACCCCCTCCACGGCTGAAGATGTATTGGAAGAACTCAAGAAAAAGGATAAGACCGGATTCATGGAACAACTCCTGGCTCATAGAGGATTAACCAAATTAAACTCAACGTATGTCGAAGGAATGCTCAAGAACCTCGATAGATATGGCCGAGTACACACTTCTTTCTTTCTACATGGGACTGTTACTGGCCGATTATCTTCAAGAGAACCAAACTTACAAAACATACCAAGGGACACAACAGCCTCCGATATTAAACGGATGTTCATACCTCCGCCAGGTTACCTTCTTCTTGAGGTCGATTACTCCCAGGCAGAATTGCGAGTAGTGGCAGAGATGGCAGAGGATGAGGTAATGATAGACATTTTCAAGAAGAACTTTAATATACACGTTGCCACTGCATGCCTTGTTAACTTTGGAAACCTAAAGAAATATGACAAGATTAAAGAGATCATCAAAGACGTTACCCATCCGAAAAATATACACTGGGAGAAAGAAAAGAAAAAGGGTAAGACAGTTAATTTTGGAATCCTCTACGGACAAGGGGCTCCAGCATTGGCAGAAGGTCTCGGTATACCCGTTGAAGAAGCGGAAGAATTTATCAAGGGATGGTTGGATAACTACCCTGGAGTTAAAAAATGGATGCGAAACCAAATTAGGTTCTGTGAGGAGCACGAGTATGTCAAAAATATGTTTGGTAGGAAAAGAAGGCTCCCTGATATTAATTCGGAATACAAGGGATTCAAAAAGAAGGCTGAAAGGGATTGTATCAATGCCCCAATCCAGGGAACCGCTTCAGATTTTGCCCTGCTCTCCCAAGTTATTATTCGGCATGAGATTATGAAAGGTAACCTACCAGTAGATATGCAGCAGGTCTATACGGTACATGATTCAATAGGATATTACATCAGAGCCTCCGATATTCATTGGGTAATTCCTAAGATTATTAAGATATGTGCTAACCCAGACACCAAGAAGTATTTTGGATTCGAGTTAAAGCATGTATGGATGAAGGTATCTCCCGAAGTGGGTAAACATTGGGGTGAACTCAGAGAATACGATGAAAAAGTAAATTACAAAATATGGCAGAAAGAATTGAACAAATCAATGTTAGCAGCCTAAAATTTATTAATAACCTAAAATAAACCGTTATGAAAATTGTACTTGCCGGTTCATCGGGTGCAGGTAAATCAACTCTGGCCAGATGGATTTCTGAAAATTACGATCTACCCTATAAGGAGAACTCCGCTGGGATGATTATGCTACCTTCCGATAAGGAGAACTTAAGGATAAGATATGGGTACAATGGGGATTTAGGACAAGAAGGAGTCCTGAAACTTTGTCAAAAAGACCCCGGCTTTGGATTAGCATTTCAATTAGCCGTATTGAAAGCCCGAGAAGCCCTGGCGGAAAGGGAAAAATTTATATACGACAGATCAGCCTTAGACCCAGCCGTATTCTTCCTTCATCAGGTAGGTGAGAATTGGAATGAAGAAACCAATGTTCAGGTACTCCATGAATGTGCAAAGGTATTATCGAGGTATGATTTGATAATCTACCTACCCTTAATATCCATTGACCGGGAGTTCCATAACATACAAATTGAAAGGGAAGCTAATGGAGGGAGATTTGCCCATAAGTTTTTCCAATGGAAAATAGATCAATTATTCCTGAGTACATATAAATTATTAGTACACATGAATATAATGTATGGTTGGCATCTTCCAATGCCCCCACTATCTGAAATAAGATTTTGGAATTGGCATATAAGAACCAGTCAAGCCGCGGGTCTTATCGAGCGGTTAAAAAATAAAATACCTCAAGGGACTATCTAATAAAGGATGAAAAAATTATTTAAATATAAGGATAGTGCGGTAAATAATATTTCCATTTACTACCAGGGTGAGAAGATTACCTTCTCTCTTTGGGATGAGGTAAAGATCAGTGAGGAAGCAATGGACAAGGAAATAAAAACCCAACCATCCCATTACGGTTTTCTACTCCTACTCCAGAAGAAACTCAATACCCGATTTGAGGATTTGAAACGTAGAAGAAAGAAAGTATATGGCCAACTCCTTGTGAAAGCCAAGGAAATGAAGGTGGGGCCAAGGTTGATGAATGATGATACTGCACGGGCATGGGTGGAATCACATCCGAAATTCAATAAGATCACTAAGCTGTGTATTAAGGCAAAAGACGATGCTGATACCATCTATGCCGCAGTTCAGGCATTCCAACAAAGGAAAGACCTTCTCCAAACCCTAAGTTCTAACCGAAGAAAAGAAGTCTAATGATACAACTCGAAAAAATAGTAGAGGTAGTAGTGCACCCTCACCAAAAAAGGAAAGAGGATGTCCCCGAAATGGTAGGTTCAATGGGAATACATTATCTGGTATTCAGAAGTTCACTCCATGACCTAAAGGAATGGTTTAAGACTGAGGCCGGGAGATTGATTGAGAAACACATGGTCTCTGGGGTAAGCGAGGTAATATATGAATCATCTACTGGGGGTAGAGTAGTAAGAACCTATGCGAAGGGAAGCACTATACTAAGGAAGGAATCAACCCGAGGGGGAGTGGCTCCATCAAAGAATCAAAAATCATCATTCATTTAAACCAAATAACATGGCTAAATTAAGCATGAAAGAAAGGTTGCTAGAGAAGCAACGTAAGTTAAGAGAAAAACGAGGCGGGCTATGGAGAACCATTAAAGAGGGAACTCTAAGAGCAAGGCCCCTTCCGATCAAAGAAGGCCAAGAATTTTCATTCGAGGTATTCATTATCTGGGCCAACAAGGATATAATGTTTATCTCACCCTCATCCATTGGTGAGAAATGCGCTTGGAAAGAAAAGTATGATGAGTTGATGGCCTCATCTGATGAGGCTGAGAGGAAGTTTGCCAAGAGCAAAATGTATATGCGGAAGAAATCATTGATGCCACACCTATTCTATTCTGACCCTAAAGGAAAGATCGAAGATGGTACCGGATTACTACTGCTCTCACCCAATCAAACCGCAGAACTTATTGATCTATGGATGGATGATGAGGCTGGAGATTTCACTGACCCGATTCACGGTTATGATATTAAGTATAAGAGGGTAGGCTCAGGCAAGATGGACACCGAATATACCCAGAGTCGATGCAATCCAACCAAATTACCAAAGGAACACAGGGAACCCATAGACCTTGAAAAAATGATTCGGGATATGATACCTTCCTATAAACAAACCAAGAAATATGTAGAACAATTCTTGGCTCTGGGTATGGAGACCGATGAGGATGAGGATGAAACAAGAAGCTCAAAGAAAAAGGACAAGAAGAAGAAAAAGAAATCCAGAGACCTCTAATTTACTCACCCCTAATCATAAATAATCATGGCAAAAAAATCAGGCGATAAGATTCTAAGCCCAGCGGAAATGAAAAGGAAATTCCCTTCTTCCGGCAAGGCTTCTGAAATCTACCTCGATGCTGATTCTTCTCTATGGTTGCCCTCAAGAATACTAGCCTTCAATCACATGATTGGAGGCGGTATTCCGTATGGGAAAATCATGGACCTGCACGGTGAGGAATCGGCAGGTAAGAGTTTATTATCTACGGACTTTGCATACACTACTCAGGCTTTGGGGGGTAAGGTATTATGGATAGATGCCGAGGCAGCATTTGATCCGGCCTGGGTTTCTAATCAGGGAGTTGACCCAGATAAGATAGAGATACTGAAGGATGAGAACATGCTCGAGGTAATATCCGATTGGATTAAGTATCAGGTTCTTTATTGGAGGTCTAAGTTAGTTAACAATGAGCCCATCCTCATCATTCTTGATTCGATTGCTAATACTGATACCCGTGATAACCTAGAAACAGATTCACAGGATAAGAAAGCCGAGATGGGTAAGAGAGCCTCCAAGGTATATGAATTACTCCGGGCAAGGAGTACATACATATCCAAATACGGGGCCATCATGATTGGTATTAATCAATTAAGACAGAAGGTCGGAGCAGGAATGTTTGAGGACCCAGATACGGTACCAGGTGGACAGGCAATGAAATTCTATGCTTCCCAAAGAATAGGGCTTTATAGGGGTAAGATGGTTAAGGATAAGGATAAGAACCCCGTGGGAAATGTAACTTATATGAGGACCAAGAAGAACAAGGTAGCACCACCCAAAAAGAATATCAAGGGTGAGTTCTATTATGAGACTTACAATGGTATGTTAGGTTATAATAAATACCTGGGTTTCTTACCCATCCTATTGGAAAAGGGAATCGTTGAGAGAAAGGCTGGAAAGATATACTATAAGGGTGAGTTACTTTGCTCCTACAAAGAGGAAGATGAAATGCCCTTCATTAGGATGATCTTGAAGAAGGAAAAACTCCGAGCTAACCTGATTAGAAAGTCAGGTATTAATTCGGTATCAAAAATGAAGGAAAAATTAGGCTCTATAAAAAAGAACCTATATCCAGTAAAAGTTAAATCTAAAGACGATGGCCAGGACGACGAATAATGTACCAGAAAATGACCCCCCAGTATTCGTATTCGATGGTATGAATCTGGCTCACACTGCTTTCCATGCCTATCAAAAACTTACCTTCAAAAAGAAATCAGTATCTATGATCTATGGAGTGCCCGAAATTATCCGGGCATTCCTTCAAAGATATAACCCCCAAAGGGTAGTGGTAGTATGGGATGGAGATATGCACCCTGAAAGATTGCATCTGCTTCCTACCTATAAATCGCACAGAAGAAAGAACCAGGACCCTAAGGCCAGAAGCCGATTCATCAAACAGATAATGAAGGTAAGAAAGATACTTTATGCCTTAGGAATACCTCAGGTTTGGAATAAGGATATTGAAGGGGATGATATGATGTACCTGGTAGTTCAAAGGCTTAAGAAGTCAATGGATAATTGTAAGATCAGGGTGGTATCGGGTGATAAGGATATGCTTCAGATGGTTGATGATAGAGTATGGGTAGAGGCACCAAGGATTGATTCAGCCATAAATACAGTAGCCTTATTCAAAGCCCATACCTCATTGAACTTCCCTAAGCAACACATTGATTACCTATGCCTGGTGGGTGATGATTCAGATGATATACCTGGTTACCTAGGAATAGGACCGGTTAAGGCTAGAGAATTTTTGGATAAATGGGGTTCAATAGAGAAGTTTCTAGCGAAGAAGTCTAATATCCATAGAGGAATCAAAAGGAAAAGACTTCGCAGACTATGGAAGCGGAATCGAACCCTCATAGACCTTGAATACTTCTGCAAGAAACAAAAATATACTGCGGAAGATATTACCTATTACCGGGATAAGAGAGAACCCCTATTCAATGAAGAAAGATTCATTACCCTATGCAAAAGATATGGCATGAATAAATTTCAAATGCCTTCATTCCAAGCACCATTTAAAAAATTAACCTAATGGACACTTTACCATCCTATTCAATCACCGCAAAAAAAGCAAGCAAAATGGCTAAGACCGCATCAGCCCTAAAAACCGAAAGCAATAACAAAAACATTTACGTTGCTATTCTGGCAGCCGCATCATTGGGTAGAAAATTCTGCCTCATTCATTTCACAGTCAGTGGCCCTCAAAGGAAAGAGTTAGAGTTCCTGGGCTTCCAACTGGAGGCTTTGATAGGTGCAGATGGAGCAGCTCTTAAAATTTCATGGCAATGAGTAAAATAGTTGCAATAGCCTTTTCTGATATTCATATCCATAATTTCAGGGCCTTCAATGATGGTAATTATAACAGATTACAGGAGTCATTGAGGGCCCTGTATGAAATCGGGAAATTTGCTATAAAAAAGAATGTACCCCTTTTATTTACCGGTGATCTTATCCATGCACCTAAGGAGATAGAGAACCCTACAATGACAGGACTTTTGGTAGTTTTAAAAAAACTATTCAAACACAAAAATTTCCGGTTAATCGCCATAAGTGGTAATCACGATTTTTTTACTAGGAATACCCCACATGAAAGTAGCCCCTCTTACCTTGATGGCCTTTCTAAGGTATTCAAGAGATTCTATCATTTGAATAACTCTTGGTATTACGGCCCCGAGGAGAAGAGGGTATGTGTATATGGAATCCCTTATTATGACAATGATAAACATACCCAAGAAGCCATAAGGAAAGTAAACCCCGATGATAGGCATTTTAATATCCTTATGCTACACTCCGATTTTCCTGGGGCTAAAACTCCTGAGGGAACTAAGGTTGGGGAAGTAGAGCAGATAAGTGCCAAAATGCTCAAAAGATGGGATTTGGTGATTATGGGCCATATCCATATGCCTCAAAGACTTGCAAAGAATGTTTGGATGCTGGGACCTCCCATCCATCAAGACAGATCATCTATTGGGCAAAGATTCGGATTCTGGGTAATATACGATAATGGTGAAATGGTCTTTAGATGCCTGAATGATGAGTTTCCTTGTTTTATACCCGAGGGAAAGAAAGCCAAGGAAATTGATTACATTGTACCCAAAGAGGAAGATGCCCAGCTTACTGAGCAGGAGGCTGAAGATAAAACATTTCATGTGGCAGCATCTTCCGATAAACTAACCAAAAGATACCTAAGGAAAAAAGGCATAAAGAGCAAGAAGAAAAGAAGAGCCCTTATAAAAATATTAAACGAAGTCAGGTAATGGTCAAGTTAGTAAGAGTCAAGGCAAAGGGATTTGGGTCAATAGTAGAAAAGGTAAAATATAAATTTGATAGACCCGGACTAAATATTATAACAGGACCTAATGGGGTAGGTAAGTCCACTCTATTTCAGCTAGTAACATACAATTGGTTCGGTCAAACCCTCAAGGTCGGTTCGTCCATTGGCACATGGGAGCATCTATCCGATGGTAAGGGAACTTGGACAGAATCGGAGGTTCATAAAGATGGTAAGATTTACCGCATTGTAAGATGCAATGAATATACCGGGAAAATTGATGGTAAAAGGGGTAAGAATCAATTATTGGTTTATGAAGATGGTAAATTACTCCAATTAAAGGGAAAGGTCGATACTCAGAGATTCATAAATACCCTGGTGGGATATTCCTATAATCTATTTAAAGCAGCAGTGGTTTTTGGTCAGGAAACCAAAAGATTAATGGAAGAAGATGGCCCAGCCAAGAAGAAAATCTTGGAGGAGGCTTTTGAGGCATCATACATATCCAAGGCTAAAGAGGTCGTAGAGAAAAGGTTAGGCATAAGATTAAAAGAGGAAGTGCAGGCAAATCACTTTAGGAAAATCAAATTATCAACCTTAAAAGCCTCTAAGAAACTCTATGAGCAACAAAAAACACTTCAAGAAAGTTTTGAGTCAGATAAAGACCGGAAAATTAAAGCTCTCAAAAAAGAGATTAACGGCCTTAAAAAGGAAAAGGCTAAGAAAGAGGAAAGAATAAAAAAATTGGGTAATATCGAAAAGAGATTAGCAATCGTTACCCAAAAGGCCTTAGATTATAAACCTGATACTTCTCTGGAAGATCGGGAATTTCGGTTATCTATGCATACCCAGGCAGCCTTAGATAAAGTTGAGCAAAAGGTATCACTAATAGGCCAAATTAAGAAATCCACCTATGAGGCTTCAACCAAACCATGTGATAAATGTGGTCAAAAAATGGATTTGAAGGCTAGAGGTAAATTCTTACTTAAGGCTAAAGAAGAATTATCCAACCATAGAAAGGAACTAACCCAATTACAAGAAGAATACCGGGAAAAGAATAAGGAATGGCAGGAAGTGAAATCAAGTCTTTCTAGTCTTGAAAGGGATAAAAAGACATATCAGAATATCCTAATGGAGAAAAGAAAACTAGAGGACACCTTAGAAACCATAAAAGATGCCCGAAGGGATATTCTGCATATAGATAAGGATATAAAGAAAATCAGGCTTCAGATCAAAGAAATCCGAAAAGAGGCCTTAGAAATAGACCTACCCGCCTTGGAACACAAGATTAAAAGATGCCGAAGATCATTCCGTGAAGCCACGACAGCATGGAGAAAGATCAAATCCGAGGTGAGCCTGGATGAGTGGTTATTAAAAGACCCATTATCTAATTCCGGGTTAAAGACCTATATCTTCAACACAATGCTTCAGAAACTCAATAGACACCTAATGAAATATTATGGTTATATAGGTTTTGGTTTATCAGTAGGAATGGATATGGAATCTGCCCGGAAAGACGTAGAGATCGTGATAACCAGTAAAGGTATGATAGGAATACCTTATCAGGATTTATCTAAAGGCCAAAAACAATTAGCCAATATGGCCTTGATCTTTGCTATACACGACACAGTTACCGAAAGCAAACCCATCAATATTCTGATACTCGATGAAATCTTTGAAAGCCTGCATAGGGATAATGTAGAGAAGATAGGAAGCATGATTCAGGCAAAGGCTAAGAATAAATCAATACACCTGATAACCCATTTAACCGACTTTAATCCGGTTAATGCGTATCGTGTTAACATTCAATTAAATGAAAAGGGGCATACGGTAGTTTATTCCAAGCTTAAGGACTCGTGAGAATCCACTCGTAGACTTGAAAAGCACCGGGACTATACTATCATATACCCCCAAACCCAAGATCAATGAACTCCAGAAGTAAAGGGAATCGAAACGAACGTAAAGCCGCAGAGCTAATAAGTGTCTGGACAGGAAAGAAATTCGCCAAGACCCCTTCTTCTGGTGGTTTACAATGGAAGAAGTCGTTTTCCAAGGGTGATATAGTATGCACCGTTGAAGGCCACTTCTTTCCTTTTTGTGTAGAGGTCAAAGCCCATAAGGAAATAGACTTCTCACACCTACTCCTGAAAGAAATTAAACAACCCAAAATATTTGAATTTTGGGAACAATGCGAAAGGGATGCGAAATTAGCCGAGAAGGTACCCATGCTCATGATGAGATATGATAGGTTACCTGCTGACTTTTTCTTTCTTGCATTACCAACTCACTTCGTCCTTCAACTCAACCTCAAGTTCACAAAGGTATTGAGGTTTAGGGGTAAACATAACATCATAATTGTAGATTCAAGGGAGCTATTTGCCATGGACTACAATGAGATTAAACCCCTAACCAAAAAATACCTTAAAAATGCCAAAAAAAGGAGATAGGTACTTCTGCTGGCTCATTGCCTACATCGACTCCGACACAGTACACCTTGTTAAGAGAGAATTAAAAAGATACCTTGAATATAAGGAAGTAGAGGTATTCATTCCTACGGTAAAGGTACTCACCAAGACTTTCAAAGGTGAAGATAAATTTGATGAGGTACCCCTACTATTTCAATATGGCTTCTTTAAGGTGCCCAGGAAATTTGCAGTATCAGAAATTTACCTGGAGAACATGAAGAATAATATTACTTGCATCTTCGGCTGGCTTAAAGACCCGCATAAGGTAATTGATGGGGAGCAAAACACCCGAAAGAAAAACATCCCTGACTCCGCTATACCCATTGCCACAGCTACTTCAAGAGAGGTGGCCCAGCTGGTTAAAAAGGCTTTTGATTATTCTATTCATTCTTCGGAAGATATAGGGAGTATTAAACCCGGAGACTACATAACACTCCGAGGGTACCCCTTTGACAACATGCAGGCTGAGATCATGGAGATTGATGCTGTGAAGAAGAAGGCTAAGGTAAAGATACACATACTGCATGGAGATAGGCCGGTAGATGTATCTTTCGATAATATCTTCTTTACCGTATACCAATCATACGACGACTCCCTGAGCAATGTTGATTCGCTCGACGAATTGATGGCTAATAGAAAATCAAAACTCTTTAAAAAATTACCCGATGCGGGCACTGAATAAACAGGCATGGGATAACCTAGACCCCCACGAACAAACAGCCCTCTCACTTAACTTTGCCTATGATAAGTCCACTTGGGAAGCTGGTGAGATCATGTCTAGGAGCCACTATAAGTACCTAGAGATCAAATCAAGGGCTGAACACTTCCTAAAGCTTTTTACCGAATATTACAAACTATGGAATAGGCTTATACCGGATGAGGTAACCGGAGATTCCATAGCCATTGAATACTTCAGATTATGCCTGGAGAAAAGACAGAAACCCAAATTAGCCATATTCAACATATCTGAGAGCCGAGGTAAGACCATAATGAAATCTAACCTGAATGCCAGGATAGAGAAACAATTAAATGAGTGGGGTAAATCTGAACTTATTGCTGAGACCCAAGCCTACCACCTGATTAAGGACTTTGATAGATGGAATAACTTTAGGATATTACCCAAACACCTACAAGAACCTTCTGCCTTTAAAAGAAGGCTCAAGAATGTCTTTAAGAAACAATTAAAAACCCTAAGGGAACTGAATGAATTTAGCCTGGAGCATTTAAAGAAATTAGTTAGAGCCACCAGAAAAGCCGATATAGAAAACTGTTTATATTTACCCATAATCGAAAAAGATGGAAAACCCAAAATTTACCGAATTAAAAACAAACCTAGCTACCTTGGGATTCTTGATGATCTTTCTCTGTATTATTTTCGAACTCCGGAACAAGCCGATGCCTACATTCGATTGTGTTGTTCTTATCTGTTTAACCCTGAACGTTCATGCCAAGATGGCCTCAATTTTTGGCCAAAATTCCGAGAAGAAATAAAGAACGCAGCTAATTATGACTCCATTTGCAATAAAGCTCCTCACCGGAAACACCTCGAAATAGCCTTCAGCAAGATAGAATATATTTGAGGTGGATAAGATTATACCACCGGGTGGATAATAATTTAAATTGAGGTTTTTTCCTGGTTTATTTATCCTTATTTTTGATCTTCCATATTTATATATCACATTATGAAAAAGACTAAAAAGAAGAAAAAGAAGGTACCCAAGGACCTCCGACCCAAGACTCCTGGACTCCCTGAAAAGAAGGAGGAAGTATCTTACCGCAACGAAATGGGAGCGGATAGGATTCTTCCCCGGCTCAAATATAGGGAACTAAAGGAGGCTTGCATATTAAGGGGTATGAGTCCTAAAGATGTAGTAGAGGCAGATCATCACCGACTTGCCTCTTTCTTTGTCGAAAATTATGATAAGGGAGAAGACCCAAGTCTACTGATTGCCTTTGACCAATTCGTGGAGGCAGATTTGGAAAGTAGGGGTCATAAGAAAGGGGACATGATGTTGTCCCCTTCCCTTCGCTTAAGCTACGTTGGCAAGATAGAGGATGCTAAAGAGATCAAGGTCATTAACAAACCCAAACCGGAGACTCCGAAGAAACCTCAGGAACCCCCTAAACCTAAGAGGGAAAAGGATGAAACCACCGGAATAATGAAGGGAACCAAGAAAGCCCTTCTCTTTGAGTTGGTTAAAAAGAAGTGGAAATTGGAAAAGATCATGGCTGAGGTATTGAAGCAATTTCCCACTGCCAATGAAAAGTCTATGAAAATCTGGTACAAACAGGCAAAAGAAAAACTCAGATAATATGGCAAAAAAGAAAACAGAATACCTGATCACGGACTTTACAATACCCTCTGGTGATACGGTTATAGTTCCCCCTAGACAAGAATTCAAAACCATAACATTTGGGTTTGATGCTATGGATGTTGAGGGTAAATTAAATGAATTAAGAGAAGAATTTTATAGAAAGGGTATGTTTATAAAAAGCTTCAAGGTAATTCAAAGAACCACTGGATTTAGTGCAGTAGCCGGGGGAAAGGTAGTAATCCTATTTGAAGAATTTAAACCATAATTAAAAAATGGAAACCTTTTATATACCTAAAGACGATAGCCCAGCTGAAATGCAAAGATGGTTGAAAGCCGAAGGAATAGATTAGAAAAGATGAAACTATTAAAAGCCCCTATGGTTTTAATTAAAGACTGTTCATAACTAATAAAAAAAAACTTTATGGAATTACAGAAATTCGGCGGAAAATTTTGGTTCGGAACCCGGAAAGAAAAAATACCCTCGGGAGAAACTAAAGAGGTAACGGTTTTGGCATCATGGACTGTTACCTGGAAACATTACCTTGAATTTGGTTGGAGTAAACCAAAGTTCAAGGCATTTGTTATTTTTGAGGAAGCACAGGCATTTAAGGCAGCCTTGGAAGAAGCTTATAATATGATACAAATGGATAAAGATTATAGAGTGGAGATAACCCAAAATTAAAGATGAAAAAAACCACAGACCTTAAAATTTATAAATCCTATTGGTATGTATTGGACTTCACTAACTTCCAAAAACCAACCGTATTACCGATATATTTCCTATCGAAAAAGCTTGCAAAGGAGGGCATACGAAGAGGAGTTAAAAAGAACCTTCGGCGTTACTATAGACCCATTCAAGGTAAAGTTATCATCAAGCATGAGTTTCCAGTCGTATTTAAGAAGGGAACGTGGAAAAAGGTTACAAAATATGATTACCCGACTGATAGGCTTACTGCGCAGCAAAAGAAAACATTTCGTACTGTTATGCGGAGAAGATTACGACGGATGGGTATATTATCCATCGTTCGTCCAAAGCTCAAGATTACCGAAAAACCAAAGATCATCAAAGAAGTGGTTAATAGGCAAAAGGTAGCCAAGAACAAGAACAGTGAGGCAAAAATCTTTCAACTCCAAAGGAAGCCCCGGCATATCTTCTATTTTCTAGTGAGAAAAAGACTTTCTGCGGCTTCCGGCAAACTTTTCTTATTAAATGTGATTCGCATAAACTTAAAGGATGGGAGCCTCATGGAGATCGAGTTGGAAACTAAAAGGCATGATTTAATCCGGCCCATCCTTCTTTCAGAATTTAAAAAGATCATATATGAAAAAGGGCTTAAAACCCAAGAGACTCCCGAAAACTTCATTGCCAGACTTAAGGAAAAAGGCATTGAAATTCTATAAGGATAATAATGCTGCGATCAAAAGAGATATATTCAGGAATAGGCACGGGGTACTACTCGCAACCGAAGATTCGGTGGATTCCCTTCAACTTAATCAAAGTTACCTAAAAATCACGAACCAAGACTGGACTCGTGCGGCAGAGTTCAAGATGATCGAAGGGGCTTTTATTCGGGCAGGCTGGGATGGATATAGGGTACCCCTGCTTTTCCTTTTAGATGATCTACATAAACATATCTGGCCTCGGTATCTTAAATACCATAAGAAAAAGAAGGCCTCAGATTATAGGCTGATTAAAGAAACCGATGCCATGAGAGAGCTCCTTTTTAGGGGCTTTATCCATATTAATCAGGCCCGATGGAAACCTGAAAGACCCTATACAATCCAAGCCGATATAGGTGATCTAGTCTGGCCCGAATCATATAAGCACCATCAGGATGCTATTCAAAAGAGAGATCAGATCACATTTGGGGGCTATGGAAGATGCGATGTACCCAAAGATTATGATTATGCCAAAAAAACATTCACAACCCGAGGACTCCATACCCGGGGCTTTAAATTTGATAATCAATGAACATTTTAACCAAGAAACACACCGCTATCCTGGTATATGAAGGAGGCCAGAAGGTGGTAAAGATTCAAGATCAAGGTATTGACTTTCACTCCCAACCGGTAGAGAGGGATGCCGAGGATGAGGATGATGATACCGGAGATAACCATGTGATTATGGCCCTTGCGAGAGAAGTAGCCGCAGACAATGATGCCTTGAAAAGGCTTGCAGTGGCCAACTACGATGTAGGGGTAGAGTTCACAATCTTTCAAAAGTACCTCCAGTAGTGGAAATCGGGTGGATAAGATTATTTTTATCCTATCTTATTATATATATCTTTGAATATGTGAATCTATCACAGGTTCTTTGACATACCGAGTTTTTTTCATTTATTAATCATAAAAACCCATTCAAAAATGGCAAAAAAAGACAAGGCAAAAGATGCCAAGAAAGAAGAAAAGAAGGTTGAACTCGTTGGGCTTTCATTACATTACTCTAATGGAGTTTCCAAAAAACTCAAGGTAGTGGCAGATGATGCCGATGATGATGAAGATGAGGACGAAGATGAAGATGATGAAGATACCAAAACCACGAAAAAAGGTAAAGGTGGTAAAGGTAAATCCAAAGATGATGATGAGGACGATGAGGACGACGATGATGAAGATGAAGATGATGAAGACGACGATGAGGCTGAAGACGATGATGATGAAGATGATGATGAGGCCGAAGATGAAGATGATGAAGATGATGAAGATGAGGACGACGAAGAAGAAGAAAAGCCCAAGAAGGGTTCAAAGGCGAAGGCTGGTAAGGGCAAGAAGAAATAACCCGCTTTTCTTTCTTTTAGTCGGAGGGGGTCGGAATATCCCGGCTCCCTTTTTTATTCACTTAACAAACTTAAAACCCATGGATATTGCAATCTATAGCCTAATTAAGCAAATACTCCAATCCAAACATGATGAAGCTCTAGGTATGGCCCTTCATCTTCAACATCAACTCCAATTACCCGAAGAGCATCGAGTAATTGATGTAGATACCGTTGAAATCCGAAATAACCTCTTAATCGCTAACTCTAATGCAACCCAATACCAAGAAGCCCTCACCCAATTCACCTACCTCTTCGCTGAATCAAGGAAACATAACGAATCTACATCAATTCCGGCGGGATATGGGAGTGAGGCTCGCGAAGAGGACGGAAGAGTACGGGGATATTAAGGTTAAGGATATAACCCATAAGACCTGGTTCTTCCCTGAAAACCTGAAGGGGACTCATAGATATTATAATATTCTCCGGCATCTTTCTCCCTTATTCAAGTGCTTATTATGTTTTCCTAAGAGATATTCTAACGGGATAACGATAATCGGACTAGAGGACGACAGGGCTGCCCTCATAAAGGAATTAAATAGAATAATCAGATCAATAGAGGGATGTCATGCCGGATGGAAGGAACGAATGCTCAAAGACCATCCCACTGATGAACACAAACACCATCTGATAGCCGAGAATAAAGACCATTATGCTATGATGGTTAGATCAGATATACAACAGAAAGGAACCTACCTTTGGAGTAAGAGAGTAATGGTACGGGAGGTATATAAAACCTTAGAAGTCTATTTCAAAAACAATCTTGCTAACAAAAAACACCGCAAAGTAAAATGGCAAATCGTGTAAAAACCTTGCTCAATGATTATATTCATTGGAGTACTGAATTAAAATCCATGGCCGGACGAAATAGACGAGGCCTACAGGATATGATCGAAAGGGCAAAAAGGAACCTGCTATCCTTCGGTACACGTTATCATTTGGTTGAGGTGGTAATAACCTATTATCCATTAAAACAAATCTTAGACAATGGCAATAAGGTATATGGAGAGATCACCACCGATAAACTCTTCCTAACCGATTGTACCACGGAAGAGGCCCATACCCTGATCTATGAGTTCCGGTATGCTAGGCATAAAATAGAAACCTGTAAAATAACAAGAATACCTTTAAATAACCCAATTAAAGTATATGAGGGGAAAGTCAAACAAGCTTGAGGCTTATTTTCAAGAGTATAATGATCTACTCAACAGGGCTGTGAAGAATTTGGACACTGCGCATTATATGGAGTTATTGGAAAGAATTGAGCAAAAGGCTGGTGAGGAGCTAGACGACTTAGAGGGGGACGAGGAAGATGGCCCCAATGAAGATACCATCACAACTTGATATTTTCTAGTTTTAATTTGGACTTGATTCAAATTAGAACTCCTTAGAACTATAAATATTTATATCTTTCATTTATTAAAACACCCAAAATGGCGAAATTTAAAAATTACGCAGAAGCCGAAGAGGCTCTCAAGGCAGCAAAAGAAGAAAAGAAAGTTGCCAAAGAAGAATTTAAAACCTTCCGCAAAGAAAACAGCCTGAAACAGGATGCTCCCCCGGCAGACAATGAAAAGCTCGCAAAAAAATGGAACAAACACAACGACCAGGTAAAGAAGAAAACTGAGGCCGTTGAATCCATCGAAACCTGGATGAAAGAAAACAAACCCAAAAAGGAACGTAAGGTTCGTGACACCAAATACGAATATCCCGAGGGTGCCACCGCAGCGGAGAAAAAGAAAATCCGTGCAGCAAAAAGGGCTGAAGCAGCCAGGGCCGAAAAAGAAAAGAATGGTGAGGGTAAAAAGAAGAAGAAGGAGAAAGAGGCTAAAGCAAATGACAAAAAGGCTCAGAAGGAGGCCGTTGAGCATTCTAAGAAAAAAGACAAGAAGAAAAAGAAAAAGGAAAAACCCGCCGAATCTGAATCAGGCTCGGATGATTAATCAATCTTCTTATTTAAGCCGAAAGAGAGAACCCAGTCTATCAAATGATTGGGTTTTCTAATTTAAACAAATCAACAATGGGCCAGAAACAACAATTATTAGCAGTCCTTGCGAAAGCGGAAAGGCAAGGAACCATGGACAAGGCATTGGAGGTATTAAGGTCTTATGGATTTGTATTCGTTTCTTTTGATACCCTAATTTCATGGGAACTTACTGACACGGTAATGAAATGGGATAAGCACCACCATCGGTATTCATTTATGCTTTATGAAAAGAGGGCAGGATTGAATACGGTTAGGGGTGAATATGACCTTGATCTTATCTTGGCAATTAAGCTCAATGGAAAGAAAAACCAGAACATCCATATCTATGAGGAATTAAAATACGTGAGAACCATAAAGAAGCCATGGAAGGACTCCCAAGGCATCTTATGGAGAAAGGTTAAGGCTGGATGGAAATTTCCGGCCACGATGAGCTATGATCTTAGAAAGGACTGGAGAAAGGAGCAGAAAAAACTCGAGAAAAACCCCAATCTTAAACCCTCGGCCTTCTATCTTGAATGGGAGCCCCTCGTTCAAAAGATAGAGAAAAAATGATACCCGATGGTTTTGATTCTAGTTTAATTATTATTAAATTTGATGAAATTCCTAATATGAAAATAAAACTCACTAGAAACGAACGCAGAATCATTCGCAGAGTTGCCCGTATTCAAATATCCACAATGGAAGAACTAATGAATCATCCTACCATCATGGCCCAGGTATATATGGCACAATTTGCCGGAATAGATGAATCAAGGTGGGAAGAATTATTCGATGAAACCAAAACCAATTTCGAGAGGTTGAGAGAAAGACCCTCACACCTCTTTATCCTATTAGATGATGAGGATTTAAACCTTTTCCGTGAGGTCATGAATAATTATTGCCATAGACCTTACTTTGATGAGGGTAGACAATCCTTAAAATACAAAATCTGGCTGAAAGACCAATTAGATCAAAACCAAAATTAAAAATTCACAACCCATGCCATTAACAAAGACCAAAATTAAACACGTCAAATGTAAATCATCTAACGTTGCCTCCTTTGGGTATGATGAGAAAAGTCAAGTGCTTGAGGTAAAGTATAAGAACTCCAAAACTACAGAAGCCCCGGTAACATATCAATATTCACCGGTGACCAAAGAACAATTTGAAGATTTAAAGAAAGCCGAATCAAAGGGTAAATGGATGCACCAGAATGTAAGAAGTAACGCAAGGATAAAGACATCTAAAATCGGTTGATGATGGGGTTTTTAGAGGATGTGTTAGTAAACCCATCATCACTGGAAAGAGGGAACAGGGTATTAAACCTCAATTTTACACCCGGGTTTTAGGGGTTCGAATCCCCTACCTCTTCTAAATTTTTTCACAATGCGAAAACGAAAACAACCACCTGCCAAATTACCCCCGAGGTTTAAAAAACGCTGGGTTAAAGCTCTCCTTGAAGGTAAAATCGGAAATCGTAAAATTAACCAAACGGATGGTTCTTTATTAAAGATACCTCTGGGGTTTTGGGATAAAGCCAATTTGGGGAAATTCAAAGAAATAAAAGAGGTTGGATGTTGTTGTCTCGGGGTAGCTGGGTTACTATGTAACATACCTCTGCCTTCTTTACGGAGCCAAGGTATGCCTGACAATCTTACTAAGAAACATAATAATAAATTACCCCCCGCCCTTAGAGCATATTTACCCGATGATCTTGAGCCTGCAGAGGAAGAATTAGAAAATTCAGAAGTTAGCCGTGCATTGGCTGAAATGAATGATGATAACATACCTTTTGAAGTAATAGCCGGATTCATACACGAAAATCTATAAATTTATGAGACATGATGATGGGTTTCCTACCACAACCCTAGGTAGGTTATTTCTAGTGGCTTTAATAGTCATTTTATGCTTCACTATCTTCTTTGCGGGCAAAGCCCAATGGAGAGAAGGAATAGAAACCTCGAGGTATATCAATCAAAGGGTTAAGTCTATATCCGAATCTACCGAAAACGGAGACGATGTAGTGGTAGTTCACTTCTCTAATGGAAGGTACCTAAAGATTCGTTCCCGCCAGAGCCGATTAATTTTTGTAAACCGATAAAAATACCCAAATGATTTTTCAATTTACTGGCCTATCCCGACTCACTCTGGAATCAGCCGAAAATATTAAGACTTATATCAAATCGGTTGAGGTTCAGCTGGTTCATAATAATGCAGACTCTCAGCCAACCCCATTTGAAATAGAAGGTATACCCACCATTTACGGGTATAAGATTCTAAGTCAAACCTTTATTCATGGTATAATTGCAAATATAAAGGGTTCTCATGAAGCGGGATATTGGAATGAGGTGGAACACATCAAATGGGTTATAGATGAACTCGGAAGGGCCTTTGCTAATCCAACGAACCCAACTCAGGAAAGAGACTTTGATGAAAATACCTTAAAATAAAAATAGATATATGAATAGAACCAACATTCACCTCCTCGCTATGTGGTTATTAGTGATAGGTTTAGTACTTAGGCATGCCTATATTGAAAAGGAATTTGCCAGCACCCATAATACCCTTAAACTGGGTATAGAGGTAAATAATCGAGCAATAGATGCTCTAAATAATTCCAATAAAAGGATGGAAGAATACCTCGATAAAACCCGATTGGAACCAATAATTAATCATATAAATCAATAAACAATGAAACAGAGTTTTTATGTATTAGCCGCCTTTATTTTAGGCTTCCTTATTGCCTGTGTATCTAATGATTCTAGGCCCAAAGCTCAAAGTCATGGTCAGGGCATCCCTGACATAAGTATTCAAGGTTTCCAAGATTTTGAGTTTGGTCATAATAGCGTGAGAGTATACCAATGGATGGACCGCTCTGGTAGAGTTTATTTGGCCATTCCCGAGCATTCATATGGGGGAGCATCTATCACAAGATAGATTTTATTTCTGGTTCTAATTCCTTTATCTTTATTCAAATAATTAATTTATGAAAAAGACCCGAATCTATTTATGCGCCTTTAAAGATCACCAAGCTGTTATCCTGGCAAAAGGAAGAAAGGAAGCCGCAAAGTTGATGGTATCAAATTTCATGTCTGCTACCGAAAGAGAGATAATGGCTGAGGCTAAAACCGTTATTGTTACCCGGATAAGGAAATCCACTCCGACTCCTAGAATTCTATTACTTAAAACAATACTTAAAACAATTCCCGAATGAGAAAGATACTTTGGATAGCCCTGGTATTATTCATCCTTGCCGAGATCTTCCTGAGCTCTGACCCTCAATCGGTAATAATGGAAGATATACCGGACTCCTTGAAGATCGCAAAGGACACCTCAGGTTTTCCTGATCGAATGGTTCCTTTGCCCAAAAAGAAATTCAATGAGGAAAACCCCATAATAACCATAGAGAAATGAGCCGAACCAAGAAACTCTACACTATCCACAAAGTTACCAAACATGACATTTGGAAAGGTAACCACTTCTTTGTAAAACACTATCTTACCGGTAAATACATTACCGCAATTGCCCAATCACGAATCTATAAACAGGAAGGTCTTGAGTATATTGATGTTCTTTGGCCCGATGATACATACGGAAGGGCAGTATGGGTTGATGGGGATGCTCTAAAATTCCGCGAAAGGCCACATTGGGAGGTAGCCGATGGAGAAGGCCCAACTCTATTTGCTGGGGATGTTCCTAAGACCTGGGATGAAGCAAAAAAATTAAACCAGGAATTAGGAATTGCGGTGGATAAAAAGGTGGATAAAAATTAAGATTCAGGTTTTTTCCTGGTTCTAATTATTATATATTTGGATATTCAAAGGGAATCAATAAAACCATATATGACTAAGAAAAAGAAACGGGGCCGTCCAAAAAAGATTGACGTTAAAAGCACCCCGAAAAAGGAACATTGGAAGACTCGCCAAAAACGGGAACGCGAATCTGCCAAATTGCAAATCGAAACTCCCGAACCAAAGAAGGATGATCTTTTTGAAATCTTCGAGCCGGTATCTATTGGTAAACAATATGCCAAAACTGCTCGCATTGCGGAGAAACTCGAAAAGACCCTTAAAATCCTTAAACCCCGCCAGGCATTCAGAATTAAGAAGGAAGAAACTTCAAATGCCTTTGTTAGGCAATATCTGAATGACAAATACCCGAATCGGGACTATCGGGTATCCTCCTATCAAAAGAATGATGGGGTAGAATTTTTCATCGTAACCTATGTACAGGAAACCAAACCCTCATACCCACAGGAAATCAAAAATCGGAAGTCCCGTTGATATATGGATTATGGGTTAGTTAGTTACGGAGCCGGATGTCTATCTGGCTCCCACCTAACATTTTTCAAAAACTTCAAAATTTAAAATACCATGAACATTAATGACTTCGACAAAGAGCCAACAGATGAAAACTGCACCTTTGATCTTAAAAAAGAGGCCGAGAGAATCCTCTTATCCCACAAGGCCTCATTTATGCTCAACTTTCTATCCAACCAGCCCTGGTATACAAGTCGTCGAGTAGAGGACGTTGTTAGGGATGCTGCTGGGGCCTGGGATAAATTAGTTGCCAGTGGCCATATTGATGGTCTGATGGATGAAATTACCGAAAAACTCCGAGAGCGCCATGACCATCATCAAATGAGGGAAATGATTGAAAAAGCCCTGGTAAACGGTGGAGTAATTGTACCTGACCAGGAAGGCAGACTTAAATTCCAGGCTCTCGATTCCCCTGACCAGGATATTTCTGATGAGGCTCCGGTAGTTCAGGAAACTAAGAAAAGGAAACCCCGAAAATTTGATGCTTAAAATAAAATACCATGGCAAAAGCAAAAAAGAAAGCCGCTCCTAAGAGAAGGGCGGCTCCTAAAAAGAAATCAGCTCCAGAGAAAACAATCAAACCCGATTTAAAACTCCTCAAAAAGGGTGCAGCACTCCAAATTGAATGGGACAATGGAAGCCTTAGATGTGAACGGGGGTATGTACTGTATAATGACAAAAACGAAATTGAACTTGTAACCTCCTCAAAGGCCCTTGAGGTGAAATACCATTTTATACCCAAAAGAGACATAGTAGCCCTCAAGCCTGTTAAATTGGATTTCCTATATATCCCAAATTTAACCGATGGGGGGTATAATGGTATCATTGATAAAAAGAGTAAGAAGATGAGGGTAGGATGCAATGAGGTAAAAATGGAACACATTAAAACCCTATATGATTTCTACTTCGGAGATAAGCCCCATAAATGGAAACATCGCAAATAGGGGTTGATTCTAGTGGGGATATCTGATTTATGGATATTCCCATTATTTTTTGGAAATAAGACGACTAGACATACCCGAAATTAATTAAAATTTGCCCCTGGTTCTTATATCCATATATTCACAATTCAAATTAAAGAAGATGAAGGAAATTACCCTCACCCCCCAACAAAGAATCGAAGCCTATCAATATGTGCTAGATCAGGTTAGGGCAGGAGAATATCGCAATTGGATTTGCCTACACCTCCAAAATTGGATAGGTATAAATTACCATAGGCAAATATCCACTTCAACACTCCTTAGATTATTCCCTGAATTTGCCGAGCAAAAGCCCATCAAACTGTATGACGAGAATCAGGATGTAGAGGGTGCTTGGTGGAATGGGTTAGATCGGGAAATAAGAATCAATGTACTTCAAAATGCCATCAAAAAATGTCAAGAATATGAAACCGGAAGAAATGATTGACCTTGCCTTGACAGTATGTAAATTCCTAATACTGCTGGGCTTATTTCTCTATTTAATGGATAAAAACTCATATCATGAGCATTAAAGTAATTCCGCCCTTAACAAGGCTCAGAGCCTATAAGGAAATCAGGGCCGAACTTATGATGAATCCCGCCAATCGACCATTGCCTTTCCTTTGTGCAAGATTAGCTGGGTGGGTATGTAAAAGATTACCCGAATATAAAATAGACGGTTTGTTAGTATGGGTTACAGTGGCCTTTCCTGAATTGGAAAGAAGGAGGCCTAAGGGTATGGGATGTGCGGGGTGGTGGCCTATCAATGATTATGAAAGTAGAATCCAAGCCCTTGATATGTGTATTCAAGAAGTTAAATCAATAATATATGCCAACAATCAAAACAGAACGGATGGACCCGGACGTAATCTACCTACAAAAGAGGTATGACGGGGTAATAGAAATCGGGGGTATCAGGTATCAATATGTATCGTATGTTACTACTACCTTCAATACTCAACTTTATAAATACAAAAGATTATGATTGAACCTTTCAGTTTGAATCCGGTTTGATATTCCTTATATTTGGATAAATCAAAAAATTGATTATATGCCTTGGAACAAAGAAATCAAACAAAACCTAATTGAAAAGGGTATCAAGGCCCTAAAAGAAGAAATGTTCAGGTCTAATCGGATGCAGTTATTAACTATTCGAGATAACGTAGTGATGGTGAGATCAGAGATGGAGCCGGGAGAGTTCATATCCTGGGTAATGGCAATTCTGGTCAAGGGTTATGATGAGGAAACCGATGAAGAAAATAACCTGGACCTGACTGCTGGTAACCTGGACTTCTACCAGGATGATCTTGATACCGGATATATCTGGGTATATTCATTAACCATAAAACAAATAGAAAGATGAAAAAGAGAACACTGTTTTCCGCTTTTGCCCTATTAGGGCTGATGGTATTATTGGGGTGCGAAAAGAATGAGGTTTATAACCCACCCCCAATTACCCTTGAACCAATCTCTCATGATTATGTCTTGGACCCCCCTGATACCATAACATTGGCAGATGGGCGAAAGGCAGTAGTACAGCAAAGAGTAGTCTATGACACAATCCCCCTTTCAGGTCCGGAGGTACCTGCCCGCCCTTTCGTCTTAATCGCATCAAGCAGCGGAACGACCTACATGTGGCCCGAGTTCATGACAGTATTCAAAGACTTAAACCCTATACAAAAAGGGGTGGGAGGCCATGAATGGGGGCATTTTAGGAAAAGAATCCGCACGGATGCAGTCCCTTATAAACCCAGGCAGGTAGTTATTATGGGTGGGGAGAATAATTGGTATAACGTTGTTAGTCGCGGAATAAAATTTGGCCCATTAGATTATGAGTATCTTGTAAAGACTACCATTGATTCGGTAAAGAAATTACTCCCGGGGGTACACCTTACCATTGTTGAATGTAAAACCACCCCATATCTGAAGTCCGTTCATGCCCAGATTCGGGAAGGAAATAATCGAGCCGAGGCATTATTGAAGGTGAGATACCCAAATTCGAGCTTTGTGCGAATCAATGACATATTGGTGGATAGTGATTACCGAACTACCGAAATTAACCGAATGCATTTGGTACCCGCAGCCAATAAGAAATTGGAATCCCGCATCAGGCCTGCGATAATAAAATAAAGTTTGATTGTGGTATCTATTCCTATATATTTGATATATGGAAAAAAATATAATCAAAACAACAGACCCTTACCTCGCTCAATGTATCAAATACTTAGCAGATACATTGGGCGAGATTAAGGTAACCGAGGATATTAACCTCGAAACATTCAAAGAATTGACCACCATAATTGAGCTCCATAATGGAGGATTCAAGACCCCGATAGAAATGACGGATGGCCGAATTGGGGATGGTAGATATTCCGATTTAGAATGGGCAGCCCTGGTTCATCAACAAATGCGAATTGCCGATAATTATGACCTCTATGGGTTTGAAGAGGCGAGGGTTGCATTTAAGGATTTCAAGAAAAGATGGCCCGCATTATATGAACTGTTCGAGTTATTTGCATGGGGATAAAAAATCAACCAAATATATGGCAACATTAATTTTTCCAAATTCAGACATGCGGAAGATTACCGAGACCTCGGCAAAGATGATGTCCTTTGTAAAGGATTCCGGTATATATCTTTGCATCTTTAAACCTAAGAAAGTAGTAATCTACGCCAATGGATATGACCCGAGAAAGAGTGATGTTTGGGACAGGGCAAGAGAGGCAGTGGGTGGGGATGATTTCGTCGAAGAAATTGAGGTTGATGATGAAATAAGGAAGTATGTATCAGAAGGTTGGGATTTTATGATTAAAGTAACCCCCGATACCCTTCAAACCGGATTTCAAAAACCCAAAAATAAATAACATGCCACGTAAGTACAAAGACAATGAAGCAGCCCTTAAAGGTTTCATTAAGGATGCTGCCTGGAATGCACACCTCCTCGCATTAACCCGAGAAAGGCTTCTTAAAATGGTGGATTTAACTCGCCAGAGTATTAGGGAAAATCCCACAGCCTTTGATAACCCCTTATATCATCATACCCATTATTTAGCCTGGTGCGATAAGGTAGAAGAACATCTGGGTTTTGAAGAGGATAAACCTGCCTATGATAATACCAAACAAAACCCAATGGAGAGTATGCAAGAGTATTTTGATAGGGCTAAAAGAGAAGGTTTCGACCCCTTAAAAGATTAAGGTTTGAATGTGGTATTCTATTCCTTATATTGCATCAAATAAAAGAATATGAAAAAACTCACACCTATTCAAGCCGCCTTTCTCTATTGGGTAATATTCAACTTTGGAGAAACGGGTTGGAAATCTCATGAGCCCATTATTAATGAGGCAAAAGCAATCCTTGGCAATTCCAATTACCCATCGGAGGTAGTATATGACAATGAGGGGGCGCCAATGATTGATTGGACCCAATTTGGCGGAGAGAGCCCAGATCATTACAACCCTGCAAATTGGCTTTGGGAGAATGAGGAAGAAGGTGAGGAAAAACCCCAGTATAAGGCTCCATTCGATTTCCTATTTGAATTTCCCACACCTGAGAATCTTGGTTTTATAATCACCCAAATAAAAGAATCATGAGAACCCTTATCACATTAGTCTCATTGACCTTTATCATGGCAATGACATTCTTTATCGAGCCCAAACCGACTCCTCATTCATGCCCATTTGGAATGTGTCCCATGACCGGAGAGGTTTATTTCTCACCCCAATATGATGGGTGCGATAATTACATCTGTACCCAATTAGATTCGATTCATTGGGCATATCCTACCTTCGATTATGACCAATGTGATTCGGTATTGACGGTTTGGAGCAAATCAAATCCCGCCCTGGCTGATTCCATAGCCCGATTTGAGGCTATAGAAATGCAGAGACTTGAATATCAAGGCCTCAGGTAAAAATATTTTTGATTTAGGGTTCTAATTTTATTATCTTCGCATAAATAATAATATATTCATTTTATGGCAAAAAAGAATGAAGTTAGAATTTATCACTCGCAGGTGGGTGGACATCAGCCGGAATTTTCAATGAATCCCTCAGAGTATCTGGTTGATGCAGATATACCCAAATTGGACCTATCAAAATTGCATTATCATCCGGGTGATGAAGAAGAAGAAGAACCGGGATATTACAGTTATCCGGTGGGTTCAAATCCTGATGAGATTCCAACCAATTGGGGGGTAGAGAGAACCGGAATAGATGATACCTGGGATTTATTTACATGGGGAGTGAAAGAGGGTTCAGATATGATGAAAGAGGTTGAGTTATTTGCAGAGCATTGCAAGGAAAGGCTCGGAAGAACCATTATTATTAACTGTTATTAATCAGGTATGATTATCCAACAAAAGAACACAACGATCAAACAAAAGGGTAAGGAGATCAAACTCCTTATCCCTCACCATATAATTGAGGTAAATGTGACCCTGCATCAAGAGGGTTATCATGGCCCTGCAAAATACATTTTTAACAAGGTATTAAATTAACCATTATGAACCTGAATCACATTGACATTAGCCTCCTTCAAGAAGCCGAATTAGAGGAGTTTAAACAATCAACTTATGCGGTTGAAAAAGGTCTATTTGTTGCGGTGGATGCCGAAGATATAGACCTATTAATCCTACCAGCCCATACAGTCCTGGAAATCGGTAAATCAACGGATAAATATGGTGATATGAACCTACATGTAAGGTATTTGGCAGGCGGTAAAGAATTCCTTACCCATATATCGGGTAGTTATGCCTTCATTCATAAATAATGTGGTTGGAATGTGGTATGTGAATCATTATATTGCATCAAATTATAAGATATGAATAATTCGAGGTATTCAATTAACAAGTTGACAAATCGCAGGTTTGATTATCTTATCCGCCGCGAGAGGTGGAAGAAAGACCGTAATAAATGGTTATCCCTGGCGGATTCATTGACAATGCAGGCCTCCTTCCCCGATTCAGGGTATTATTATAGCCTGCAATCAAGGGAAAGGGATAGGATAGGCCTTAAGATCATTGACAAATTACCGAAGAAAACCAAGATTCTATACCTATATAAGGCCAAACAGATTGAACGGAGAAATGCCTCATATTATGAATCCACAATCCAGTTGCAAGATGGAAGTTGGGTGAGCCCCTATGAATTGGATGCAATGATGGTATACCATTAATCGGGTACGGAAAAAAAGTTTGGAATCAGGTTCAAAATGATTTATATTTGTTATGTCTTTAATTATTCACATAAAAACTCCAAAACATGGAATCAAAGACCACAGCTCCTGAAGTAAAGGACAGCCCTGCAAAAAAGAAATCACAGGGTAAGAAATCCAAACTCCAGAAAAAGAACATCGACAAGGCCGCAAAGAAGGCAAAGGATGAGGAAGAAGAATCCAGCCGGGAATTGCTCTACAATTATCCAGCCGATGTAAAGACCGCATCCGACAAGAAAACATGGCGCCGACAATTCCGTGCCAAAAGGGATTCGCTCCTGAAAAAGATCGCGAAAGCCCGTAAGGACGACATGAAGGAAGCCCGCAAATTGTTCAAGGAACTCAATGAACACCTGAAAGAGTCTTGCACTCAATCGGGCATTGACAAATCACTCCAGGGTTTCAAAGCCCTTCCTGCGAAGGAGAAAGCAACCGCTTAAACGGGGTTCCTCGACTGCGGATGATCTAGTAAGGAATCCAGTCGATTAGATTGGATTCCTTTAATTCATTAAAAAATCCGCTAGAATCTACACTAAAATGACCCAAAAACATACCTAAAACATATCTATCATGGAAGGATTTATTCCCGGTTTTATAATAGGGTTTGCGAGCTCTATTCTCCTAATAATAATCGCAATATTCACCGCAAGATGGTTCATTCGAGAGTTCCGGGTGGACGATCATAATAAGGCCAAGATCAAAGGCAAGAAAGAACCCAATATGGAGGCCTTATCAAATGAGAACATTTACCGAGAAATCCAGAACCTCTCACACCTGCCCGAACGAGCAGACCAAAAGACTATGGAAAAATGGGCATGGGAAAGAATACAAACCCATAGCCTTGAAATCCTGAAAGAAATCGAGTTCATATATGGACTAAGAAAGGAAGAACCCAGCCTACATCTCATAAGATACCCAATGATGCTCAATGCTATATCAAACCCAATAATTGCGGCATATAAACAGATGAAAGGCCCGATATCAAAAGATACCATAAACCTCATAATCGAGGAACACCTAAACGAGCCCAAATCCAACACAGATAAGGAGTACCAAGAAAACCCTGTAATGCAACGCAATAAAAACAGAGAGCAAGAACCCGGATATCAAAACATAGATTAAAACATAAGCTCACTAAACCAAGAGGGTATGTTTTATACCCTCTATTTTTTAACCCAAATATAAAGGCCATGAAAGCCCGCAAAACCAAGAAGAATAAAAACGGAATCAAGAGAACGCAAATAGATATACCAAAAGGCCTAAGGGTACCCAGATTAAGAGGTACCACATTAATGGCCATCGAAGCCCACCAAACCAAAGATAAGAAGGAAACTATCATGAGTAATATAAGGAAACTCTATATAGACCATTACACACTCAATAATATGACTGTATTAGGGAGAACTGTAAATATAGAGGATATGGCAACCTGGCTAAATATACCAACCAAATACCTATTGAGAGAGTTAAATAGAGAAGTCGGAAGGATAGGAAACATACTCCAAGGTAAGGATGGGGCTCAATTCACTAGGGCTCTCTTAATGGGCTTAATTTCGAAAAGCCTAGAAGCCCACAGCCTCATTGCCAATCAGGTACACATATTAAGTAGCCAACAGGGCCGTGAATATGTACCCTTTCTTACCTCTGAGCTCAATAAGATCTTGGCAACCTTAAGTACTGCTACTAAACCAGTTACGGAGATAGTGAAGCTATTAACGGACAACAATCCAGGCGTAATAATCAACAACGTGAACGGTGCCCAGGCTAACATATCTAATTCATCTATTACAGTAGATCAAGCAGTGAATCTTATTAAGTCTGAGGGCTTTTTATCTATGCTGGAAGATGAGGGTTTACTTAACCAGAAGTTGTTGACGATGGGTACCGATTTACCCGAAATAAGGGCCCAATACCAAGACCTAAACTCCATAGGCATTAAGGTACCCAATAAGGCTATTGATGGGCCCAATGAGCCCACGAAGCCTTATAAGGATGATATTATAGAGATACAATAGTTCACTATATATAGCTAACCACTAAGGCCCGGATTTACCATCCGGGCCTTTTTATTGGTTTTTTAGTGTGTGGGCCGTTACTAGGAGCCAAATGGGCCATCTAGGCCTTAATAGGGGTAAATGGCCAGGTAGGCCACTTGGGCCGTATTAAATAAAAATTTGGCATTTATCCTGGCATTAAAATCCTTATATTGCATCAAATATTTTTATATGCAAGAAAGATTAATCGACTCCTTTAAGAGAACCATCTCAGCCTACAGATTATCAAATGGGACACCCCTATATCACCTGCATCATGCCTCCATTTTGAACCTGGAGGATGAATCTGGATATTCGGCCCATATATGGAAAGGGAATATGCCGAATGAAGAAACCGAAGAAGAATACTACGCATTGGACCTAACATTAGCCCAGATATTGAATAATATGAACCCCGATGGGGACTGGAAGAAGATACATGGAGAGGACCATGATTCAACCAAAACAATTTGGACGACTGAGGCCGGAGATATGATACACCTGCATTATGCCGATAATTCGATTCATCTCTACACCTTTGATTCCGGTCAATATTAACCTGATTCTCCTGGTTCCATAGACACAATCAAGGCCCGGATATTTTTTATATCTGGGCATTTTTGTGGTATATAATATATAGCTCACTATATATAGCTCGTACCTTGCCTTGATGCAGCCCCCCCTGGCCCTAATTCCGACCTGGGATATTTGAAAAAAAAAATTCGACATTTTGACTTTTTGACTTTTTGACTATTTGACTTTTATACGTTTATTGTCAAAAATTCATCTATTTATTATAAAACTATTCTACAATTATTCTAAAATTGATCTAAAACAATTAATAAAAAATTGCAACAAATTTGCAAAATTCGATAGGTAAATATTTGGATTCCGCTTTTAGATAATTATCTTTGTATTGCGCGAGACAGATGAGGAATCGTTGCAAAGGTCAAATGTCCAATATCCTTTTTTGACTTTTCAATTCTCGCAGAATATTTGAAATAGGGAATGTATTAATTTTTGCAAAAGGGAATAATGCAAAAGTTATTACTATTTATAAATCTGTTTTTTATTTTCTAATTTTTAAATTTTAAATGTTTATGGAACAGAATCTAACAAACGTTGCAAACGTTGCAGAAAATTCGCAAAACAATCAAATTGCAGAAAAAGCAAAAATTGTAAATCCTAAGAAAAAGGATGCAAAAAAGAAAAGCGAAGCAAAAAAGGAAAAGTTACAAATTACAAACATTTCTTCCATTGCTTCTCGCATCCTTGCAAAAGGGGAGAAGGGCGAAAGGAAAGATAGAGAGTCGTTTTACAAATATCCTGAATTTGTAGAGGGGGAGAAGGGGAAAAAATTTGCAGGAAATAAGGATGTAATTTCTGGACATATCGGGAAAGCATGGAGGGAAAAGAGAAGAAAAGTTTTAGACAATTTTGTTACACGTTTGACCTTTGCGGATGCAAAAAAGGATATGCAAAAATGCAAGGAAATTGTAACAGATTGGAAAAGAGTTTACAAAGAGTTTTATCTCAAAAATGATTATTCTTTGAATAGCGTGAGACAATCTGGGAAAAAGGAAGAGTTAGAGGAAGTAACTTATTTCTTAGAATTGTGCAAAAAATACATTCGCAAAGAATCTTAATTTTCTAACGTAAAAGGGGAATGTAATAATTCCCCTTTTTTAAACTTTCTTGTTTATGGAACATTTACAATTTCCACATTTGTTCTGGAACCTATTGAATAGTGAATTATTTTCTTATGTGGATTCTTTAACTATGGATAAAATATGCGACGTTGCAGAATCTTTATCCGCAAATTAAAACAACATGAAAAAATTTATCTTGCATCCTGAAACATTAATCACATTACTAACTTATGTGATTATTATTCTTGTTTATTATATCACAACAAAGTAAAACAACATGAAAAATTTATATAGATTTAATCCGATTGTTCCGCATAAAGCAATAACAATGGATAGAGAAATTGTAAAGGAACAGACAGTATTAAACACTATCCTACATTCATATCTTAAGACACATAAAATAAGGAATAAAAAAGGAAAAAAGAAGATAGCTTTAACTGTCTGTGATATGTGGGATAAAAAAGCGAAGCAATATTATAAAGTAATTAGAGAGATTACTTATTGATCTATTAGGAGAAACGTCCTCTAAGTTTCTCCTTTATTTTTATCTTCCTGGGATGCCGAATGCGGCAATCAATACTACCAAAGCCCCATGCATGGTAAGCCCTCTGCCAAATGCCATATGCCCACACAAAAATACCGCATAGCTTTTACACATATGCGGTAGCCCGATTTACCTAATGAATTGGAAAAAGTCTGGGTAGTCTCTCCGGGTTTGCCTCATGTATAAAATCCTCTGGAGTGCATGGAAATGGAACAGGAAATCCTTGGTATCATCCGGGTGCTGTTCAGGTAATGTTACCCATGCTTTCCAAGCCTCTTGAAGCTTAATATCTACTATTATCTCCTCGTCCTTTAATGGTGTGGTCATGGGTTTATTTATTTCTTAAGGTTAGGTTCTATTCTCCAGGTTTCGTAATTCCACCTCTTACCAAATTTAACGAATTCCCTGGCCATATCCCATTGTTTCCTGGCCTCAATCTGCTTCCTAACCTTGGCAATGAGAACCCTAAGATGCTGACAGGAATCCCTTGGTGGATTCGGGGGTGGTACTGGTACATAAGGCATAAAGATTTATTTTTTAATATCATAAGCTTTATCAATCAATACCTCTATCTGGGTCTTTGCCCGGAATAGGCCATGATGCTTTCCTTCGTGATAACGCAGACTATCCAATCCCCAGGTTTTCATCTGGCTTTGGATATGGTTCGTCTCCTCTAACCATTCCTCTCTTACCCGATTCTGGGCATCCATGAGGCCTTGTAAATAGGCTCTATCTACCGAATGTTTATCATAGCATCCTACCAATAAAACCATAAAAACTAAACTTAGAATTTTCATATTTGATCTTTATATATATATAATAGTATGCCTATTACCCCATATAAAAATACCACTAAAAAACCGGGCCCTCGCAACGACCCGGTGAAAACTCCGCGAGTTTTTCTTTAACTATTTATATCCCTCCAACCCAATATCACGGGTCCGTCAAAATACCTTCTTCTAGGGTCCCTTTTCTCTATACTCTGGGTATACCTTAACCAGAATATCAAATGTTGTAAATACTTTGAGGAATCATTACGACTTCCGGGTATGGGTATAAATGCTGGCTTAATCATGGTTGTATTACTTTTTCATGGTAAGTTAGTTTTCTTGATCCTTTAATCTCTATCATTTTGGGTATATTTTCCATTTAGCGATAAGTTCGGGAGAATAAAAAATTCCGGTATTCCTTGGGCGGAAATAGTAGAATATCAGGAACGTGTAGGGATACAACTTTACCTCTCTATCACATTGATACATTACTATTGGTTCTCCTTTCATGGCTCGGTTTTATTTGTTATTCAAGTTGGTGTCACCTAACACACGTATCAATTCATTCTCGGGGCCGTAAACGTGGCATATTGCATCCTGAGGGACTATGCCATCAGCTTTCATTTTGTCCCATATTTCTTCCATTAGTGTTTTACGTGGTTCTGCCGGTGGTTTTGGCGGGTCGAACTTTGCGAGGTAGGCGGCTTTGTCGGGTGGCAGCGAAGTGTTCTTGCTCATCTTTTCGGTTTTAATAAGTAATAAATGCCTATGGATAGGTTTATGGTATAATACCCCAATACAAAATACCCAATGAAAGATAACCATGTATATGGACTCGGTATTAAGAAATATCGGGCAAAGGTTAAAAATACTACCCATATGATCATACATTTTACCCATTCCTTCTTAGGTAGCTTGGCCCAGTCTACCTTGGGTTTCTTTGGTTCAGATATTCTTAGGAAGGATTTATCAAATTTGCCCAGGGGTTGGTTATGCTCGTCCATTAATACAAAGTAGGTTTGGGTAATCTCCCCAACATACCCCGTAACCATTTTACCATTGACCTCATCCCAAATGGTAATTTTAGACATACTGGCCATAGAATTGTTTGAATCTTTCTGGGTCATATTGGGTAATTTGTTTAAAGTTCTGGTTAATATAGGCTAAGGTCAATTCCGCTAATCTCCTGAAATCTGTGGGCCAGTTAAGATTCAAATAGGTGTATACTTTAAGCTCTGTTAAATACTGCATATATACCCCTAATTGCATGGCAGCAGGTAAATCATGGTATTTTGGTAATTCCACCTGCAAATCCTTCCTTATGGGTAATTGCAGGGTTTTCCAATGATTCATCTTCTTCCAATTATCTATCCACCAACAGAAGTGGGCTACAGAGTGCGGCCATTTAACTTTAGCCTCGTTCCAGAAATTTTCTTTGGTTAATTGTTCGATCATCATGGTTTTAGTTTTATAATTATGATAGAATCATTTTGGGCATGTACTATTGCCTTCTTTCCCACTCTAAATCTTAATTCACCCACCGTTATCCACATCGAATCCTCTCTTACCTCAGATAACCTTTGTTTAAGGAAATTACTATCATATAACTGGTTTTGTAATTCCGTCTTGCTTTCTATTTCTTCAACCCATCTGCTTTTATATCCTTCGGCTCTACCGGAGAGGGCCTTATTTTCCTCTACTAATCCATATATTCCTATGGCACTTGCGATAAGGAATATAGATACTAATAACAATACTACATCTTTCATGAGCTCATTTTTTTAAGTTGTTTAATCATGGCCTCCTGGTAAGATAGGAATACTTCCATCTGGTACCTGAGTCTCCATGTGAATACAAAGGCTTTTTCACAGGTTTCGCAATTCGTATGCCAATACTCTAACCATATTCCGGTTTGTAGAGCTCCAGGCAATTCTTCATACTTCCTGTTAATTGCCGCATCGTGGAGATAGGCGTTAGCATATCCATAGAAGTTCCTCCAGGCTTTAGGATAGCATTTTTTAAACATTTCAATTTCATCGGGTTTTAGGGCCTTAATCATATCAAGGGGATTGGTTTTACGATTAGGGTAATTTCTTTATCTTCTTGGCTCCATATCATCTGGACTTCCCAGCCCATAGATCGGAGTCTTATATTTGCTCTCTCTACCTTGTCATTCATTTCTTCCAAGGCTATTGTATCAAGGAGCTCTAACCCCACCACTTCTTCTTTCAAGGCTCTATGTAATAGGGTTAAGGTTTCTTCGGGTTCGTTTTTGAAGGTCCAGGGTTTTGTGGCCATTGTTGAATTTTTAGGGTTTTCTTATCTTGATTAGGGAACGTTCTAGTCCTTCCATCAGGATAAACATAAATGATATGGGGAGCATTGAAGTCTGTCGCTAGATAGAGTCCCAGTATTGCCCCAATAGTCAATCCAATGAAGAACGTAATCCACGGCGGAATCCAGATAGGGTCGTCGAATTTCATAAGGGTTTGGATTTAGAGCGAGGTTTAGGAATAAATCTCAATACTTGGTAACTCGGGAAATGATTATTACCTATCTCTGACCACATCGGGGTAAAATACTTAGGGTACCCAACCTCGTATCTATATTTAAAATCCACCTTATATAGATAGGCCCAAAAGGGTTTGGGGGGATTTACCAAAATGGAGCCATGTTCATTAGAGACTAAGGTATCTATATCGTTCCAATCAATAGAATATAATTCCCCTAAACCGAATGTTGTATCTATCCTATCCCAAGAATCTATGGTAAAAATCTTAGAGGTATTAGGCATTACTTCGGAGGTAGAGTCGGATAGTTTAATCACCCCATTAAATTTAAGGGTGGGGGTTCCGATAATGGTTTTAGGAGGTACAGTATCTACCAGGGGATAAATCCATTTCTGATGTTTACCCGGAGTACAAGCAAGGATAAGGGAAAGCAGTGCAGCAGTTAATAGTGGTTTCATTTTACAAAAATTATGGGTTTAGGTTTAATATTTGGAGCCATTTGGGAGGGAGGTATAGTACGAGGACCGGAAATAGCCTGATAAACTTCTCTTTCTAAATTCACGGGCCTTGTTACACCCTTATTAGTAATAGTAAAAACTCCATTACTACCAGTTCCGGTCTCTGCCCCTAGAGAATCCCGCCACCTATTAAATTGTTTAGTCCAATAATTGAATAATTTAGGGTCTCTTGGAGCTTTACCCATTTCATATTCCTTATTCCAGCCATAAAAAATACATAAATCGCATCCATCACAGTTATTTTTACCATGTTTCCAGCAAACCTCACAGAAATATTCGACTTTGCCCTTTATTTGAGGCTTCTTTTTGTCATGTATATGCCTCATAGTCGAAAGGTCAGAAATTAAATATGTAGTATCGGTCTTTATGGGCTTGGATATAGCAATTTTTTGGGCTCTTTCAGGGGTATCGGGAAGAAAAATAACTCCCTTAGGAGCAATTTGAGTCTCCTTAAAGGGCCTTATATAAATCGAATCCTGTGATCGGCCCAAAAAGAAGCATAAAACAAGGAAGATGATAATGGCAATGATTTTTAAAATGTACTCTTTCATGGCTAATGGGGTTTAAAGGTTAAAAATCGGCCTTACGAGTAGAAACTCCGGGCCGTTGTTTATGGAATCAAAAAAAAAACATTTGTCTATAAGTTATCAGCCTTGGTCTCCTCGGGTATTAATAAACCCATATAAATACCAGACTTAGTACTCTGTGGAACTGCACCTTTACCTACGGTCACGTATACCTTTGGGTCCTCAAACCCAGTTACAATATCCATGCTCATTATTACACTCACATTATTGAATTTTGCCCAGGATTCAACCATGCCTTGAACCTGTCGTCTAAGATTAATGATCTCTTTATCTAATTGGGTGTTCATACGGGTTATTTTAGTGTATTTCTAGTCTTAAATTTTCTCATTTTCGGGAGATTCCCCCTTTTCTTCATCCAATGCTACTAGATCATCCCGTAATCCCACTGGGAATGCCGGGGAATTGATCGAAGCAATTTCACCTTGATTTGAAAAGGTTAAAAAGAATTTACCTTTACACTGCATCAAAGCCTCAATTTCCATTTGGTTAAATTCAAGCATAATGGTAACGGAACCATCTTGCCTCTTAAGGGCTGGGATAAAGCCAGTTTTCTCATGGAAGAGCTGGTTAGGGTTCCTAATGTTCTTAGGAAATAAATTGGTATTGGCACTTGGGAAATTAAGGCATTTCATAATTGTTAAAGATTTTATAAGATAATAGTCCACCCCTGTCAAGTGGTAAAAATAAAAAACCCCGCATAGAAATGCAGGGTTGGCTTGTCTTCGTCGGTTCGAAAAATATCCGGCTTAATGGATACCTATGTTAGTTACGCCATCGGAACTCCCTAACATTCATTACCATATTAGGGTCAACTCGTTTCCACGCCTCATCGAAGAGTACCGAGGTCTCGGATTTTAACTGGGCTACCTTAGGACTGAATGTAAGGGTTTTCAAAAGATAACCTTTGTTAACCGAAACATATCCTGCGGTATCTACGTCCAGATAATACTTAACCTGGAGTGTGTCAACCTTTGTCTGTAACGTGTCAGTATAGGGAATCCCGGCTGGGGTAACAGTATCTTTGGGGGGTGTCTTAGGTCCTTTCTTTGGGCCCTGTGCCGAAGCTCCGAATCCGACGATCAGAAGGGTGAGAATCAGAATCACATTTTTCATGGTAAAATCATTTCCCTCATATAGTATACCTCGATTTCTAGTGGGATGGACAATAAAAAACCCCGCTGGTCAGGCGGGGCTCGATCGAAAGGCAGCAGGCAGAAATTATTTGGATATAACCTGGGAGTTCTTAGTGGTTGCATCCTTAGGGGGTAAATAACCTAATTTACCGCCGCCGATTTTCTTTGAGGCTAAATTGGGGATAATTACGTCGTATACCATCTTAAACAGGTTGAATATCGAATTATCCTTTTCGGATGGGGTTAGACGAACAATCACATCAATGAATACCAAAAGAGCCGTACTAACTGCAACCCAATGTTCTTTCAGAAAGCCCTCGACTGAGCTTCCCCCCGCATCGGCTCCTCCGATTGCGGTACTGTCTTGAGCGAAAGAACTCTGAAACATACACATAGCGATCACAGTTAGAGTTAAAGCAATCAAATACCATGCCAGGTTCTTTAAAAAAGTCCGGTTGAAAATCGAGTTCATAAAAAATAATTTTTGGTTGAGAGTTGTTAGAATATAGAAATTCCGGTCTCCAAAATAGCTGCAATACCTTGACCATCATTTATAAATAGCACCCGATGAGAGTATTAGGTATTAGTTCAGGTATGGGAGTTTCCCTTTATGCTTTCAGGAAATACGTAGTGGGAAATGTAGAGCCCAGGCCTATATTTCATACCCCAGGCAATATTCAGTGGAATTTGAATTACCCGGGTGTACGACTGGAAAAAACTGTAGAAGCACTGAAGGATTTAGCCGATATAGACCTAATCGTATCTTCACCAGATTGTGGGAGTGGAAGCATCCTTAGGTTATCAGTAGCCAAGAAGTATGGGGATTACAAGAACAATCCATCCTTAGAGGCCTTCTTTGAGGGTGTAAATCATTTCAAACCCAAAATCTTCTATTTCGAGAATTTAGAAGGCCTCTTTAAATCGGTATCGGAGGATAAGTTCAAGGCTTTATTGAATAATGGGTATAGGCTCATTAAACATATTGCCCCAGTATCGAATTGGGGAAATTCACAGATTCACAGGAAAAGGCTCATCATTATAGGGGTACGAGAAGATTTGAGTAGAAAGGTTGATAAGTTTTTCAAATTACCCCATTTAACCGAAGAACATAAAACCTGCCTGGAGTTATATGGTGATTTGGATGAGCTTTCAAATGAGGAATGCCTAGAGTTAGCCCATGTCAGAGAATCAATGGACGAGCTCACTACCATCCATTCAGGACGGAAAATCCCTAATTGGCAAATTACCGAGATTTGGAATAAGGAGCTTAAGGGGAAAAAGAGGTGGGAGGTTCAGGGGAGGAAGTTTACCACTGCTCCGGGGGTTTATCGGAATCGAAAGAAGGATTACCCTGCTACTGCTAGGAAAGCATCAAGACAATACGATCATAAAGGCCTAATGCTTACTCCCCGTCAATTGGCCCGGATTCAGGGTGTTCCTGACCATTTCAGAATCTATATCGACCAAGAGAGGCTGGGGTATTGGATTAATAAGGGTAGGGTTCTTGTTACTAAGACTCCACCTCATGAGGTTTCAGTTTGGTTAAGAAGAAAATTGGAAAAACTTAAAACCCTAAATTTCATCTAATGAATAAGCCCAAATTAACTCGAAAAGAACTCGAGAGAATGATCTCAACCCATAAGATTGAGGATAGAGTGTTTGTTGTAGGTATTAGAGGGTATTACAAAAGAACCATGGGAAACCCGCTCAAGAACGATAGGGGAATTTATGATGATGCCCTTTTCATAGTTACCCCGGATTCTTTCCAGCCTTTCAATGCTAATACAGACCCATCTAAATTCGGGAAGAATAAATCAGGTAATGGTATAGCTACATTAGTTCCAGGCATGTATAGGTATAGACCTGGCCCACATGGGATTAATTCAGGGAAACCTTACCCTGCTTTTATTCAGGCAGATAAAGTCAAGGTTACTAGGGATGGTAATGGAGACCGAATCTTTGAAGGGTATTTTGGTATTAACATCCATAGAGGTGGCTCTATAACTACCTCATCAGAAGGCTGTCAAACCATCTATAAAACCCAATGGGAGAAATTTCATAGCCAATTGACCCTAGAACTGGACAAATGGCACCAAGAGACCTTTACTTACCTTTTGATAGACCCAGAAAACTAACTCCCGAGTTTCTTTTTTTTTAATTTTTTTTCTTTGGGTCTAAATACTTCTTTCTAAGTACAGAAGTATTAAGTTAAAGTAAGAATAGTAATTGCTAAGAC
>Ga0196970_1000219_pt1 | contig 84321 bp, 81 predicted proteins | sample S1v_513CmetaG_FD_148672 | JGI IMG/M metagenome (GOLD analysis project Ga0196970, IMG submission 148672) | Soil microbial communities from Anza Borrego desert, Southern California, United States - S1+v_5-13C | ecosystem: Environmental > Terrestrial > Soil > Desert | place: USA: California...
ATTGATTGGAGCAAGGTCGCCGAGAAGAAGGTCACACTGTTCTACCCCGGCCAGACCTCGTTCGAGTGGATCCAGAACGGCCCCGACCACGGCGGGGCGCGCGCCTTCAGGAAGGGCGAGGCGTGCTCCGGCTGCCATGAGGGCGAGCAGGCCGACATGGGCGCCAAGATGGCGGCCGGCCAGAAGGCGGAGACCACGCCGATCCCCGGCAAGCCGGCCTCCCTCCCGCTGACCGTGCAGGCGGCGCACGACGGCACCAACCTGCTGATGCGCTTCCAGTGGCCGGCCAACCCGCACACCCCGGTGCCCTTCGCCGACGGCGGCAAGATGGACCCGGAGAACGCCGTCAAGCTGGCCCTGCTGATCGACCAGGGCACCGTCCAGGACGCCGACCGCTCGGGCTGCTGGAGCACCTGCCACCACGACGCCCGCTCGATGCCCGACGCCCCGGCCGGCGGCGGCGCCACCAAGTACCTGCCGCAGACCCGCACCGACATCTCCATCAAGGACAGCCCGCGCGGCGGCGCCGACAAGCTGAAGCCGGCCGACGAACTGAAGGCGCTCATGGAGCAGGGCGTGTTCCTCGACCTGCTGCGCTGGAAGTCGGGCACCAATGCGGTGGAGGACGGCTACGTCTCGGCCGAGCGGGTGATGAACGGCGGCCAGGGCGCCACCGCGCAGGGCGTGCTGCAGGACGGGGTGTGGACGGTGGTGCTGGCGCGCAAGCTGAAGTCCGACCAGCCGGGCGACATCAGCCTCGAGCCGGGCAAGACCTACACCATCGGCTTCGCCATCCACGACGACCACACCAATGCCCGCTTCCATCATGTCTCGGTGGACTACAAGCTGGCGCTCGACAACCCCGAAGCCGGCATCAACGTGGTGAAGCAGTAACCAGCACAGAGCCCTCTCCTCGAAACCCCTCCCCCTTGCGGGGAGGGGCTTTTCTATTTCACGGAGGTGACCCATGCGCCTGCCGCTGCTGCTGCCGATCCTTATGCTCTTGGCGCTCCCGGCCCAAGCGGCCGAGCTCACGGTTCGGATCGACAAGAATGCCTACGATCCGCCCGTGGTGACGGTGAAGCCCGGCGACACCGTGGTGTGGGTCAACGCCGAGCGGCGGACCAGCCACGACGTGATCTTCGAGGACGGCCAGCGCTCCGAGCGGTTGATGCCGGAGGACAGCCACCGACGCACCTTCGACATGCCCGGCCGCTATCCCTACCACTGCGAACCCCACCCGCACATGAAAGGCGAGGTGATCGTCGAACCGTGATTTCCCTTCATCTTGACAATGGTCAAGCAACGCTTTGCCGATTTGCTGGACCATATTGGCCATAAGGGAGGCATGCCTCCTTCACCAGCAAGCGGGACAACTAATGGCTGGCGGGCGGGTATATCTGGTGGGTGCGGGGCCGGGCGATCCGGACCTGTTGACCGTCAAGGCGCACCGGTTGATCCGGGAGGCGGAGGTGGTCGTTTACGACCGGCTTGTCGGCAAGGGCATCATCGACCTGATCCCGCGCCGGGCCGAGCGGGTCTTCGTCGGCAAGGCGCCGCGCAACCACGCGTTGCCGCAGCACGAAATCAACGCGCTGCTCGTCCGTCTTGCGCTGGCGGGGCGGACCGTGGTCCGGCTGAAGGGCGGCGACCCCTACGTGTTCGGTCGCGGCAGCGAGGAAGCTCTGGCGCTGGTCGAGCATGCGATTCCCTTCGAGGTCGTCCCCGGCGTGACCGCCGCCACCGGCTGCGGCGCCTACGCCGGCATCCCGCTGACGCACCGCGGTCTGGCGACGGGCGTGCGCTTCGTCACCGGCCATGGCAAGGACGACGAGGCGCTGGAGCACAACTGGGCCAGCATGGCCGACCCCAACACCACGCTCGTGCTGTACATGGCGCTGATGAATCTGGGGGAGATTCGCGCCAAGCTGATCGGCGCCGGAATGGACCCGGCGATGCCGGCGGCCGTGGTCGCCGCCGGCACCACGGACGGGCAGATCGTCTGCGCCGGCACGCTGGGTGACCTGCCCGAGCGGGTCGCGAACGCCGAGTTGCCAGCGCCCTGCCTCATCATCATCGGCCGCGTCGTCTCGCTGGCCCCGCAGCTTGCCTGGTTCGAGCCGACCGTGCGGGCTCCGGAACCGGCGCGGCGGGAGGCCGTCAATGCGTAGCATCCTTCTGCTGGCCGCCGCGGTCATGGCCGCGGTGCCGGCATGGGCCGGCGATCCGATTCCCTCGCCGGCCCGCCAAACCGAGCTGGACTACATCCTGCGCCAGGACTGCGGGTCCTGCCACGGGATGACGTTCAAGGGCGGGCTCGGCTCGCCGCTGCTGCCCGAGAATCTGGTGGGCAAGTCCGAGGACGCGCTGGCCGATGTCGTGCTGGACGGCATCCCCGGTACGCCGATGCCGCCATGGCGCAGCCTGTTGACCGCACCGGAGGCTCGCTGGATGATCACGCGCCTGCGCCAAGGACTGGATCAATGATTTCCAAGCTTCTGCACACCGGCGTCATTGCCGCTTCCCTGATCGCTGCGCCGGCCTTCGCCGGCGAGCCGCGCGGCACCAACGACATGGGCATCGTCGTCGAGCGCGCCATCGGCAAGGTGCTGGTGGTGGAGACCACCGGCCGCACTGTGCTGGGCGAGGTGGAAGGGCTGGGCGACCTCAGCCACGCTGCCGCGGTGTTCTCGCGCGACGGGCGCTACGCCTACGTCTTCGGCCGCGACGGCGGGCTGTCCAAGGTGGACATCCTGACCAACACGCTGGTCAAGCGCGTCATGCAGGCGGGCAACTCCATCGGCGGCTCGATTTCGCAGGACGGCACACTGATCGCCGTGCAGAACTATGAGCCCGGCGGCGTGAAGATCTTCGACGCGGTGACGCTGGAGCAGCTCGCCGATATTCCGGCGACCTACGGAGAGGGCGGGGCGCGGTCCAAGGTGGTCGGCCTCGCCGACGCGCCGGGCAAGCGCTTCGTGTGGACGCTGTACGAGGCGGGCGAGATCTGGGTGGCCGACATGGCCGACCCCAAGAACCCGCAGGTCCGCAAGTTCAAGAACGCCGGCAAGCAGCCCTACGACGGCCTGATCACGCCGGACGGCCGCTGGTACATCGCCGGCCTGTTCGGCGAGGACGGTCTCGCCCTGCTCGACCTGTGGAACCTGGACAAGGGGGTGCAGCGCATCCTCGACGGCTACGGCAAGGGCGATCCGGCGCTTCCCGTGTTCAAGATGCCGCACCTGCGCGGTTGGGGCTTCGCCGACGGCAAGATGTTCCTGCCCGCCATCGGTCGGCACGAGGTGCTGGTGGTGGATGTCAAGACCTGGAAGGAGGTCGGCCGCGTGCCGGTCAAGGGCCAACCGGTGTTCGTCATGCCGCGCCCCGACGGGCGGCAGGTGTGGGTGAACTTCGCGCTGCCCGACAACGGCTTCATGCAGGTGATCGACGTGCCCTCCTTGAGCGTCCAGAAGACGCTGGAGCCCGGCCCCGGGGTCCTGCACTTCGAGTTCACGCCGCGCGGCGAGACCGTGTGGGTCTCCGTGCGCGACCAGGACCGCGTGAAAATCTACGACACCGGCACGCTGGACGAGGTATCGCAGTTCAAGGCCGACAAGCCGAGCGGCATCCTCTTCACCGCACGGGCTAACAAGATCGGGCTGTGAGCGCTATGGACGACCTGGATCGCCGCCTCCTCGACGAATTCCAGCGCGGCTTCCCGCTTGACCCGCGGCCCTACGCCGCCATGGCGGACGAGCTGGGCTGCACCGAGGCCGAGGTGTTGGAGCGACTGACGCGCCTGACGGCGGCGGGGGCGGTGTCGCGTGTCGGCGCCACCTTCCGGCCGCACCGCGTCGGCTCCTCGACGCTGGCCGCCATGGCCGTGCCGGCGGAGCGGCTGGAGGGTGTGGCCGCCTTGGTCGACGGGTTCGAGGAGGTCAACCACAACTACCAGCGTGCCCATCGGCTGAACCTCTGGTTCGTCGTCACCGCACCGACCCGCGAGCGGGTGGAGGGCGTCATGGCCGCCATCGCCCAGGCTACCGCCCTGGAAGTGCAGGAGTTTCCGCTGGTGCGCGCCCACCGCCTGGATTTGGGGTTTCCGCTATGGAACTGATGGCGCGCGAGCGTCTGCTGGGCTGGCTGCGTCGCGGTCTGCCGCTGGTCGAGCGGCCGTATCTTGCGGTTGCCGAGGACATCGGCGCCAGCGAGGACGACGTAATCGCTGAAATCGCCCGGCTGACCGACACCGGCGCGGTGTCGCGCTTCGGCGTCATCGTCGATCACCAGGCGCTGGGCTACACGTCGAATGCCATGGTGGTCTGGGACATTCCCGACGACGCGGTGGACGCGATCGGCGACCGTCTGGCCGGCTGCCGCGGGGTGTCGCTGTGCTACCAGCGGCCCCGGCGGGGCGTGGATTGGCCTTACAACCTGTTCACCATGATCCACGGCCGCTGCCCGGACGAGGTGCGGGCGTGCGTCGACAATCTGGCTGCGGCGTGCGGTCTGAAGGATGTGCGGCGGGAGTTGCTGTTCACCGTGCGGCGCTTCAAGCAGACCGCGCCGTGCTACGGTGTGCGGAGGGCGTGATGAGCCTTGATGCGATCGACCGCACCTTGCTGAACCGCTTGCAGGATGGCGTGCCGCTGGTGGACCGCCCGTTCGCCGCGGTGGGCGAGGAGCTAGGACTGTCGGAAGACGACGTGCTGGCGCGCGTGCAGGCGATGGTGGCGGCCGGGGTGCTCAGCCGCTTCGGCCCGATGTTCCACGCCGAACGCCTGGGTGGCGGCCTGACCTTGGCTGCCATGCAGGTCCCGGCGGAGGATTTCGACCGCGTGGCGGCCGAGGTGAACGCCTTGCCCGAGGTGGCGCACAACTATGCTCGCGAACACGCGCTCAACATGTGGTTCGTCATCGCCACCGAGGCGCCGGAGCGCGTCGCGGAGGTCTGCGCCCTGATCGAGGAGCGCACCGGCTTGGCCGTGTTCTCGTTCCCCAAGCTCGCCGAGTACTACCTGAACCTGAGGTTCAAGGCATGAGCCAAGCGCCGTTGCTGGACGAGATCGACCGCCGGATCATGCTGGCGACGCAGGAAGGGCTCCCCATCACGGCGCGCCCCTTCGCCGCCGTGGCGGAGACAGTCGGCATTCCCGCGGAGGAGGTGATCGAGCGCTTCCGTCGCATGCAGGACCTGGGCATCGTCCGCCGCGTCGCCGCGGTGCCGAACCATTACAAGCTCGGCTACACCGCCAACGGCATGACCGTGTGGGAGGTGCCGCTGGAGGTGATCGATCAGGCCGGCCAGCGGCTGGCCGCGCTGGAGTACGTCAGCCATTGCTACCGCCGCCCGGCCAAGCCGCCGGTGTGGCCGTACACGCTGTTCGCCATGGTGCACGCCAAGGATCGCGCGGAGGTCGAGGCGCGCGTGGCCGAGATGGCGGAACTGCTGCGTGGTCTGGCGCGCAGCCACCAGGTGCTCTACAGCACGAAGATCCTCAAGAAGACGGGTTTGCGCATCCAAGGGTGATATCGGGCGTCCGTACCAGCGCGGTTTCCAGGGCCTTTCGGCACCGCTGGCTACGCCCCTTTGGCACCGAGGCCGTGCATCTGCTTCAGCCATGCCCGGCGTTTCGTTTCGCTGGCGGCGCCCACCATGCCGAACAGCGTCTCCCGCACGGGCTTGATACCCACGAAGCCGAGAATGTTGCGTTCCAGGCCTTTCAGGCCATGGGCAAAGTACCACCAGCGATACAGCAGCGCCGGCATTCCCATGGTGACGACGAGGCGGGCGGAGCGGCCGGCCAGGAGCAGCTTCGGGAAGCTTTTCTCCTGATAGGCGAAAGAAAAAAGGGCCGTCACGAAGACGGCCCTGAGTTCGCATCCTTCAGCGGGTCAAAAAACCCGTCCAATTTGTAGCGTACGTTCGATTGCGGTGGGTTGACGACCATCAAGAGTTTGGAGGCGTTCTAAAGTCACTCGTCGAGCAGCCAGACGCCGGCGGAACGGCAGGCCTTGGATGGCACGCCGGCGTCGCGCCCGGCTGGGGTGATGACGGCATGCGCGAACGCGAAGCAGAGGCGCTGCTGTCCCTTCGGATCCTCGATGCGGCCGGTTACGGTGAGGATGCCCGATCGCGTGCCGTCATCGGAGGTCCATTCCCGCGGCGTACCGGGCGTTGCCGCGGCTCCGACGAAGGCTTGCTCGATCCGTGGCTGGTCGCCGGGCGCCAGATGCAACCGCGTGGCGTTGCTCCAGCCCGGACCGATCAGGAGGTCCGGCGTCGACAGGCGGATGCCGACGCGGTCGGACGCGATGGCCACCGCAAGGCCGACCGTGTCGGACGCGCCCGCCAGTTTCGTTTCGGCCCCGAGCGCGGCGAGGCTTGCAAGCCCGGCCTTGGTTCCTTCGCCCATCTTGCCGTCGATGGGGCCATCGTAGCGGCCAAGGCGCGCGAGCGCGCGCTGCGCCGCGGCGATGCGCTCCGTCGGGGAAAGGGTGCGGGGTGGTGGAAGCGGCGCCTCTTCGCTGACGAGCATGGCGGCCTCCGGGGCGTCGCCAAGGCGATCGGTCGCGAGTCCGCCGTGCCACGCGACCATCACGCCGAGGTGCAGCGCGGCCGCGGAACCGAGCACGCGGACCGACCAGGCGCCCTGCGCCGTCGGGTGGCGGGTGCCGTTGCCGAACGCCGCACGGAAGGCACGCTGGACGCGGTGCCGCGCGACCAGCCACACGCCCAAGCCGGTGGCGGTGGGAAGGCCGACATCCCAGAGCGCGCGCAGCCACAGTGGGGCCGCATCCTCCGGCGTCGCGTCCGAGAGGAACGCAGGCAGGTCGACGGCGGCGACAAGGAGGAGAACCAGGCCGAGGGCCACTACGCCACGCTGCCAGACGTGCCGCACCGTGCCGAGGCCGGCGGTGGAGTAGGCGTGCCGCAACGCGGACGCGGCCTGCGACACGAAGGCCCGGCTGACGCAGTGTTCATGGACTGCGACGATGGCGTCGATGTCGGGGTCACGGCCGGTGAGGATAGCGTCGGCAACGGCCTTGGTGACACGGGTTGTCGCGGCGATTGCGAACGCATCGGTGCTGGATGCCGCCTGGATGTGTGCCAGCACCGGCGCCAGCACGTGGTCGAGGAAGCAGGGCATGTCGGGCGTGAAGCCCTCCGGACCCGCCGCCTCCACCTCGAAGCACAGGCCATCGCAGGCGCAAGACAGGGTGACCACCGGCACCGTGCCGACGCGCTCGTAGAGGAGGTGCGCCCCGGAGTGCCGCACCCGGTCCGGCTCGACCTTGGCGATCTCCGCGAAGCGGTCGAAGCCGATCTCGTCGAGCAGCGCCCGGACGGCGGCGGGCGCATCCGGGGGCAGGGCGAAGCCGCGCGTCGCCGTGGCGACCAGGCGGGGATGGTGGATGTGGGTGAAATGCCCAACGCCAGCGCAGTCGTCGCAGGAGACGACGCCGGCACCGGTGCACACCGGGCAGCGGATCACGCCGTTGCCCACGCAGCCGCCGTCGCACAGGACCTGCTGGCCATCCTCGTCATGGTGACCGGTGCCGCCGCAACGCGGGCATTCGACCTTGCCGCCGTGGCATGCCGGGTTGGTGCAGGCGCGCACCCCGCCGCCGCTGCAGCTTCGGCACGCCTCGTGGACGTAATAAGGCCCGCGCATAGACGACAGCCCGGGCAGTGCGTCGATGTCGGCGAACACCCCCTCCGGAGATCCGATGAGGGTGGCGAGGCGGCGGGCGGTTTCGACCGAGGCGGCCTCCGTATCGAGGTCGCGTACCAGCGTCGCATTGAGTTCGGCGGCGTTCCGGCAGTAGATCGCCGCTTTCACCATCTGATTGCCGACCCGGGTCTCGACGTCCGTCGTCCAGGCGATGGTCACGGTCAGGACGGCGGCGACGGGAATGTCGCGCCGCGACGCTTGCAGCAGCGTCACCCCGTCAGGCGAGGATCCATTGCCGACGGCCGCGCGGTGGAGGCGCTGAAGCGGTTCCTCGTGCAGGGGACCAAGCGCTTGATCGAGACAGTCGGGCATCGACGGCGGTTCTGTTGCGGGCCTCGTGCGTCACGGCCCGTCAGGTGCTGACTTCCACCGGTTCCGGTTCCTCCGACGCGGGGGCCGCGCGGACCCACTGCCGGCCTTGCAGGGTGAAGCCGTTGGCCAGCAGCCATGCCCTCTCGGCGTCGTCGGTCGCCCGGTAGAGGAACAGGCTCCACCCGTGGCAGTCCGGTGCGTCGCCGTCGCTGGACGGCGTGGCATAGGCCTGCAGCGAGTACGGGAAATCGTCTCGGGTCATCGGGATCCGGTGTGCAGAAAGGGACGTGCGAAGGGTAGTCCGCGGTCGCGTCAGGCGCAGTCGTGTCCATTCAAGGAGCGATTGCGCCCAAGACCGTGGAGTGCAGGAGCCAAGGCGTCGCCCGCATTGATCACCTCCAGCTCGGATTCGAAGGCATATTTGAGCAGTTGTCCGTTGGCCAGCCGTACGTCATACCGCGGAACGCCGGAGAGCGTGCGCGCAACGATGAGAGCCTCTTGGCCCTCTATTCTAACCCTAATGCCAAGCGGCAACATGTTTATCCCCGAACCTTCTGACCTCTTCTTTGAAGAGGCTAAGCGTTTGGCGGACGATGTGCTGTGTCAAATTCCGGACCAACGCGGTGCCGGTTCGGGTGCCTCGACGACGGCGGGCCGGTTCTGCCGTATCTGGCCGTCTGGTTGAGACCGCAGCAGGACCGTCGCAATCGCCCCCTTAGATCGGCGAACCCTAAAAGGTTCCCGGATAAATCGGTGGGCGCAAGGGGACCGATGAAGCTAATTCCATTTGCTAACTTGCCCCCCTCCAACGTTGGGGTACATAAACATGGCGTGTGGATCGGAGTTCTGCGGAAGTGCCGAGCCAATAAGGTATGGCGGTCAGCTGATGATAAACCCACAGATCTCTGTAGTCATCGCTGCATATAACTCAGAAAAATGTATTTTTACTGCGATTGAATCGGCCGTTGCGCAAAAAAATTCTTCGATTGAGGTCCTGATTGTCGACGATGGCTCCTCGGATGACACGGCTGAAGTGGCTCAGCGTTTCGTAGAACGGGACGATCGCGTGACCCTGCTGCGCAACGAGGCGAACCTCGGCCCGGCCGCCACGCGCAACCGCGCGATATCCGCCGCCCGCGGAGCGTGGATCGCGCCGCTGGATGCCGACGACTGGTACGACCCGGACCGCCTGGGCTTCCTTCTGCGGCATGCGGAGCGGACCGGTGCCGACCTCATCGCCGACAACCTGCTGGTCCATGACGAAGCCTCCGGCACCACGAAGCTCGCGTTCCCGGCTTGGCCGGACGAGCCCTTCGGTCCGGTGCCGGCCATTGATATCTGCCGCCAGGACTGGCCGAACACCGGTCCCATGGGGCTGGGCTACGCGAAGCCGCTGATCCGGCGGGACTTCCTGCTGCGCGCCGGGTTGGGCTACGCGGAGGATATCCGCATCGGCGAGGATTTCGACCTCTACATGCGCTGCCTGATGCACGGTGCGCGCCTGTTCTTCGTCAACAGGCCGCTCTACCATTATACGCGCCGGTGGGGGTCCCTGTCGAAGTCGGACGACGGGGCATCCTATCGCGATTTCATCCGCGTCAACCAGCGCCTTCTGGATAGGGCGCGGGTGCAGCAGGATCGGGCGCTTGTCCGTGCCCTGAGCGAGCGGCAGGTTCATCTGGAAAGCCATTTGTCCTTCATGGCTTTCCGCGAAGCGTGGCAGCAGAAGGACTTTGGCCGGAGCTTCAGGTCGTTCCGGCAGATCCCGTCCTACCGCTACGCGGTGTCCCGGCTGGCCGGCGCGGGCTATCGGCGGATCAAGGACTGGGTGCTGGTGAAACCCGGCTCGCGCCTGCACAACTCCGGCGGTGGGCAGGCGTAACACCAGCCAACACGTGACACTCAACATCCGGCGCGGGGATCCGGCATGCAGCTGCTCCTTCGATCTGACCATGCATACCTGCCGCAGCGTGTCGGCGGCCCGATGTCGTGCACCCGATGCTGAACGTCGTCTTCGCCACCCGCAACCGCGCCGCGACGCTGGCCAATGTGCTGGACAGCTACCGTCGGCTGATCCCGCCGGAGGGCGGCTGGCGATTGGTCGTGGTGGACAACGGCAGCATCGACGACACGCCCGGCGTGCTGGCTGCGGCCGCCGAAGACCTGCCGTTGCTGGCGCTGCACGAGCCGTCGCCGGGCAAGAACCGCGCCCTCAACCGTGCGCTGCCGCACCTGGACGGTGATCTTGCCGTCTTCACCGACGACGACGTGCTGCCGGACCCGGCTTGGCTGTGCGCGTTGCGTGCCGCGGCCGACGTACACCCCGACACGACGCTGTTCGGTGGCACGGTGCTGCCGGCGTGGTCGGAGCCGCGGCCGGCGTGGCTGCGTGAGGACTGCGTCGACTTCGGCGTGCTCTACAGCCAGCTCCGGCGGCCGTCCGGCCCGTGCGACTTCCGCTCCGTCTGGGGGCCGAACATGGCGGTGCGCCGGGCGGTCTTCGACGACGGCCATCGTTTCGACGAGGTCATCGGCCCGAACGCCGCGCAGGCGCACTACCGCATGGGCAGCGAGTCGTCGTTCAACGCGCGGCTCCAGGCGGCCGGCGCGACGGCGCGCTTCGTCGCCGAGGCGGTCGTTCACCACATCGTTCGGCCGGAACAGATGACGGAGCGCTGGATCCTCGACCGTGCCTACCGGCACGGCCTGGGTGTCGCCTCCTACGACCGGCCCGGCTTCGCCGACGGGCCGCCGATCCTCGGCCTGCCGCGGGGCGTGCTCAAGCGCCGGGTGCTCTCGGCCGCCGCGGCGGCCGCGGTGCGCTTCCTGCCCCCGTCGCCCCGGCGGCTGCACCTGCTGTTCCAAGAACGCTGGTACGCCGGGGTGGCTGACCATTGCCGGCAGGAGCGCGCATCGTGAAGGCGCGCCCGCGGTCGCGATGCTCATGGCCGGATGTACGACCAGCCCTGCTCCTGCAACTGCATCAGGCGGACCACGCCGGAGGGCACGGAGACCACCTCCGCCATCAGCGGGATCTCCCGACCCTCGACGCGCTTCATGCCGTTGCGGGTGTTTTCGCAGGCGGTGAGGGTGAGGTTCGGCAGGCTCTTCTTCAGCTTCTTCAGCCGCTCCTTCACCGGTGAGTTGTCCTCGCGCATCATGTGCAGGCCGGGGCCGAAGGTGACCAGTTCGATCTGCACCTCTTCGCCGACGCCCGTGTAATACTCAGCAACGTTGGAGAGGTTGTTGAGCGCCATGTTCATCACCGCGGGGTCGTTGCTGTCGACCTGGATCGCCACTCGATGGGCGCCGCCTTCGGCCGCTGTCGGCATCGCCGAGCTGATCAGCGCCGCGGCGGCCAGGATCAGCACCGTCCGGCGCGTTGGAGCTTCCGTCATTCCATCCTTCCTTTCTGTGGCTCGTATCTGTCCGATGGAGACACGCATCGGATGCCGAACCTGACCTTTATACTCCTTAGCGGAAAGTGGCAGCGGTGCTGATGAGTTGTAGTTTGATTGTTTAAATTGACCCGGGCGCCAACTTGACGTCTCCCATAATGATCAGCATATTCAGCGCAGAACGACTTTAACAATCAGGATGTTTTGGTCGCGTAGCGCGGCAGGATAATCAACAAGGTGGAAAATCACTTTACTCGTTTAGTGGATCTGAGTGTTTCATCTGTATTAATACGTTTGCACCCACATCGGTCTGTCTTCGCGGCGGAGTCTAGCGTTTTCTTGTTTGAATTCCATGGATATGAATCCGGAGGTTGTAGTGATGGAGAGGGCGGCGATGGAAGACGAGGGCCGCGACAGCAAGACGGCCGAGGCCACGCTGACGAATCCTCCGGGGACTTGGCTTACGACGAAGCGTTCGACCCTCCTGGCCTTGGCCGACCAGATCCGGGACAGCGTCATCCCGCACATCGGCGGCGGGCAGCCGATCACCTATGCCGACATTCCTGTCCACCTGAACGTCGGCGACCTGCTGATCAACCTGGGTGCGGAACTGCTGTTCGCGGATCACGGAATCCAGGTGCGAAACCGGATCAGCCTGAGCAACCCGAGGCGTCTGTTCGAGGACCCTCAGGCCAAGGACGGCGCCGTCGTGCTGCATGGCGGCGGCAACTTCAGCGACCTCTACCCCCACCACGAAACCTTTCGGCGCCAAGTGGTGGAAGGCTTCCCCGACACCCTGATCATCCTGTTGCCGCAGACCGTCCACTATCTCGACCGGGAACGGTTGCGGCACGACATCGAGCCATGGGCCCGGCATCGCAAGCTGGTCTTCATGGCGCGCGATGCGCCGTCCTACGCGCAGGTCGCTCCCTTTCTCGGCGAGCGGGTGGTGTGCGTGCCCGACGCGTCGCATTACCTGACGCACCGCCCGGACTACCTCGGCCCGGCACGCAGGGCGGAGAGCGGCAAGATCCTGGTCATGGGCCGGCGCGACATTGAGCGCAACGCGGCCCACCACCGCTCGCACGGCGACATGTTCGACTGGATCGACCTGTGCGGACCCGTCGATGTCGGCTGCTACGCGCTGGCCGCGCGCCTGTTCCACGGCGATCAGATCGTCCCGCTGCCCTTCGACCCGGCGCTGGTGTGGTACCGGTTCCGCGACCGGCTGATCCGCAAGGCCGTGGCCTTCTATGGAGATGCCGGCGCGGTGGCGACGGATCGCCTGCACGGCATGCTGCTCGCCCTGATGATGGGCATGCCGGCCTACGTCCGGGACAATTCCTACGGGAAGCTCAGCAACTATATCGAAAGTTGGTTGTCGGACACGGTCGAGCGCCCGCCGGCCAGTTGGTGGAAGACAGGGACGCAGTTCGACGCGGCCTCCCGGCAACGTCAGCCAATGTAACCCGGACGTCACGCCACCATGCGGGGAGTGGCACCATGAAGCGGGATGGTCTGCACATCGAGACCGACACGACCCTGTCCGGCGATCTCGTTCGTCGCACCGTCCGGCTGCATGAAGACGGCGCGAAGAACACGCATGAGGCCGTCTACGAGTTCGAGCGCCCCGGCTCCGCATCCGGTGAGGAAACCCTGGACGGCGCCGTGCTGGCCTTCCTGTTCCATGCCATGCAGCGCGGCCGACCGCTCTTCGTCCACGGGCCGCTGACGCGGACGGCGCTCTACAACATCGAGATGCTCCAGGGGGCTTGGCGGTGCTGGCGGCCGGCCCGCTACAAGCAGGTCGACGTGCTGCCCGAGCGAATTGCCGACCGCCAGGACGCGAAGCCGGGCCGGAAGGCCATCGCCGCCTATTCCGGGGGAGTCGACAGCACCTACACGGCGTTGCGCCACAGGCGCCACCTGCCGCCGGAGAGCCGCCGGAACCTGACCTCGGTCCTGATGGTGCACGGCTTCGACGTCTCCCTCGACAAGCCGGACCATTTCAAGCGGCTGGTCGAGCGGACCCGGGCGTTCCGTGATTACCTGGGCCTCGACCTGCGCGTCGTCCGGACCAACAGCAAGGAGCTGTATCTGCAGGATTGGCAGGACTCCCACGCCGCCCAGCTGGCGGCATGCCTGCACCTGTTCTCGGACGAGTTCGAGTTCGGGCTGATCGGCAGCACGAAGTCGTACGACGCCCTGGTCCTCCCCTACGGAACGTCGCCGGTCACCGACCATCTGCTGTCGGGCGACGGCTTCTCCATCGCGCACGACGGCGCCGAGGCATCGCGGACGGAGAAGGTCGAGGTCATCGCGAAGCATCCCATCGCGGTGCAGGCCCTGAAGGTGTGCTGGGAAGGCAAGAAGCAGTTTCGGAACTGCGGCGTGTGCGAAAAGTGCGTCCGCACGCAACTGAACTTCGCCGCCGTCGGCGTCGTCGACCCGCTCTGTTTCGAGGGGCGGGTCGATATGCGGCAGATCCGGACCATCCCGGTGCGCAACGAACCCCAGGCCGCCGAACTCCGCTCGATCGTCGACTACGCCCGGCAGCACAACGTGCAGGGGGATTGGCTGGAGGCGCTCAAGGCGCGGATCGCTGCCGTCCGCCCCGAGCCGAAAGCGCTGGTGATGCTGCGCGCAGCCTTGCGAGCCGCCCGCGCGGGCGCCGTCATTGCCCTCGACGCCATCGGCGCGAAGCAGTCGGTGAAACGGGTGAGGGATGCGCTGAGGCGGTGACCGCCTCAGCGGTTGTTGGGGAGCGGTTGTTACTTCGGCGCGAGGACCATGATCATCTGGCGGCCCTCGAGCTTGGGCATCTGCTCGACCTTGGCCTTCTCGTCCAACTGGTCGCGCACGCGCATCAGCACGTTCATGCCCAGGTTCTGGTGCGCCATCTCGCGGCCGCGGAAGCGCATGGTCACCTTGACCTTGTCGCCCTCCTCGAGGAACCGCGTCGCCGCGCGCATCTTCACGTCGTAGTCGTTGTCATCGATGTTTGGCCGAAGTTTGATCTCCTTGATCTCGATGACCTTCTGCCTCTTGCGCGCCTCGGCCGCCTTCTTCTGCTCCTCGAACCGGAACTTGCCGTAGTCGAGGATCTTGCAGACAGGGGGCTCCGCCTGGGGTGCGATCTCCACCAGGTCGAGGCCGGCATCGGCGGCGGCATCGAACGCATCACGCAGCGGGACGATGCCGATCATGTCTCCATTGGGGCCGACGAGGCGCACGGTGCGTGCGGTGATTTCCCGGTTGAGCCGCGGGCCTTCGCGGACCGGGTCCGAATCGTAGAGCTTGGCTATCTCGATCTCCTTGGGTTGTGTTCGGCAGTTTCCGAAGCGGGAACTGTATCACAGCGGCCGCCTGCTGTGGCGAACGCATGAGGGGAGGAATAGCCGCAAGTGCGGCGCCGAGTTTATGCGCCGAGGCCGAAATGGCGGCGGACCGCGTGGCAGGCGTCGCTTCCCGCGGCGAATTCCCGGCAGACCAAGGGGCGGTCCTCATAGACGCGGCACTGGACCTCGACGCCGATGGTTCCGATCAGTGCGGCGCAACGGTCGCCGTCGCAGCGCATGCGTCCATCCTCGATGAGATGCTCGGGGATGCCGTCGCCGTCACGCTCACCGACGAGGGTCGGCCACTCCCAGGAGTAGGCGCAGCATCCCCCGCAGGTCTCGCAGTCCGGGGCCGTGTCGTCGGTGAGCATGGCGCCCTGCGGATCAGCGACGCCGGTCGGGCTTGCGCCCGGACGGGCGGCCGGCCGGCGCCCCGTTGTTGATCGCCGACACGAGGTCGCCGAACGCCGAAGGCCCGCGGCGCGGAGCGCCGCTGCGCGCGGCGTCCCGGGGTGTGGCGGCTGCCCGGCCCTGACCGTCCCGCGGCGCGCGCTCCTGGCGGGGATGGTCGCCGCGGGGATGGCGCGGCTCGTCGTGCTTCGCCGACGGCGGACGCTTCGCATGCGGCTGCGGCTTGGGGGCTGCCTGCCTGTGCGCCGGCGGCTGGGCCTTGGGCGCTTCGGGCGCGGGGCGGCGGGCCGGGGCTTCGCCGATGACGGTGAGGGGCTTGCGGGTCAGCTTCTCGATGTCGCGCAGGTAGATGCGCTCTTCGCCGTGGTCGCAGAATGCGATGGCGATGCCCGACGCCCCGGCCCGCGCCGTGCGACCGATGCGGTGCACGTAGCTTTCTGGAATGTTGGGCAGCTCGTAGTTCACTACGTGCGAGACGCCGTCCACGTCGATGCCGCGCGCGGCGATGTCGGTGGCGACCAGCACCCGCACGGTGCCGGCGCGGAACCCTTCCAGCGCCGTCTGGCGGGCGCTTTGGGATTTGTTGCCGTGGATCGCGGCGGCCGAGATGTTGGCCTTCGCCAGATGCTCGGTGACCTTGTTGGCGCCGTGCTTGGTGCGGGTGAACACGATGACCCGGTCCATGCTGGCGTCCTTGCCCAGCATGTCGACGAGCAGGTGGCGCTTGTCGGCGGCCGGCACGAAGATGACGCGCTGGTCGACCTTCTCTGCGGTGGTCGCCACCGGAGTGACCTCCACCCGCACGGGATCGTTCAGCAGGCGCGCGGCGAGGTCGGTGATCTCCTTCGGCATGGTCGCCGAGAAGAACAGGGTCTGGCGCTGCTTGGGCAACTTGGCGATGACCTTCCGGACATCGTGGATGAAGCCCATGTCGAGCATCCGGTCGGCCTCGTCGAGGACGAAGACCTCCAGGCGGTCCAGGTGGACGTGCCCCTGGTTCATCAGGTCGAGCAGACGGCCCGGCGTCGCCACCAGGATGTCGAGGCCCCGGCGCAGCGCGTCCACCTGGGGCGACTGTCCGACGCCGCCGAAGATCACCGCATGGCGCAGCGCCAGCCCGGCGCCGTAGTCGCGGATGCTGTCGCCGATCTGGATGGCGAGTTCGCGCGTGGGCGTCAGGATCAGCGCGCGGGCGCTGCCGGGGCGCGCCGGGTTGTCTGACAGGCGTTGGAGGATGGGCAGCGTGAACGCCGCCGTCTTGCCGGTGCCGGTCTGGGCGATGCCCAGGATGTCCTGGCCGAGCAGGGCCGGCGGAATGGCCTGGGCCTGGATCGGCGTCGGCGTCTCGTAGCCCTGGGCGGCGATCGCGGCCTGGATCTCGGAGCGGAGCGAAAGGTCGGAGAAGGAGGTCATGGTGTCCTTGGTCGCGCGTTCCGGCCATTCCCGGCGCGGGCGCCACAGGGCGTCCCGTCGATTGGTGTGTTCGGCAAAGCGGATTGCGCTCGGTGGCCCAGGATCCCGCGCGACAGGCAAGGGCCATGTGAGGAGGAGCGTCTCGAAATGCATCGGCGCGGGGTCCGTCGGAACCATGCGGCCATTTCGCGCGATCGCGATACGCAAAAGTAGGCCCGCCGGACAGGCGGGCTGACGTTCGTATGACGCCGAACGGTCTGCCAGTCAAGGACGATCGCCCTCACAGCGGACGGGCGCATCGGCGCTGCCTCGAATGTTCTTCGCCGTCCGCGAGAGATTGCGATTGCTTCGACGGGACAGGACAGGCATTGTCCATTCAGCCGGTCCAACGAGGATGCGGCACCTTTTACGTTTCACGAGACCCCGATGTATGATCGTTCGCCGCGCGGCGGTTTCCGCGCTTCTACCCCCGAAATCACTCAGCGCAACATCTCGGCAACGGTGAAGTGGTACAACCCCGAGAAGGGGTTCGGCTTCGTCACGCCGGAAGATGGCTCGCCTGACGCTTTCCTGCACGCCTCGGTCGTGCAGTTCGCTGGTCACGACTCGCTGCCCGAGGGCACGACGGTCGTGTGCGACCTGTCCCGCGGCCCGAAGGGTCCGCAGGTGGCCGCGCTCCACTCCGTCGACAAGTCGACCGCGACGAATGATCGTCCGTCGCGCGGTCCGCGTGGCGACTCCTACGGTGCTGCTCCCCGCCGCGGCGGCTGGGACGACAGCTACGGCGGCGGCAGCTCCGGTGAAGTCGTCGAGGGCACGGTGAAGTGGTTCAACGTGACCAAGGGCTTCGGCTTCATCGCTCCGGACAACGGCGGCAAGGACGTGTTCGTGCACGTGAAGGCCGTCGAGCGTTCGGGCCTGAACGGCCTGTCGGACGGCGAGCGCGTGCGCATTACCGTGCGTCAGGGCCAGAAGGGCCCCGAGGCTGAGCGCGTCGAACTCGCCTAAGTTCGCGTGATCGCCTAGGTTCGTAAGGACTGCGCCGGGCTTGCCCTCAGCAGGGCAAGCCCGGCGCGGATCGTTGACTCGACACTGCTGGTCGCTGGCCCTCCGCCGCATTGAGGAGGTGTCGGCCCTTGCCCTCGGGAGCGCGGCTGCCGCGGGTTTTCGGCGTATGCACTGCGCACCGCGTCGCCCGGCTTCGGGATAGATCCGTTTTCCCCAATGGGATATGGCATCTGCACCGTGGCACGCGGAGGGAGACCGGCCGTTTCCCTATGCAGGCGTGCCCTTCATGGATCCTGCCCCAAACGTTACCCGCTCGCGCACGCAGGGCGGGCGGCCCAGCTCCCTGTTGCGGCTGGGCCTGTCAACGGCAGCCGCGCTGTTCCTCTCCGCACGGCTGCCGTTTTTTATGTGCGCAGAGGCGGGGTGCTGCGCCTGGACCTACAACGCCTTGAAGTCGATCGGCTTGGTCCGATCCAGCGTCCGGCGCACCGGCGGCAGCGGGTACTTCAATCCCGTCGCGCAGTTGAACAGCATTGCACGCTCGTCCTTGCGCACGCGGCCATCGGCGAGGGCCTGCTTGTACGCCGCATAGGTCGCCGCCCCCTCCGGGCAGAGCAGGAAGCCCTCCTCCCGCGCGGCCTCGTTCAGCGCCGCCTGGACAGCGTCGTCCGGCACCGCGATGGCGAAGCCGCCGCTCTCGCGCACGGCGCGCAGGATCAGGAAGTCGCCCACCGCCTGCGGCACGCGGATGCCGGACGCGATGGTGTGCGCGTTCTCCCAGCGCGGTGCGTGCTCCTCGCCCTTCTCCCAGGCGCGGACCATCGGCGCACAGCCGGCGGCCTGCACCGCCACCATGCGTGGGCGCTTGGCGCCGATGAAGCCGATGGCTTCCAGCTCGGCGAAGGCCTTCCACATGCCGATCAGCCCGGTGCCGCCGCCGGTGGGGTAGAAGATCACGTCCGGCACATTCCAGCCGAGTTGCTCGGCCAGCTCCAGGCCCATGGTCTTCTTGCCCTCGATCCGGTATGGCTCCTTGAGGGTGGAGACGTCGAACCAGCCGGCCTCGGCCTTTCCCTGACCGACGATCTTGCCGCAGTCGTCGATCAAGCCGTTGACCCGGTACACCGTGGCGCCCTGGAGTTCGATCTCGGAGACGTTCACCTCCGGCGTGTCCTCCGGGCAGAAGATGGTGGTCCTGATGCCGCAGCGGCTGGCGTAGGCGGCCAGCGCCGCCCCGGCGTTGCCGTTGGTCGGCATAGCCATGTGCGTGATGCCGAACTCCTTCGCCATGGACACCGCCATGACCAGTCCGCGCGCCTTGAAAGAGCCGGTCGGCAGCCGTCCCTCGTCCTTCACCAGCAACTCCGTGGCGCCCAGCTTGGCGGCCAGCCTGGGCAGCGGCACCAGCGGAGTCACCGTCTCGCCGAGGCTGACGATGTCCTCAACCCGCCGCACGGGCAGCAGCTCGCGGTAGCGCCAGAGGTCGGCCGGGCGGTGCGTCAGTTCGTCCTTGGTCAGCGCCTTGCGCACGCCGTCGAGGTCGTACCGCACCAAGAGCGGTTTGCCGGCCTTGGATAAGTTGTGCACCCGGTCGGCTTGGTACCGCTCGCCGGTGTAGGAGCACTCCAGGTGCGTGACGAAGGTCGGCCGCTCGGTGGTCAGGTTGGCATCGAAACGCACGGGCGTGTCCTTTCGCAAGTGGCGTCTTCGACGAGGGGAGATGGGTGGGGGCAAGGTCTCCCGGGCCGGCGAATGGAACACTATGAAACACTATGCAACACTGTGCAGGGGGTGTTCAGTTCACGCAGTCCCCTGCGGACGCACGTCGGGCGCTCTAGGACCAAGATCCTAGCGAAAAATGCCGGCGAAGGCAAGCCGCTTTCGATTCCCGGCAGAATCCAGGGCAATCGGATGAAGATCTTTCGTCCTACATGGTGGGAAACGTTCCGGTCGGAGGCACGGCCTCCGACCGGCGGTCACGGACACCGCCGGCCGGGCGGGGGTCGCACCCCCGCCTGGAACGGTTCCCGGGCACGGCGGATTTCCTGCTCCTACACAGCTCTTTGCACCGCATGATAGGTACATGGGCCTTCACCCGATTGCCCTGTTCGGGGTGCTCGACCGCGACGACGATGTCCTGAGCGATCGAACGTTTTTCGCAAAACGCGGGGGCAGATTTGATCGATGTCAAGCTCGGCGGCAGCAGAGGCGCTATCTTCCGCACACGCTTTATGCGTTTCCTCCCTAAACTCTGGGCCGCTGCCGCTGGTGGCGGCCTTTTCTTTTGGCCGCAGGCGAAGGGTAGGCTCATGCCGTCCGCTACTCCGCCTCGAGGTCGTGCGGCCGATGGGTCAGCGTCGAGACGAAGCGTTGCGTCCGCTGACGGGCGGGTCTTGTGAAGATGTTGTTGGCGGTTCCCTTCTCGACGATCACCCCCGCGTCCAGGAAGGCGACCTCGTGCGCGATCTTCTGCGCGAGACGGAGGTCGTGCGTCGCCATCACCATCGTCGTGCCTTCCCGGGCAAGCTGCGCCAGCACCTCCACCACTTCCACCGACAGCTCGGGGTCGAGCGCCGAGGTCGGCTCGTCGCACAGCAGCACCGTCGGAGACGGCGCAAGCGCGCGGGCAATCGCCACCCGCTGCTGCTGACCGCCGGACAGGGTCGCCGGCCAGGCCTCCGCCTTGTGCGCCATGCCGACCTTTTCCAGCAGGGCTTGGGCGCGTGCGCGGGCCCGGTCGGTCGGCCATTTCAGAACGGTAGTCAGGCCCTCCATGACGTTCCCGATGGCCGTCCGGTGCGGGAAGAGCTGGAAGTTCTGGAACACCATGCCGGTCTGGCGCCGCAGACGCTGGATGTCGTTGCGGCCGACCTTCTGTCCGGGCGAGAACACCAGTTCTTCGTCGCCGATCCGCACGATGCCGGACGTCGGGATCTCCAGCAGGTTGATGCAGCGCAGAAGCGTGCTCTTGCCTCCGCCGGACGGGCCGATGAGCGCGGTCACACGGCCTTCCGCAACGTCGAGGGACACGCCTTTCAGGACCGTCACATCGCCGAAGCGCTTCTCGATGTCCGACAGCCGAATCATGATCTGGCCTCGAGGAAGCCGCCGTAGCGGCCGAAGCGACGCTCGAGCCGCACCTGGAGCGCCGACAGGGCGGAACTGAGCGCCAGATAGATCAGCGCGGCCTCGACGTAGAGGATGAAAGGCTCATAGGTCGTGGCGACGATGCGCTGCGCCGCCTGGAACAGCTCGGGCACGGTGATGGCCGCTGCGAGCGAGGTGTCCTTCACCAACGAGATGAAGGTGTTCGACAAGGGCGGAATGGCCACGCGCGCTGCCTGCGGCAGGATCGTCCTGCGCATGGCCTGCGACCAAGTCATGCTGATGGAGTACGCGGCCTCCCACTGCCCCTTGGGGACCGATGAGATGGCCGCCCGGATGGTTTCAGACGTATAGGCGCCGATGTTCAGGGTAAAGCCGATCAAAGCGGCGGGAAACGCGTCGAGCACAATCCCGACGTTCGGCAGGCCGTAGAAGATCAGGAAGAGCTGGACCAGCAGCGGAGTGCCGCGAATGATCCAGACGTAGAATTTCACCATGGCCGTAAGCGGAGCGGGCCCGAACAGGCGCACGACCGCGGCGGCGAGGCCGACGAGCAGCCCCAGGACGAAGGACACCAGCGTGAGAGGGACGGTGAAGAGAAGCCCGGCCCAAAGCAGCGGACCGAGCGAGTCCACCATCAGCAGCAGCCAATGAGGCACGGCAAGTCGTCCTCTCCGAACGTTTGGCCCGGCCGGCCGGCGGCGTCAGACTACCTGGATACGTCCTGGCCGAAATACGTCTCCGCGATGCGCTGGTAGGTGCCGTCGGCCTTGATCGCATCGAGCGCCGCGTTGATGGCGGCCAGGAGATCGGGTTCGCCCTTGCGGATGAGGACGCCCGAATGCTCCGCGTTCTCCTGCGTCGTCACCACCTTCACGTTGGCATCCGGCTTGTGCTTCTTGAAATCGAGGAACGACAGATTGTCGTTGAGGGTCGCATCGGCGCGGCCGACGAGGACGAGCTGGATGGCCTGGTCGAAACCTTCCGTCGCGACGAGCTGGGCGCCGTTGGTCTCCGCCAGCTTGGCGTAATTGCTCGTCAGCGACTGGGCGGATTTCTTGCCCCGCAGATCGGCGAAGGATTTGATGGTGGTGTTGTCGCCGCGCACGATCAGAACCGCCTTGCTGGCGATGTAGGGTTGGGAGAAATCGTACTTCGCCTTGCGCGCTTCGGTGATGCCGACCTGGTTGATCACGGCGTTGTATCGCTTGGCGTCCAGCCCCGCGATCAGGCCGTCCCATTTCCCTTCCAGGAATTCGGCCTTCACGCCCATCCGCTTCGCGATCTCCCGTCCGACCTCGACGTCGAACCCGACCAGCGCGCCGGACGCATCATGGTAGGTGAACGGTGCGTAGGTTCCTTCCGTGCCGATCTTGAACGCACCCGAGCTCTTGATCTGCTCGAGCTCCGATTGGGCATGACCCGGCGTCATGGCCATGACCTGCAGGATTCCTACGACACAAAGCGTCTTCAGCCACTTCATCTTCCATGCCCGTGTTCGGTTGTTGGGCGTTCGGCGGATCGGTCCGGTCATCGGTGGTCGCAAAACGCCGGGAAACCCCGGCCCGCGAGACTCCTCCGCCGACCAGAACACGAGTGGTGCCGGCGAGTTCCCGCTGCAGACCGTCGCGCGGTCGTGAATCAGCGCCGCCAAACTCCCTTGCCGGGCAGGCGGGCGCGGTCGTGCGGGCGATCGAAGTCCAGGAGAGGGCCCTTCGGCACGATGAGCGTCGGGTTGATCGCCGGGTTGGTGTAGTAGCCGATCTTGATGTCGCGGACATTCACCGTGTCCCGGACGCCGGGCCATTGGTACAGCTCGCGCAGGTAGTTCGAGAGATTCGGGTAATCCTCGATGCGCCGCAGGTTGCACTTGAAGGCGCCGTGGTAGGCGGCGTCGAAGCGCACCAGCGTCACGAACAGCCGCCAGTCCGTCTCGGTGAGGTGCTCGCCCACCAGGTAGCGGCTCCGCTCCAGCCGCTCCTCCAGCGTGTCCAGGGTGTTGAACAGCGCCTCCACCGCCTCGTCATAGGCAGCCTGGGACTTGGCGAAGCCGGCCCGATACACGCCGTTGTTGACGGTGTGATAGATGCGATCGTTCCAGGCGCCGATCTCCGCCCGCAACGGTGCTGGAGAGAGGTCGAGGTCGTTGCCGGTGAGGTGGTCGAAGGCGCGGTTGAAGATGCGGATAATGTCGGCCGACTCGTTGTTGACGATGCGCCGCTCACGCTTGTCCCACAGCACCGGCACCGAGACCTTGCCGGTGTAGGTCGGGTCTGTAGCGGTGTAGAGCCGGTGAAGGTGGTGGAAGCGGCCGACCCCTTCGCCGCCGTCCTGTTCGGTGGCGAAGGTCCATCCGTCTTCGCCGATGACGGGCCCGGCCACCGAAAGGCCGACCAATTCCTCCAGGCCCTTGAGCTTGCGGAAGATCAGCGTGCGCGACGCCCACGGGCAAAGATAGGAGACGTAGAGGTGATAGCGGCCGGCCTCGGCGGGCAGCGCCGGCCGGTCCGCCGCGTCCGGTCCGCCGTCGGGTGTGATCCCATCGGGTGTGATCCCATCGGGTGTGATCCAGGTGTGGAAGCGGGTCGGCTCGCGGTGGAAGGCGCCGTCCTTGATCTCGCTTTCCGCGATGTGCCCCTTGACCCACCGTCCGTTGACCAGACCCGGCATTGCCCGTGCCCTCCCCAGATGTGCCGAAGGGACCGGCGGTGCCGGTCCCTTCGGGTTCAACAGGCCGCAGTGAGGATCGATCAGGACTTGACGGCCTCGGCCTCGATCAGCAGCTCGATCTCGTCGCCGATGTTCGGGGCGCCGTACTTCATGCCGAAATCGGAGCGCTTGATCTTGCCGCGGGCGGAGAAGCCGACCGTCTCCAGCTTGCTGGCGGGGCTGACGCCCTCCTTGTTGAAGGTGACGTCCAGCACGACCGGCTTGGTCGTGCCGAGCAGGGTCAGGTCGCCGTGCAGCTTGCCGGTCCTGTCGCCGGTCTTCTCGATCTTGGTGCTCTTGAAGGTCATCTGCGGGAACTCCTTCGCATTGAAGAAGTCCGGCGAGCGCAGGTGCTCGTCGCGCTTGGCGTGCGCGGTGTCGATGCTGGCGGTGTCGATGGTGACCTTCACGGTGCTGCTGTGCACCGCGTCCTTGTCGAAGGCCACCTCGCCCGACACCGTGTTGAAGCGGCCGATCAGGTTCGAGAAGCCGAGGTGATTGACGATGAACGCCACGCTCATGTGGGCGGGGTCGAGCTTGTAGGCGATCGGCGCGGCCTGGACGGTGCCGGCGGTGGTGGCGAAGAGAGCGGCGGCGAAAAGGATCTTCTTGATCATAATGCGGAAACTCCAAAGGGCAGGTTGGATCAATAGCCCGACGCGGACGAACCCGCGGCGGAAAGGACATAGGCGGTGCCGACGGCGATCATCGCAGGGACGACGGCCAGCACTGTGATCGCCGCGGTCGCCAGCGCCCGGCCGACGGCCGTATCCGGCACCGGCAGGCGGGCCCGCAGGCGATCGACGAAGACGACGGGAAGGGCGAGCAGCAGCACTTCGACCCGGGCCTGGGTGAAGAAGGCGAGCGCCGCAGCCAGAAGCACCGGGATGCCGAAGGCGACGCGGCCCGACACGCCCCAGGCGTGCCGCTCCACCGGCCAGTTCCATAGCAAAAACCCGCCGGTCGCGGCGGCCATCGCCAGCGCCGTCTGCGCCAGCGAAGCGGAGGAGCCGGCCAGCGCCGTGCCGCCGACCGTCAGCGAGAGCGCCAGCAGCACCGCGCTGGAGGTTGCCGGACCGTCCTTGCCGGCCGGCAGGCGGCCGAAGGCGACCCAGCCCCCCGCCGCCAGCACCGGTACGGCGACGAGCGCAGCCGACGGCGAGGAAAGGGCCGGCAGCGTCAGCCACAGCAACGAGCCCGCCAGCCACGCGGCGATGAGGACGGAGGCCTTGGCGCCCTTCAGGCCGGCGCCGTCGGCGACGATGCCCACGGCCAACCCGGCCACGGCGCACCAGAACAGCCGCCCCATGCTGGACGGAGGCGGAAACGCCGGCACGCCCACGACGAAGGCGAAGACGCCGAGGAACGTCAGCACAATTCCGGCGACGGCGAGCCTGCGTCCGATGTCCGGTCCGCCGGCCAGACGCAACACCCCGACGGCGACCAGGGCAAGGACGAGCGGCAGCACGCTCGATTGCAGGAAGGGGTCGTTCAGGGCGTCCATGATGGGAAGGGTCCCGCACGTCGGCGTTGTATGTACGCATACTGTATGCTGTGCTCAAACAAGCGGAAATTCCGATAGAGCGCAGAGGGGGTGTGCGTGAATGCACAGCATGACTGGGACGATTTTCGCTTCTTCCTGGCGGTGGCGCGGCAGGGGTCACTATCGGCGGCGGCCCGCACGCTGGGCGTCAACCACACCACCGTGCTGCGCCGCATCGCCGGGCTGGAGGCCGGCACCGGGGTGCAGCTTTTCGACCGCCTGCCCAGCGGCTACGCCTTGACTCCGGCCGGCGACGAGCTGTTCACGGTCGCGTTGCGGGTCGAGGAGGACATCGCCGCCGCCAACCGCCGCCTGTCGGGCAAGGACGCACGCATCGGTGGAACGTTGAGCGTTACCACCATCGACATCCTGGCGCTGCATGTGCTGCCGCGGCACATCGCCGGATTCCGCGCCATCCACCCCGACATTCGGGTCGGGCTGCGGGTGGCCGAGGCGACGCTGAGCCTCACCAGGCGGGAAGCGGATGTCGCCATCCGCTCGACGCTGAAGCCGCCGGAGAACCTTGTCGGCCGGGCGGTATCGGGCATGGCCTTCGCGGTCTACGGCGCGGCGACCTACCTGGACCGTGCCGGCGCGACGGAGGATCCGGCGGCGAACGACTGGGTCGGATTGGACGAGGGCTTCGAGCACACGCCCATGGTGCGCTGGCTGAAGAAGGAGGTCCCGGCCGAGCGGATCGGCTACCGCGTCAACTCGGTGGCCCTGCAGCTTCAGGCGGCGCGGGCCGGCGTTGGGCTGGCGTTGCTGCCCTGCGGGCTGGGCGACGCGGCGCCGGAGCTGCGGCGGGTCGGCGGCGTGGTCGATGAGGTCGAATCCCGGATCTGGCTGCTCACGCACGAGGATCTGCGCCACATGGGGCGGGTCCGCGTCTTCCTGGACTTCATGGTCCAGGCGCTCCAGCAGGACCGCGACCTGTGGGAGGGGCGGAGGAACGGGGGACGGTGATCATCGAGCGAAAGTTCTGACACACTTGCCCCCTCCCTAACCCTCCCCCGCTCTCGGCGGGTCCTTTGGACCCGCCTGCCGCGGCAGCGCAAGCGAAGCTTGCGCGAGAGCTTCGCAGGGGAGGGGACTGCCGCCGCTTCTCCCCCTCCACCTCGAAGAGGGGGAGGGTGCCCGCGGAAGAGAGCGGGAGGGGGCTCACCTGTGTCACTGTGTCGGCTGGCTGATATCACCCGGGGTCCAACCGCGCGCCGGGCATGACGTCGGCGGCGAAGTGCGTCGAACGCTCGTCGAAGCGGGCGAGCAGGGCGCGCGCGGCGGGCGGGACGACGCCGTGCTCGTAGTCCTCGCCTGCGAAGGCGCGCACGGTATCGAGGCTGTCGAAGAACATCAGCGTGGCGAACTCCACCTCGCCGGCACCGTCCGGCGGGTCGCGGCGCATCAGGATGACGCCGCGGTAATCGGTTCCCTCCAGCCGCGTTCGGATGCCGGGCAGGATTTCGGTGCGCAGCAGGCGTTCGTATGCGTCGGCGTTCTCGCGGCTGGTCCAGCCGCGCCAGTGGCGGGCGATCATGCGGCGGTCCTCTCTCCGGGTGGGCCTGACGGAATTGTGCACGGTCCGCGGCGGCACGCCACGGTTAAGGCGTCGACTGCGCCGCCTCGGCCCCGAGCAAGCGGTCGAGGGTGGCGTTGAGCTGGCGTGGGGTCACCGGCTTGTGGATCACGTCGCAGCCGTGCTCGGCGGCGTCGTGGGCGCATTCGATGCCGGTTTCGCCGGTCAGGATGATGCCGGGCACCGGCACGCCGAACCGCTCGCGGATCTTCAAGATCGCCTCGGTGCCCACCTTGCCGCTGCGCAGGCGGTAGTCGGCGATGACAAGGTCCGGCGGGTGCCGCGCCGTGGCCAAGCGCTCCAGGGCCTGCTCGGCCGAGCCGGCGGTCACGGTCTTGTAGCCCACCTCCTCCAACGAGGCGCGCAGGCCGAGCAGCACTATGGCGTCGTCGTCCACCAGCACCACCAGCTTGGCGTTGGGGAGGGCGACGGCGGTGGTATGCTCGGCGGCGGCCTCGACGGTGTATGTGGTGGCGAGCGGGACACGGATGGAGAAGACCGACCCCCGACCGAGTTCCGACCGGACTTCGACGGGGTGACCGAGGATGCCCGCGAGGCGCTGGACGATCGACAGCCCCAGGCCCAGCCCATGGGCCTTGTCGCGCTCCGCATTGCCGACCTGATGGAACTCCTCGAAGATGCGCTCCAGTTGGTCGGGCGCGATGCCGATGCCGGTGTCTCGCACCTCGATCAGCACGGCGTCGCCGTCGCGGCGGCAGTCCAGATGCACGCTGCCGCGCTCGGTGTAGCGCACCGCGTTCTCGACCAGGTTGCGCACCATGCGGCCGAGGAGATTGGCATCGCTGTGCACCTGGACGTCGCAGCCGCCGCCGAGGTGCAGATCGAGCCCCTTGGACGCGGCGATGGGCATCCAGGAGGCGATGATCTCCTCCAGCAAGCGGCGCAGGGGGAAATCGGCGATGCGCGGCTCGATGACGTTTACATCCAGGCGCGACACGTCGAGCAGGCTGTCCAGCAGGCCCTTCAACGTGCCGAGTCCCTGCTCCAGCATGGTCAGCATCTTCTGACCCGCGGCGTCGGTCACGTATCGGTGCAAGGCCCCGGCGAACAGGATCATGGACTGCATGGGCTGGCGCAGGTCATGACTGGCGGCGGCGAGAAAGCGAGACTTCGCCTGATCGGCCCGCTCGGCCTCGGCGCGTGCTTCCTGCAGCGCCTGTTCGGTCCGCATACGCTCGGTCACGTCACGCGACACCGCGATCATCGCGCTGATGCGGCCGTCCGGACTGATCATCGGGTTGAACTTGTATTCCCACCGACGCTGGCCCTCGGGGGTGGGGTGGGTGATCTCGCCGATGACACGCTCGCCGGTTTCCATGACCTGGCGTTGCATCCCTTCCAGCGCGGCGACCTCTTCTTCCGGCAAGCCGAGGTCGGACCAGCGCTTGCCCTCTATCGAGGCGCCGTCGACGCCCAGATCGCGCAGGGCCGAAGGACTGGCGTAGAGCAGGGTGCCGGAGTTGCTGACCATGAAGACGTGGTCGTCCGTAGCGGACAGGATGCCGTTGAGCTGATCCGCCTGCAACGCGACCTTCGCCGCCAGGCGGCGCTCCTCGTCCTGAGCGCGCCGGCGTTCGGCGACCTCCTTCAGCAACCGGTTGTTGGCGGTCTGGAGCGCCTCGGTCCGTTCGCACACTTGCCGTTCCAGGTCCACGAGCAGGGTCTGCTTCTCCTCGGCGAGCTGAAACCGGCGGATCACCTCTGCGTTGAAGTTGCGGGCGATCAACACCAGTCCGATGATGAAGACCCCCACCATGCCGGCCATGCTCAGGCTGACGCGGTCGCCTTCCAGGAGCAGCCGTATGGCGAGCGGCAGCAAGCTGCCGAGGAGGTACGAATAGAAGGCGGGGAGGTGGTAGGACAGCGTGGTGACCGCCCCGGCCGCCATGCCGCCGATGACGAAGGCAATCAGCAGCAGCGAGAGCGGGGAGTCCGACTGGATGAACAGGAGCGCCGTCAGGCCCCACAGCAGCCCGGCCACGGCGGAGCCGACGGTGTGGCCCACCGCCCACGGCGCCATAGACTGTTCATCCGGCCGCCTGTGCCGGTACAAGGCCCACAGGCCGGCGCGCAGCACGGTGACCAGCGCCAGGGTGCCGGCCCACCCGAGGAGCTGCATTTTTCGGTCCGGATCCCACAAGGCCGTGACGACCAGCGCGGCGTTGATCACGTTCGCCGCCAAAACCAGGGGCATCTGCCGGTACAGCAGGCGGATCCGCTCGGCCGCAACAAATGGGCTCTGGTCGTTCATGACGCGCGCTGCGGCCTCCCTACCTGGGTCGGAGCTGCCCAAATGCTCCGCATTTTACGGACAAGTGCGGGGCTTTGGCTGCCATAGTCAAGAAAAAGTCTAGCGTTGTTCAGAAGATTTGCAAGATTTTGTGGTGAAGCCTCCTTTGTGACTACAAAGATCACAAGCGGGAGGCTGGGTGAATAAGCGGAAAGTTGGGCGGGATCCGTGTCATATATTGTGAAAATCATTGTACTGTTGGAGCGTTTGTGAGGTTGCCTGCAGGGCGATTTGAAGGTGTGGATTAGGTCGACTCATGAGGAGGTGTGTCGGTCCGCGCCGGCGCTTGGCACACCTTGCGCGTTTCGGAAGAGCCTCTACCCGGCCATGCTTTGCTGGCGTTCCAGCGCCTGGGCGAGTTGGCGAGGAGTCACCGGCTTGTGGATCACCCGCAGCCCATGCATGGCGGCGTCACGCTGGGCTTCCGGGCCGGTCTCGCCGGTCAGGATGATGCCGGGAATGGCGGTACCATAGCGGTGGCGGATGCGCAGGATCACCTCGGTGCCGACGCGCTGCTCGCGCAGACGGTAATCGGCGACGATGATGTCTGGTCGCCGGTCCGTCCCATCAAGCCGCGCCAGCGCGTCGTCGGCGGAGCCGGCGACGAGCACCCGGTAGCCCCATTCTTCGAACATCGCCTTCAGCCCCAGCAGCACGATGGCGTCGTCGTCCACCACCACTGCGAACCGGCCATGGCTGCTCTCCACGGCCGCCACGGCGCGCGACTCGGGGGAGGGGAGGGCCTGCGTGGCCGGCACCGCAATGGTGAACACCGAGCCCCGCCCCGGCGCCGAGCGCACCTCGACGGGGTGGTTCAGCAGGTTGGAGAGACGCTGCACGATCGCCAGCCCGAGGCCCATGCCCTTGGAGCGGTCGCGCTCCGGGTTGCCAACCTGGTGGAACTCCTCCCAGATGCGGTCCAGATGATCGGGCGGGATGCCGATGCCGGTATCGGCGACCTCGATCAGCAGCGTGTCGCCGTTCGCCCGACAGGAAAGGCGCACGCCGCCGCGCTCGGTGTAGCGGATGGCGTTCTCGACCAGGTTGCGGAACATCCGTCCCAGCAGGTTGCGGTCGCTGCGCACCGCCCCGCCGCAGGCGCGCACATCCAGCGTCAGCCCCTTGCCCGAAGCGACGGGGGCGTAGGACGCCACCACCTGCTCGAGCAGGTCGTCCACCGGGAACTCCTCAATCTCGGGCTGGATGATGCCAGCGTCCAGGCGGGACACGTCGAGAAGGCTGTCCAGCAGCCCCTTCAGCGCGTCCAGTCCGCGCTCCAGGTGCATGAGCTGTTCGCGACCCGGGCCGTGGTCCACATACCGGTGCAGCGTTGCGGAGAACATGAAGAGCGACTGCAAGGGCTGCCGCAGATCGTGGCTGGCCGCCGCCAGGAACTTGGACTTGGAGAGGTTCGCGCGCTCGGCCCGATCGCGGGCATCCTTCAGCGCCTGCTCGGCGTTGCGCTCCTCCGTCACGTCCATCACCGTGCCGATCAGGCGGACCGGCCTACGCGTGCCGTCGTCGTCGACGAAGATGACCTTACCCATCGCTTCCAGCCAGCGGATCGTGCCGTCCGGCCAGCGGGCTCGGAAGCGGGCGTGGTATTCGCCGCTGCTCGCCGGGTCGAACGCGCCGCGCTCGGCATCACGGACGAGCTGGATGTCGTCAGGGTGGACGCGAGAGAGATAGACCCGCCCGCTCACCTCGGCGTCGGGGGGCAGGCCGAACATGGCCTTGCAACGCTCGGACCATGTCAGGTGGCGGCTGCGGATGTCCAGGTCGAAGGTGCCGAGGTCGGCGGCGCTCACCGCCAGCCGCAACCGTTCGTCTGCGACGCGCGACCGCGTCTCGGCGTCGCGCTGGGCGGTCACGTCTAGGATCAGGCCGTCCCAGACCACGGAGCCATCGGCCTCCCGGCGCGTATGGGCGAGGCTGCGCAGCAGGTGGCGCTTGCCGTCCGGCTTGACGACCTCCAGCTCCACGGAATAGGGCGCCCCCGTCTCGGCGGAGGCATCTAGCGCCTGTTGCCAACGCGCGCGCGCTTCGGGCGTCATGCGCGCTCCGGCGGTTTCGTGCAACACCGTGCTGTCGAAGTGGCTGCGATTCAGGTCCGGGAAGAAGTGGTGGGGGTCGCTGACATAGGGGTAGCTGATGGCCCCGTTCTTCAGGACGCGCCGGTAGATGACGCCGGGGAAGTGGGTGGCGATGTCGGACAGGCGGTCGGCCACCGCCCGTTCGGTCTTTACCTCGGCCATCATTTGTTCGGCCAAGCGCCGGCGGCGGTGGGCGCGGATCTGCCCCCAGCCGAGTGCGCCGGCCAGCAGTGCCGCCACGACGCCGCCCGCGGCAGCGATCAGTACGGAGCGGCGGCTCGCCCAAAGCACCGCATCGGTCGAGGTGCCGGCGATGATCGTCCAGCCCGTCAGGCCCGAGTGCACGAAGGCGCCGGTGGAGCGGAAGCCGTCGCTGCTGACCGCCTCGAAGATGCCGTCCCGGCCCTTGGCGACGCCAGCCTGGACCAAGGGCCGGGGCGGCGTGCCCACCTCGGAGTCCATGGGATCGCGTGAGGAGGTGCGGGCCAGAAGGTTGCCGCTCTGGTCCATGATGGCGATGCGCCAGTCCTTGGGATCACCCTGTTCGCGCAGCAACTCGGTCAGGGCGTAGGCGCGGAGCGCCGCGGTCAGGGTGAAGCGCACCACGCCGTTTCGCATCACCGGCACGCGCACCAGCACGAAGGGCTCTGGATAGCGCTCCGGCGCGCGCTGCACGCTGCCGACCCGCGGCGTGGCGGTGGCGAGGGTGCGGTTCAGGCTGTCCGTGTCGATGACGGAGGGCAGCGGGCTGCCGGACGGGATGCGCGTGTTCATGAGCTGGCGGTCGTGGTCGGTCAGTGTGATGCCGAACCACGCCGGCCGGGTGGCCAGCGCCCGCTGCGCCTGGGCCTGGAAGGCATTCAGATCCGGGTTGTCCAGCGCCTCCGAGGTGGCGAGCGCGTTGAGCACGCCGAATTCGCTGGCGATCTGCCGCTCGACCGCCGTGGCGGCGGCGCTCGCCTTGCTGCGCAGGTCATGCTCGACCACGGCCGCGCGCTCGCTGCCGTAGAGAAACACCATCACCGCCGCAAAGAGCACGACAGGAAGTGCGGCGGCCGCGGCCAACGCCGATAGGCTGGTTTCCCATTTCATGACCGAACCGCCCAGACTCCCGGCTTTTCTATGACACTCGACGGGACATGGTTAACGCTTCGTTAACGAAGTACTTTAGATACCCCGAACGTGGGCTTCAGGGGAAGAGGTGATCGATTCGGGTGGCTTTTTTCGAATGGTCTGTCATACGGCCGGCGCATGAATGGTTCCATGACCGGCCGGCCGTATGCCCCTCTCGCACATTGCTTTGCAATGTGCTGTCGGGTTTGAACCGAAGGCGTCTGATGGGAGCCATCAGACGCCTTCGGTATCACGCCGCAATGCTTTCGCCCATCGCCTCCGTCCACAACTCCCGGAAGCGCGGCTGGCGGTGTACCAGCTCGCGGATGGTGCCGACGTCGATGACCCGCCCGTCGGCCATGTAGACGATGCGGTCGAAGCGGGGCAGCAGGTGCAGCCGATGGATCGACGAGACGATGCAGGCGTCCGGGAATTCCGCCATCAGGTTGCCGTAGACTTTGGCTTCGGTTGCCGGGTCGAGGCTGCTGGTCGGCTCGTCCAGCATGATGACGGAGCTGTTCCTGGCCGCCAGGATGCCGCGCGCCAGCGCCAGGCGCTGCTTCTGGCCGCCGGACAGGTTGCCGCCGCGCTCGACGATGGGCGTCTCCAGCCCCCGGGGCATGAGCTGGAGGATGGGCGTCAGGCAGGCCAGTTCGCAGGCGCGCCGCACCTCATCGTCGCCGTGCTCGATGCCCATGGTGACGTTGTGCGCCACGCTGTTCTCGAAGATTTCCGGGTCCTGCGGGATCAGCGTCACGATGCTGCCGAGGTCGGCAAGCTCCGGCACCGGGCGCCCGTCCACCTCGAAGCGGATGCGGTCGGCGCCGTACAGCCCGGCCAGGACACGCATCAGCGAGCTCTTGCCGGAACCGCTCCGCCGACCAGCGCCACCCGTTCGCCGCGGCGCAGCGACAGCGTCACGTCGTCCAGCGTCGGCGCGGAGGTGCGGCGGTTCGGGTGGTGGAAGCTCAAGCCGGACAGCCGGATCTCGCGCCAGTCCGTCGGGACGGCGGCGCCGGAGCCGCCGCGCTCGGCGGCCGCGAAGATCGGGTCGGTGCCGGACAGGTCGGTGCTGGAGCGGACCATATCCTGCCACTGCGTGGCGAAGGAGCCGACCACGTCGCCCATGCGCTCGGCATACTGGTGCACCATGACGGCTGTGCCGACCATGATGACGCCGTTGCCGCGCCACTCCAGCCAGGCATAGAAGCCGACCAGCGCCACGCGCAGAACCTGCCCGAACAGCTCGATCGTGCACCACTTGGCCTCGTTGACCAGGAAGTTGCGGCGCAACGGCGCGAACACCTCGTGCAGGCGGCGCGCCAGCGCGCCCTGCGTGGCCTCCTGGAGGCGCAGGGTCAGTACCGTTGCGACGTTGCCGAGGCTGTCCACCAGCTCGGCCGTGTAGCGCCGCTCCGCCCGGTTCTCGTCGTCCACGAGGCGCGCCATGGTGCGGTCGAGCCGCAGCACGATGGCGCCCAGCACGGCGTACGCCGCGACCGCGGCGCATCCCACCGGAACGGAGATGGCGAACAGCGCCACCAGCGGCCCGAACAGGCCGACGATGTTCTGCAGGTACGTGTACTGGTTCTGCGCGAAGCCGAAGAGCGCGGTGTTGGCCTTGCCGATGCGCTGGATGGTGTCGCCGGAGTGGTGCGTCTCGTGCCAGCCCATGGGCAGCCGCATCAGCTTGCCGTAGACGGCGTTGGCGAAACGCTCGCGGATGCGCAGCGCGGTGAAGCGCTCAACCACCCGGCCGGGGCCGTGCAGCAGCCAGCCCAGCATGCCGGCTGCGAGCATCAGCAGCAGCGCGCGCGCCGCCGCTTCGATATCCTGGGCGGCGGTGTCCTGGAGCGCGTTCACCGCCTCGCCGAAGAAGTACGGCACGGCCAGGCGTGTCACCTGCGCCAGCAGCAGCAGCACGAAGAACGTGACCACCAGATGGCGGCACCCGGCGGCGAACCGCCAGAGCGCGCCATAGAGCTTCGGGATGCCGCCGCGCGACGTACCGTCCATCGATCTTCCTATGGGAGGGAAGGGGGAAAATGCGACGGACTAAGTGGGGGCGGCGGGCGGGCGATCAAGGGTGTTGGGAACGTTCTTGAGCTGGGCCCCCCTCCCGACCTCCCTCCATCTACGACCTTGCTGTTACCCGCATTTCCCTTCGCTTTTTCTCTTCGTCATTCCCGCGAAAGCGGGAATCCAGAGAGCCTTGCCGGTTCGCATCTTTGCCAGGTGCTCTGGATCCCCGCTTTCGCGGGGATGACGGGTTGGAAGGAGTGTCTGGACCGTGTGGCGCGCGCTCTGCGCAAGTCGAGTGTGGGTAACAGCAAGCCATCTACGACAGGGGAGGAGATTTAAGCCCTCCCTCGTGCGGCCACTCACCCCGTCGCGCGGTCCTCGATATCGAGGCCCTTGTGCGACAGGTCGCCGAAGCTGGGCATCAGCGACAAGAGCTCGCGCGTGTAGGGGTGCTGCGGGTTGAGGAACAGCTCTTCGGTGGGGGCCACTTCCAGCAACCGCCCGTGCCGCATCACGCCGACGCGGTCGCACATCTGGCGGATCACCGGCAGATCGTGGCTGATGAACAGCATGGTCAGCTTGAGCTGCTCCTGCAGATCCTTCAGCAGGTTGAGGATCTGCGCCTGGATCGACACATCCAGCGCCGAGGTGGGCTCGTCGCAGATCAGGAAGCGCGGCCGGGTGGCGAGCGCGCGGGCGATGCAGATGCGCTGGCGCTGGCCGCCGGAGAACTCGTGCGGGTACTTCTCCGCCGCTCGTGAGCCCAGGCCCACGTGGTCCAACAGGTCGCGGACGATCTTCTCGACCTCCCGGCGGCTGCCGGCCAGCTTGTGGAAGCGGATCGGCTCGGCGACGATGTCCAGCACCCGCATGCGCGGGTTGAGCGACGAGTACGGGTCCTGGAAGACCATCTGGATCTGCCGGCGGAACGGGTTCAGGTCGCGGTCGCGCTTGAGGCCCATCAGGTTCGTGCCGTCGAACAGCACCTGCCCGCCGGACGGACGGTAGAGGCCGGTGATCAGGCGCGCGATGGTGGACTTGCCGCTGCCGCTCTCGCCCACCAGGCCGAAGGTCTCGCCCTCGCGGATGGCGAAGCTCACGTCCTTCACCGCATCCACATAGCGCCGGTTGCGCTTCAGCCAGGCGCTGTTGAGGGCGAAGCGGATGGAGAGGTCGCGCAGTTCCAGGAGCGGCCCGTCCGACCGGTGCCCGAAGTCGCGCGAGCGGCCCAGCCAGTGGTCCTTCAGGCTGATCGCCTCCGGCCGCTCGGCGATGCCCTCGATGTAATCGACGTAGGGGAAGCGGTGCAGCCGCACGTCGGGGCGCGGCACCGCGCCGATCAGCGCACGGGTGTAGGGGTGGTCGGGGTCGCCGAGGATCTTGGAGGTCGGGCCCTCCTCGACCACGCGGCCGCGGTACATGACGGCGACGCGGTCGGTGATCTCGGCGATCACGCCCATGTCGTGGGTGATGAGGATCATCCCGACGCGCTTCTCGCGGCACAGGCGCTTCAACAGCGTGAGGATCTGCGCCTGGATCGAGACGTCCAGCGCCGTCGTCGGCTCGTCCGCCACCACCACCTCGGGCTCGGCGCACAAGGCCAGCGCGATGACGACGCGCTGCCGCATGCCGCCGGAGAACTGGTGCGGGTACTGCTTGACGCGCAGTTCCGGCTCGGGGATGCCGACCTGGCGCAGCAGATCCACCGCGCGTTCGCCGGCAGCCCTGCCGTCCAGGCCCAGGTGCACCTGGATGGTCTCGACCAGCTGGCTCTCGATGGTCTGCAGGGGGTCCAGCGAGGTCTGCGGGTCCTGGAAGATCATGCTGATGCGCCGGCCGCGCAAAGACCGCTTGGCGGAATCCTCCAGGTCGTCGATGCGCCGGCCGTCCAGCCGGACGGCACCGGCGCCGATGCGCCCCGGCGGCTCCAGCAGGCCGATGACGGCGTTGCCGATGGTGGACTTGCCGGCCCCGGACTCGCCGACCACGCCGACGATCTCGCCGGGTTCGACGGACAGCGTGACGTCGTCCACCGCGACGAAGGTGCCGCGGCGGCTGGGAAACTCGACCGACAGGTTCTCGATGTCGAGGAGCGCCATGCCCTCACCTTACCGGAGCTTGGGGTTGAGGGCGTCGCGCAGCCAGTCGCCCAGCAGGTTGACGGACAGGACCAGCAGGACCAGCACGATGCCGGGGAAGATGGAGATCCACCACTCGCCGCTGAACAGGTAGTCGTTGCCGATGCGGATCAGGGTGCCCAGCGACGGCGTGGTCGGCGGCACGCCGACGCCGAGGAAGCTCAGCGTCGCCTCGGTGATGATGGCGAGCGCCAGGTTGATGGTGGCGATCACCAGGACCGGCCCCAGCACGTTGGGCAGGATGTGCCGCCACAGGATCGCCACCGGGCCGATGCCGATGATGCGGGCGGCCTGCACGTATTCCTTGCGGCTCTCGACCATGGCGGCGCCGCGGACGGTGCGGGCGTACTGCACCCAGTTGGAGATGCCGATGGCGAAGACCAGCACGTACACCGCCATGTTCTCCTGCGCCTCGCGCGGCAGCAAGCCGCGCGCCACGCCGTCGATCAGCAATGCTATGAGGATGGCGGGGAAGGAGAGCTGTACGTCGGCGACGCGCATGATGGCGGCGTCCACCCGCCCGCCGAGGTAGCCGCTGATCAGCCCCAGCGTGACGCCGATAAGCACCGCCAGCAGCACCGAGGCGAAGCCCACCAGCAGCGAGATGCGCGCTCCGTAAAAGATGGCTGACAGCACGTCGCGCCCCTGGTCGTCGGTGCCCAGCGGGAACGGCACCTCGCCACCCTTCATCCAGGCCGGCGGCAGGTTGGCGTTCATGATGTCCAGCGACGCCAGATCGAAGGGGTTGTGCGGGGCGATCAGGGGGGCCGCCAGCGCGCCGGCGATGAGCACCAGCGTCAGCACGGCGGACACCACCGCGGTGGGCGTGCGGATGAAGCTGTGCCACAGGTCGCTGTCGCTGAAGCCCAGCCACAGGGCCTTGAGCGCGCTCATGAAGCCCTCCGCACCCGCAGGCGCGGGTCCACGGCGAAGTACAGCAGGTCGACCGCCAGGTTGATCACCACGAAGAAGAACGAGACGAGGCAGAGGTACGCGGCCATGACCGGGATATCCACGGTGTGGATCGCCTGGATGAACAAGAGGCCCATGCCCGGCCACTGGAACACGCTTTCGGTGATGATGGCGAAGGCGATGATGGAGCCGAGCTGGAGGCCGGTGATGGTGATGACCGGCACCAGCGTGTTCTTCAGCGCATGGCGGAAGTGCACCAGCCGGCTGGGGAGGCCGCGGGCGCGGCAGAACTTGATGAAGTCGGTGCGCAGCACCTCCAGCATCTCCGAGCGCACCAGGCGCATGATCAGCGTCATCTGGAACAACGCCAGGGTGAGCGCCGGCAGGATCAGGGATTGCAGGCCGGATTTCGTCAGCAGGCCCGTCGTCCAGCCGCTTAAGTGGACCACCTCGCCGCGTCCGAAGGTGGGCAGCCAGCGCAGCACGACGCCGAAGAACAGGATCAGCAGGATGCCGATCAGGAAGGTCGGCAGCGACACGCCCACCAGCGACAGCGACATGAAGCCCTTCGAGATGAGACCGCGGGGTTTGAGCGCCGTGTAGACGCCCATGGGGATGCCCAGCAACAGCGCCAGAACCATGGAGACGATGGACAGCTCCAGCGTGGCGGGCAGCCGTTCGACCAGCAGCTCGCTGACCGGCCGGCGGTGCCGGTAGGAGATGCCGAACTCGCCTTTGGCGGCGTTGGCGACGAAGCGCGCGTACTGCACCACGAACGGGTCGTTGAGGCCGAGGCGTTCGCGCAGCTCCTGGCGCTGCTGGAGGGTGGTGTCCTGACCGGTCATGGCGTTGACCGGGTCGCCCACATAGCGGAACAGCGCGAACGCGATCAGCGCCACCGTCAGGATGACCAGCACCGATTGCAGCAGGCGATGGAAGACGAAGGAGAGCATGGGCGACTTTCGGAGCTGGGCCCCCCTCCCGACCTCCCCCCACTGCGCGGGGGGAGGAGATTTAAGCCCTCCCCCGTCGAAGATGGGGGAGGGTTGGGTGGGGGCCCGTTGCTACGACTTACGGCATCACCGCCGAACGCAGGTCGAGCACGTCGTCGGCGCGCTGAACGACCTGGACGCCTTCGCGCACGCCCCACGACATGGGCTGCGCGTGCAACGGCAGGTAGCCGTAGTCGGCCCGCACGATCTCCCACGCCTCCTTGATCATGGCGTTGCGCTTGGCTTGGTCGGTCTCGCTGCCGATCTTGGTGGTCAACTCGTCCACCTTCTTGTTGCAGTAGCCGCCCAGGTTGAATAGGCCCGACTGGGTCTCCTTGTTGCGGCAGCCCGCCAGGTTCAGCAGCGAGTTGTGGGAGTCGATGGAGGACGGCGTCCAGCCCAGCATGTAGAAGCTGGTGTCGTAGCCGGCCTGCGCCAGCACCTTGCCGAAGTACTTGCCCTTGGTCTGCGCCAGCAGGTCGATCTTGATGCCGACGCGGGCGAGCATGCCGGCCACCGCCTGGCAGACCTTCTCGTCGTTGACGTAGCGGTCGTTCGGGCAGTCCATGGTCACGGTGAAGCCGTTGGGATAGCCGGCCTCGGCCAGCAGCTTCTTCGACTTCTCCGGGTCATAGGGGTAGGGGGTGCCGAAGCTCTTGTCGTAGCCGTTGATCTCCGGCGCCACCAGCGAGCCGAGCGGCACGGCGGAGCCGCGCATGATCTGCTTGTTGATGGCCTCCAGGTTCACCGCGTGCACCACGGCGGCGCGCACCTTCGGGTCCTTGAAGGGGTTCTTGCCCTTGACGCTGGAGTATTTCAGCTCGTCGCGGTCCTGGTCCATGCCGATGAAGACCGCGCGCGCCTCGGCGCCGGTCAGCGGCTTGACGCCTTTGGTCTGCTCGAGCCGCTCCCAGTCCTGCACCGGCACGGGCTGGATCACGTCCAGCTCGCCGGACATCAGCGCGGCGACGCGGGTGGCCGGCTGCGAGACTGGGGTGAACACCACCTCGTCCACGTTGGTCTTGATCGTCTTGTCCCAGTAGTTCGGGTTGCGCTTCAGTACGGTCTTCGAATCCGGCTGCCGCTCGGCCAGCATGAAGGGACCGGTGCCGTTGGCGTGCAGGTTGGCGTAGTTGCCCTGATTGGAGCCCTTGATGTTGGTCGATTCGGTGGTGTTGTTCTTCTCGGACCAGGTCTTCGACATGATGTAGAAGAACGACCACTCGCGCTCCAGGATCGGGTTGGGCGTCGGCGTGGTGACCTCGATGGTGTGGTCGTCGATCTTGCGGATGTCCTTCGCCTTGGCGCCGTAGCCCTTCATGTCCGAGCCTTCGGTCAGCGTGCGCTTCCACGAGAAGATCACGTCGTCGGCGGTGAAGGGCGAGCCGTCGTGGAAGGTGACGCCCTTGCGTAGGTGGAAGATCCACTTGGTGGGTGCGGGGTTTTCCCACTTCTCGGCCAGCATGGGCGTGGGCTTCAGCTTGGCGTCGTAGCCGACCAGCGGCTCGTAGATGTTGCCTTGGAAGCCCAGCGTGAACGTCTCGTTCAGCGCGTGCGGGTCCATGCTGGTGGCATCCCCCTGGTAGGACCAGCGCAGGGTCTTGGCCTCGGCGGCCCCGGCCATGACGGCGCCGGCAAGCGCCACCACGGCGGCCGATCGGAGGAGTGCGGTCGCGATGCTCATGGTTTCCTCCCTGTCGCGGCCCTTGTGGGCCCTTGGTCTACGCGGCAAGCCGCTTGAAGAGGTCGCGCAGGAACCGCTCGCAGGCGGTGACCTGTTCGACGTCGATGAACTCGTTGGCCTGGTGCGCCTGGTCGATGGAGCCCGGGCCGCACATCACGGTGGAATAGCCGGCTTCCTGGAACTGCCCGGCCTCGGCGCCATAGGACACCACCGTCGTGTCGTTGCGCCCGGTGAGCGCGTGGCAGAGCTGCGCCGCAGCACTTCCCGGCTCCGGCGCCAGGCCGGGGGCGCCGGCCAGCACCTCGGTGGTGATGCCGCACTCCGGCGCGATCGCCTTCATCTCCGGCAGCAGGGTGTCGCAGAAGGCCTCGAAGCGGTCCAGGTAGCTCTTCCAGTCGTCGCCGGTGACGGGGCGGATGTCCCACAGGAAGTCGCAGCGCTTGGCCATGATGTTCAGCGCGGTGCCGCCGCCGATGGTGCCGACGTGCAGCGTCGTGTAGGGCGGGTCGAAGGGGGAGGCGGGGTCGGCGTTCGCCTTGTTCTCGGCCATCATGTCGGAAATGAAGGTGACCAGCCGTGCCGCCGTCATCACCGCGCTGACGCCGCGGTTCACCTGGCTGGAGTGCACCTCGTACCCGGTCACCGTGGTGCGCAGCGCGTAGCAGCCCTTGTGGGCCAGCACCACGCCCATGCTGGTCGGCTCGCCGACGATGACGGCGCTGGGGCGCGGCACCTCGCGCACCATGCGCTCGATCATGAAGGGGGCGCCGAAGCAGCCGATCTCCTCATCGTAGGACAACGCCAGATGGATGGGCCGCTTCAGGCCGGCGGCCAGCATCTCCGGCACCAGCGCCAGCGCAATGGCGGAGAAGCTTTTCATGTCGGCGGTGCCGCGGCCGTACAGACGGCCGTCGCGTTCCACCAGGGTGAAGGGATCGGTGTCCCAGGCCTGGCCGTCCACCGGCACCACGTCGGTGTGGCCCGAGAGCACGACGCCGCCTTCGGCCATCGGGCCGATGGTGGCGTAGAGGTTTGCCTTGCTGCCGTCCTCGTTGGGGACCAGCCGGCTCTCGATCCCGAATCCCGCCAGATAGTCCCTTACCCAATGGATGAGGGCCATGTTGGAGTGGCGCGATACCGTGTCGAATCCCACCAGCCGGGCGATCAGATCCCGTGTGTTGTTTTCCAAACCCTGCCTGCCTGTCCCTATCGCCGGCCCCGTTTGCGGGGCTCATGCGGTTATTCTTCGCACTCTTAACAATGTCGCGGGCCAACGACGGGAGTCAAATAGCTTTGATGGCTATGCCGGTGCCCGCAGCGCCAGCCACAGCCCCGCCGACAGCACCGCGATGGCGGCGGCAAGCTGCCAGGTCACCGCCTCGCCAAGCAGCGCGGCGCTGAGGATCGCGGCGGTGACGGGGCTCAGGGCGAGGAACACGGTGACCCGCGTGGGCGTGGTGTGGCGCAGCGCCCAGAGCCACAGGAAATAGCCGATGCCGCTGCTCACCCCGATGAACAGCACGGCTCCCCAGCCGGCTGCGGTGATCCGCGGCGCACCGTCGAAGAAACTCTCGCCGCCGGCCAGCAGCGCCAGGAAGCCGACCGAGGCCAGCATGGCGAAGGTGCCGACGGTCAACGCATCGTATTTCCGCAGGTACGGACGGTAGAGCACGCTGCACAAAGCACCCGCCAGCGCGCTGAGCAGCACCGCCAGCGTGCCCAGCCACTCCTCGACGGAGGTGCCGGCGGCGAACGCCTTCTCGCCCAGCACGATCCCGACTCCGACGACGGTGAGCGCCACCCCGGCGCTCTTGCGCACCGTCAGCGACTCCCGGCCAAGAACCGCGGCCAGCAGCATGGTCATCAGCGGGAAGGTGGCGAACAGCAGCGCCACCCGCGCCGACGGCACGGTTTGCAGCGCGTAGTTCAAGAGCGCGATGACGACGGCGAACTGGATGATGCCCAGGAGTGCGATGGGCAGCAGGTCGCGCCGTTCGAACCGCACTCCGCCGGCCGCCAGGGCCAGGGGTAGCAGGCACAGGAAGCCGATGGCGTAGCGCAGCAGCGCCAGCGACGCCGGTCCGGTCTGGCCGACCACGAACCGGGTCGCGACGATGGCCGCCCCCACCTGCACGCCGACCGCCGCGGCGGCGAGGACCGCCAGCCGCGCCGTGCCGTCGCTCACAGATCGCGCTCCCACGTCTCCCCGATGAGGTCCTTGCCGAAGCTGTGGTGCGGCTCCGACGCCACCAGCTCGAACCCGGCCTTCTCGTAGATGCCGCGGGCCGCATGCAGCACGCTGTTGGTCCACAGCGTCATGCGGCGGTAGCCGGCCTGCTGAGCGAAGCGCAGGCACTCGTCCACCAGCCGCACGCCGATGCCCAGGCCGCGCGCCCGCGGCTCGACGAGCAGAAGGCGCAGCTTCGCCACCTCGTTGCTCTTGCGCACCACGAAGACGGAGCCGACGTTCTGCCCGTCCATTTCGGCGATCCAGCAGCGCTCCCGTGCCGGGTCGTACTTGCGCAGGAACTCGGCCGCCACCTCGGCGACCAGCGCCTCGAAGCTGGCACCCCAGCCGTACTCCTCGGCGTAGAGAGCGCCATGGCGCTGGATCACCCAGCCCATGTCGCCGGGGCGCGGCGGGCGCAGGATGTAGGGAGCCCTACGCGGCGGCCGGTCGCCCAGCAAATCCTCCACCACGCCCATCGCCTCCACCAGCCGCTCCTGGTCGGGGTCGGACAAGGTGCCCAGCATCTCGCCGATCTCGTGGCGCGAGCGTGCGTTGATGCGGGCGAACGCTTCCTGTCCCTCCGGGGTGAGCGCCAGGATGTTCTGGCGCCCGTCGGCCTCGGACGGCTGCTTGCTGATCAGATCGCGTTGTTCGAAGCCGCGCAGGATGCGGCTCAGATAGCCGGGGTCCAGCCCCAGCTCGGAGCAGAGCTCGTTGGCGGTGGTGGTCTCGTGGTGCGCCAGTTCGTATATGACGCGGGCTTCGGTCAGCGAGAACGGGCTGCCCAGCAGCCCCTCGTGCAGCACGCCGACCTTGCGGGTGTAGAAGCGGCTGAACCGGCGCACTGCCTCGATGCGCCGCAAGCGGTCTTGTTCGGACATGATGTCAACCTCCCTGCGCCGAGGAAGATACTTGACATCGTCAACCAATTCGTTCGCGGCGTCAACAGAACCCCACGAGTCATGATCTGTTGCACAGGGCGATGGGCGCAATCCGCATCGGCACCTCGGGCTGGACCTATCCAAGCTGGCGCAAGGTCTTCTACCCGCCCGACCTTCCGGCGGGGCGGGAGCTGGAGCACATTGCCGGCCTCATGAACTCCGTGGAGATCAACGCCACCTTCTACCGGCTGCAAAGCCCGGACACCTTTCGCCGCTGGCGGGCCGGGACGCCGGACGGTTTCCTCTTCGCCATCAAGGGTGGCCGCTTCATCACACACCAGAAGCAGCTCAATGATGTGGAGGGAGCGCTGGCGAATTTCTTCGCCTCCGGCCTCTTGCTGCTGGACGACAAGATGGGACCGATCCTCTGGCAGGTGCCGGAACGCATGCGCTTCGACGCCGGCAGGATCGAGCGCTTCCTCGACCTTCTGCCGCACGACACCGAGGAGGCGGCGCGGCTCGCGCGCCGGCACGACGACAAGGTCGCCGGCCGCTGCTGGACGGAGACCGACGCCGTGCGCCCCATTCGCCACGCGCTGGAGGCGCGGCACACCAGCTTCCAGGATCCCCGGTACCTCGATCTGCTGCGCCGGCACGGCGTGGCGTCGGTCAGCTCCGACGCGCCGGGGTGGAAGCGGCAGGACGCGCTGACCACGGATTTCGCCTACGCCCGTCTGCATGGTGCGGAGGAACTGTACGCCAGCGGCTACTCCGACGCGGACCTGGACGCGTGGGCCACGCGGATCCGCGGCTGGATGGTGGAAGGGGCCACAGAAGTCTTCGTCTACTTCGACAACGACGCCCGCGTACGCGCCCCCTTCGACGCGCTGAACCTTGCCCGCCGGTTCGAGCGGACGAACGCCCCGGCCTTTGACCGGGAGGCCGGGTCGGACACACGCCTTTCGTCGGATTGAGCGTCATGGACACCGGGCGGCGGGGGCCGCCCATGGCCCGCCTTGCCTCCTACCTGTTCGCGCTGCCGCAGTCCGGCGTGCCGGGCGGGCAGTGGGTGCCGGTCGCCATCTGGCTGTCCCGCGGCGACAAACCGCTCTCCGACGTGCCGTAGACGCGCGTGTCCGTGCTGGACGTGGTGGTCTCGTAAGTCGTGGTTGGGGGAGGCGCCGTCCCCGGCGGATAGGTGGTCGTCGTGGTGGTGGTCGTGACGGTGGCGCCGGTGCTGTCGGTGTAGGTCTGGCTCGTGGTGGTGCTGGACGGGCCGGGCGAGACCGGCAGGCCGGGGGAGCCGTTCCAGTTGGTGGCGCTGGGCGGCCCCTGGGTGTAGGTCGGTGCCGGAGCGACCACCACGTTGTCCGCTGCAGTCGCGCTGCCCGTGAGCAGCGCCAGCGCCGCAGCGGCGCCGAACAGAAGCGTACGCATATCCTCTCTCCTTCAAGAGGGCGTCCGACGGGTGGACATGCCCGTCGGACGCCCGAACCATCAGCCTTTCCTCCTGCCGGCGCGGGTGGTCGCCGAAGCAGCTCCGCCGGTCCCGCCTATGTCAGCCATGGCCGAGGCGCCGGCGGTGGTGCTGCTGCCCGTGATCGTCCCGCTCTCCATGCCGGTGGACTGGCGGACGCGCAGGTTGTTCTGCACGTGGGTGACGCCGGAGACGCTTTCAGCGATGTCCTCGGCGCGGCGCTTCATGCCGCGGTGTGGGACATGGCCGTTCAGCGTCACCTCGCAGGCGCTGACGATCACCTCGACATCCGTAGCGTCGACGTAGGGATCGTCGGTCAGCCGCTCGTTCACGTCCTCGTGGATGCGTTCGTCGGAGCGGATGTAGCCGCGCGGCCCCCGGCCGCGATGGCTGCGCGCCTCGTCCTGGCGTCGGCGGCGCTCCGCATCCTCATCGCCGAACCACGAGGCGATCTCGTCGCCGGCGCGTTCCAGAAGGCCGCGCTCGTCACGGCCATAGCCGCGATCATAGCCGCGCTCGTAATCGCCGCGCGCATAGCGGCGCATGTCGTCCCGCATGCCCTGGGCGTAGTCCACGGGGTGTTCTCGGCCCTGGCCGTACCGGCGCCCCCAGTCGGCGCGCCCGTATTCACGGCCGGACTCCAGGTCCTGCCGGTAGCCGCCGCGGTATTCGTAGTCGCGGCGGCCGTAATTCTCCATGTCGTCGCGCCCGCGCGCGTAGCGCGAACGACCCCAACGGTCGTCGTAGTCACGCATGGCGTTCCCCTCCTTGGGGTTTTCTGCGATTTCGTCTTTGTCGTGCAACGGATGGCGCCCCGGGGAGGTTCCTGTCGCCGCTACGACCTTGAATGGAGCCCCGGATCAACCATCTGACAGGCATGGCGACGGACGGCTGCGCATGGTGCGGGCCGCCCCTTTGGCGCCTCCCGCGCCTTCTGACAGGGCGGGTCCATAACGGAGTGCCTGATGGACTTCGGTCAATTCACCGAGCGTGCGCGCGGCGCGCTGCAAGCTGCGCAGATGGCGGCCCTTGCCGGTCGGCATCAACAACTTCTCCCCGAACACCTCATGAAGGCCCTGCTCGACGACGCCGACGGTTTGGCGCGCCGCATCGTGCGCGACGCCGGCGGCGACCCCGACCTTCTGCAGAGCGCCGCCGAGGAGGCGCTGGAGCGCCTGCCCCAGGTGGAGGGTCCGGGGCCGCATCCGATCTTCATGTCGCCGGGGCTGGCCGGCGTGCTGAACTCCGCCGTGCAGGCCGCACGCAACGCCGGCGACCGCTTCGTCACGGCCGAGCGCCTGCTGGAAGGGCTCGTCGTGCCGATGCGCCCGATCTTCACGCGCGCCGGCGTCGATCCCGAGGGACTGACCCAGGCGGTCGAGCACCTGCGCCAGGGCCGCAAGGCGGACGACGAGGCGGCCGAGCAGAGCTGGGAGGCTCTCAAGAAGTACACCCGCGACCTGACCGAGGAAGCCAGCCAAGGCCGCCTCGACCCGGTCATCGGCCGTGACGACGAGATCCGCCGGACCATCCAGGTGCTGGCGCGGCGCACCAAGAACAACCCCGTGCTGATCGGCGAGCCCGGCGTCGGCAAGACCGCCATCGTCGAAGGGCTGGCCCAGCGCCTGGCCGCGGGCGACGTGCCGGAGGGGCTGAAGGACCGGCGCGTGCTGGCCCTCGACCTCACCGCGCTGCTGGCCGGCGCCAAGTTCCGCGGCGAGTTCGAGGAGCGGCTGAAGGCCGTGCTGGCCGAGGTGCAGGCCGCAGGCGGCCGGATCATCCTGTTCATCGACGAGCTGCACAGCCTGATCGGCGCCGGCCGCACCGAGGGTGCGATGGACGCCGCCAACATGCTGAAGCCCGCGCTGGCGCGCGGCGAGCTGCGCTGCGTCGGCGCCACCACGCCGGACGAGTACCGCCGCTACATTGAGAAGGACGCCGCCCTGGCGCGGCGCTTCCAGCCGGTGAACGTGGACGAGCCCTCGGCCGAGGATGCCGTGTCGATCCTGCGCGGCATCAAGGGCAAGTACGAGGTGCACCACGGCGTGCGCATCGCCGATGCGGCGGTGGTCGCGGCGGTGCAGCTTTCGGCGCGCTACATCGCCGACCGTAGGCTGCCCGACAAGGCCATCGACCTGGTCGACGAGGCGGCGAGCCGCCTGCGCATGGCCATCGACAGCAAGCCGGAGTCGCTGGACGCCGTCGGCCGCCGCGTGGCGCAGCTGAAGATCGAGCGCGAGGCGCTGAAGGCCGAGCCGGACGCCGCCTCGCAGGAGCGGCTGGTGAAGCTGGACGCCGAACTGACCGAAGCCGAATCGCGGCAGGCCTCCATGGAGGAGGAGTGGCGCGCGAGCCAAGCCCGCCGCACCGAGGGCCGGCGCCTTAAGGAGGAGCTGGACCAGGCCCGCACCAAGCTGGAGCGCACGCAGCGCGACGGCGACTGGGCGAAGGCCGGCGAACTGGCCTACGGCGTCATTCCCGACCTGGAGAAGCGCTTGGCCGAGGCCGAGGCGCGCGCCAGCACGGAGCGCGAGGAGGTGACGGCCCGGGACATCGCGGCGGTGGTGACCCGATGGACCGGCATCCCGGTCGACCGCATGCTGGAAGGCGAACGCCAGCGTCTGAAGGACATGGAGGACAAGCTGGGCGAGCGCGTCGTCGGCCAGGCCGAGGCGGTGCGCGCGGTGTCCAAGGCGGTGCGGCGGGCGCGGGCGGGGCTCAAGGACCCGAACCGGCCGACCGGCTCCTTCCTGTTCCTCGGCCCGACGGGCGTCGGTAAGACCGAGCTGGCGAAGGCGCTGGCCGAGTTCCTGTTCGACGACGAGACCGCGGTCACGCGCCTCGACATGTCAGAGTACATGGAGAAGCACACGGTGTCGCGGATGGTCGGCTCGCCGCCGGGCTACGTCGGCTACGACGACGGCGGCACGCTGGCCGAGAAGATCCGGCGCCGGCCGTACCAGGTCGTCCTGCTCGACGAGGTCGAGAAGGCGCACCCCGACGTGCTGAACGTGCTGCTCCAGGCGCTCGACGACGGGCGGCTGACGGACGGGCAGGGGCGCACGGCGGACTTCCGCCACGCGATCCTGATCATGACGTCGAACCTCGGCGCCGAAGCCCTCACCAACCTCGGCGAGGACGAGGGCGTGGAGAGCGTGCAGGTCGAGGTGATGGACGCGGTGCGCCGCGCCTTCCGGCCGGAATTCCTGAACCGGCTGGACGACGTGCTGATCTTCCGCCGGCTTGACCGCGAGCAGATGGCGCGCATCGTCGACATCCAGTTCGCCCGCGTGAACGAGCGGCTGGCCGAGCGTGGCCTGACGCTGCTGGCGGACGAGGAGGCCAAGCGGCGCCTGGGCGATCTCGGCTGGGATCCGGCGTTCGGTGCGCGTCCGCTGAAGCGGGCGGTGCAGATCTACGTCGAGGACCCCATCGCCGAACTGCTGCTCGACCGCCTGGAGGACGAGCGGATCACGCTCACCCTGTCGGTGGTGGACGGCCGCCTGGCGCTGAACGGCTTGGCCGTGGAGGACGACCGCAGCCACGGCTTCAGGGCGCCCGAACGCCCGCCGCTGGGCTTCGCGATCAGTGGACGGCTCGCTTCGGTGCACTGATCTACGAAAAAGCCCCTCTCCTCACGGAGAGGGGCTTTTCCATTTCCACATTCCCATGGAAGCGCATAGGCGCCAGCTTTGGAATATGGATTGAGCAACGGGCAACCACCTCCCCATATTCGTCATCCCCGCGAAGGCGGGGATCCAGAGCATCTGGCATAGGGACGAACTGGCAAGGCTCCCTGGATTCCCGCTTTCGCGGGAATGACGGAAGAAAAAAAAGAAGGGAAATGTGGTAAGGGCAAAGCTTTTGTGGGGATGACGTCCGAGGACGTCTACTCCAACGTATACAGAAACGCCGCGATGTGCCGCGCCTCTTGCTCATCGTCCACGATCTTGGGCATGGCGGTCTTCGCATCCACCCCCGGCGGGTCGAGAATCCACTGCACCATGTTGTCGCCGCTGTTGGGCAGTACGCCGGCGATGTAGCCGCGCTTGGCGACCCCCTTCAGCGGCGGGCCGACTGTGCCGTTGGCGCCCCGCACCCCGGGAATCTCGTGGCAGCCGCCGCACCCGCGGGCCTTGATCGCCTTGCGACCGGCCTCCGGGTTGCCGCCGGTGATCTCCTGGGCCCGCGTGGCGATCTCGCCGCCGTCGACGACGCTGTGCACCTGGAAGGCGAACAGCGCAGTTAGGCCCGCCACGCTTACGGCGGCGATAGCGATCAGCACGGCGTTGTGGCGCCAATCAGGCATGGCCGGCCCTCCGGCCGGAACGCTGGATCCACCGCCCGCACAGCACCAGCCCGGCTCCCACATACACCATCCCGGCCGGCACCCACATGATCAGCCCGGCGAGCTGCTGGTCCTCCAGCGGCCCGGCGTAGGCGTACAGCGTCCGCGGCGCCACGGTGAGCAGCGCACCCAGCAGCGTCCCGTGCACCAAAGTGGCGAACAGGCACAGCACTGCCAGACCGCCACCCTGTTCCCGCATCGCCCACCAGAAGCACAGCGCGGTGATCAGGAAGCTGGCGTGCTGGAGCGTATGCAGCAACTCGCTCTCCAGCGCCGCGTCGAAAGCCGCCGGCAGGTGCCACGCCCACAGCACCGCCCCGTGCACCACGGTGGCGACGACCGGGTTGCACAGCGCCCGCCAGACGGCGCGCACCGGGCCGGTACGGAACAGCGCGACGATCCCCGGCCGCTGCGCGCGGGGGAACGCCCACAGGAAGGCGCCCACCGGCCGGGAGACCACCAGCAGCGGCGCCGCCACGACCATCAGCAATTCGTGCTCCGCCATGTGCGCGGCGAAGGAGGTTTCACCCGCGGCGTGCAACGGCGACAGCAGCGCCGCCGCCAGCGTCAGCCATCCGACGGCGAAGCACAGTGCCTGGACCGGCCGGATGCCATGCGCAACACCGGCCGTCGCCCACAGCCGCGTCAGCCCCGCCGCGTACAGTCCGCCTGACAACAGCAGCGGCACCAGCACCCAGGGCTCGCTCAGCCATGCGAACTCTTCGCCGGTGTGGGCCAATGCGGGAGAGGGGAGGAGGATGAGCAGCAGGAGCGCCCCCCTCATCGTTCGCACCCCGTGAAGATGAAGGCGGCCAGGGTCTGGCCGATGATGGCGAGCAGGAACAGCAGCGCCATCCACATTCCCATGCCGGCGACGAAGCGGCGGTCATTGCTGCCGGCGCTTTGATGCGCGCGCCACGAGATGCCGCCGCCCGCCAGCGCCAGCAGTGCACACGCAGCGCCCACCACCGGGATGGCCCAGCGGTAGCCGGCGCACGCCCACGGTGCCAGCGCGTAGGCGATCTGCTGGTTGAGGAACCACGCGGCCGGTCCGGCGGCGATGCCCGCCCAGGCCGTGCCGACTTCCCTGCGCTGTCGAACCGTCGCTATGGCACCCTCCTAGATCAGCCGCGGCACGAGGTAGAGCACCGCGTAGATCGGCAGCCAACTCAGCACCACGAAGTTCCAGTACATGGCGTTCTCGGCGACGTCGCTGAAGCGCCGGCCATGCGCGTGCCGGGTGAACATCAGCGCGGTCAGCACCGCACTGTCGCCCACGTCGGTGATGAGGTGGAGCGTGTGCAGCCCCAGCAACACCCAAACGATGGAGCCGTAGGCGCTGTCGTCCCAGCGGCAGTTGAGCGTGCCCCATTCCAGGACGCGCACTCCGATCAGCGCCAGTCCGATCACCAGCATGACCACCAGCCCGATGCGCGAGCCGCGGCGGTTCTCCTCCTCGCCCTTCCGCTTGGTCCACACGTTGGGCCACAGGCTGGCCAGCAGCAGCAGGGTGAACAGGCTGGACGCCCAGAGGGCGGGCGGGTCCTGAGTTGGCGGCCAGCGCGATTCACCACCGGCGAAGGCCAAGTAGAAATAAGTGGCGGCCGCCAGCACGAAGGCCATGCCCTCGACGGCGATGAAGCCCAGTGTCCCCCACCAGACGATGCTGCGGGTGCCGAAGCTGTGGGTCGGCAGGTTGGAGACGTCCTCGACGAAGCGCGGGGTCATCATTCCTCCAACGGGTCGCGACGCCCGTCGGCGCCCTTGGGCCAGAACCAGCCGATCAGCGCGATGGCCACCGGGATCGAGCCCCACACCACCGCCCACGGCGTATAGATCGAGCCGATGAACAGGCCGGTCACCGCGATGGCGGAGATCAGCGGCCAGATGGACGGGGAGGGGGAGGGCTCGCGCACCTCCGGCTTGGCGTCGACGGTGCTGGTGGTCAGCAGCTCGCGCAGGTCCACGCGCACCCCGGTGACGACGGGCAGCGTCGCGCGCTCCTCCCACAGCGGCTCGCGCCCGGTCACCACGGGGATGTGGCGGAAGTTGTAGGGCGGCGGCGGGGACCGCGTCGCCCACTCCAGCGTCGAAGCATCCCAGGGGTTCTCGTGCGCCGCCGCACCTCGGCGAAGGCTGATCACGACGTTCGCCAGGAACACCAGGACGCTCGCCGCGATCAGCGCGGTGCCGGCGCTGGCGACAAGGTTGCCGGTATCCCAGCCCAGGCCGCCGGGATAGGTATAGACGCGCCGCGGCATGCCCCACAGGCCCAGAAGGTGCATGGGGAAGAAGGCGACGTTGAAACCCACGAAGAACAGCCAGAAGTTCCAGCGCCCCAGCCGCTCGTCCATCAGCCGACCGGTGATCTTCGGGAACCAGTAGTAGACCGCACCGAACAGGGGGAACACCGCGCCGCCGATCAGCACGTAATGGAAATGCGCCACCACGAAATAGCTGTCGTGCACCTGGAGATCCAAGGGCACCGCGGCCAGCATCACCCCGGTCAGCCCGCCGATGACGAAAATCACGATGAAGCCCACCACGAACAGCAGCGGCGTGCGCCACACCGGCCGGCCGTCCCACAGCGTGGCGATCCAGCAGAAGATCTGGATGCCCGAGGGAATGGCGATGGTCATGCTGGCGGCGGTGAACATGGCGTTGCCGAGCCGCGGCAGGCCGGTGGCGAACATGTGGTGGACCCACAGCCCGAAGCCGAGGAACCCCGTCGCCACCAGCGACAGCACCATGGGCAGATGCCCGAACACCGGCCGGCGCGCGAAGGTGGCGACGATGCTTGAGACCATGCCCAGCGCCGGCAGGAAGATGATGTAGACCTCCGGGTGGCCGAAGAACCAGAACAGGTGCTGCCACAAGAGCGGCGAGCCGCCCTCGGCCGGGTTGAAGAACTGCGTGCTGATCAGCCGGTCCATGATCAGGTAGCTGGACGCCAGCATCACCGCCGGCATGGCGAACACCACCATGAAGGAGGTCACCAGCATCGACCAGCAGAACAGCGGAATGCGGTTCAGCGACATGCCCGGTGCGCGCATCTTCAAAATGGTCACGATCAACTCCACCGCGACGGCCAGTGCCGACACCTCGGTGAAGGTGATCATCTGCGCCCAGAAGTCGACCCGCTTGCCCGGCGAGTATTCCGGCCCGGACAGCGGTACGTAGCTGAACCAGCCGGTGTCGGCGCCGACGTTGAGCGCGAAGGCGATCCAGATCATCGCTCCGCCGAACAGGTAGACCCAGTAGCTGAACGCGTTGAGCCTCGGGAAGGCGATGTTGCGCGTGCCGACCATGAGCGGCACGAGGTAGATCCCCATCGCCTCCATCACCGGCACGGCGAACAGGAACATCATCGTCGTGCCGTGCATGCTGAAGAGCTGGTTGTACTTGTCCGGCCCGATCAGCCCGCTGTCCGGCTGCGCCAACTGCACGCGCATCGCCGCGGCGCTCAGGCCCGCCAGCAGGAAGAAGGCGAAGGCGGTGACGATGTAGCGCCGGCCGACCATCTTGTGATCCACCGTGGTGAACCAGCCCCACAGGCCCGGCGGCGTCGCCCAGGTGCGCTCCAGCGCGCGCTCGGCCGTCAGCTCGTCCATCTGGCCGTCGCGCGGGCTCATTTCAGGCTCTCCAGGTAGCTCACCAGGGCCTGGAAATCCTGCGGCTCCAGGTTGGTGGCGGGCATGTGGTTGCCGGGCTTGATGCCCTGCGGGTCGGCGATCCAGGCGGCCAGATATCCGCGCCCGTTGGGCAGCGCACCGGCTGCCAGAGTGTGGCGGCTGCCGACGTGCGTCAGGTCGGGACCGGAGCGGGCACCGGCATTGGTGCCGCGGATGGTGTGGCACATCGTGCAGGGGCCGGCGAGGAACACCGCGAGGCCACGCTCCTGTGCCTCGTCGGCGGGCTGAGGGGCGGGGGCGAGCTGGGCGTCCCACCACCGGGTGAACGACTCGCGGTCCTCCGCGACCACCTCGAAGGCCATCTTGGCGTGCTGGGCGCCGCAGAACTCCGCGCATTGGCCGCGGTAGGTGCCGGGCCTGTCGGCGCGCAGGTAGAGCACGTTGTCCTGGCCGGGGATGTGGTCCAGTTTGCCATGCAGCGGCGGCACCCAGAAGCTATGGATCACGTCCACGGATTTCAGGGTGAGCTTCACCGTGGCGCCCACGGGGATGTGGATCTCGTTGGCGGTGGTGAAGCTGCGGTTCTCCGGCGTGCCGTCGTAGCGCACCTGCCACCACCACTGGCGCGCCGTCACCTCGATGGAGACCTCCTCGTCGTGCGCCAGCGCGTCCAGGCCCTTGTCGATCACGTAGCTGGCGGCGATCATCAGGAACAGCGTCAATGCGGTGAGCGCCACGGCACTCCAGACGACGCGGCCGATGTCGCGCTCGCGCTCCGGCTCCGGCCGCGGCACCGGCGTCACGACGGGCGGCCGCCGGCGCAGGATGGCGGCAAGCAGCGGCACCAGGACCAGCACGTACACCACCGTGCATACCCAGAACATCAGCCACCACAAATCCTCGATGCGTGCCGCCTGGGGACCGGCGACGTGCAGCGCGGATTGGACGAAGGGGGCGGTCGGCTCGTTCATTCCCGGCGCTCCGAACTGGGCGGCAGCGCCGAGTTCCGCGGCGTCTGCCCCGGCGTCTGCTGCTCGGAGGGTTTGGCGCTCAGGTGATCGTCGCGGCTGGGCGCCGCATCCTTCGGCGCCTGTCCGGACAGCGAGCGCACGTAGGCCACCAGCTGCCAGACCTGCTGGTCGGGGATGCGGCCGCGGAAGGAGGGCATGCCGTTGGGCCGCCCCTCGACGATGGAGGCGTAGATGTTCTCGGGCTCGGCGCCGTAGATCCACCTCTCGTCCATCAGCGGCGGCCCCATGCCGCCGCCGCCGTGCGCGTGGCAGCCGACGCAGTTGAACCACGAGTAGAGGCGCTTGCCCTCGTTCATGTGGTAGGCGTTCTCCTCATACCGGCGGTGGCTGCCGGTGGGCGGGGGTGAATCGCCGGGGTACAGGTCGCCCAGCACCACCTTTCCAGGTCCCTGCTCGCCCATGGGGCGGGCCGAGTACTCGCGCTCCTCGCGCCGGCAGCCGGCCAACGCCAGGGAAATCAAGCCGCAAACCAGGAGAAGACGGGCCGACATTGCGGTTCCCTCCCTCATGGCCGATCGAGGCGGGGGACGCCGTACTCCGCCAGGATGGCGTCGACGGCGGCGCGGTTGCGCTCCAGCGCCTCGTTCAGAAGGTGCTTCATGCCCTCGTCGCCGCGCCGCACGCCCATGGAGATGTCGAACACCATGGGCAGCGGCGCCTCGAACAGCGGGCTCACCGGCGTGAGCGTCAGCGGCACCGGCTGGCGCGCGGCGAAATAACCGGCCAGCGGCCCCCACACCACCGCCACGTCCACCGCGCCCGACGCCACCGCGTCGACGATGCGGGCCGGCGGGTTGGCCTCGGCATAATCGCCGTAGACCGTGTAGCCGGTGACGTTCCGCACGATGCCCCGGCGGCTCAGCGCGTGGGCCGGGGGCGTGTTGGTGGCGTCGTTGCCGATCATCTGCACGCCGACGCGCACGTCGCGCAGCCGCGGGTCGTTGAAGGACGTCACGTCCAGCCTGCGGTCGGTGCGGCTGACGAACATGTAGCTGGAGCGGTAGTAGGGCCGGGTGGTGGACACCATCTCGAAGCCGAACGGCACCCCGGCGACGACGTCGCACAAGCCCGCCTTCAACGTGTTGCGCACGAAGCCGCGGCGCTGCGCCCACCAGGTGTAGTGCACGGGCACGCGCAAGTCGGCGGCCAGCAGTTCGATGATGCGGTTCTCGAACCCCTCGCCGCGCTCGTTGGAGAAGGGCAGGTTGTTGGGATCGGCGCAGACGCGCAGCTCCGTGACCGGGGCTGGCGGCGGGCCGCTGTCGGCATGGGCGGAGGCGGTTAGTGTGCAGAGCGCAAGGGCAGCGAGAACACGTGCCCAAGCCCCCTCTCCCCTCCGGGGAGAGGGTTGGGGTGAGGGGGATCGCGGGGGACCGGGAACTGTCGCAATGCAGGACCCCCTCACCCGACGCCTTCGGCACCACCCTCTCCCCAGAGGGGAGAGGGATTCAGTGGGACGGCAGCGCGAAGACATACAGCGTGCCTCCCTTGTTGGTTTTCTCCTTGAGGTCGCTCATGGCGGCGACCATGCCCAGCGCCGCGGTGCCGTCGCGCGGGTCGAGGCCGCCGGCGACGATGGCGCCGGCCCAGCCGCCCACGCCCGAGAGGACCGCCACGTACTGACGCCCGTCCGGCCCGCGGAAGCTGGTCGGTTGGCCGATGATCCCGGAGCCGGTCTTGAACTGCCAGAGGAGCTGGCCGGAAGCGGCGTCCACCGCCTTGAACCAGCCCTCCAGCGTCCCGTAGAACACCACGCCGCCAGCAGTGGCCAGCGCCCCGCTCCACACCGGGAAGTCCTCCTTGATCTGCCACGCGGGCTTGCGGGCGATGGGGTCCCAGGCGGTGAACAGGCCGCGGTTCCCGCCAGGCCCGGCCTTCTGGCGGACGTTGGCGCCGACATAGGGGGTGCCGGCGATGTAGTTCACCTCCACCGCCTCCCAGTCCATGCACATGTTCTGGTGCGGGATGTAGAGCAACCCCGTGACGGGTGAGAAGGCCGAGGGCTGCCAATCCTTGGCGCCCGGCGCCGTGGGGCAGATGTCGCGGATGACCTTGCCCATCACCGGGTGCTTTTCCGGATTGTAGGCGATGCGGCCGGTCTTCAGGTCGACGCCGGTGCTGGAGTTGACGTGCACGTACGCGTCGGCCGCCAGCACCTCGCCCGTCGCACGGTCGATCACGTACAGGTAGCCGTTGCGCTCCGGGTGCAGCAGCACCTTGCGCACCTGTCCGTTCCAAGGCAGGTCGAGCAGCACATGCTCGTTGACGCCGTCGTAGTCGGAGAGGTCGTGCGGGCTGTACTGATAGGCCCATTTGGCCTGGCCGGTGTCGGGGTCGCGGGCGAAGACGGTGGCCGTCCACTTGTTGTCGCCCGGGCGTTGCTCGGCGTTCCACGGGCCGGGGTTGGCGGTGCCGTAGTAGACCAAGTTCAGCTCGGGATCGTAGCTGATCCAACCCCACACCGTGCCGCCGCCGGTCTTCCATGCGTCGGGCGGCCAAGTGGACACGCCCAGGTCCTTGCCGCGATCCAGCTCGTAGAACGGCTTGAAATCGGGGCCGATCAGCACGTCCGCATCCGGCCCGGTGGAGTAGGCGCGCCATACGGTCTTGCCGGGGTTCAGGTCGACCGCCGTCAACCAGCCGCGCACGCCAAACTCGCCGCCCGAGTTGCCGACCAGCACCTTTCCCTTCACCACCAGGGGCGCCATGGTCATGGTCTCGCCTTTGTTGATGTCGGCGAGCCTGGTCTTCCACAGCTCCTTGCCGGTCGCCGCGTCGAGCGCGATGGTCTGGCCGTCCAGCGTGTTGAAGACGATCTTGCCTTCGGCGAGCGCCACCCCGCGGTTGACCGTGTCGCAGCACGCCACCCCCTGCGCGGAGGCCGAGGGCCTCGGGTCGTACTGCCACTTCAAGGGCGCGCCCGGCTTGGTCATGTCGAGCGCGTAGACGACGTTGGGGAAGGGCGAGACGACGTACAGCGTGCCGTCCGCATAGACCGGTGCCGCCTCCTGCCCGCGCAGCACGCCCAAGGAGAAGGTGAAGGCGACCTGCAGATCCTTCGCGGTGCCGGCGTTGATCTGATCCAGCCCGGAAAAGCGTGTGGCGGCGTGATTCTTCGCCGCCATCGTCCAGGTGCCATCCTCGTCCCTCGGCACGAAGGCAGGGGCAGCCGCCTTGTCCTGTGCGGCGAGCGGACCGGCGAGCCCGGCCAGCCAGATTCCGAGCAGTCCGGCAACGGCGGGGGGAGCGCGATGCGCCATGCGGCAAGCCTTCCCATGACAGGGGGATTAACCCCGTCTAACGTCGGCTTGGCCGGCATGTTCCTACCACCAAAGGGGCGTCCGTTCGCGATAGCCGTTGCATGTGCGAAGACAGGGTGGCGATGGAACTCGCCTGGGGGCATCACGCATCCGCTGTCATTCGGTACCCCTTGCGTATTTAATCGGCATAGTCAATAATCAGTTATACGAACAATGTGCTGCGGCGCGGAATGGCGCCGGTGCGAGGGAAAACGGCCATGGACATCCGGACACGCGTCGACCGACTGCTGGAGCGCATGCACGACGAACCGCAGTACCCGACGCAAGGGGCTGTCCTGTTCGTCGATCTGGAACGGCGGGAGACCCGCCGCGCCTACCTGGACGTGAGCGTGCTGCGCACCGTGCTGGGCGGGCGCGGGGCCAACATGGCGCTGCTCTACAACCTCCTGCAACAGGGCCGGAAACCCCTGGATCCCCAGGTGCCGCTGATCTTCGGCGTCGGGCCGCTGACCGGCGGCACGGGCGGGGGCACGCGCGCCAACGTCACCAGCCTGTCGCCCGACAGCCATGCGATCCTGGATTCGAGCGCCGGCGACTACTTCCCGGTCTGGATGAAGCGGCACGGGTACGACCACATCGTGCTATACGGGCAAGCCCCGGAATGGACCGTTTTGCGCATCGCCTTCGGCGAGGTGACGTTCCACGACGGCTCCCGCTACCTCGGTCTCGACAACATCGACACCACCGCGGCCATCGAGCGCGACTTCGCCTGCAAGGAGCGCAAGGACATGGCGCTCGCCCGCATCACCTCGGCCGGCGAGAACCTCGTGCTGTCGGCCGGCATCATGGGCGGCATCAAGGCGATCTGGGCGCGTGGCGGGGCAGGGGCCAAGATGGGGTCGCTGCGCCTCAAGGCGGTGCTGGTGCAGGGGCGCCTGCCGGATGTGCAGTACGTCCACGATCCGAAGACCGTCAACCGCGCCTTCGTCGATCAGGTGCTGGGCACCAGCGTGATCAAGAACGCGCTGCGCAAGACCGGCACGCCCTTCCTGTACCGTCCAAGCCGTGTGCTCGGCGCGCTCGGCACCAGGAACAACCAGGAGACCACCTGGGTGGACAGCCTGGATGCCGACAACTTCGACGTCTACCGGCCGGGCATGGACGGCTGCCACAAGTGCCCGGTGCGCTGCCGCGCCGCCAACGACCTGACGCCGGAAGGCAAGGGCGGTTGGGGCAGCCACGCGCTGACCGGCCTGACCGGCAACGCCAGCTACGACAAGTCCCAGGCGACGCTGGAGCACCAGCGCGAGAAGACCTGGAAGGGCGTCAACGGCGACGGCACCTACGACCGTTACGACCACGGCGACGGCCCGGAGTACGTCACGGTCGGCAAGTTCGGCCCGAACATCGGCGTCACCGAGCCGGAGCACGTGCTGCGCCTCAACAACATCCTGAACGACCTGGGCCTCGATTCGGCCAGCACCGGCGGCGCCATCGCCTGGGCCATGGAGCTGTACCAGCGCGGCATCATCGGTCCGGAGCATACCGGCGGCCTGGAACTGTCCTGGGGCAACTACCCGGTCGTCGAGAAGCTGCTGTTCATGACCGCCCGGCGCGAGGGCTTCGGCGACGTGATCGCCGACTCCGCCCGCGCGGTGGAGCGCGGCAAGTACCCGCCCGAAGCGCTGACCTACCGCATGACGGTGAAGGGCCTGTTCCAGTCCGACCCGCACGACGCGCGCATCCTCAAGGCGTTCGCGCTCGGGCTGGCGGTGGCGACCCGCGGCATGGATCATCTGCGCAATCGGGTGACTCTGGAGATCAATGCCCGCGTCAACGACGACCCGGAATTCAAGACGGCGCTCTACGGCGGCACCGTGGCGCCCGAGCCCAACAGCTACGAAGGCAAGGAATACGCGGTGCGCCGTTGCGAGAACACCTATGCGGTGGGCGACTCGCTGGGAGTGTGCCGCTTCCAGACCAAGCTGTTCAACTCCCCCACGCTGCCGGGCTACGAAATGTTCGCCGAGCTCCTGGACACGCTCATCGGCCAGCGGTTCACCGAGGCGGAGTTGGACGAGGTCGGCCGCAACATCACCGGGCTGGAGCGGCTGATCAACCACCGCATCGGCCTGCGCGCCGAGGACGACACGCTGCCGCCGCGCTGGTTCGAGGAGGGCACGACCGCCGGCCCCTTCAAGGGCGAGCGCATCGACCGCGCCAAGTTCGAGGAGCTGAAGCGCCGCTTCTACAAGCTGACCGGCCTGAACAGCGAAGGTGTGCCCGCCGTGGAGTGGCACGCTCGCCTCGCGGAGGTGGTGACCGGCTCCGCCATCCGCGTCTCGCTGCCGCGCCCGCTGCCTGGCGCACCGGAGCGCGCGGTGGTCATCGACGAGCCCGTCGGCACCGTGGCCGAGCTGCGTGACGCCTTGCGCCGCCGCCTGCCCGAGGCCGCCGAGGAGCTGGAGGATCAAGCGCTCAACGTGGTGGTCAACGGCAGCATGCTGCTGGCCGGCGAAAAGGCTGCACGGGTGAGCCCCGGCGACCACGTCACCTTCGTGCAGATGCTGGCGGGGGGATGACCGTTCCTAAGACTCGTAGGTTGGATTGAGCCGAAGGCGAAGCCCAACGAGGCTGCGGTGTGCTGATGATATTGGGCTTCGCTAACGCTGAAGAGAAACTAGCGGGCTGGGCTGGCGTTTTCCCTCCGTTCGGGGGTGAGGTTGCCACCGCGGGCTTATGCGGCGGCGGGCAGAGGTTTGATCGCGACGTCGAAGCCGAGGTTGGCGAGTTGGCCGACCAAACGCTTGGCCTTGGCTTCTTTGGGGCGGCGGTCGAAGTGGTCGGGGCCGAGGTCCTGATAGGGGGTGCCGTTCTTGAGCATGTGATAGATGGCGGTCAACATCGAGGCGGCCACCGCACAGATGGCTTTTTTTGGCCCGAGGCGGCTACGCAGCCGGTAGAACTGGGCACGGAGATAGCTGTTCTTCGTGCGGCTGGCCGCCCAAGCGCACTGGATGAGCAGGCTCTTCAGCCAGGGGGCCCCCTTGCGCAGGCGCGTCGAGCGGCGCTTGCCGGCGCTCTCGTCGTGGCGCGGGCACAGCCCGGCCCACGCCACCAGATGCCCGGCGCTGGGGAAGCGGCTCATGTCGCCGCCGATCTCGGCCAGGATCATCCGCGCCGCCAGCGGGCCGATCCCCGGCATCGTCATCAGCAGCAGGATCAGCGCTTGGTAGGGCGCCTGCCCGGTCGCGCGCGCCGCATCCATGCGCGCCAGCGCCATGTCGACCTGCCGGTCGAGTTGCTGAAGCGCCCCCTCCAGGGCGTCGATCTGGCCCAGGTGCAGGCGCAGCAGGAAACGATGGTGCTCGGTCACCCGGCCGCGCAACGCCTCGCGCAGCACCGCCGGCGGCGCCTTGAGCCGGCGATCGGCCAGGGCGGCCAGCCGTTCGGGATTGCTCTCGCCGGCGATCAGCGCCTCGAGCATCGCCCGGCCGCTCACCCCACGGAGGTCGGTGAGCACCGAGTCGAGCTTGATGTTGGCGTCTTCCAGCGTCTTCTGCAGCCGCTGGACATGGCTGGCCTGCTCACGCCCCAGCTGCTTGCGCGTGCGCAGCAGGGCGCGCAGCTCCTGGATCTCTTCGGCCGGCACGAAGCTGGGGGCGATCAGCCCGTGCGCCAACAGATCGGCGATCCAGGTGGCGTCGTTGACGTCGGTCTTGCGGCCGGGGACGTTCTTGATGCGGGCGGCGTTGGCCAGCACCAGCTCAAAGGGGCCGTCGTCGCTCAGGATGTGCCAGACCGGCTTCCAATAGACCCCGGTGGCCTCCATCGCCACGTGCGTGCAGCCCGTCCCGCCGAGCCACGCCCGCAGCGCCAGAAGGCCGGCGGTGGTGGTCGCGAAGGTGCGCACCTCGCGGGTGACCCGGCCGCCCGCGACCACGCGGACGCAGGCCACCACCGTCTCCTTGTGAACGTCGAGCCCGGCACACCGCGGATAGAGTACTTGCATGATGAGCCTCCACAGGCGGCCGCCGGCGTGGGGACCTCATCCAAGGAACTCTGAAGAACGCGCTCCGGAGGCGGTGCCGCCTCGTGGCAACAATCGGGGGTACTCAAGGTCCCCGGGATTCAACTCAACCTCGGGTTCTGACACACCAAGTCTAGATCCGACCTCGGTGCCGGCGGTTCTCCCATTGTAGCGGCAGAACCGCTGGACCAACAGTTTCATTCCCGGCGGGTCGGCGCAGCCGGTGGGAAACTCAACCCAACCTACGAAACTCACCTCTCGCGCTGGCGGGTCTGCGCTGTCGGCGTCAGGCTCTCAGCGGGTCCCGCCGGGAGCGAGGGGAGAAGGATTTTGCGGTTCATCCCTTCCGCTTCGGGTCGTGCGAATGCCGAATGTCGCGTTCGCCGCCGCCTCCGGATACGCGGCTGCGGTCCGGGTTGGTGGGTTCGCCGGGCTTGGGACCGGCGCGGTCTTCCGTGGTCTGCTTCTTGTCCACGCGGTTGTCGGTCTGCGTCGCGGGTCGGCCGTGATCGAACTTGGTCATAGTCAGCGATCCTGCTGGTGACCCTGGTGGGTGGTGTTCTGCTTGATGTTGCCTTGGGAGCCCTGCTCCCGCAGGTTCTTCGGCGTCGCCTGGGTGTCGCCGCTGGTATCGATGGGCGCGTCGGGCGAACCGCCGGGGCCCTTGTCGCTGCGGCCGGCAGGCGGCACCGGGGGAACGTGCTTGGTCATGGCTCCACCTCGTGTCATCGCGGGTTCGGACCCAAGCCAACAGGAGGGGCGCCATCTGGTTCCGGTCAGCGAGGCCCGCGCAGCAGGTCGAGAGCGGCCATCGCCATCACCCGCGCCGACTGCACCATGTCGTCGATGCCCACGTACTCGTCCGGCTGGTGCGCCAGGTCGAGGATGCCGGGGCCGTAGGCGATGCAGTCCTTCAGGTGCCCCACGCGCACGATGTGCTTCTGGTCGTAGGTGCCCGGCGACACGACGTGCTCCGCCTTCTTCCCCAGCACCGCCAGGATCGCCGACTCCACCGCGCGCACCACGGGGCTGTGCGCGTCGGTCATGGTCGGCAGGAAGGCCAGGACCTCGCGCATGGAATAGTCGAAGCCCGGCCGAGTGCGGCGCAACTCCTCCAGGATGGCGACGATCTCGCCTTTCACCTCCTCGGGATCCTCCTCGATGAGGTAGCGGCGGTCGATCACCATGCGGCAGGAATCCGGCACCATGGGGCTGGGGAAGCCCTCGTGGTCCTCGCGCTGGCCGCCGTGGATCGAGTTGATGTTGATGGTCGACTGGCGCGCCCCTTCCGGCACCACCGGCATGCTGGTCCGCTTGGAGGCCAGGCGCGGGATCAGTTCGTGCTCGATGCGGTGCAGCACCTCGCCCATGTGGCGCACCGCGCAATTGCCAAGGAACGGCATGGAGCCGTGCGCGACGCGCCCCTTGGTTTCGATCTCCGCCCACCAGACACCGCGGTGGCCGATGCAGACGCGGTCGACGTTGAGCGGCTCGGGGATGATGACGTGGTCGACGCGGGGCTTGGAGAAATAGCCTTTCTGCGCCAGGTAGCCGACGCCGCCGTAGCCGCCCGACTCCTCGTCCACCGTGCCGGAGATCTCCAGAGCACCGTCGAAGGGAATGCCGGAATCGAGGATCGCTTCGACCGCGACGATGGAGGCGGCGATGCCGCCCTTCATGTCGCAGGCCCCCCGGCCGTAGACCTTGCCGTCCTTCACCTCGCCGCCGAACGGGTCCACCGTCCAGCCGCGGCCGGCCGGCACCACGTCGATGTGGCCGTTGAAGTGCACGCAGGGGCCGGGCCCGCGCCCCTCGATGCGGGCGATGACGTTGGTGCGCGGATAGCGGTCGTTGTCGCCGGCGACCCCCTCGGCCCGGACGTATTCGACCTGGAAGCCGCGTTTGGCGAGACGGCGGCCGATGAACTCGGCACAATCGGTGTAGGCGTCGCCCGGCGGGTTGATGGTGGGGATGCGGATCAGGTCGCGGGTCAACTCGACCAGTTCGTCCGTGCGCCCGGCGATGAGGCGGGCCAGCGATTCCTGTGGGTCGAGGGACATCCTTCCTCTCCTGCACCGTGTTGCGAACGAGTGTCGTCCAGCAACGGCCCGGGGGCAAGTCGTTCCGGGCGAGATCTTTAAGCAGGCATAAGCGTTGGTGCTTGACGCCAACCGCCCCTCCAGAAAGGGAGAGGCAGCAAGAGGCTTTCTGGCGTATCTGCGTCTGTGATATCATTGCTACCGTAACAACGTCGGTGATAGCAATGGCCGCGCTCAACATCCGCAATCTATCCGAAGAGACCCATCGGGCGCTGCGCGTCCGGGCGGCGCAAAACGGCAGGAGCATGGAGGCGGAGGTCCGCGCCATCCTCGACGAGGCGGTGCGGCCTGCCGAGCGCCAGCGAATGGGATCGGCCCTGGTCGATCTATTCCGTCCGCTCGGCGGCGTGGAACTCGACGTCACACGGGACCGGACACCGGCAGAGCCGGTGCGCTTCGAGCCGTGATCCTGCTCGACACGAACGTCGTCTCCGAGACGATGCGGGCGGCGCCGGAGCCGCGCGTCGTGGCTTGGCTCGACGCCCAACTCGTGGAGACCCTGCATCTGTCGGCGGTCAGCCTGGCCGAACTGCTGCTCGGCATAGCGGTGCTGCCCGACGGAAAGCGCAAGGTCCAGCTCGGCATCGATTTGACCACTCGCGCGGCGGGGTTGTTCGGTGAGCGCGTGCTGCCCTTCGATGCCCGTGCGGCAAGCGCGTATGCGGATGTCGTGAGCCGTGCTCGCGCCGGCGGCCGTGCCATCGGAGTGGCGGACGGGCAGATCGCCGCGATCGCGGCGGCCAGGGGGTTGATCGTCGCCACACGGGACGTGGCCCCGTTTGAGGCGGCGGGCGTGCCGGTCGTCAATCCATGGACCGCATCCAACAATTGAGGAGTTCCTGGCAGCGCTCAGCATGATCGTGCATGTGCTGGCGTCGGTGTTTCGGGTCCCCCACACCCGTCTCGACGGCATCGTGCTGGGCCGCCTGACGCACAAAGGGAAAAGCCCCGCCCGAGGTGCCGGGCGGGGCTTGTGCTCGTCTGCGCTCACATCTCGCTGTAGTTGCCGTTGTGCCAGACGTAGATGGAGTAGGCGGGGTCCTTCACGTCGCCCTTGGCGTCGAAGCCCAGCGGGCCGAGCACCGTATCCACCGGCTGGCCGTCCTTCAGCGCCTTGGCGACGGCCTCGGGCTTGGCGGCCTTGGCGCGCTCGATGCCCTTGGCGATCACCTCGACCGACGCGGTGCTGAACAGGGTGAAGCCCTCGGGCTCGAAGCCCTGCGCCTTGAACTTCGCCACCATCTCGCGGGCGGCGGGGACGTTGCGCGGCTCCTTGGGGAAGCTCATCAGCGTGCCTTCGCCCGACGGGCCGGCGATCTTCCAGAACTCGGGGCTGGCCAGCGAGTCGCCGGTCATCAGCGTGGCGTTCAGGCCCTGGTCGCGCGCCTGGCGGACCAGCAGCCCGGCCTCGCCGTGGTAGCCGCCGAGATAGATGATGTCGACGTTCGCCTGCTTCAGCTTGGTGACCAGCGCCGAGAAGTCCTTCTCGCCGGCCGTGATCGCCTCGTAGGTGACCTCCTGCAGGCCGCCGGCGTTCATCGCCTTCTTCACCTCGTCGGCCAGGCCCTTGCCGTAGGCCGACTTGTCGTGCAGCACGGCGATGCGCTTGTCCTTGTGGTTCTCCGCCAGCCACTTGCCGACATAGGTGCCCTGGGCGTCGTCGCGCCCGTAGGTGCGCATGATGGTGTTGAAGCCATTCTTGGCGGCATCGTCCGTGAAGGCCGGGTTCGACGAGGCCGGGCTGATCATGAACACTTCGTTCTCGCCGTACACCGCGGCCGCCGGGATCGAGGAACCCGAGCAGGCGTGGCCGACGACGAACTGCACGCCCTTGCTGACCATCTGGTTGGCGACGGCGACCGCCTGCTTGGGATCGCACTGGTCGTCGCCGACCTCGATCTTCAGCGTGTAGCCCTGCACGCCGCCCTTGGCGTTGATCTCGTCGATGGCGGCCTGGGCGCCGCGCTTCATCTGCTCGCCGATGGCGGCCAGCTGACCGGTCATCGGGCCGACCAAGGCGATGGGCAGGTCGGCCGCCTGCAGCGGACCTGCTGCCGCGCTCGCCAGCAGCGCGATACTCAACAGAAGACTCCGCCTCATGCAATCCTCCCCGTTTCTGGTATGACCTACAGAACAGCGTGGAACGCCGCCCATCTCGCGGGGGTCAAGGCGCCGGGGGCATAGACCGTATGGCGAAGACGGGTAGGAATGCAGTGACGGAACGCCTCAGCCGCGCCGACTGGATCGCCGCGGCGCGCCGCGCACTGGTCGAGGGCGGCGTCGCCGAGGTGAAGGTGGACCGCCTGGCCGCCCGCATTCCGGTGACCCGCGGCAGCTTCTACTGGCACTTCAAGAGCCGGGCGGAGCTTCTGGACGCGCTGATCGAGGAGTGGCGCCACGCCAACGTCGAGCCGTTCCAGCGCGTGCTGGAGGGGGAGGCGCCGCCGCTGATTCGCCTGAGGCGCTTCTTCGCGGTGTGGTTGGACGGGCGGGAGTTCGACCCGGCGCTCGATGCGGCGGTGCGCGACTGGGCGCGCGCCTCCAAGCGGGTGGCGGCGATGGTGCGCGAGGCCGACGCCACGCGCACGGGCGTGCTGCGGCGCATCTTCGAGCAGCTCGGCTACGCCGTGGAGGAGGCGGAGGTGCGGGCGCGCGTCGCCTACTACCACCAGGTCGGCTACTACGCGCTGGGCATCGCCGAGAGCCGGCGCGTCCGCGAGGCGCTGTTCCCCACCTACTTCAAGGTGCTGTCCGGATTCGATCCGCCGGAGGGGTGAGGCCGGCGGCAAACCGCACGATCCGCCGTCCCGCCTCTTCCAGCAGCGCATCGGGCTGGGTGAGTGAGATGCGCAGATGGCCGGCGGCGCTCGGCCCGAAGCCGTCGCAGGGCAGAACGGCCACCGCTTCTGCCTCCAGCAGCCGTTCCACGAAGGCGTGCGAGCTCAGCCCCGTGCCGCGGACGTCGAGCAGGACGAACATGCCGCCCTCCGGCATCGCCGTGCGGCAGCCCGGCGCGTCGCGCAGGATGCCGCTCAGCAGCGCCGCCCGGCGACGGTAGTCGGCGCGCATCGCCGCGATCTCCGGCGGCTCGGACGTGAGGGCGGCGAGCGCGCCGTCCTGGATGAAGGGCGGGCCGCCGTACAACATGCAGAGCAGCAGGTTGTAGAGATGGCGCGCCAATTCCTCCGGTCCGACGATCCAGCCGAAGCGCAAGCCCGGCGCCGCATGCGACTTGGACAGGCTGGAGACGACGACGCAGCGCTCCGCCATCCCCGGCAGCGACCAGGGGCTGACGTGCCCGCCGTCGAAGGTCAGCTCGGCATAGACCTCGTCGGAGAGCACCCACAGATCGTGCCGACGCGCCAGCTCCGCCACCGCCTCCACCTCCGGGCGGGTCATCACCGCGCCGGTCGGGTTGTGCGGTGTGTTGATCCACAGCACCCGCGTGAGCGGGCCGATCGCCCCTGCCAGGGCGTCGAGGTCGAGATGGAAGCCCTTCTCGGCCGGCAACGGCACGTTGACGACGCGGGCCCCCGTCGCTCCTGCCACCGCCTCGTAGGTGGCGTACATCGGCTCCGGCACGACGATCTCGTCACCCGGCCCGGCCAGGCATTGCAGCGCGCAGTACAGACCCGCCTGCGCCCCCGGCACCAGCACGACGTTCTCCGCCGTGCAGGGCATGCCCGTGCGCGCGGCGTGGCGGGATGCCACCGCGGCGCGCACGTCGGGATAGCCGAGGATGGGCGAATAGCCGGTACGGGCGCGCGTCAGCGCCTCCACGGTCGCCTCGATCAGCACTGGCGGCGGCGGCTGGTCCGGGTCGCCGACGGTCAGCAGGATGAGGTCGCGGCCCTCCGCGCGCTGGCGCAGCGCCTCCCAATGGACGCGCCACGCATCGGCCCCTTTGCCGGCGACACGGTCGACGAGCGGTGAGAAGCGCACGGGATCCCCCCTGATACGGTTTCGTCCTTCAGGCCTTACGCCGACGCCCACACCGGCGCAAGCCTGAGTCTGCGTATACGAACCATACGGTCCTGTATTGAAAGATCCGGCGCGGCTGCGCTACCGTTCGCCCACCGCAATCTCGGGCGGGAGCCGCCGTCTTGACCGAAGACCGCTATTCGCTGTTCTCCCTCTTCCGTCAAGGTCTGATGGGCCACACGGGCTGGAAGCCGGCGTGGCGCATGCCGGAGCCGAAGCCGGAATACGACGTGGTGATCGTCGGCGGCGGCGGCCATGGCCTCGCCACCGCCTACTATCTCGCCAAGGAGCACGGCATCACCCGCGTGGCGGTGCTGGAGAAGGGCTGGCTGGGCGGCGGCAACACCGGGCGCAACACGCAGATCGTGCGCTCCAACTATCTCTATCCCGAGAGTGCTGCGTTCTACGAGCTGTCGCTGAAGCTCTACGAGGGTCTCTCAAAGGACCTGAACTTCAACATCATGCTCAGCCAGTGCGGCATCGTCACGCTGGCGCACAGCCGGCACGACCTGGACGCGGTGGCGCGCTGGGCCAACGCCATGATCGTCAACGGCATCGATGCGGAGATCCTGAGCCGCGAGCAGGTCCGGGAACTGATTCCGGCGATGAACTGGGGGCCGGACGCACGCTATCCCGTGCTGGGCGGCTTCATCCAGCGCCGCGCCGGCATGGCCCGGCACGATGCGGTCGCCTGGGGCTACGCCCGCGCCGCCGACGCCCGCGGCGTCGACATCATCCAGAACTGCGAGGTCACCGGCTTCCGCCGGGAGGGTGACCGGGTGGTCGGCGTCGAGACCTCGCGCGGGTTCATCAAGGCGGGCAAGGTGGGCCTCGCCGTGGCCGGACACTCCGGCGTGCTGGCGGGCATGGCCGGCTTCCGCCTGCCTATCGTCAGCTACGCGCTCCAGGCCATGGTGTCGGAGCCGATCAAGCCGGTGCTGGACACCGTGGTGCTCTCGCCCTCCACCGGCGTCTACGTCAGCCAGTCGCCCAAGGGGGAGATGGTGGTGGGTGGTGCGCTCGACCTGTTCCCCAGCTATGCCCAGCGCGGCAGCTTCCGCACCACCGAGGATGTGGTGGCCGGCTTCTGCGAGATGTTCCCGAGCCTGCGCCGCCTGCGCCTGATGCGGCAGTGGGCCGGCATCACGGACGTGGTGCACGATTCCAGCCCGATCATCGGCCCGTCCCCGGTGGAGGGGATGTATCTCAACTGCGGCTGGGGCACCGGTGGCTTCAAGGCGATCCCGGCGGGCGGCTTCACCTTCGCGCATCTGCTGGCGACGGGGCAGCCGCATCCGCTCACCACCGGCTTCGGCCTGGACCGCTTCCACACCGGCCGCATGATCGACGAGGCTGCGGCAGCCGGCATCGCGCACTAGAGGAACAGCACCCATGATGCAGATCCCTTGTCCCTGGTGCGGCCCGCGCGACGAGGCGGAGTTCCTCTGCGGCGGCCAGACCCACATCGCCAGGCCCGCCCTGGAGGCCTCCGATGAGGAGTGGGGCCGCTATCTGTTCGAGCGCGACAATCCCAAGGGCCTTCACTTCGAGCGCTGGCTGCACCGCATGGGCTGCCAGCAGTGGTTCAACGTCGCCCGCGACACGGTCACCCACGAGATCAAGGCCGTCTACCGCATGACCGAGCGCAAGCCCGAGGTGAAGGTATGACGTCGACCTTCCGCCGGCTGGCCACGGGCGGCCGCATCGACCGCGCCGATTCCCGGCACTTCACCTTCAACGGCCGCGGCCTGATCGGTTTTGCCGGCGACACGCTGGCCTCGGCGCTGCTGGCGAACGGGGTGAGGATCGTCGGCCGCAGCTTCAAGCTGCACCGCCCGCGCGCCGTCTTCGCGGCCGGCGTCGAGGAGCCGAACGCCATCGTCACCGTGGGCCGCGGCGCCCACGCCGAGCCCAACCTGAAGGCTACCCTGGTCGAACTGTATGAAGGGCTGGAGGCCAAGAGCGTCAACGTCTGGCCCTCGGCCGAGTTCGACCTTACGGGCGTGGCCGGCAAGCTGTTCGGCCGCTTCACGCCGGGGGGCTTCTACTACAAGACGTTCCTGTGGCCGCGCTGGCAGACCTGGGAGCCCTTCGTCCGCCGGGCCGCCGGCCTGGGCGAGGCGCCCACCGAGCCCGATCCGGAAACCTACGAGACGCTGAACGCCCACTGCGACGTGCTGGTGGTGGGCGGTGGGCCGGCCGGTCTCTCCGCGGCGCTGGCGGCGGGCCGGGCCGGGGCGCGGGTGATCCTCGCCGAGCAGGACCGGGAGTTCGGCGGCTCGCTTTTGTGGGAACATGCCGAGATCGACGGGCTGGACGCCGCCGCGTGGGTGGCGCGAGCCCTGGCCGAACTGGCGTCCATGCCCGACGTGACGCTGCTGCCGCGCACCACCGTGTTCGGCGCCTACGACCACGGCTTCTTCGCCGCAGCCGAGCGCTTGCAGGACCACGTGGCCCCGCGCGTCCGCCGCGGCCCGCGCCAGCGGCTGTGGAAGATCCGCGCGCGCCAGGCGGTCTACGCCCAGGGCGCCATCGAGCGGCCGGTGGCCTTCGCCGACAACGACCTGCCGGGCGTCATGCTGGCTGGTGCGGTGCGCACCTACGCCAACCGCTTCGCGGTGGTGCCGGCCGGACGGGTGGTGGTGTTCACCGCCACCGACAGCGGCTACGCCAGCGCGCTGGACCTGGCGCGCCACGGCGTCACGGTGGGCGCCATCGTCGACGCCCGGCCCTTCGCCGAGGGCGCGCTGGTGGCGCAGGCCCGCCGGCAGGGGCTGCGCATTCATGCCGGCGCGCTGGTGACCCGCGCGCACGGCCGGGACTGGATCGGCTCGGTGGACGTCGTGCCTGCCTCCGGGCACGGGTATGCGGAGCGCATCCCCTGCGACCTGCTGGCCGTCTCCGGCGGCTGGAATCCCACCGTGCACCTGTGGGCGCAGTCCGGCGGCACGCTGGACTGGGACGAGGATACGCAGGCCTTCGTGCCGGCGCGCGGCCCCGCCTTCGTCCACATGGCCGGCGCCGCAGCCGGGCAGCCGGGCACCGCGGAGGCGCTCGCCGACGGCTTCGCGGCCGGCTTCCGTGCGGCCGAAGCCGCCGGGTCCACCGGTGCCATCGGCGAGGCGCCGAAGGCGGAGCCCGTCGAGACCGGCCGTCCGGCGGCGCTCTGGCAGGTGCCGGGGAAGGGCAAGGCCTGGGTGGATCTGCAGAACGACGTGACCACCGCCGATATCGCCATCGCCGCGCGCGAGAACTACCGCTCGGTCGAGCATCTGAAGCGCTACACCACGCTGGGCATGGCGGTCGACCAGGGCAAGACGTCGAACGTGGTGGCCCTGGCGGTGATGGGGCAACTGACCGGCCGCGAGCCGGCCGAGGTCGGCACCACCCGCTACCGCCCGCCCTTCGACCCGGTGAGCTTCGGCACCATCGCCGGCCTGAACCGCGGCGAGCTCTACCGCCCGCGCCTGCGCCTGCCGGCCGAGCGCGTGCACGCCGAGCTGGGCGCCCGCTTCGCCGATTTCGGTCCCTGGTGGCGGCCGGAGTTCTACCCGCTGGAGGGCGAAACCGACGAGGCCGCCATCCGCCGCGAGGTGCTGGCGACGCGCGAGCACGTGTCGGTGCTCGACGCCTCGCCGCTCGGCAAGATCGAGGTGAGCGGGCGCGACGCCGGCCTGTTCCTCGACCGCATGTACGTGCAGACCGTCTCGACCATCCCCGTGGGCCGGACGCGCTATGTGGTGATGGTCAGCGAGCACGGCGTGGTCATCGACGACGGCGTCATCACGCGCTTGGCGCAAGACCGCTTCCTGGTCGGCACCACCAGCGGCAACGCCGCCCGCGTGCCGCTGATCTTCGAGGAGTGGCTGCAATGCGAATGGCCCGACCTCGACGTCTGGGTGGTGCCGGTGACCGAGCAGTGGGCGGTGATGACGCTGGCCGGCCCGCGCTCGCGCGACGTGCTGCGCGATCTCGGCACCGACATCGACTTGGCTCCGGACGCCTTCCCGCACTTGGCCTATCGCGAGGGCAGGGTGGCGGGGTTCACGGCGCGGGTGGCGCGCGTCAGCTTCACGGGCGAGATGAGCTACGAGGTCTCCATTCCCGCCCGCCATGCCGAGGCGTTCCTGCGCCGCATTCTGGAGGTTGGCCGGCCCTACGGCATCGCGCCCATCGGCGTGGAATCGCTTCTGGTGCTGCGGTTGGAGAAGGGCTTCCTCCACATCGGCGTGGACACCGACGGCACGACGCTGCCCGACGACGTCGGCATGGCGCGCGGTATCGCCAAGAAGGCGAGCGACTTCGTCGGCCGCCGCTCGCTGATGCGGCCGGCGGGCACCGACCCGAACCGCCTGCAACTCGTCGGCCTGCAGAGCGCCGACACCCATACGGTGCTGCCGGTCGGCAGCCAGGTGCTGGGCGAGCGCGGCAGCGACGGGCACGTGACCTCCAGCGTGCTCAGCCCGACGCTCGGCCACCCGGTGGCGCTTGCCCTGGTGCGCGCCGGCCGGTCGCGCATGGGCGAGAACGTCGACGTGCTGGCCGGCGGCACGCGCATCCGCGCCAAGCTGGTGCCGCCCGCCTTCTACGACCCGCATGGGGAGCGCTTCCATGGCTGACACCGTGCACCTCATGCCCCCCATGGGCCGGATCGCCCTGCGCGGTCGCCCGGACGATCGCGTCTTCCTGGACGCCGCGTCGTCCGTGCTGAGCGCCGCTCCGCCGGTCGAGCCCAACACCGCTGTGCTGGGGCCGGTGGGGATCTTCTGGCTGCAACCCACCTTCTGGCTGGTGGAATGCGAGCTTGACGAGGTGGAGGATCTAACCGCCCGCCTGCGGGCCGCGGTGGCCGAGCGCGGTGCGGCGGTGGAGGTCAGCGACACGCGGCTCAGCTACACCGTGCAGGGGCCCGAGGCGTTGACGTTCTTGAACAAGGGCTGTTCGCTGGACCTGCACCCGCGGGTCTTCCCGGTGGGCCGTTCGGCGCTCTGCGCCTTTGCGCAGCTGCACGCGCTGCTGGTCAAGACGAACGACGCCCCGATCTTCCACCTGACCATCCCCCGTTCGGCGCAGGCGCATTTCGAGGCATGGGTGCGGGCGGCCACCTGAAATCCCTCCCCCGGCGCGGTCATGCCATGTATGGGATCAGAAGCGGCGCTGTGCTTTTAGTTCTATGTCCGGCATAGCGCCCACCATCTCGACAGCAAAATCCCCACCTTTGACGTGAATCACGGGTGGGGTCTGCCATGAACCTTTTGTAGTACGGGATGGAGCATGGGTGGAGCCCTTGTCTTTCTATGCAGCTTTGCGACCTGACCAGGCGGCTGCATGAACAAGAGTACGGGCGCTCTGGGTCTCCACCCTCTCCTTGGAAGTTACTGGCCTGCGCTGCGGTTCGGCGGCTCTTGATTGTTTCCTACACCTTGACTGGAACCGGCGTCGGTGGTGGGCTGGGGGTTGGTCATCATCGTTTGTGCGCGTGCGATCTCCTCCTGTAGACCGCTGAGTTGCTGCCGCAGGCCGTTGACCTGGTTCTGCAGCTCATTGTGGGTCTGCGTGGATTGGGCGATCTGCTGAGCCGCAGCGGCGTAGTTGTCACGGGTCTCACTCAGGATTTTGGACTGTTCGGCGATGTCGGCGGTGATCTGGCTGAGGTTCTGTGTTGCCTGCGTCGCCGCGGACTGGAGATCGGTCAGCCGCCGTTCGCTGGCCTCCACCTGGGCCGCCGTCTCCTCGGCTCGCTGTTGGGCCTGAACCAACGCCCCCCGTACCTGGGTTTCCTGCTGGCGAAGCTCGGCAAGCCGGTTTTGGGCCTGCTCCAATTCAGCCAGCCGCTGGCCTAGGAGATTTGTGACCTCCTGGGTTTGGCGGGCCAGATTGCTCTGTTGGTTCCCAAGATCCTTGACCTGGGTCTGGGACTGAGCCAAACGCTGCTCGGCATCCGACTTCGATGCTTCGAGCTCGTGCAGTCGTTGCTCATCCTGTTTGATCTGGGCCTGCAGGTCGGCGGCTCTCTGTTGGATCTGCTGGGCTTCGTACGCGATCTGCTGCCGCTTGTCTCGGGCCTCAGCCAACTCCTTCTGGGTCTTGTCGTGGTCGCCCCGGAGTTGGTTTAGGTTGGCCCGAACGATGTCCCGCTCACCCGCAAGATACTGGGCGGTCGTGAGCCGGGTGAGAAGGCCGTTACGTTCGTTCATCAAAGCGGTGTACTCGGATTTTGTCCGATCCCGCTCGGCCTCCAGGGCATCACGCTGTTTGGTGGTAAGATGCTGGACGGTTGTGAGCTGAATGAGAAGGCCGTTGCGTTCGTTCATCAGAGCGGTGTACTCGGACCTGATCCGATCCCGTTCGGCCTCCAGGGTGTCCCGCTGTTTTGTGACCGCCTGAACCTGCTCAGTGGTTTGATGGAGGTTGGCGCTATAGTCGCCGAGTGCTTTCTTTGACGCGTCATTGTCGGAGCGGGCGGCGGTCAATTGCTGCTGGGCCGCAACCGTTTCCTGGCGTGCTTGATCGCGCTCTGCGGCTCGATTCCCGGCCGCCACCCAACCCCAGATGGCCACCAGGATGGCGACGGCCGACACTCCAGCGAGGATCTGGGTTGGCCTGTTGTGCCTGAGAGAGGTTGCAAAAGAACGTTCTTCACCGTCAGTGGAATGACCTTGAGAATCTTCCATAGGGCGTTCCTCCGCTTTGGTTGAACCGCAGGCAACCACACGGTCGCTAGGCTGTCCATCAAGCAAGCGAGGAGAACCCGCCACTCTTTCGGGCGGGGAACAACACATTGTAATGGCTTGCGAATTCGGGATTGGCGTCGGCCTCTGCCCCAGCTTGGAAGCGGCGTCTGTGACGATATCTTCGGGCCGGTTTCGGTGCGGGCCAAGGTCGTAGGAGCCTTACGCGGGTCCGGAAGATCTCTTCTGCACTCTCATTTCGTTCAAGAGTGGCAAATGGCGTGCACACACCAAGCGAACGGCTTGGTCCTAGCCGGGGGAGGTTAGGGGGGCAAGGTCCCGCGGGATGGCAGATGAAACACCATGAAACGCTTTTTCAGGGTATGTTCAGTTCACTCCTTCCCATTCGGGCGCAGGTTGAGCGCATTAGGATCAGGATCCTACAGGAGAAGGCAAGCCGCTTTCGACTCTCGGTAGAACCTTGCCCCCACCCAACCCTCCCCCACCGGAGGTGGGGGAGGGCAAGGTTTTTATCTCGGGATCGCCCGCCGCACGTCCCGTGCCGTCAGGTGGATGTTGGCGTCCGGGTCGAGCGCGCGGTCCACGATGCGCGTCTCCACGGCCTTCTCGAAGACCGGGCGGTTGGCGTGGAAGAAGGCGTCGGCCTCCTCGGCCGTGGGGCGGCGCTCCATGAGCGAGGTGAAGACCGCGCGGGGGACGAAGACGGTCCCCTCGTACTCGCCGACCTTCACGGTGAAGGTCAGCGTCGCGGTCTCCTCGTCCCACTGCGCCTCGTCGGGGAAGCTGAAGATCGGCATCCCCGGAGCCTGTCACATGTCCAGGCCGACGTCCAGGTTGGGTGCCGAATGGGTGATCCATCCGACCGAGATCATGTCGACGCCCGCCTCGGCGATCGGGCGCACCGTCGAAAGTGTTACGTTTCCCGATGCCTCGGTGATCATCCGGCCCGCCACCATGTCCACCGCGCGCTTGAGCGTCGCCGGGTCCATGTTGTCGAGCAGCACCGCATCCGCCCGCAAAGCCAGCAGCTCCTCGAGCTGGGCCAGCGTGTCCACCTCCACTTCGATCTTCACCATGTGGCCGACGGCGGCGCGGGCGCGCTCGACGGCCGGGCGGATGCCGCCGGCAATGGCGATGTGGTTGTCCTTGATGAGGATCGCGTCATCCAGGCCGAAGCGGTGGTTGGTGCCGCCGCCCAGGCGCACGGCCTGCTTCTCCAGCGCGCGCAGCCCCGGCGTGGTCTTGCGGGTGCAGACGATGCGGGCGTTCGTGCCCTCCACCGCCTGGACCAGCGCGCGGGTCGCCGTGGCGATGCCCGACAGCCGGCCCAGCAGGTTCAGCGCCGTGCGCTCGCCGGTCAGCAGCGCCCGCGCCCGGCCGCGTATGGTGGCGATGGTGTCGCCGGCGCGCACGTCCTCGCCGTCGCGAAGCTCCAGCCCGATTACCACATCCGGATCCAGGATACGGAAGGCGCTGAGCGCCGCCTCCAGCCCAGCCACGCGGCCATCCTTGCGGGCGGCGACGACGGCGGTGGCGACGGCGTCCGCCGGGACGATGGAGTCCGTCGTCAGGTCGCCGGCGCGGCCGAGGTCTTCCAGCAGCGCGTTGCGGACGATGGGCTCGTAGATCAGAGGGTTCGGCATGCGGCGTCTCCGGTCGCGGGGGTATCGGCCCGCTCCATATCGTCGAGGGTGAACGCATAGCGCGCCGCGCTCGCGTCCTCATGCGGGAAATCCAGGCGGCAGTGCGCGCCGCGGCTCTCCTCGCGCTTCAGCGCCGCGTGCACCACCAGGCGGCCGACCAGCAGCAGGTTGCGCGCCTCGCCCCAGCGGCGCACGGCGTCCGCTCCGGCATCCCCGGCGGGCAGCGAGGACAGGTCGGCCTCCAGCCGCCCCAGCCGCCGCGCCGCCGCGGCGAGGCCGTCGCCATGGCGCACCAGGCCGGCGCCATCGTACAGGGCGCGCCGTGCCGCCGCCACGACTGCCCCCAGCACGCCGGCGGCCTGGTCGCCCGGCACGGCCGGCGGCTCGGGCAGGGCGAAGGGCAGGGGTGGGGACACCGGCCGCTCCGTCACGTCGCGCGCCACGCGAGCGCCGAACACCAGCGTCTCCAGCAGGGAGTTGCTGGCAAGGCGGTTGGCGCCGTGCACACCGGTGCAGGCGACCTCGCCGCAGGCCCACAGGCCAGCGACGCTGGTACGGCCGCGCGCGTCGGTCCGCACGCCGCCCATGTGGTAATGCGCCGCCGGCGCCACCGGCACCGGCTCGGTCCACGGGTCGAACCCAGCGTCCGCGCAGAAGCCCAGCACGGTCGGGAAGCCCTTCGGCCTGGCGTTCAGGGCAGGGCGCAGGTCGAGATACACCGGCTCCCCGGCTGCGACGCGGCGGCCGATGGCACGTGCCACCACGTCGCGCGGCGCCAGCTCGGCGAGATGGTGCTCGTCCGGCATGAACCGCCGCCCGAAGCGGTCGAGCAGAAGCGCCCCCGCGCCGCGCAACGCTTCGGTCAGCAGCGGCGCCGGGCCGTCGCCGTCACCGGTTGCGAGCGCGGTGGGGTGGAATTGAACGAACTCCACGTCGGCCAGCCGCGCCCCGGCGCGTGCGGCCAGGGCCAGACCGTCCCCGGTCGCCTCCACCGGATTGGTGGTGCGTGTGAACGCATGCCCGATGCCGCCGGTCGCCAGCACGACGCGCGGGCAGCGGTGCAGCACCCAGCCCTCTGGATGGCGCGCCAGCACGCCGCAGACGTGGCCGTGCCGTACCACTAGGTCGGTGACGAAGGCCTCCGCCTCCACGGTGACGGAGGGTGTGGCGCGCACGCGCTCGGCCAGCGCCGTGACCAGCGTGCGCCCCGTCGCGTCGCCGCCCGCGTGCACGATGCGCGCGGCGCTGTGCGCGGCTTCGCGGCCGAACAGCGGTTCGCCGTCGGCGTCGCGGTCGAAGGGCAGGCCGGCGGCCAGCAGCTCGGCGACGCGCTCCACCCCCTCCAGGGCAAGCAGCGCCGCCATGGTCGCATTGACGAGGCCGGCGCCGGCCGCCACCGTGTCGGCGGCGTGGCTGTCGGGTGTGTCGCCGGGCCCCAGGGCGGCGGCGATGCCGCCTTGGGCGTGCAGGCTCGACCCGCCGGGAAGATCGGCGGTCTTGGTCAGCAGGGTGACGGGATGAGGCGCCAGTCTCAGCGCCACGGTCAGCCCGGCCAGGCCGGAGCCGACAACCAGCACCTCCGCGTCGCGGACGATTAGCATGGGCGAGCCTTCATGCGCGGGGTTTCGGTTGGACGGCCAGCATCCGCTCGACCGAGCGGCGGGCACGGACGGCCAGCTCAGCGGGGATCTCGACGCGCGGCTCCAGCCTCTGCAGCGACTCCAGGATGTTGGAGAGCGTGATCCGCTTCATGTGCGGGCACAGGTTGCAGGGGCGGACGAACTCCACGTCCGGCAGGCCGGCGGCGATGTTGTCGCTCATGGAGCACTCGGTCACCATCAGCACGCGGGCCGGACGGCGCTTCTCGACCATCTGGATCATGTGCGCGGTCGAGCCGACGAAGTCCGCGACATTCAGCACGTCCGGCGGGCACTCCGGGTGGGCGATGACGACGAGGTTGTCGAAGCGGCTGCGGAACTCCTCGATCTCCTGGCCAGTGAAGCGCTCGTGCACCTCGCAATGGCCCTTCCAGGCGATGATCTCCACGTTGGTCTGCGAGGCGACGTGCTTCGCCAGGTACTCGTCGGGCAGCATGATGACGCGCGGCACGCCCAGCGATTCCACCACCTCCACCGCGTTGCCCGAGGTGCAGCAGATGTCCACCTCCGCCTTCACGTCGGCCGAGGTGTTGACGTAGGCGACCACCGGCACGCCGGGATACTTTTGCCGCAGCAGCCGCACGTCCGCGGCGGTGATCGATTCGGCCAGCGAGCAGCCGGCGGCGGTGTCCGGGATCAGGACGATCTTGTCCGGATTCATCAGCTTGGCCGTCTCGGCCATGAAGTGGACGCCGGCCAGCACGATCACCTTGGCATCCGTCTTCTCGGCTTGGCGGGCCAGCGCCAGGCTGTCGCCGACGATGTCGGCCACGCCGTGGAAGATCTCCGGGGTCTGGTAATTGTGCGCGAGCACGACCGCGTCGCGCTCCTTCTTGAGCTGGTTGATCGCGTGCACCAGCGGCGCGTGGAACGGCCACTCGATCTCCGGGATGACACACTTCAGACGCTCATAGACGGGGGCGGTCGCCGCCGCGACCTCGGGCGTGTACTCCAGGCGCAGGGCGGTGGGCGTGATCGCATCCATGGCTTATGCTCGCTTTGAGGTGAAGGCATAATGCTCTTATAGAGCATAATTAAGGCGGGCGCCGTGTCAAGGTGCGTGCGGCGATATGGCTTTCGGGAGGGGCGGCTTTGTGGATCGGAAATCCGGCCTTGTGAATGGCGCGCTATCCTTATTCCATCGGCCTCTGGCGGCCCGGATCCTTTATAATGACCCGCCTGGGGCGGACTGCCAGACGCTGCTATGCGATGCCGCACCCCAACGCCTCCGCTCCCATGATCATCCTCGGACGCGCCACCTTTCGGCAGGAGGCCGCGCGATGGGGGTCGCCCAATGTCCATGGATCGGGAAGACACGTTTTTGGACCGTCGCCACGTCCTCTGCGGCGGCGGAGCTGCCGTTTTCGGGACAATGCTCGCCGCACTGCTCGGCGGCGCAAAGCCGTTGCGGGCGGAGCCGGTTGCCGGAGCCGTACCCGAGGTGGACTACGTTGCGGTGCGGGTGGTGATCGACAGCTACCAGTTCGCGGTCGCGCCGAGCACGAAGGTGGGCAACGTGGAGATCCATCGTTTCGGTTGGGGGATTGGCGACAAGCCACCCGGCAAGACGCTGGTCAGCGAGTTCGGCCTGTCGATGCACGCCGAATCCCGGCGCGGCGGCGAAATTCGAAACGTCTTGGTGGATTTCGGCTACACGCCGGAAGCCTTGATCAACAACATCCAACTGCTCGGCATCGATCCGGCCGTGCTCGACGCCCTTGTGCTGAGCCACGGCCATTACGACCATTTCGGCGGCCTCACGGGCCTCCTGCGCCAGCATGGCCCAAGGCTCAAGAACGGCCTCCCGTTCTATGTCGGTGGCGAGGATTGTTTCTGCGCGCGTGAATGGACCGCCGGCCCGGTGCGCGGCGATTTCGGCGTGCTTGACCGAAAGGCGCTGGAGGACGCAAAGCTCGCCGTGACGTATGCGGAGGGGCCAGCCCTGGTGACTGGGCATGCCTTCACCTCGGGTCAGATCGGGCTGACGAGCTTCGAGAAGCTGCTGTCACCGAGCGCCATGAGGATCGGGTTGGAGCGCGGGATCGGCTGCTATGCGGACAAGTTGCCTCCCGACGAGCGGACGCTGGCCGTCGTGCCCGATCAGTTCCGGCACGAGATCGCGACCACCTACAACCTGAAAGGCCGGGGGCTGGTCGTGCTCACCTCGTGCAGCCATCGCGGGGTGGTCAACGCCGTCAGGCAGGCCCAGTCCGTATCGGGCGCGCGCAAGGTCCATGCGGTGATCGGCGGGTTCCACCTGGCGCCGTACAAGGAAGACTACGTGCGGGAGACGGTCGCGGCCCTGCGGGAGATCGACCCCGACTACGTCGTTCCGCTGCATTGCACCGGTGAGCCCTTCTACGAAATCGCCAGGGCCGAGATGCCGAACAAGCTGCTGCGCTCGTACACGGGCACCCGGTTCGTCTTCAACGCTTGATATCGGCGAGCCCCCACTTGCCCCCACCCCTTACCCCTCCCCCGCTCTCGGCGGGTCCGAAGGACCCGCCTCTCGTCCGGTCCATTGGACCGGACTGGCGGCAGGCGGGTCCCGGCGGGACCCGCTGAGAGCCTGCCGCGTCAGCACAAGCGAAGCTTGTGCGAGAGCTGTCGCAGGGGAGGGGACCCATGCAAAGCATGGGGAGGGTGGGGGCAAGTGGGGCAGGGCTTTCGTTAGGGGATATGAAGGCGCCGCCGCCCCTGGCCGGGATCGGCTCACGGCATATCGGAGGCTGATGCTACAGATCAGCGATCGCCAGTTCCACGGCGGCTTCGGCATGGATGGCCGTAGTATCGTAGAGCGGCACGGGGCTGTCCTCGGGACGAACCAGCAGCATGATCTCGGTGCAGCCCAGGATGATCGCCTCCGCACCGCGCTCCACCAAGCGCGCGATCACCTCACGGTACGCCTGCCGTGAGGCGGGCTCGACGCGACCCTGCACAAGCTCGTCGTAGATCACCCGATGGACCACGGCACGGTCTTCATCGCCGGGCACCAGCACCTCAAGGCCATGCCGCTCGACCAGCCGGCCCTTGTAGAAGTCCTGCTCCATGGTGAAGGCCGTGCCCAGCAGGCCGACACGCCGTAGCCCGGCGGTCCGGATGCGCTCGGCCGTGGGGTCGGCAATGTGCAGCAAGGGCAAGCGGATGGCCGCCTGAACGTCGGCGGCCATGCGGTGCATGGTGTTGCTGCAGATTACGATGAAGTCCGCCTCGCCGCGCTCCAAGCGCTGCGCGGCTTCGATCATCATCGCTGTCGCGTCGTCCCAGCGACCGGCGTGCTGCAATGCCTCGATCTCGGCGAAGTCGAAGGACCACATCAGGCAGCGTGCGGAGCGCAGGCCGCCGAGGCGATCCCGCACCTGCTCGTTGATGATCCTGTAGTATTCGGCCGAGCTCTCCCAACTCAGGCCCCCGATGAGGCCAATGACCTTCTGCGGCACGGCATTGTCTCCTGGAGCGAATGGCTGTCGAGAGTGGACTGGCTGCCACGCGGATTGTAAGCGCAGAGGTCACTATACGAGAACCGTCGACACGGCCGAGGCAGGCCCGTGACCATCCGCGGTCACTGAGCCGATCTTCCAGAAGCTGCGACGTAGCTCCGGCATACCGCGTCACCGCCGCGGTACCCTTAACGCTTGGGCGCGGCGGAGCCGGACCCGGCCAGGGTCGGCGGCGTTTGTCCCGTGACCTGGGCTGCGATGGTCTGGGCCATCCGAAGATGATCGAGCGCGATCGGCAGCGTCTCCATCGCGAAACTCTTCAACGCCGGCCCCGGCCCGATCCCATGACCCGCTCCAGGAGCTGCACGGTCTTCTGATGGTCGCGGATCTGGCCGAGGATGTTCTGGCGGTCAAAGTCATCCACGCTGGCCTTGCCGAGCTGCTCCGTTCTAGGGGCACCCATGAACAGACTATGCCAACGTGAGTGCCCCTACACTGCGTCAGGCGGTGCGAATGCCGGCCAGGAAACGTTCGACCTCCTGTCGCAGGTTTTCCGACTGCTGAGCCAACTCCTTTGCCGCTCCAAGCACCTGACCAGCCGATGCGCCGGTCTGTGCGGAGACTTGCGTAACCTGGACGATGTTGCTGGAGACCTCGGCCGTCCCTTGGGCCGCCTGCTGTACGTTGCGGGCAATCTCACCCGTAGTCGCGGTTTGCTCTTCGACGGCGCTGGCAATGTTGGTCGTGACGTCGTTGATCGATCCGATGATCTGCCCAATACCTTGGATGGCTTCCACGGCGCCGCCGGTCACCTGCTGCATGGCTATGATCTGGGCGGAAATCTCCTCGGTGGCCTTGGCCGTCTGGTTGGCAAGGTTCTTCACCTCCGACGCCACGACGGCGAAGCCCTTGCCGGCCTCCCCCGCCCGCGCCGCCTCGATGGTGGCGTTCAGCGCCAGAAGATTGGTCTGGCTGGCGATGTTGGTGATCAAGCTGACCACTTCGCAATCTTCTGGGCTGACTCCACGAGGCCCTGGACAGTTCCGTTGGTATTGGCCGCTTCGTTCACCGCCTGCGCAGCGATGGAACTCGACTTCGTGACCTGCAAGGCGATGTCCCGAAGGCTTGCGGACATTTCTTCCGTCGCCGAAGCAACAGTTTGCACGTTGGCTGACGTCTCCTCCGCCGCCGCAACCGCGGCGCTGGACTGCCGATTGGTCTGCTCGGCAACCGCCGCCATGCTCTGGGCGGTGTTGTTGAGTTCGTCTGCGGCTTTCGTCATCGTGTCGAGAACGTGGACGACGTTCATCTCGAAGCTCCGAATGAGGCTGTTGACCGTAGCAGTCCGGTGCTCCTTCGCCGCCTGCTCCTTCGCCTGTTCGGCCGTCAATCGCTCGGCTTCAATAGCGTTGCGCTTGAAGACCTCGACGGTTCGCGCCATGGCGCCCACTTCGTCCTGTCGATCGTCTCCAGCGATCATGACGTCGCGACGACCATCGGCGAGAGCTTTCATCACCGACGTCAACGCATTCAATGGGCCAGTGACGTGGACGCGCACGATGGTTAGAGAGACGATGCAAGCCAAAACAAGTCCTGCGGCAGCTACGCCAAACATCGCCCAGAAAGTATTTTCATAAATTTCTTGAGAAGCAGCTGCTGCCGCCTTCAACCCATCGGCCTGCTGTTTCACTAATGAAGTAAGCGCACTATCAGCACGATCAAAAGCTGGGACGGACTCTTTGTTTATAAGAGCAGTGGCCGCCTGATATCTATTTTCTCTTACAAGGTCTGAGACTTTTTTCTGTATATCTACGTACGCAGATATAGACGAATTCGCATTTTCCCAAGTTTTCAGGTTATCGCCAGCCACAAATGGGCGAATAGAGTTGAGGCGCGAATTGAGCTGATTTTCCTTGTCTTTGATCTTTTTTTCATATTCCGTTAATTTTGAGCTGTCATCATCAATAATCATGCTGAGAGATAGTTGCTGCACGCTGCTCATATTTTCTTTTGCTTGTGCAGATAATTGCAGGCTCTCTGCCTCGTTTGATACAATACGCTGCGTCGTCGCGTTCAGGTCTGACATATTCTTCAGAGAATACAGCGTCAGGCCTGCGCACAAGAGAGCGAATATTGAAAGAGAGACAAGTATTTTGGATGCCACGCTTATTCTTGATAGGAGATTCATGCCAGCCACCCATGTTAAACCATGATGTTACTGCTAATCCACTTATGGCACTCCTGAGTTAAAATTTCCTATAGCCGTTGTAGTGTCTGCGTGTGAGCAATTAAATGAAAGGCAATGCCTGGGCATTGGAATAAAGTGATGAAATTTTATGCGCATTTGCAATGTAATGCCTTCCCGCAAGATATTGTCTGTCCGGAGGATCACCTGTCGCAGAATGGCTTGCCTCGATTGTCCATACGGGCCCCCCTTGCCGAATCAGGCAGCGTGCGGAGCGCAGGCCGCCGAGGCGATCCCGCACCTGCTCGTTGATGATCCGGTAGTATTCGGCCGAGCTCTCCCAACTCAGGCCCCCGATGAGGCCAATGACCTTCTGCGGCACGGCATTGTCTCCTGGAGCGAATGGCTGTCGAGAGTGGACTGGCTGCCACGCGGATTGTATCCGCAGAGGTCACTATACGAGAACCGTCGACACGACCGAGGCAGGCCCGTGACCATCCGCGGTCACTGAGCCGATCTTCCAGAAGCTGCGACGGGTCGTGTTCCGGAGCCATGTGTAAGTGTCGAGATAAAGCCATCCCCGTTGCTTTGGACTCGGAATTCAAAGGTGACGCTCACGTTTCCGAAATTGTCCTTTGTGAACAAGGCGCTGGGTCAGGGTTGGGGGAGGTGAATGCATACGATTGATCCCGTGTGCTGCCTCCAGGAAATCCACGTCCGGCGACCGGGTATTCGAGGGGTTTACGCTGCGAGGTGAAATGCGGCATGGACCTGACAGCCCGCCTTGAAAAATCGGCGCTCGCGCTTGGGCGGTTGTGAGGTAACGAGCGTACGGCTGTTACGTTAAGCGAAGCGCCCCTTGCACCATTGATTAGGACAGCGCGTTCGGTCATGTGATTGCGATGGCGCTCCACGATTTAAGATCTTCTAAGGTGATGTCATGGCTGCGAAAACCGGATCACAGTGCATCGAAGACTGGCCCGAAGAATCCCGTGAGGCCGCCCGACTTGTTATTGATCAGTACGGTGAGCCCGACGAAGTTACCCAGACACAGCTAACGTGGCACAAACCTGGTCCTTGGAAGCGGATCGTCGCCTCAAAGGCCTTTTATCAGCACAACTTCCCTGCGCCACATATCGACTCGGTCGAGTCTGTCATCGATTATCAAGTGCCGGTAGACAAATATACGCAACTCGCCGCGTTTGACGGCAGCGTGGTGGTCGAGCGCACAGCCGGGGAGGTGTCCGCTCGCTGTCATGACGAGCAGGCGAACTTTCTTGCACTCAATCTCATGCATGACATTGTAACCGGTACGAAGAGCGTAGAAGAGGCCCGAAGCTACTATGCAAAGGAGTTCGCCGATTTTAGGCGCAAGAAGCCCACACCGTACATGGAAAGGTTGCATTTCACTCCCTCGAACGGCGGCACAGAGGATCCCGATATCCGGATGCTGTCGGACAAGGACCTCGAAGAGGCCGTCAAGGAGGGCAAAGGCCGCGATCAGCGCGCATGATCACTGTTGGTTTTGCGAGATGCAGGAGGGGGTAGCCGCTTGCGCTGGCCCGAGACATTGGGCAGGCCGGCCTGCCCACAGAGCCAATGCACGACGTGCTGGGAGTGCGCGCCGCGTCCGCGAAGGGCGGCATCATACTCTCGGCCCAATTGAGCACGCGCCGCCTCGGGTGGGGAATATGGCGGCGAGCGGCGTTGGCTTTATAGGGCATCGGCGGATCCCGCGGGCAGATGAGGGACCCTGCCTACCCACGTACCCGCATCCATGCAACAAGCTGCGCTAAAGCGGAATGTGTTTGGATCTGGACGGGATTTTTAGGGCATGTGGCTGTTGTAGGGGCATGGCTTCCCGTCCAGGAGTCCTCCCATGGCACAGGCCTATTCTGCCGATCTGCGCGAACGTGTTCT
>Ga0196970_1000220_pt1 | contig 83663 bp, 78 predicted proteins | sample S1v_513CmetaG_FD_148672 | JGI IMG/M metagenome (GOLD analysis project Ga0196970, IMG submission 148672) | Soil microbial communities from Anza Borrego desert, Southern California, United States - S1+v_5-13C | ecosystem: Environmental > Terrestrial > Soil > Desert | place: USA: California...
CGTATTTCATCCACCCAGGATAATGTTTCATACCTTTTTTCCCTGCCATAGCAAAACCTCCTATCATAGTTTTATTCTACAATAGGAGGCTTTTAGTTTCACTGTCCGTTTTTTAGGGTTCTATTCAATAAAATATGGTGCTTTCTATACTCTTATACTCTCCAGATGTGCCACAGATGGTCGTTTTGCCCCTTTGCAAATACATCGAGACGATTTCCTCCCCAGGATACTGCTGCAGGTGCTGAGGTTATTGTGCCTCCAAGTGACTGCCATCTGCTCCATTGAATTCCGTTCCAGGTTCTAAATTGCAAATCATTTCTTTGACCTCTTGCAAAGACCTCCAAACGGTTAATGCCCGTAGAAGCTGCCGCTGGTGCAGAATTAATCTGCCCTCCTCCAAGATCCTCCCAAGCGCTCCACCTGGTTCCATTCCAATATTTATGCCATAAGGACTGATTCTGTCCTCTGCCGAAAACGTCAATTCTGTTTGGTCCCCAGGATACCGCTGCCGGTGCTGATGTCAATACTCCCCCAAGATCCTCCCACTCACTCCAACGGGCTCCATCCCAGTACTTATGCCATAATGCCTGGTTTTGTCCCCTTGTGAAGACGTCCAAGCGGTTTGCCTGCCAGGATGCAACTGCGGGCTCAGAAGTCATGACTCCGCCTAGATCCTCCCATGCACTCCATCTAGTCCCGTCCCAATACTTATGCCATAATGCCTGATTCTGCCCTCTGCCGAAAACGTCAATTCTGTTTGGTCCCCAGGATACTGCTGCCGGTCCTGAGGTCAATACGCCGCCCAGGTCTTCCCACTCACTCCAGCGGGTTCCATTCCAGTATCTATGCCATAGTGCTTGATTCTGCCCTCTTGCGAAGACATCTAAGCGATTTGGCTGCCATGATGCAACTGCCGGTGCTGAAGTCAAGATACCGCCCAGGTCTTCCCATTGACTCCAACCTGCGACCGGAACTCCTTCAATATTCGCCAGGGTAAAGCGTATTATATCCCTTATTATTTGGTTGATACGAGCATTTGGAACTCCACGTCTACTCAGTAAAGCGAAAGCTGCTGGATTATCCCTGCGCAAATCATTCAATATAGCATTTGTTCTCTGATCAATTGTTCCGGTGTAATTGTTTTCATTTCTCAACACATAGCTTACTGTGTTTCTAAAGATATTACGCGTATCTGCACGCTGCACCCTATATCGTTGAAGCTCTGCATAGTAATTATCAAACCTTCTGTTTATAAGTGCCATGATGCGGTTTATATCCTGAGGTCTTTGCCTCATCCCTTCATATTCATCTTCTTCGTAACCATCATCCCTAAAATATACCTCGTCGTCGTAATCTTCTTCAGATGAATACTCAAATAAATTCTCATTTTCCAGTCCATCCAATTGATTATAAAATGGACAGAAATAGTTCGGATTCATCGGGCACATGTAAGAATCCTTATATATTTTCATTCCTATCTCCTTCCTCATTAAACGAATCATTACATCATATGCAGCATAAGTACGTAAGGTTAAAAATATGCAAAAAAAGCTTAAGCACCATACCGCACTTAAACTTTTCTCACATTGGCTACCCTGTCATATACTTGGATTAAAATACCCCCGGTTCCAGTTCATCCAATCTGGAATCGGGGGTTACTTTAACCTAACTCAAACACTGGCAGTGTCGAACCTCCTGACGGCATCAACAATACTTTCGCGTTCTCTCCTTGTTCACTTAATGCTGCATCGACCGCCTTTTGTATATCATTAAAGGGTACCATGAATAGCTTTCTGACAAAGTCTGCTTCCAGGTCCGATACAAGGTAAATCTTCGCACCTTGCATCACCATCGCTATTGCAGCCGCTTTATGCCCACCCAGTTCAAACTTCCTTTTAATTCTTTCAATCAAATCCTCGGGTTTCTCAGCTTCCAGCAGCCACTGCTGGAATACTTCTTCCCCAAGACCTTCCTTACAGGATGCTGCAAGAATTACGATACCGCCATCCTTCACTGCATGTTTAGCATTATCGAGAGCTTTTTGTGCTTGATACAAGTTGATATCCTTTGGGTACCCGCCCGGAGTAGTTATAACAATGTCTGCCTTCTGTTGAATTCTTGCCTTATATGCGTTGTCCAGGAATGCGCAGCCTTCTCTGTGCGCTTTGATATAGTGGCCCGCAACCGCTCTAATTATGTTTTTCTTGCTGTCCAGTACCACATTAAGTATAAAATCAATTGTTATGAATTCCCCCACTTGGTCTATGTCCTGCCTTACAGGATTATCTTCAATACTTCCGGCCTTTGCTCTGGGATTCACCATGTTGCTGTGGTTAGCCTGTATCGCTTCTCTTGTAGAGACTCCCGGCATTATGGCTTTTGCCCCGCCGCTGTATCCTGCAAAATAGTGATATTCAATATTGCCTAAGCATATTATCCTATCAGCCTCTGCAACTGTTTTGAATACATCGACAGGTGTGCCATTGTTGCAGGTTCCAAGATGTTTGCAGTTGTCAGGATCACTGTCAACGCATTTGATTCTGCTGTAAACTTCTTCCCCTACAAGATACCGGACTTCTTCCGACTTATGCTTTCTATGGCTTCCCAGAGCGAGTACTATAGTAATATCTTTTTCCTCTACGCCGCCCAGCTTCAGCTCTTCTATAACAAGTGGAAGCACTGTCCTGCTCGGCATTGGCCTGGTTATGTCGCTTGTTATGATTACAACACTTTCACTTGGTCTTGCGATATCTTTGAGTCTTTTTGTCCCTGTAGGGTTTTCTAATGCTCTTTTCACTTCAGCCTCTCCCGTAAGTCCTGTTTCCATTCTGTTCGGAAGAATCTCCCCGAGGAAGTTCTTTTCGTTTATAAAAAACTCAATTTCTCTTTTGTCATAACCAATTTTGAACATTTTACAATATCTCCTCAAACAACAATATTTTGAGCTAAATTCCAGCTGCGCCTGAAGCAACTGCCGCTTTATAGACTGCTTCCGCCACTTTATTTGCAACCCTCTCATCAAAGGCCTTTGGTATCACATACTCCTCATTGAGCTCCTCATCACTTATGAGAGCTGCTATTGCATATGCAGCTGCAATTTTCATTTCTTCGTTTATATCGGAAGCCTTTGCATCCAGAGCTCCTCTGAAGATTCCAGGAAAGGCCAGTACATTGTTGACTTGGTTTGGAAAATCAGATCGGCCTGTACCAACCACCCTAGCCCCTGCAGCTTTCGCATCCTCCGGGAAAATTTCCGGTGTTGGATTTGCCATTGCAAATAGTATGGAATCCTTTGCCATGGTCGCAACCATTTCTTTACTAACTGTATCTGGAGCTGATACTCCGATGAATACATCAGCACCTTTCAACACATCGGTCAGGCTTCCTTTTTCTTTCTTCGAATTAGTCACCTTTGCTATCTCATCCTTGGAGGTATTCATACCTTCTCTGCCATCATATATTGCTCCCTGCCTGTCACATAGAATCACAGTGTTCAGTCCCATTGACATCAGAAGCTTAGTTATGGCGATTCCTGCTGCTCCGCTGCCGTTTACTACGACTTTTATATCCTTAAGCTCTTTTTTAACTACTTTTAATGCATTTATCATACCTGCAAGAACTACCACTGCAGTACCGTGCTGATCATCATGGAACACAGGTATGTCAAGCTCCTTCTTGAGTCTTTTCTCAATTTCAAAACACCTGGGTGCAGATATATCCTCGAGGTTTATACCCCCAAAGGTCGGAGCTATCATCTTAACTGTATTTACGATCTCATCTACATCCTTTGTCGCAAGGCATATCGGGAAAGCGTCCACATTCCCGAAGGTCTTGAACAACACAGCCTTTCCCTCCATTACTGGCATTGCGGCCTCAGGGCCTATGTCGCCCAATCCTAAAACTGCAGTTCCATCGCTTACAACAGCAACAAGATTCCACTTTCTGGTATACTCATAAACCTTGCTTACGTCCTTGTGTATTTCAATGCAGGGTTCCGCAACACCCGGAGTATATGCCGTAGCTAAATCATACTTTGACTTTACTTCAACCCTGCTTGTTATCTCTATCTTGCCTTTCCATTCAGCATGAAGCTTCAATGCTTCCTCTTGTATAGACATAAGACATTTCACCTCTTAAGCTTTTATTTTAATTGAGATCATTTTTTCAATTCTTTTTTTCTCATTACTAGTTTTTCTACCCTATCCACAATATCATCAGACGTCAGGTTAAACCTTTTCTTCAGATAATCTTCAGGCCCCACTTCTCCAAATAGGTCCTGTACACCAACCCTCGCTAAAAGCGTCGGATAATTTTCACTTAATACTTCTGCAACTGCTGAGCCAAGACCATTGATTATATTGTGGTTTTCAGCAGTCACAATAGCACCGGTTTCTTGGGCACACTGAATTATCATATCCTTGTCAATGGGTTTTAAAGTGAAGACATTGACGACCCTGGCGCTGATTCCTTTTTCTTTTAGCATATCAGCGGCCTTCAATGACTCTGCTACCATGATCCCTGTGGCTATTATAGTGACATCCTCGCCATCTCTTATTTTTACTGCCTTACCTATCTCGAACTCTGACCCCTCTTCAAAGACCTTGACTGCATTCTTTCTCAGCAGACGTATATAAAATACACCGTATTTATAAGCAACCTGCTTTACCAAATCTTTGAGCATTACAGAGTCTACCGGCTCCAGTATTGTTATTCCGGGTACATTTCTCATAATCCCCATATCCTCGAAGGGCATGTGTGTTCCTCCGTTGAATGCTGCGGTAACCCCCGGATCACTTCCTATGATTCTTACATTCAGCTTGGCATATCCTGCAGACAGAAATATCTGGTCATAGCATCTTCTGGTTGCAAAAGGAGCAAAGCTATGGGCAAATGGTATCTTTCCTGTTACAGACAAACCGGCAGCAACACCTATCATGTTCGCTTCCTGTATTCCGCAGTCAATAGTCCTGTCAGGAAACTCCTTCATGAAAGCAGCCATGCCCATGGATTTCATAAGGTCTGCGTCAAGAGCTACAATATTCTTATCCTTAGCTGCAAGCTCCATAAGTGACTTGCAGTATACATCCCTCATCATCATCTCATCTTTTTTATTCTCACTTGCAATTACAATACTCATGCTTTCATCTTCCTCTCCAGCTTTTCCTCTAGAGCCTTCAATGCCTCTTCATATTGGTCTTTACTTACAACCATATGATGATTGTCAAGGACTCCCTCAGCAAAGGTGCAGCCCTTGCCCTTGATAGTGTCAAGCACTATGACTGAAGGCTTACTCTTTTCCGCCTTAGCTGCCGCGATGGCATCATATATCTCAGAGACATTTGAGCCGTCTACTCTTTGAGCATGCCACCCAAAACTCTCAAACTTGAGTCGTACATCAATAAGGTCATTTATATCCTTGGTATAGCCGTCAAGCTGCTGCTTGTTGTCGTCCACAAAGGCAATAAGGTTGTCGAGCTTGTGCTGTGCAGCGAACATAGCAGCTTCCCATACCTGACCCTCCTGGCACTCTCCATCCCCAAGCACAAGATATGTAGTACTGCTCCTGCTATCCATGCGATTACCGAGAGCTACTCCTACAGCCAACGAAGCGCCCTGTCCCAGTGAACCCGTAGTCATATCTATTCCAGTTGTGAGGTTTCTGTCGCAATGGCTTGGAAAGTGTGTTCCAGGTGTGTTCAATGTCTTAAGCTCTTCCAATGGAAAATACCCCCTGAGAGCAAGCGCAGCGTACACTGCAGGACCTGCATGTCCCTTTGATACCACAAGCCAATCCCTGTCTTCCCACTTTGGATCCTTAGGGTCTATATTCATTACCCCTCCGTATAATACAGAAAGTGTATCAACAATGGACATTGCTCCACCTATATGCCCGAAACCCAGCCCTCCGATTTCCTTTAACGTCTCTATCCGAATCTTTAATGCAAATATCTCTAATTCCTTAGATCTCTCTTCACTAATCATAATCTACCCCTGCCTATCTCTTTATTAACCCTTATTGTAGGCTTTCTTCATAGCCTCAATAAGCGGAAGCTTCTTTCCTGATAGAAACCTAACCATAGCGCCGCCTGCAGTACAAACGTAGTTTATCTTTTTTGTATCGATGAACCTCCCCGCCGCACTTACAGTATCTCCGCCTCCGATTACAGAGTAGCCCTCTGCATCAGCAATGGCATTCCATATCTCTTTTGTACCGAACTCAAACAACTTGTTCTCATATACTCCTGCAGGACCATTTACAAAAACCGTTCCTGCTTTTTTCAGCTCTTCTCGGAATATCTCAACTGTCTTTTTTCCTATATCGAGGAACAACTCATCCACTGGCAATTGTTCTATAGAAACCTCACACCTCTGTCCGTCCTTTTCATATGCGAGATCTGCTGGATATACTATCTTTTGGGAGTAATTCGCCAGATACTCCTTGGCGGCTGGTATGAATACGTCAAGGGACCTGTCTTTTATGAATTTATCTGTCTTGCCGCCTATTTCATAGCCAGCTGCAATTAGGAAGATGCTTCCTGTGATTCCGCATGCAAGTATCTTATCTGCGGTACCATTCTCCAGCACCTGCTTCATCATACCAAAGGCATCGGATATCTTAAGCCCTCCAAGTACAAAAACAGATGGATGCTCAGGCTTTGACATTACCTTTGTAAGTGCTGTGATTTCCTTCATCATAAGCTCCCCCCCTGCTGAAGGGAGTACCTCCTGGAATGCAACCATCGAAGGTGCATTCCTGTGGGCAGCTGCAAAAGCATCATTTACATAGTAATCAGCCAGTGGTGCAAGGCTTCTTATCAGATATGTGTCAAGCATTTCCTCAGGCCTCAGCTTCACGACATCTTCAAAAGTTGATATCTCCTCTGATAAGTACCTCAAGTTGCCAAGCAATACAGCTTCTCCGGCTTTTAACCTTTTTATTGCTTCCCGGGCAGCCGGGCCGCATACGTCATCTATATATCTCACCTCAACCCCAAGCTTTGCAGTGAGTTTCTCCGCATGCTCATTCATTGGCATCAGGTTGTGATAATCAAGTGTATCCCCCTGATGTGCAATAATTGCCACCTTGGCTTTATTGTCAAGCAGGTACTTTAGCGTTGGTATGCTTTTATTTATCCTGTTTTCACTGACTATCTTCTTTGTATCTGGGTCCAACGGTGAGTTGATGTCTATCCTCAATATTACAGTCTTATTCACATAACTATACTCATTCATTGACCTTATACCTGTCTCTACTCCTACTTCCATCTTCCCATCCCCAAATACTTATTGGTCTCAGCGACAGCCTTGAGTCTGTCGGTCTCCATCCCCATAGCTGCCCTTATCGCATCAATTGTTTCAGGTATGGTTACGGATTCCTGCGGTATGTTGATTGCGTACATTATATCATTTCCAGAGTCTACTATCGATTCTTCCCAGAGTGCTATTTCGTACATGTCTCCTCTGGGATTTCCCAGATCTCTTGCATATCTGAAAAGTGAGGCATTTCCAAGGAAGCCGTCGGCAATCCTTACCATTCTGATTCTGTCATGTTTGCTGAAGCATGCCATTGCCTCTTCCTTGGATACCTTCCTCTTCGGTGTTGCTACAACAGTGATAATGTGACCATGAGTTACCGGAGTATGGACAAGTATCCCTGTTGCGTTCACATGAGGCATTATTGTCATCAAGTCAAGCGCTTGGTGACTGGGAGCTTTGTCTATCTGCAGTGCGTTAGTCAGGCCTCTGTGATAATCTCCAGGGTCCGCTACGCGTCTAATTATTGTTATTGCAACCTTCTCTATGCCAAACTCCCTGTCCAGGCAATCTACAGACCTTATAAGACCAGTAGTGTTACAGGAGGTGAGCTTTAAAAACTGTTTTCCTATACCATTCTCATAGTTTGCATAACCATGGAAAAACACATCTGCAACTGAGTTTTGCTCGCCACCTTGGAATATAGCCTTCTTATTATATTTAGCATAGAGCTCCTTATTCTTGGCTCCCACTCCTGCACTCGTAGCGTCGAGGATCACATCACATTTCTGTATCATCTCCTCCAACGTTCCTGATATAGGTATATTCAAAGCCTCGAACTGAGAAAGATTTTCAGGCATTCCAAGATACAAGCTATAAGGCATTCCCTTTTCCTTCATTGCCCTGATAGCCAAGGTTGGTGCCACATCAGCAACCCCTACAAGCTCCATATCCTTCTGAAGCGCTACTCCATCTGCAAGTCTCTGGCCTATTACGCCATAACCTACTACTCCTACTTTAACCATAATTGAACACTCCTTTACTTATTTTTACTACGATTTATTTAATACCTTATGGTACTAATACAACCTTATAACCTTTTTTACTCATAAAAATATCGAAGCCTTCCTGCCAGTTTTCCAAAGGAACTCTTGCACTTATAATAGACCCCAGGTCAACTTGACCATTTTTCACAAGTCTCAACGCTGTCTCCCATGAGGTTCTCTCTGAAGCAAAGTTGTTTGTTATCTGTAATTCCTTAAACAGGAACTCATCCATATTTATTGATATTTCCTTCCCAAAAAGTCCAACCTGAGAGTATATACCCTGCTTTCTCAAGCTTAGCACACACTGCTTTGCTGAAGCAGCTGCACCAGCACATTCAAAGGCCACATCCACACCATCAGGATCAAGCTCTTCAATAATTCCCTTCAGTTCTTCCGGACTAGTAGCTATCCTGTCGGCACCTAACTCCAGAGCCAACTCCAGTCTGCTTTTGTCCAAAGGTGTCCCTGATGCTATGACGTATGCTCCCTGAATCTTTGCAAGTTGAACAGTCAATAATCCTATTGCACCTGGTCCGGAAACCAAAACGATATCTCCGGCTTTTACAGTAGACCGCTCTATTACACCGCGAACTACACAAGCCAATGGTTCACAAATTGCAAGGTCTTCTTTGTTTTTTACTTCTTTAGGAACCTTAAATGCCAAATTTGCAGGTATTGTCATATACTCTGCAAAAGCTCCGTTCATACCCGATCCGATAGACAGTCTCTCAGAACACAGCATTAGCATTCCGGAGCTGCAATACCTGCAATGCCCACATGTCTTTGCCGCTGTTAGTGAAACAATATAATCACCTTTTTTAAAGTCTTTGACATCTGAACCAACCTCATCGACAATTCCCACATATTCATGTCCCATAACAACCGGAGCATTATAGGAATATTCATCCTTCATGATGTGAACATCCGTTCCGCATATGCCTCCCGCCAGTATCTTAACCTTAAGCTCATTTTCTGCTGGTATAGGCTCAGGTATATCCCTTACTGCCATACCCTCCACACCGGGTCCGAATTTTACTAAAGCTTTCATAATAATTGCCCCCAATTTATAATAATAATTTCAAAGGTGCATTAAAGTCTAACAAATGAAACATTGGAGCTTCCGTAAACGTTACCGTAAATGCTTCCATTTTATATCATACTTATCTGCACATTACTACCGTTATAACTACAGCTATATTCGATCTATTTTACCCCTAGCGACCTCATATGTTTTCCAATGTGCTTCCTCAAAACATCATAGAAGTCTCCTTCATATCTGTTCAATGCAGCATATATCTTATCTTTGTACTTTAGAGAACCATCCGGGTTTTTCTCTTTCAATATATATCCATATGTTATATGCAGTAACTGTCTTGCATCTTCCATATCTAAAAGTCCTAGTAACTCCGTGTCTGTCAGGATATCCACATTAGGCACGTTGGAAAGTTCTGCAGTGACATGATAAAATTTCTTTGCTTCGGCAAAGTATCGAACAGCTTCCTTGTGTATTCCTCTATACAATGCTGGATCCTTCATTGCGATAAGCCTGACTGCCTCCAGCCAATTGGTACCTGAAGTTTTTATGTGAAATTTACCTCCTGTCTCGGCACCAATGATTGGGAATACCAGAAATTTATCGCTGCCTGAGTGGACACTTATCCTATATCCGAAGTGTTCAGATATATTTACATGTCTCTTGAACTCCTGATTGAACAGACTGATATCCCCCTTATAATCAATACCCTTCTGAAACTCACCGGGAAATCTTGGGGCAAGACTTGTAATTCTTGCTCCTCCAGATAATATTTCTTCTGCCACAAAATAATGCGCTTCTGGTGAGGTAGCAATCTGAGTTTCATCTATAGAAATTTCAAAGTCTAACGTTTCTCGATACGTTTCAATAATATTCTTATATATATCTATTGCAAACTTTGAAGCTTCCAGATATATTACTGCGATTCTCATAAGTGTCTCTTCACTGAATTTAATTCTCATATCACTGGTCAATGTGAATTCCTTGTTCAGATACTTTGACTCCAACCTTTTTCTGTCAGCCTCTGCAAGCTTTGAATAAGCTTTACGCAATTCAACCTCAGGCATTTCTGAGGCACTATTGTTTATATAGTCAGAACAATCCAGTGTAATCATTGTATACCCGCTTTCTAAAGCGGTTCGAATGTCATCTGCACTCTTTAAATGATCTCCATCTGCTCCAAACCCGGAAGTATACCCCTCCTGAAATACTGCCCATGACACATCTGCCAGAACATCGGCATAGCTTCTCCCTGTAAGCGTCAACTCTCTCATTGACTGCTGTGCGAGCACAGGAAAAACAGGTAAACCCTTTAGCAGCTTTATATGTCCAGGAGAAGCGATCCCAAGCCTATCGCCCAATCCGAAAGTGATGTTCTTGTCTTCATGACTTACAGGCTTGGTAAAGCTAAATATATTTCTCAGCACTTTGGCATTTTCAATGTTTAACTCACATATTCTTGCCCTTTTTCCCAGGAATATTGATTCTCTATAACGGAACCCCTCACTGGAGTGACTTTCTCCATAAATTATCAGAGCTTTCTTTCCATTATGACGGGCTATGAAAAAGCATGAGCCATCTACTAGCTGAATGGAGTCAGGATAAACTTCAAACTTTTCAAAACCGTTTTTTGCAGCTTGTCCAACCTCATCCATGTCTATACTATCAGTTGTAAGATACTCTATGCAAAACTGCTCCCAACCGTTCATCCCATTATCTCCTTTATTATTGAATCACTATTAATGTCCAAGATAACTTTTCTTAACATCTTCATTTTTAATCAAATTGCTTGCCTTATCTGCAAGTACGATTTCCCCAGTTTCAATAACATATCCTCTGTCTGCAATGCTTAAGGCAGCATTTGAATTTTGTTCAACGAGCAGTATCGGCATTCCATCTTTATTTATTCTCTTGATGATTTCAAATATCTCATTTACAATCAGAGGAGCTAATCCCAATGAAGGCTCATCCATCATCAATAGCTTTGGTTTTTGCATCAGTGCCCTTCCGACTGCAAGCATCTGCTGCTCTCCGCCGCTTAAAGTTCCGCCAAGCTGTTTTTCTCTTTCTCTTAGCCTGGGGAACAGATCAAATACATACTCCAGATCAATCTTAATCTCATTTCCCTTTCTCAAATATGCACCCTGCATAAGGTTTTCTTTAACTGTAAGATGAGGAAAAACGTGTCTGCCTTCCAAAACCTGTGCCAATCCCAATGCAGCAATTTTATGAGGTTTAATTTTATTAAGTGTTGTTCCAAGGAAATCTATGGTACCGTGATTGACACCGTTCAACAAGCCAGATATAGCCCTCAGTGTAGTGGTTTTTCCAGCACCATTGCCTCCTATCAGAGTAACTATCTCTCCCTCCTCTATATAGAAGGAAATGCCTTTAATTGCATGTATTTCTTCATAATAAAAATGGAAATCCTTCACTTCGAGAATTTTAGCCATTGCTACTACCCCCTAGATATGCTTCAATAACTTGTGGATGGTTCTGTATATACTTTGGTTCGCCAAAAGCAATCTGCTTGCCGTAATTCAACACGCTTATTGCATCAGTAATCCCCATAACCAGTTTCATATCGTGTTCTACTATTATAATGGTTATGCCTTTATCACTAATTTTTCGTATTATATCCTTCAAGTCTTCCTTTTCTTTCGAGTTCATACCTGCAGCAGGTTCATCCAATAGAAGAATCTGTGGCTCGCAAGCTAAGGCACGTGAAATTTCCAGTCTTCTCTGTTCACCGTATGATAAGTTCCTAGATAAATAATCCGCTTTATCTGATAGATTCATAAAATCCAATATTTCTTGACATTTTTCTACAATTTGCTTTTCTTCTACCCTTTGGCTTTTTATCCCAAGTATTGATGAAATCAATCCGCTATTGGATTTGCTGTGTCTTCCCACCATTACATTCTCTAGTACTGTCATACTCTTAAAAAGGTTTATATTCTGGTAAGTCCTTGCAATACCCAACTGGTTTATTTGAAAAGGCTGTAAGCCGCTGATTTTCTTCTCTTTGAACAATACCTCACCACTTGTAGGCTTATAGACACCACTTATTATATTGAATAATGTGGTTTTGCCCGCTCCATTGGGTCCTATGAGTCCGTATATGCACTTTTCCTTTACTTCCAGTGACACATCATTTACAGCAATAAGTCCGCCAAACTTTATGGTAACATTATTTAACTTCAGCACTTTTCTTCACCATCTTTCTCATATATGCTTTTAATATGTCAACAATTCCATATAATCCCTTAGGAAGGAACAGTATGACAGCCATTAGGAAGAACCCGTACACAAGCATCTGGTAGTTGCCCACACTCTGGAGTGATTCAGATATTATTGTCAATACTGCTGAGCCTATAATTGGGCCATATAGATTGCCAGTTCCTCCAAATAACAGCATGGTTAAGAATAAAACCGATTGAGAGTACATGAAGCTCTCTGGACTTATGAAACAAATAAAGTGAGCATATAGTGCTCCAGAAAACCCTGTAAAGAACGCACTGATAGCAAAAGCCATGATCTTATAATATCTTACGTTAATCCCCATACCACTTGCAGCATGAGGGTTCTCTCTGATGGCAATCAACGCTCGGCCTACCCTGGAATTGACAATTCTCTGCTTTATCACCAGGAATACTGTTACTAGCACTAGCATTAATGCGAAGAAGCTCAAATTAGTGTCAAAAACCAAGGGGCCAAGCTTGATTGGAGGTATCCCAATAATTCCTGACATTCCGTTAGTTATATTGTCTGCTTTAGATACAAATATGAAGACAAGTTGTCCAAATGAAATAGTAAGCAATGCAAGGAAATGATGCACAAGCTTCGCAGCCGGAAACGCAATCATTATTGCTATCATGGTAGCCAAAGTGGCCCCTAGCAGCATTCCTATCCATACAGGTATTGGAAACTTTGTTGTGAATATAGCTGATGTATATGCCCCAATTGCAAAGAAAGCAGCGTGTCCGAGTGATATTTGTCCCGAGTATCCGAATAATATATCCAATCCCGAAACGGCTATTATATATATGCCTATAATGCACAAAAGCAATATCAGATACTGGCTGCCCCCAAAAGCTACCCCCAACATGCCTACTAAAAATAAAATTATGATATTCGGAAGATACTTTTTATAATCTTGCAACATCTATGATTCCTCCACAATAAAATATTGATAGTGTTTCTTAGGATTACTATTCCTTAATCATATACCTTTGACTTGAATAGACCAGTAGGCATAAATATCATTATTACAATCAAAACGAAGAATGATATAAAATCCTTGAAAACTGAAGAAATATAACCTGCCACAAAGGTTTCAATAAAACCAAGTAAAGTTGAACCCACGATAGCTCCATACATATCTCCGTATCCGCCGATAACTGAGCCCGCAAATCCCTTTAAGCCAACCATCGAACCCATTGTGATGCTTACGCCGTACATTGGACCTATCATTATACCTGCAATACCTGCAAGTGCAGAAGATAATCCCCAGGTAACAGCTGTAGTAAAGGGAACATTGATTCCTAATGAGCTGGCTGCCATTGGATCCTGCGCTGCTGCCCTCATAGATGTACCAAATTTTGTCTTCGACATGAATATATGCAGCGCAACCATGCAAAGTAGTGATACCCCTAGTGCAAGCAATGATTCAGGCACTATATTTATTCCCCCGATATTAATCAGGCTTTTACCAAAAATAGACGGGAACTGAAAAACTCTGCTGCCCCAGATGAGCATTGCTGCATTCTGCAGCAGTATGGAAAGCCCAATCGTCGCCAGCACTATATAAATGCCTGTAGCACCTCTCTTCAGCAGTATCCTGATGAGGAATTTCTCAATCAGCATTCCAAATATAAACATAATTACAACGGTAAGCAGTAAGGCAACCAAAAATGGAAGCCCCATTATGCCATAAAACGTCAATCCTAGAAATGCGCCAAGCATCAAAAGCTCCCCTTGGACAAAGGTCATTTGTCCAGATGCCTTGTAAATCAAGCTGTAGCCTAAAGCAAGCAAACCGTAGACGCTGCCTATCATCAAGGAGCCGATTATTAGTTGTATAAGCATGGGTAACAACACCCCTCTCTATAAACTCAAGTTTCTGTAACTATTCATTTTTCTATTGTATTCGATTTTAATCAATATCAAAGTATCTGAGGTATTTATTTGTAGTTACCGGTGGGCACAATCGCTTTAAAAGGTTTGTGCCCTCCAGTATTTAACTACTTTTAATCGAGAGTACTATTTCTTAGTTTCGAGGTACTTTTCTAATGGTACATTCTTACCACCCTGGATTATATATGCTCTTGCTGTGCTGACACCATCGCCAGTTCCAGCTGTGAAGTCGAATTTGCCAGCTATGCCTTCATAGGTATTGATACTTTTTATAGCATCCCTTATTGCTGTACCATCAAGGGAATTAGCATTCTTTAAGCCCATCGCCAGTATCTTTGCTGCATCGTACGCTCTGTATGCTGTGTCGTTAACAGGCATACGAGCATATTTCTTCACATAAGCTTCGAGGAAGCTCTTTTCAGCTGCATTCATGGCTCCTTCAGGAGATTCAGGAATTACATATCCACATGAGAACACTGCACCGTCAGCTGACTCGCCAGCAACCTTTACTATATCAGGAGTGTTGAAGCCCTCAGGTCCGAATACAAATCCCTTCCATCCAAGCTGTCTGAACTGTTTCATCTGCATCCCCATGTCTTCTGCGCTTGCATAAAGGAACATTGCATCTGCACCGGAACTGATCATTTTTGTCATCTGACCAGTAAAGTCAGTATCTCCACCCTGGAAATTTTCATGGAGTATTACTTCTATTGTTCCATCTTCTTTTAATGCCTTAAGCAGGTTATCAGATCCGCCCTTTGCATATTCTGTTGAGCTTGATAACAAAGCAAGCTTCTTGACACCCATCTTTTTCATTGCCTCAATGAGAGCACCATTGTACCAACCAGAATGTGCGTTTCCTCTGAAAATATACTTATAACCTTGAGCTGTCCACTTTGGACTTGTACCTGTACCTACTTCGGGAATGCCAGCCTTCTCTACGAGATTTGCTGTGGCAAGTATATTTCCGCTTACTAGAGATCCAAGTATAACATTTACCTTATCCTCTTGTATAAGTCTGGTTACTACTTTAACTGCAGTTTCTGCAGAAGCCTTATCATCATATTCAACAAGTTTTATCTTCTTACCATTAATTCCGCCCTGTTCATTGATTTCATCGACAGCTAATCTTGCACCTTCCTGCAGTGGTATACCAATCAATGAAGTAGGTCCTGTGAGTGGAGCGTAAAAACCCATTTTTATTTCTTCTGTAGGTGCTGCAGTTGTGGCTGCATTGTTGGCACAACCAGTGAATGTAAACATAAATACCAAAGCTAAGACCAGACATATTAACTTCTTATACATACCTTACTTCCCCCTTAAACTAATTTATTAGGTTTTCATCTTTAGGAACTAACTGATTCTATAAAATTTATTCCTCACTTGCCCTGTAATCCTCCCTTCTCTGATTTATAAATATATGAGAAATAAATATAGACATTTTAACTGGCAAAACCTCATTGGTCATACATTTAATAACATTTATTCAACTTCCTCAATATTTCTAGTGTTTCCAATGCTTTCCAACTTTTTTGCCATGAATGTTATCGTTTTCGGTAACGTTTCCGTTAACGTGTGCAATTTAGTTCAAAAATAATAGGTTCTTACCTATATTAAATATTAATATTAAATTACTACTTTCCTAATTCACCGGTGGATTTTCTTACTACCAGCTCCACATCTAACAATATGGACTTCACATTTTTTTTCTTCTCCAATAGGTTAATCATAAGATGCGCTAGCTTCTTTCCCTTCTCAAAGGAACGTTGCCTTATGGTAGTAAGTGGAGGATTGTAATATTGAGCTGTTTTAATATCATCGAATCCCACAATAGACATATCTTCGGGTATGTGCATTCCATGTTCCTTTATGGCATTTGCGGCTCCGATAGCCATCATATCTGAGGCGGCAAATATACCAGTCGGCTTCATCCCTCTATCGAATATATTATTCATCGCATTGTATCCATTATCGACTGATGATGTCTGAATTTCCACCAAGTCAGGATCAAACGGAATATTATATTTAGCCAAAGCGGCTTTATACCCATCAAAGCGGCTTTCGCTGCTTGCCAGATTCCCCGGACCATTTCTTATCATCCCTATTTTTCTATGTCCTAGCGAAATCAAGTGTTCAACTGCCATATATCCGCCTAAGTGATTGTCAATGTCCACGTATACAACATTTTCCTCATTAAGTATTCTTGAGGTGGCAACAAAAGGAGCCCCCATTTCATGTAGTAGAGATATGACATTTTTATTATGGCTCATAGGGCTTAGCAGCACAAACCCGTCAACACGGTTTTGGGTAAATGCATATTCTATAAAATCCACCTTTGGATAATAACAGAACATAAGATAATATGAACGTTTATTAAGCTCATTAAGTATTCCCTCTATAACTTCTGCGTAGAAGGGATTCCCCAGTACATAGTTTGCTTCATAAGGTATAACCAAACCTATACAATTACTTTTCTTGGATGATATCCCCTTTGCAAAAGCATTTGGCTGAAACCTGTGCTTTTCTATCAATTCCATAATAGTCTGACGCGTTTCAGGTTTTACATCCGGTTTGTTGTTCAATACCCTTGATACAGTTGTACATGATACATTTGACATTCTCGCAATGTCTTTTATGGTTAGTTTCATATTACTACCTCTATCTCAGTATTTTTGATAGCGTTTCCGTAACCGTTTTCAGTTTCACAATTAATAGATTCTACAAAATATATTATTATCCTTCGTTGTTAAAAAATTATCTTTTAATTTTGAATTTTATAAACAGGGCTTTTAAACCATTTTTTAGAATCGAATCTGGCACAAACCTCCAAACTGTTTGGCTGCCAGGGTTATACTGCAAATAAAAAAGGACACTGTACTATTCATTAATACAGTGCCCCCCGTCTAAAGCTTGAAATCGTTATACAGCCTCATTACCCAAGTCTGCTTCTGTAAACTGACTGTTGTAAAGGTCAGCGTAGAAGCCGCCCTTGACCAAAAGCTCTGTATGGCTGCCTTGTTCTATTATTGTTCCATGATTCATAACCAGAATAAGATCAGAATCACGAATGGTAGACAATCTGTGGGCAATTACAAAGCTGGTTCTGCCCTGCATCAGATTTGTCATTGCTTTTTGTATAAGCAGCTCTGTTCTAGTATCAACATTGCTTGTAGCTTCATCAAGAATCAGCATCGAAGGGTCTGCAAGAATCGCACGAGCGATTGTCAGAAGCTGTTTCTGTCCCTGCGAAATATTAGAAGCCTCTTCATTCAATACTGTTGCATATCCTTCCGGAAGTGTCTTGATAAAGTGATGCGCGTGCGCTGCCTTTGCAGCATCTATAATATCTTCCTCTGTTGCTCCTTCACGTCCGTACGCAATATTATCCCTTATGCTTCCATTGAAAAGCCAGGTGTCCTGAAGAACCATTCCGAACATGGTACGCAGATCTCCACGCTTGATATCCTTTATGTCAACTCCATCAACAGTAATTTTCCCTCCCTGGATTTCATAGAAACGCATCAAGAGATTTACCAGTGTGGTTTTACCTGCACCTGTCGGACCTACGATAGCGATTGTCTGGCCCTCTTTGACATCGATGCTCAGATCCTCCATAAGTATAGCATCTTCCTTGTAGCCGAACCTTACATGCTCAAATTTGACTTCACCCCTAGGGGCCTTTATTACTGAAGAATCCTCTCTATCCGCCGTCTCTTCAGTTTCATCCAGCACTTCAAAAACTCGTTCAGCAGATGCTATTGTGGATTGTATCACATTGGCTATATTTGCCAACTGTGTAATAGGATGTGTAAAATTCCTTATATATTGTATGAATGCCTGTATATCTCCGATTTCAATTTTCCTTTTTGCCACCATAAGGCCACCTATAACGCATACAATTACATATCCTATGTTGTTTACAAAATTAAGTGCGGGGAATATCACTCCTGACATAAACTGTGCCTTCCAGCCTACGTTATAAAGCCTCTCATTTATTTTCTCAAACTCAGCTATTGAATCCTCTTCATGACCGAAAGCCTTTACTATCTTGTGTCCTGTGTACATTTCCTCCACATGACCGTTCAATGCCCCAATACTTTTTTGCTGGTCTGCAAAGTATTTTTGCGACTTCTTTGCTATGAATGCAGTTATCAGTAAACTCACAGGCAATGTTACTATAGCAATAAGTGTCATTACCGGACTGATTGTCAGCATCATAATGAGTATCCCTGCTACCGTTACAAATGATGTAATAAGCTGGGTAAGACTCTGCTGCAGTGTTGCTGCAATATTGTCCATATCGTTTGTGACACGACTCAAAATCTCTCCGTGGGTATGTGCATCAAAATACTTGAGAGGAAGCCTGTCAAGCTTTGACTTTACATCGTTTCGCATAGTATAAACCGTTTTCTGGGATACACTTGCCATTATATAAGACATCATGTAGCTGAAAAGTGCACTTATAATATATAGTGCGACCATCATGAGCAATATCTGCCCGATATAAGTGAAATCAATACTTGGCGCAGACGGATTCTTGAGAATCCCCTCTCCAAGCTTGGTAGTGGCTTTCCCCATTACTTTTGGTCCTAGTATATTGAAGACAGTACTCGCAACAGCAAATATCAGCACTGCTAAAAAATTATATTTCTGTGGCGACAAGTATTCTACAAGTCTTTTAGTTGTTACTTTAAAGTTCTTCGCTTTTTCCACTGGCCGACCCATACCGCCCATAGGACCTCCATGTCCGCCGACCGGTCCTCCGCCAGGTCTTTGCGTTCTTTGCTGCGTCATGCTATCTCCTCCTCTGACAACTGGGAGGATACGATTTCACGATATACCTCGCAGGTATTCATTAACTCCTTGTGCCTGCCCATTCCTACTATTGAACCGTTATCCAGTACGATTATCCTGTCGGCATCCATAACTGTGCTCACTCTCTGAGCAACAATAATTACTGTCGATTCCACCGTTTCTTTCCTTAGGGCTGCACGCAGTCGGGAATCAGTCTTAAAATCCAAGGCTGAAAAGCTGTCATCAAAAATATATATCTCAGGCTTTCGAACTAATGCACGGGCTATTGAAAGTCTCTGCTTCTGACCACCCGAAATATTAGTGCCGCCCTGAGCAATTTCAGAGTTGAATCCATCCTTCCTCTCTGCAATGAATCCTTTTGCCTGCGCAGTTTCGGCAGCATGTCTTATTTCCTCATCGGTCGCATCATCCTTGCCATATCTGATGTTATCGGCTATAGTACCTGAAAACAGCACCGCAGTTTGTGGAACAAAACCGATTTTTGCTCTCAAATCCTTCTGTGTCATATCCCTGACATCTATGCCATCCACCAGTATACTTCCGCTTTCAATATCATAAAAGCGCGGTATAAGATTGATAAGCGTTGATTTTCCTGAACCGGTGCCTCCTATAATTGATGTTATCTCCCCTGGTTTAGCCACAAAGGAAATGTTGCTTATCGCTGGTTCTTCTGCGCCAGGATAGCTGAAGACAACATCCTTGAATTCCACATAACCTCTCTGCTGATCGGCTTTATTGGGTTGATGAGGGTTAACAATCTCCGGATTCATATCAAGAACTTCATTGATTCTTGCTGCAGACGCCTGTGCACGGGGAACCATTACATACATTATGGATACCATTATGAGAGAAAACATTATCTGCATAGCATACTGAAGAAATGCCATCATATCTCCCAGCTGCATCTTGCCGCTGTTTATCCTTAGTCCGGCAAACCAAATAATAGCCATAGAGGTAACATTCATGAAAAGCATCATTATTGGCTGCATTGCTGCCATAATCTTATTAACCCTTATAGATGTATCTGTAAGATCTCCATTAACTTCCGCAAACCTGTGCCGTTCTATATCCAGTCTGTTAAATGCACGTATTACTCTTATACCTGTAAGGTTTTCACGTAATACAAGATTGACCTTATCAAGCTTTTTTTGCAGTGACTTGAATATTGGTACTACCGTAGCCGCAAGAATACCAATCAGTATCATAAGCACAGGTAAAACGATAGCAAGAATCATGGTCAGTGGCTTATCCTTGGATAATGCCATAATAATACCTCCGATGCACATGATAGGGGCATATATCATAAAACGCATACCCATGACAATAAGCGTCTGCACCTGATTGATGTCATTGGTAGTCCTCGTAATCAACGAAGCAGTACCAACCTTATCAAATTCATGCAGTGAATAGCTTTCTACCCTTTCAAAAACCTTGCTTCTTATAATTCTGCCATAACCCAATGCAACTCTTGCAGATAAATAACTGCCAACAATCGCACAAATGCTGCTTCCCAATGCTACAACAAGCATGTAGCCGCCGTATCTCCATATATAGCCTGTATCGCCCTTCATCATTCCATTATTTACGACATCTGACATAAGCGTCGGTAAATATAGCTCCGCCATAGCCTGAAGAAATAAAAACAATACAACGAAAAATACAGACCATATGAATGGTTTTAAAAACCTAAATAATCTAAACATAAATAACCCTTTCCATCAGCTAAAGCTGCATAACCCGCTAGTATAATTTAATCTAATCTATCAAATATTTCCTTCATTTCCAGTATAAGCTCATTTAACCTTTCAATGTCTTTGTCATTAAACGAATCCAGTCTCTCCATCATCTCTCCCTTGATTCTTTTAATATTTTCATTAATATATTCTTCGCCTTTTTTTGTCAAAGCTAAAATAATTACTCTTCTGTCATTGGAATCAAATGCTCTCTCCACAAAACCGTCATTTATCAGCTTATCTGCTATAACAGTGAGATTAGGTTTTGGAACCATCATTTTTTCACTGTAATAGCTCATTGGCTTTCTATTTTCCTTGCTGATATGGAATAAAAGCCCCATCTGCTGCTTTGGCATTTCAAAAGTAGGATGAACCCTCATAAGTTTTTTGAACATTGCAGGTAAAAAATTCAACAAGTTTTCAGCTAGTTTCTCCCTATCCAAGAATGATGCACCTCCATTTATTACTCTTCTTACGTAATTTACTATCTATAATTATAACTACTTATAATAGTTACGTTTTATAACTATTATATAATATCACTATTATTATTATATGGCAAATACTTTTTCATACAAAAAATAATAGTGCTGTACTCATTTTGCTGAGTACAGCACTATTATTTTTTGCATATGTTAATCAAATCTATTTTGTGGGCAATTATTGAGTTAATTCCATAAATTAGCTTATTTTCTATAAGAAATTTTCAAATTTTGCGTCAAGACATGTATATAGCACATATCATGGAAGTGTACGCACTAAAGACTCCCTTATGCGTACTAATTTAGCAGTATACCTGGAGGGTCTTATGGATAAGAAATTATATAAGCGATATATTGAGAACTTCGATATCAATCTGTTGGATTGCAGACCCCTTGGTGGAGGCCACAACGGAATTGTATATCTACTGCCCGAAGGGAAGGTTATCAAGATATGCTATGAAGCCAATAGCTGCAAAAAGGAATACGATATTCTAAAAAGAATAAAGAGAAATAATTATTTCCCTCGAGTATACGGCATGATGGGAAATTACATGATAAGGGACTATGTGGATGGAATCACTCTCAGTAAACATATCAAGCACTATGGCTTTGACAAGAAGCTGGCGGTGAACCTGATGGAGCTTTTAGAAGAATTCAAAAGATTGAATTTTAAGAAGCAGGATATACGCTGCAAGGATATAATGATTCAGCCTGATGGTCGACTGATGGTCATTGATCCTAAAAAGTTCTATTCAAAACAACGTGATTTTCCCAAACACCTGTCCAAAGGTTTGTATAAACTGGGGGTGCTTGACAGCTTCATGAATATTGTCAGGGAAGAGAAGCCGCAGCTATACAAGCAGTGGCACAGCAAGGTTAATGACTATATCTATCAAAAACAAAATGAGTATAAATAGCAAAAAAGACTGTATCAGGTGAAATTGCACCTGATATAGTCTTTCTTAATATGCTAAAGCATCTTCAAAACGTACATAGTTCAGTAATTTGCTCTCCTTAAACAGCCACAAACCAACAAAACCTTCATTTATCAATTTTCCCTGCTGCTCAAGATCACCAAGGGGTATGCTTAAAAGCTTGCTTGTTTTCTTTTCTGCCATTGGCTCCAGATCCATGTGAAGGATGAACCTCCACATCCCATCTTTTCCATCTTTATCAGTTCCATATTTTTTCTTGAGTGCTTTTATTCTTAAACCGCTTTTAATTATATTAAATAAGCTGAAAACATTCTGAGGAGATACAGTACAAAGCAAATGACTGTAGCCAAATTCCTTCACCATTGGTATGGCTTGCTGCAGTGTCAAGCTCTGCAGCGAATTTCCCCTGTAATCAGGATGTACAACTGTCGTTTCAAGATGAGCCACCTTTGCCAGCTCTTTCTGCGGCATATTTATGTCATTTCCCAGATTTTTCTCAGACCAGCCCGGAAAACCTATATAACGATAAGCAATCAGCTCTCCTGCTTTATTGTATACACCAATTATTTTTGCTCCGTTTTTCATATCCTCAAGCATATCTTCGTAAGAATCCATGTATAGTACCTGCTTGTTGGGAAGCTGGTTATAGACATATTTCTGGAGTTCAACTGCAGCTTTAAGCTCTCCTGTTGTTATAAGTCGCATAGCATACTCATCCTGTTCTATTCTATCATCCTTGTGTTTAATTAGTTGTCCTGTCTTTAATACCATCATATGTCGGCCTCCTTTCAAAATCCCTTTGGTTTTAGCAGATTCTCCACAGTGTGACAACTTTTGTCATATTATCAAGTTGTCTCTTTAATTAATAATATCACAGACAACTCATTATTGTCAATCAAGTTGTCTGTTAGATAAAAAATTAACTGCTATCTTCTCAGATAACAGTTTTTTAAATTAAACTTTATTTACGTATTTATCTACCTTGTCAGAAATATTAGCATCATTCCCTACATAAAGAATAATATCATTTGAGTAAAACACCAGTTTCGGTCCCGGTGACAGATACAGGTGTCCGGAGCGGTTTATTCCTATTATCGTCGCACCTGTATGATCCCAGAAACGCACCTCCCCGATTGATTTTCCTATGAGATGGCTTTTTTCAGATATTTTCAGCTCCAAGGGATATATAATTCCAATATTTCTAAGAAGCATAGCCTGCTCAATAACCGAGTCCACCCGTTCAATAACAGATTTTTCAATGGACCTTTTTTCATCCATTAGTTTGTAAATATCCTCTCTAAGGGACAAAATTCTATCTTTTGACTGGTACTCCTTTATGAAAGTATTAGCTGCTTCTTTGGATTTTATTAAAATACCTTTTTTTTCGATAACATTCACAACCCGCAGCTCTTCCAGCAGCTTCAATGCTCTTCTGATTGTTTCCGGAGAAACGCTGTACTTGCCCGAAAGTGTAGATCGTCCTTTGACCATTTCGCCAACTTTCCATTCGTCGTTAAGAATACTATAAGCTATATCCAGTGCTATCTTCTCATATTTTGCAACAGATTCACCTTTATCTTCCAAATGGTTTTTCAAATTCATTTCAACACCCTCTGCAATTCTTAATTCAAATTATTAAATATTACATACTCTAATTCTTCTATTCTTGTAAGCAGTTGTCAAGCAAATTATACTTTACACCAAGGAACTATTCCTGTTCTTGGCTTTCTAAATGTCTTGCATCCAGATGCCTCATTTCCATTATAAGAAAAATTCCTGTTATTATTGACGAAGTTAAATCTGCTACAGGTCCAGCCATCAGCACCCCATCCAAACCATAGAACCTTGGCAGGATAAGCAATGCAGGTATAAGTATTAAAACCTGCCTTGATAATCCTAAAAAGGATGCATGCTTTGGCTTTCCAACCGCCTGGAAATAGTTTGAAGATACTATCTGGAATCCAATAATCGGAAGGAAGATTAGAAATATCTTTATTGCTCTAGCTCCAAATTTTATCAGTTCTGCATCTTCCCTATTAAACATAGCAACTAGCTGGTAAGGAAATATCCTTGTAGCTATAAATCCGATAAATGCAATGGATGTAGCAGCAAAAATCGCCAGCTTCAAAGCTTTTTTCACCCTGTCAAACTTTAGCGCACCATAGTTATATCCAATTATGGGCTGGGCTCCTTGATTTATACCAAATATCGGCATGAGTATCAGCATAGTGATGCTCATAACTACACCCATTCCTGAGACCGCAATATCTCCGCCATATACAGTCAGGCTCTTGTTCATGATAACATTTAACAGGCTTGCAGCCATCTGCATCAAGAATGGAGCCGCACCTAAGGTAATGATTTTAACAACCATCGGCAAATGCAGCTTCAAATTTTTCAGATGGACCTTAAGAATGCTTTTGCCTCCCAGAAAATGATAAAGTACCCATACCGCTGATACCGTCTGTGATAAGACAGTTGCTATAGCAGCACCCTTGATGCCCCAGCCAAATACAAAGATAAAAATGGGGGCTAATATTGTATTCAAAATGGCACCTATCAGCATTGTGAACATAGCGATTTTGGGATTCCCCTCAGCCCTGATGAAGTTGTTCATTCCAAAGCCTATTGTCTGGGCTACAGTCCCCCAGAGTATGATTCCTAAATAGTCCTTTGCATACGGGAGCACCGCCTCACTGGCTCCAAAAGACCTTAAGAGCGGCTCTAAAAAAATCAGGCCTATAGCCGATATTATCACTGCTGCGACAATTAACAGCACCATTGCATTTCCTAAAATGAGCTCAGCTTCTTCCTTTTTTCCTTCTCCCAGTCTAATAGAAATCAATGAGTTTGCCCCTATACCTATAAGCATGGCAAAGGCCATAATCGCCAACATAATCGGAAAGCCTATAGTTATTCCGGCAATTCCTAAAGAACCTACACTATTCCCGATAAAAATACGGTCTACTACATTATATAAAGCATTTACCAGCATTCCTACAATTGCCGGTATTGAAAACTTCACTAGAAGTTTTGATACTTTCTCTTCTCCCAGCTGTCTCGATCGATCCATTCTGCTCTCCTCTACTTGAAACAAATATTATTTCAGTTTATAGCATTTCCATTTTTGCGCATATAATTACTGATTGATATTGTAATAATACTAGCTATATCCAAGAAAATCAAGCATTGCTTGTGGGTTTGAGGATATTTCTTAAACTGCCTTGCAGCAGATAGTTGAATTCTGATATAATGAATATATAGTTAATTATTTAACGAGGTGTGCAATGGAAAGTGATAGCAGGATTGCCGTAATAGGCATAGTGGTACAGAACAGAGAAGAAACAAGCAGAAAGCTTAATGAAATATTGAGTACTTTCGGCAATATAATTGTAGGAAGGATGGGCATACCCTATAAAGAGAAGGATGTGTCTGTTATGTCCATAATAGTTGATGGTACGAATGATGAAATCGGCGCATTGGCCGGGAAGCTTGGAAGTATAAATGGTGTTAAGGCAAAGGTTGCATTGACACATTAACAAATTGACCAATACTCTAAGATGGCGGAGTTTTCCAACATCAAGGAGAATATTTAATCCTGACGAGATGGAAGGCTCTTATCGAAGGGGGAATACGCATGTTGAATACTGCTGTAAACTCCTCCTGACAAATACAGGAGGTTTATTATTTATCATATTATTATTTTAATGGAGGTTTTATTGTGAGTAGTAATTCTAAGAAAATACAATTTATGACTAGAACGGCACTTTTGCTTGCATTGGTAATCACTGTACAAATGGCAGGAAGGCTTATACCCAATAGCAACTTCGTGGTAGGCCCACTTGTGAATGCATGTCTGCTTATTTCTACTGCCCTTGCAGGAGTGTGGAGCGGAATCATAATTTCTGTTATCTCACCTTTTGCATCACTTATTAATAATCATGCCCCTGTAGCAGCAGCACTGCTGCCCTTTGCCCCTTTCGTCGCAGCTGGCAACGCTGTATATGTTCTATGCTACTATTTGCTAGGAAAGAAAAATTCCGTTGTAGGTGTGGGTATCGGATCGATATTGAAATTTGCTTTTCTCTATTCATCTATAAATATATTCCTTCAGTTATTTAGCTTCCCTAAGTTCGCTAAAGTACTGACATTCCTCTTTGGATGGCCTCAGCTGATAACAGCCCTGATAGGCGGTATACTCGCCCTCGCTGTTGTGAAGATATTAAAAGGCCATATTACAGAGTAAAAAGCATAAAAAATGAAGAGAATCTTTGAAAAGATTCTCTTCATTTTATTTTATTTCCCTCATATGTTTTAAGTGACCGTTGTTTTTTACAAGCAATATCTCAGAGAGAATACCAAAGGCTATCTCGGAGGCAGTATCCCCGCCCAGGTCCAGACCTATAGGCGCATATACCTTTTCAAGTTCAGACCTGTCGCAGCCTTCGTCCAAAAGCTGGTCAAAGACATATTTCGTCTTCTTACGGCTTCCTATCATTCCTACATAAGCAGCGTCCCTTCCTATTGCAGCCTTCAAAGCTTCAGTGTCGCATATATGTCCTCTTGTTACAATTACTACATAGCAGTTGTTGTCCAAGGGATAATTACTCATGCATTCACCGATATTCCCAATAAAGATATCGCAGCCGGGAAACCTTTCAGCATTTCCGTATTCCTCCCGGTCCTCAATAATCACTGCATGAAAGCCCATCAGCTCTCCAAGCTTATATAATTCAAGAGCTATATGTCCGCCGCCAGCTATAACCAGCCTGTCCTTTTCCTTGAATACCTTTATGAAAACACTTGCTTTTCCCCCGCACTGCATATGCAGTTCGCCGGATTCCGTAAGCTCCAGCTCCAGAAGTCTGTTTTTCCCTTCTTCCATGCTCTCAAGTGCGTATTTCCTGGCTGTATTTTCAAAGTTTCCTCCACCAATTGTACCCATGGTTGTTCCATCCTCAAACACAGCCATCATAAAGCCTTGCTTGCCTGGTGATGACCCTTCTTCCTCTACTAAAGTAACAAGAGCTGCTTTCCTGTTAGCCTTGATTTCCGCAGCCAGCTTTTCCATAAGTGCGTATTCCATCATTTCACCTTCCAAATCTTTCTTTTCTTAGGTATAGTATTGCTTCCAGCACACCACCTGCCACCGACCGTGCCTTATCCGAAATGGTATAGCAATATTCCCTTATTCCCCTTGGATCCACATCGCCGATTTTCAGTCCTTCTTTTACATAAGTATTATCAGCAATTAGTCCTCTTATAACCCCTGCAATGGATGACTTCACCGGCTCATTATCTATAAGCGCAACTACATCCCCCTGCTTTACTATATCACCTATTTCAAGAACGTTCTTTATTATACCGCTTCTAGAGGCACGAAGCAGCCTCTCCTGTGAATAGCCCATGATGTTTCCGGGTATTCCTGTATCTGCTGCAGCCGAGCCTTTATATATAGCCATTCCCAAGTCATGTCCTCTTTTTGTCTCTACTACGGCATCCACATCCACGCCTGCTTCAAAACCTGGACCAACACCTACTGTAATAGGCGCCATTCCCCTGTTAGTCCCAAGATTCTTTTTAGCCATTATTGCATCAACGACTGCTAACGGCTTGACTTTATCAAGAATACAGCACTCACTGTCGCATAATATGGGAATGCTATTGTTGTCCCATATTCCAGCAATACTATCACTGCTCAATGCCTTTACAGCCCGCACCCCTTCAATCTCGGCCTCACCTATAAGAATTGCATTTGCAAAGGACGCACAGCGCCTTACAACCAGAGGCTCCTCGATATCAGTGAGAAGCAGTCTGAAGCCGCTTTTATAAAGTCTGTGGGCTATACCGGTAGCCAGATCTCCCGCGCCTCTAATAACAATTACATCATCCATTTTCATCCTCCAGCTTTAGGGCTGATTTGTATTCCTCTGGGGTATCGATATCAAACCCTATAGTATCATTATCAAATTCAACTGCGACAATATGCCCTTCAAGTCCCTCAAGCAGTGTACGCCCTCCCGCATCTCCTCTGAGACTTAAAAGCCTATCTCTTAGTAAAGAGGAAAATATCACAGGGTTTCCCCTGTTTCCATTATATAATGGGACAACCGCACTGCAGTTCTCCTGTGAAAAGCTTTCAATGAGCTGATTTATTATGCTGTCTGTGATAAAGGGCTGGTCTCCCACTAAGAACATGAATCCCTCCGCAGCCGGGCAGGAATTCTCTGCTCCAAGCCTCACAGACTGGCTTTGTCCTAACTCGGGAGCAGGATTATGCACAAGCTTTGCTCCATATTTTCTGCCGATGGAGGCTATTTCATCACTGGCACATACCAAGACAACCTCTCCAAGTTTTGAACGGTCAGCTGCTGCAAGTATTCTCTCTATTACGGGAACACCGCCTACAGGAAGCAGAAGCTTATTTCCGCCCATTCTCTTTGACAAACCTGCTGCAAGTATAATGCCGCTTATTTTCTTGACTGCATTCGTAAAGATGCAATTCTTCATACTGGCAATTACTATTTGTTCAGGATTATACCCATTATACAATAGCTTTTGTGCAATATCAAAAGCAGCTCTTCTCTCCTTTTCCCCCTCAGCCTTATTCACAATAAGGTATCTTTCAGAAAGAATCGGAGCAGCTTTGAAAAGTCCCTCCTTGTGCAGTATGAGCCTTAGTATCATATCTGCATCAATAATATCTCCTTCAGTGCACCCGAGCAGCTTGCAGAATAGCTCCGGCCTATGTACATTATCCGCACATACCTCTTTACCAACACAGTCCAAACCAATCAACCCTATTACCTTAGTGGTAGCAGATGGAATTACCGGCTCATGTTCTGCCGGTGCCTTTACCGGCCTGCCCTTTGAACCATCACCCTCGACCAGTATATAGTCAAATATACCCTTTGAGAATACAGTATCAAGAAACCCGGGACTAACTCCCAACAGCTTGCCTTCAGCGGAAAGCGACCTGCCAAGGACAGTTATTCCGCATTTATTTTCATTATCAAACAGCTCTAATGATTCTTCTTCAGAAATTACTATTTTGTCATATTGGCTCTGCTCAGGATAATAAATTGCAGTAGTCGTTGTGGCAAGAATCTTCTTTCCATCTGATGAAAGCTCTCTGGCAAGGCGGAACATTGTCGAGGTTTTGCCCCCTGCTCCTATGAGGCAAATCATATCTGCCCTTTCTAGTTTGATATTTATCATACTGTATAGGTTTTCCATACTATTACCTTCCAAATGTGCAATTGGGATATCTGCAGATATCGCAATTCTGGCATAGTCCCCCATGTCCCATCATCGTGAAATCCTTTTTGCAGAAGACCTCTCCCGCAAGAATTCTTGGCAATACAATATCAAGAACAGTAATTTTGTGATACATTCCACAAGCAGGAATACCCAACAGCGGAATGTTATTCTTATATCCCAGCATAAACATCGCCCCCGGAAGTACTGGTGATCCGTAAGTGACTATGCTGTCAGCAACCTCTCTAATTGCAGAAGGGGTAACATCGTCAGCATCGACAGACATTCCACCCGAAACAAACACTAATTGCACACCGCTTTTTATTTGTGCTTCAATGGCGGCTTTTATCTTCTCTTTACTATCAGGAGCATATATAGTATCTGTGAGCAGGCAGTCATAATCCGTAAGCTTCTTGGCAAGTACAGGCCCGAACTTATCTGTTATTCTGCCCTCAAACACTTCAGTACCAGTTACAACTATTCCTGCCTTAGGCTTTTCCAGCTCCTTGATCCAAATTACCTTGCCAAGTCTGCTGCATATTTCTTCAACCGCCTCTATGCTGCCCTTATCGATACAAAGTGGTATGATTCTTGTACCCGCTATAATTTTGCCTATATTGACCATTGTATTGTTATGAAGTGTGGAGAATATAACCATATCTATAGCATTTATACATTCAAGTGCCTCAAGGTTTATTTTCAAAAGCCCTTTTTTGTCAGCCTTTAAACTGATTTTACCTTCGGTGGGGCCTGTCAGAATAATTCCCTCCCCTGCTGCCGCTTCAGCTATCCTCATGGCAGCATCATCCTCATGGAGAGTATTGCAGTCCATTTCAAGCACGAATATATTATTTTTTCCCATCTTTTTAAGTTCTTCGATATCTTCAGCCTGTATTATATGCCCTTTCTTAAAGGCCGCTCCCTTGAATTCGCCTGGTACAATTTTCGTAAGATCATGAGCCAGTATAGTTCCTACAGATTCTTCCACCCTAATGCTTTTCATGAATTCTCCACCTCCTTATTATAATTGTAATTGAAAAACAGACATGGAGCAAGATGCATCCATGTCTGTCAATAAACCTTTATTTGGTTATTCTCATTGCTTCTTTTACATCTGCAATTAACTTACCCGAGCGTAGAACCTCATATGCTTTTTTTATATCTACGGAAAGGTTTCTGTCCTTATCATAGAAGGGTACTGCTTTTCTTATAGAATCAAAAGCGGCTTTTGTACCTTTTCCCATATGTATGTCGTTTCTCAAATCAACGGCCTGAGCAGCATGTATGGCCTCTATCCCCAATATGTAGAACATATTGTCAACTATCTTCCGTGTCTTCTGTACTATGTATGGAGCGTTGTTTGCATGATCCTCCATGTCTCCTGCCAATGAAAAGAAATCAGAAATTGCAGGGTTGGATAAATGTCTTATCTCAGTATCAAGGGATGTATAAGTCTTCTGTATTGTTGCAAATGCAAGTACATTATCCGCAGGTGAAAGGAATCTGGACAGCTTTGTAAATGCCGGATTACCAAGTTTAATCATCCTGTGGCATGAGACCTTTGAAAGCTGACTTAATGCCAAACCCAGCATTTCAAATCCCAAGGACCAATTGGTGACCTCGAAATTCGAGCAGGATATTATCTTTTTGTCATCCATTATTATGCATGGATTATCATCTGAGGAATTCAGCTGTATGTCCAGCAAGCCCTCAACATAAGCAACTGCATCCCTGACTGCTCCATGTACATGAGCTGAGCCTCGGAAGCTTAAAGGGTCCTGAACGGGCTTTTTCCAATCCGGTTCCCAAATATAGCTTCCCTCAAGATATTCTGTAATTCTCTCTGCACTGTATGCCTGTCCTTTATATGGCCTTATACGGTGCGTCCTTACATCCAGAGGAGAAACATTTCCATTTAGTCCTTCAAGGGATAATGCATATATTACATCTGATATATCTAAAAGCTCTTTTATATCATTTAATACAAGGGCTCCTTGTCCGGCTGAAAGTGCATTGGAACTCACTATAGCAAGACCATCCTTTGGTCCTAGCACCACAGGCTCCAAGCCCGCTCTTTTCAAGGCTTCAGCAGAAGCTATCCTCTCTCCGTTATAGAAGGCCTCCCCTTCTCCCAGCATTGCAAGTCCTATATGAGAAAGACAGGTTATATCTGCTTCTCCGATAGAGCCTCTTTCCGGAATAACCGGATGCACCCCTGCATTGAGCATATCCTTATACATAACAGCTATCTCAGGCTGTATTCCTGTCGCACCTACCAACAGTGTATTGAGCCTTGCGAGCATTATTGCCCTTACTTCATCCTCGGTCGCAATCGGGTCTACCCCAAGGCAGTGGGAGTATATGAGATTCCTATTATACTCCTGGAAGAACTCCTTAAAGACTCTTTTGTCTTTATTCCAACCAACGCCTGTATTGAAGCCGTAAACCGGCACATTACTGTCAACAAGATCGAACACCAGCTGTCTTGACGCTTTAAGTGCATCAATGGCTTCGGGAGTAATTTCCACCTTAAGTCCTTCCCTTGCGACCTTGACAACCTGCTCTATTGTCAAATCTCTGCCATTCAAATTCACAGTATCCATATGCTATCCCCTTCCACTGTTTTAAAACAATCTTTGATTCTATTTACATTTCTCTTTGATTTTTTCCATTATGCGCTCCGGAGTTGCCGGCAAGACATCTAGCTTTATATCAAGAGCATTGTTTATAGCATTTATTATTGCAGGGGCTGCAGCAACAGTTGCAACTTCTCCTACACTTTTTGCACCATAAGGGCCGTATTCCTCCCCTTCTTCAATAAGTAGCACCTTAACATCAGGCATATCTGGAGCATTAACAACAAGGTATCTGCCAAACCGGTCATTTTGAATCCTTCCCTTGCTGTCAAAAGTGATTTCCTCTGATAGAGCCATACCCATTCCCATCTGTATCGATCCCTGAATCTGCCCTATAACGAATTCCGGATTTATTGCCTTTCCAATATCATGAGCTGCCAGAAAATCCAGTACCTTTACCATTCCGGTAACTGTATCCACCTCAACCTCAACAAAGTTAGCACAATAGCTTGCAGGATTTCCTGGTGACTGGTATGTCAAAGTTTCTCCCGCCTCATCGCCATATTGGGTTTGAATAATCGATGCAATATCCCCATAGGACATTTTATTTGATTCCTTCTGTCTATCCCATATGAAGCCTTTTTCCATAACCACATCTTCTATATTGCATTCAAAAATACCTGCGCTGTACCTCTTAATTTTTTCTTTGACCAACTGTGAAACCTTCATTGCCGCTCCACCGCATACAAATGTCACTCTGCTTGCCTGGGTACCGGCAGAGTCAAAAGGACTTGCAAGAGTATCGGCTCCAGGTACGTATATCTTATCAATATCCATATCCAGAGTTTCAGCGACAATCTGCATCATAGTTGTATTTGTACCACAGCCCAAATCATGCAATGCACCTTTAAGCACTGCATACCCATCTGCGGAAATTCTCAGTGACATGGTAATAAAGTCCGGATATGCGCCAAAATACCCGTTCCCGTGAGCACAGCAAGCCATACCCACTCCGCGTACGAATCTGCCTTCATCCTTCTTTCTTGTATACCTTTCTTTCCAATTAAAAGCCTCAGCTCCTTTAGCAACACAATCGATTACTCTCGCATTGCCAAGATCGGGCCCTCCAATCGGATCCTTTTCATAAGGATGAACAAGATTCTTAAGCCGAAGTTCCACAGGGTCCATCCCAAGGCCTCTGGCGACATTCTCGATGTTTATCTCGGTTATAGCGTGCAGCTGCGGTGAACCATAACCTCTTGCTGCTCCACCTATCGGTGTGTTTGTATAAACGCTTGCAGTACTATACTTTTGATTCTTTATCCTGTACAACTTAAAAGCTTTTTTACCCATTGCCATTGCAATAGCGCTTCCGTTTGTAAAATATGCCCCTGCATCCACAAGAACGTGGATGTCTCTTGCCAGAATATTTCCTTCCTTATCCACAGCAGTTTTTACTGTGCCTATGGTTTTGGTCCTTGTTCTAGTTCCAATTATTGCTTCCGTCCTGTCCATAACAAGCTTAACCGGCTTTTTCAATTGTTGAGAAATATAAGCACAAACCGGCTCAATTGTCGGCTGGCTCTTTCCCCCAAAGGAACCTCCAAGAGTGGTTTTTATGACACGGACACTGCTGTCTGGTATTCCTAATGCTTCTGATATAATAAGCTGTACCTGAAAAACAACCTGGCAAGGCGTCCATACGGTAATATTCCCACAAGGGTCGGTATCTGCAATGCAAGCGTGGGTTTCCATTGCTGCATGATGCACTTTGGGGGTTTCAATCCTATCGTCCACAACAAGATATGCATTCTCCATTTCCTTAGCGGGGTTTCCGCAGCCAAACTCTTTACTGAATACAACGTTGCCGGATTCATGAATCTTTACAGCATCAGCCTTTAATGCATCCTCCGGATTTATAATAACAGGAAGTTCTTCATATTCAACCTCAATAAGCCTAACCGCCTTCTCTGCTGTATGCTTATCAACCGCTACTACAGCGGCAACTCTGTCCCCATAATAGCGGATTTTGTCTGAAAACAAGCACTCATCCTTTACAACCTCTAAACCGCTTATCCATCTATGCGAATTATAGAGGTTATGCGGAGAATTCTTATAGGTAAATACAGCCTTTACCCCGACTAGGGCTTCTGCTTTTGATGTATCTATATTCTTTATCCGACCATGGGCAATATTGCTAAGCAGGAGCTTGGCATGGAGCATCCCCGGCAGTACCATATCCCCTACATACTTGGTTTTCCCCGTAAGCTTCTCTCTTACATCATGCATTGGAACATAAGTCCCGACATACCTCAGATTTTCTGCCACTATCTTTCACCCCCGGTAAGCATATCCCCAAACAGCATATTATAAATATCAATACCAGCACCTGTTACTTCATCTATCTTGTTCTCATATCTCTTTACCCCGTTTATTGAGTCTTTGACATGATCCTGAAGCGCAGATACAAACCTATAGCCCAGTTCCACAGTCGGTTTGCTGCCCCTTAAGGCGTTCTCCGCCATTACCGCATGATATGGAATCGGGGCTGCAGATCCAATTACAATACTTGCATCTTCTATTACACCAGTGCTGCTATCATATTTTACTGCAGCAGCTACATTGATGTTTGCAATTACAACTGTTGTTCTGCTGCTTTCCCTGCCGTACTTGCTGAAAGCACTTCTACAGCCGCCATTTACATATGGAATCAGCATCTCTATAATAGCCTCATCTTTTTTTAGGCTGTTTTTACTTATTCCTATGACAATTTCATCTATAGTTCTTAAAGTTGTTTTACCATTGCTGTTAATTGTTCTAATCAGTGCATTTACGGCAAGAAGTGCAGGAATGGAATCCCCTCTGGGAGAGCTGTTTGCAATATTTCCTGCCATGCTCGCAGCATTCCGTATCTGCTGTGAACCAACCTGCCTTGCGGCTTGCCCAACACATGCAGCATATTTGTTTATGATTTCACTTTCTCCTATTTCAGCGAAGGTAACATTTGCACCTATCTTTATAAAGCCGTCATCAATTTTAATATGCTCAAGCTCACTTATTCCGGACATATCGATTATCCTGCCGGAATAGATGCCGCGGTTTCTGAGCTTTATTGTTAAATCGGTTCCGCCGCTTAAAATATATGTGTTGACATCCGCATTTTTAAGGTAGACTATAAGCTCCTTTACACTCCTAGGAGTTTCAAACAGAAACTGTTCCATTATATCCCCCCCTGGTGTTTTTAACTTATGCATCCTGTGACACCTCTTTAACTGCCGCTACAATTTTGGTATAGCCTGTACATCTACACAAATTTCCAGATATGGCGACCCTTATTTCTTCCTCTGTAGGGTGAGGGTTTTTCATCAAAAGTGCTTTACTGGACATAAGCATACCCGGAGTACAATACCCGCATTGAACAGCACCATTGCTTATAAATGCCTTTTGAAGCCTGTCAAGCTCCCCGTCCTTTTCCAGCCCTTCTACAGTGATAATTTCCTTTCCGCCTATCTGTCCAATCATTATCAAGCAGGAGTTGACTGCCAGACCATCCATTATCACAGTACATGCTCCGCACTCGCCTTCTCCGCAGCCTTCCTTCGTACCCGTCAGGCCAATATCCTCCCTCAGTACATCCAAGAGCCGTCTTTCCGGCTCAACCTCCAGCGAATACTTATTACCATTTACTATCATTTCAACCCGCATGGATAAACCTCCGTATCAATTTCTACAATAAAATATGCTGATTCTTATAAATCAGCATATCATAAAATCGTCAAGAAAAAGTCTAATATGTATTAACTATATCCCATTCCTCAACTGCTTATTTTATAATTGAATCTGCCAGCTCGGAAGCTGCCTGGGCACGTGACATGCCTGTATGCACTTTGCATATGGCTGTATTTAACACCTGAATATCCAACTTGAAGTCCTTAAACAGCTTATAAAGCTCTGGATTTTCTTCCTTAAGACCTTTACGGACAATGGTTGCAGTATATTCCTCCGGTCCCATGGTCTCCTTGGGATCCTGCAGGAATTTAAGCTCATAGAAACCAAATTTCCAGTGTGGCTGCCACCCTGTTACTGCCACCCATTCCTTGTTTTTGTAGCGTTTATCCAGTGCTTCCAGCATGGTATTCTCAGTGCCGAAGTCCGGCTCAAAACCTGCCAGACCGTACTCATTAATGGTATTGATAAGCTGCATCCCGGTAGCCAGCTTTCTTTCAGGTGAGTATATCCTGCCTCCGAACTCACGGACATACTTATTCATATCCGCTATCCTATCTATGCTGACATATCTTGGTACAATAATCCCGCTTTTGCAGCCATGCATATTGGGTCCCAAGTATTCAAAATCCTTCTGGTATTTTTCCATGAAAGCCTTACCGGACAAGGGTAGCCATGGACCTAAAGTACCATCTATGCTTCCGTCTGCAACTGCTTTGTACAATGCCCCCGAGGGTACGGGAATACCTTCCACAACCAGCCCCAGCTTCCTTCTCACCAACTCCTTGAACACTTCAACCTGCATTATGGCGTCCTCATATTCTCTGTGGGCTACTTTAATATATTTGAACTGTTTCATCTGTTCTGATATTTTGACTGTTTTTGAGCTAAACTCTGCGACTCTCTCATTAATCATAGCTATTGAGAACACCTGCTCCTGTACGCTGGCTGACACTTCCTCAGCCCCGGCTGCTGTTTGCTCGGTTGCTGCAGAAATATCCTCCATAACGCCACTGATATTCTTACTGAAGGTTGTCAGCTGATTTGTCTTTCCGCTAATACTCTCAACCTGGTCAGTAATGGCCTCAATAGACGAATGAATATTCCCGAAGGCTTTTTCTGTGTGTTCAATAGCAACCCGCTGCCCCATTATGGTTTCGCTTCCACTCTGGACGGTCTCAACTATGGATGAAACCTCATTTACTATTTTGTCAATAAGTCCTTTAATCTCCAGAGTAGAGTTCTTGGTGTTGTCTGCCAGCTTTCTGATTTCACCAGCCACAACAGCAAATCCCTTACCCGCCTCTCCTGCCCTGGCGGCCTCTATTGCGGCATTCAGCGCAAGCAGATTGGTCTCCTCCGATACCTGAGAGATAGTTCCGATAATATTCTTTATTTCCATGGTACTTTGGTTAAGACCTGAGACGGCATGTTGAATGTCATTAAATTTCTCTGTTGTATCTAACACTACCCTCTTCTGCTCCTTCAGAACCTCATTACCTTCTGTAACTGTTTGAACCGAGTTCTGCATGCCTTTTCTAATGGTTAAAGCATCCTTATCAATGGATTGTATAAAATCTCCAGTACGTATAATTTCCATGGCCGCATCCTGAACCATCTCCGCTATATGAGTATTACCCTGTGCTACGTCATTGACCGCTGCAGCTACATGTTTTGCAGACTCTTCTATTGCTTTTGTATCCTCGTACAGAAGATCCCCAGAGCTTTCAACCGTTTTGGCTGCCGCCATTACATCCACAGAAATTGCTTTCAGGCTGTTCATAATCTCTAATATTTTTCCATCTTCAGAAGAAGCACTTTGCTTATTATTCTGAATAACGTTGAAATTGTAACTGCTCAGCTCATCCAAAAGCCCATCATCCTTTTTACCGCGGCTTTCCTTCATGAACATGATAACAGCTATGCAGCAGAGGACCTGAATCCCTAAAAAGGAGACTTCACTTACAGTCCCCGCCAACTTTGCCAACGCTAAATAATGGACCAGGTTCAATGCTACTATGACAAAACATAGTAAAAGAACTCGATGCAAACGGTGACTTTTTTCTCTCATTGTATACCTCCTTAAAGTTGTACTATAATCACTGGTTTATCCATAATTTTATACATTTGGTGTAATTATACTATCAAAACGTCAACAAATAATCTAAAAATACTACATAATATTACATGTGTATTTTAAAAATATGTATGTCATCTGAATAAACATAATATTGAGAATATATAGAAAGTTTATTTTTTTAGACCTTTTATTGACGTTTCTATTATAATATAATCATGAAAACCATTTATTAGGTGGGGCAGGATTGGTAATACAATCAAATATATCTAGGGAGGTGGGGATTTAAAGGCATCTCTTGCTATGAGTAAAAAATAGAAACAAGGAGGTATATTAATGAAATCAAAAATCAGACCGATAGTTTTTTGGCCATCTTTCATTATTCTTATTGCGGCTGTGATCTTTAGTTTAGTAAATCTTGAAACATTTTCCTCCACTCTTTCAAAGGTTACCGTGTGGTCAATGGGTTTCTTTGGAGCAGGTTATGAATTGCTTACTGTCATAATGATGTTTGTGTGCATAGCAGTCTTTCTAATGCCCTTTGGCAGAGTCCGAATAGGCGGTGGTCAGGCTCAGGCACCTTATGGACTATTTTCTTATTTTACTATGTGTCTTGCAATGACAGTAGCAACAGGTATCCTTTTCTGGGGCGCATTAGAGCCTATATTCCATGTGACACAGCCTCCGGCATCATACGGAATTACCCCTGGATCACCTGAGTCAGCTGTCTTCGCTATGTCCACCATATTCCTTCACTGGACATTTACGCCCTATGCCATATATGGCGTACCGACAGTATTATTCGCATTCGTATATTACAACATGAAAAAGTCATTTACAGTATCCTCCATGCTATCCCCTATATTGGGCGATAAAACAGAAGGCAGAATAGGTCAGATAGTAGACTCCATCATAGTTCTTGCAATGGTATGTGGTGTTGCCACAACCCTTGGCGTTGGAACAATGATGATTACCGGTGGTCTCAGAACTGTATTCGGCATTCCGAGCAATATTTGGATTTGGCTTTGTGTATGCGGCGGCATCGTGCTTGCTTTTGTAATTTCAGCAATAGCAGGCATTTCAGATGGTCTGAAGCACTTGGCAAAGTTTAATTTCTTCATATTCCTTTTCCTGTTGGGCTGGGTCATCGTATTCGGTTCCGCTCTCTACTGCATCAACCTTGGACTGGAAGGCTTCGGAGACTTCTTAGGCAATTTCTTCCAGAAAAACTTCTTCACAGGCGCAGCAGCAGGCGATCAATGGCCTGTATGGTGGACTATATGGTATTATGCAATATGGATGGCATGGGCGCCTGTCAGCGCAGTATTCCTTGGCCGTATCTCCTACGGCTACAAGGTCAGAACTGTTATCGGCATCAATGTTTTCGTATCTGCACTCTTCAGTGTAATTTGGTTCACTTTCTTCAGCGGTACTGCAATCCATATGGAAATAGTACAGCAGTTAGGTCTTGGACAAGTGCTGGCGACTCAAGGAAATGAAATGGTAACCTATGCATTCTTCGGAGGCTTGCCATTAGGGAAGCTTATAAGCGGTGTATTCGTTATTACAGCTTTTATAACCTTTGTTGCCGGTGCAGATGCAATGTGCGCAACACTGGCTGGTCTAAGCACCTATGGTATTTCTCCTGATAATCCGGAATCCTCACGTTCTTTGAAGATTATATGGGGTGTTGTACTTGGTGCCGTTGCCTGGATTACCATGAGCTTTGCAGGTCTTGACGGACTTAAGGCACTCTCCAATTTGGGCGGTATTCCTACCTTGCTCTTACTGGTACCTGTAACCTGGGCATTAATAAAGGTAGCAGCAAACCCATTCAAGTATGATACTTTCAAGGAAGACTATGATGTTTACGGACAGCCTAAGAGGGAGATTGTAAATCCTCTTGCTGAGGCTGCTGCTTCAACAAGTGCTGAAGCAGCAAGCACAAACAACTAAGAAATGTTTAAATCCCTTGGCATTCAAAATGCCAAGGGATTTTTATTTTATGTTTATTATTATGCATTTCTCAGATTCAACATGATGTCGGACTCATAACAGTTCTTTGCCTTCTTCATCAGCCTAAGGCCTGTATCGCAGTACTCCTCTGCGGATTTATCCAGTATATCAGAAAGAATCTGTCTCATTTCAGTGTCATATTCCATAAGCCTACTGATTTCTCCCTGGGACCTAAACAGCAAAGCCTTCTCATAAGGGCTTTTTACCAGGTCGGCATAAACCTGTGCACTCTTCAGGCAATTCTTGGCCTCATCAAAGCTGCGCTCCTTAACTAATAGCATCGCCATGTAACCATATGCAGTGGAACGCTCCCACAAGGTATTCAGCTTATTATATCCTTCTATGGCCTGTGCCAGATAAACTTTTGCCTTTTTGTAATCCTTCATGTCGTAAGCAGTTTGCCCCGCATAGGTACTGATTACCGGCAGCCCCTGCTCAAAGCCTTTTTCCTTGCATATTGCGATTGCCTTGTCATAATAGGGTATAGCACTGGAGAATTCTTTTCTTCTTCGTCTGCATTCACCAATAAAGTTATAAGCAGCAGCAATATTCAGAAGATAACTCTCCTTCTCCTCCAGCTGCTCAAACATCACTATAGAATGCTTCAGGATTTCCTCACCTTCAGCAAACCGCCCATCCATTACCCTATGCATGCCCTTAAGCCGTGTGAGTATTGCCAGTTCTCCCTGCAGCTGACACCGCTCCGCAGCCTTGATTGCTTCTTCAATGTGGTTTTCCATCAGCTTCACATTGCAGGTATTGATGGCAAAATATATCATTTGACGGTAGCCCTTTAGGGCAAAGCTGCATTCTCCCAGAACCAAAGCCCTGTCCGTCATCCTTCGGATGGCCGCCAGGCCTTTCCGGTACTGCCCAGACCAGACATATCCTCTGCCAATCATGTGTATGTATGCCAGTTCCAATCTATCCAGCTCCCTGCTGTTTCCTTCCTCATTCCTTATCTCCGCTATCATATTCTGAACCTGAAGCAGTTCCTTCTGCCTTTGTTCCTCACTCATTTCCATGAATGTCATCTTGGGAATGTTCTCCTCTGAAAATACGGGGAATATTTCCTGGCTCAGGCATAGATAGTATTCGAGGTTCTTGATGGTATAATTCAGTGCAGGAAGCCTTTTGCCGGCACTTTTGTAATGGTGTATAAGCCTTGAATAAAGGATGCAGTCTCTCCTGTCACCTTTGAGATTTTCCTCCAGAAGCCTTGCTATCCTCGAATGAAGGATTTTCCTTTTCGAATTTGAAAGCTGGGAATACACAAATTCTCTAAGCTTCTGGTGGGTAAATGCAAAACCAACGTTGTTGATTTCCCCTATCTCCTTGATGAGATTCTTTTCCTCAAGCCCACTTATTATATCCAGCAGCTCCAGTTCACTTTTCCCACTGACTTCCAAGAGCTCCTCCAAGGTAACCATATCAAAAAACAATGAAGTAATGTTAAGTATTTTCATACCTTCTTCAGATACGCTTAGGAATCTGCTCTGTATAATGTCCTGCATCTTAGGCGAAATGGAATAAAACTTTTCATTATGCTTTAAATTGTTTAGAAACTCTACTATAAAGAATGTGTTTCCTTCAGTTTCTCTATATATCGAATTCCCCATCTCGCTGTTAATGTTGAGCTTTGGCATCATTCCACTGGCGAATTCCATTGTCTCTTCCCTATTGAAACGTTTTAGTTCAATTGACTGAATCAAGCCATACACTTTAGGGTCCACTAAAAGCTTTTCAATTTTGCCCCCATGGCCTGTCCTGGCAGAAATAATAAAAGACATTGTTTGGTTCTTATTATCCATAATTATTTCATTTATCAGAGAGAAGCTCATTGTGTCAGCCCATTGAAGATCTTCAAATACAAGCACTATCTTCTTTTTCTTAGCGACATGCTTGAAAATATCTATGATGGCTTTTTCTGCCACTTGATATTTCAGTATGTCTATCTGTTCAATGGGGTTTTGCTCTACATAATCATCCTTTACCGCAAAGGCTGGGAATATATGACTGACAACTCTCTGCAGCAGTACAGGAATTTCGATATTTTCCGCTTCAATCACCTTGGAAAGCTGGTATAATATATCGCTCCACGGTTTCAGCAAGTAATTCTCCTCAGCCTGGTAGCAGTTGGTTTTCATTACTATGAGCTTTTCATCCTCCATAGCCTTTAGATGTCTGTTGATCAATGCAGTTTTACCAAGTCCGGCCTCGCCAAGTATCACAATTGATTTTCCCTTTTTCTCGCTTATAAATCTATAATAATTCTCGCCTAGAAGCTCTAGCTCCTCTTGTCGTCCGTAAAAGAACTCCTCTGCTTCATTCCTTGAAGATGTCTGTCTTGTAGCCTTTTCCTTCAAAATCTCTCCAAGAAGCTCAGTAGTTCTTTGATCAGGAGTGATTGAAAGCTCGCTTCTTAATAGCTTTAAAAGGTTGTTGAACACATCTATGCTCTTGTCATAGAGCCCCATTTTCCTGTAAACATTCATCAGAATCCTATAAGCTTTTTCGTTGAATTCGTCTATTTTGATAAGATTCTTGCAGAAGAACTCCACTTCTCCAAGTTTTTTCTCTTTTATACACTTTTGTATCTGCTTATGGAGTTTGTTAACGTATGCGTCACTATATTGATCCCTTGCAGAAAATATCCATTTGTCAAAGCTGTCCGCATCCTTTACTAAAAATCCTTCCAGATATTCGCCCGTATAAGCCTCTATGCTCCCACAGTCCTCCCCTGCTAAAAACACTTCAACATCCGTTATAAATTCATATTCGGGGTTCAACATGATTATTGCACGTTTGGGGGAGACCAGTACATTATCTCCAAAGGTTTTGTTCACAACATACATTGCATTTCTGAGACTCTTCTTGGCTATCTCTTCTTCTACCGATCCCCATAGCATTTCCACAATGGTATCTCTGAAGCATTGTTTCTTGACCATGAGATAATAAAAGAGCGCCTCCGCCTTTTTATATGGGAATATTATCTTTTCTCCGTTTTTCAGTACTTCGGGTGTTCCAAAAAGCTTGCAGGTAACAGTATTCATAAACTTTACCCCCATTATATTCATACTCTAATTATATAAAAGGCCTCTATTGAAACATTTTAATGATTAAGGAAGCCTTTTATGAAATGTATTTAACGGAAAGTGTTACACTAAGGAAATTTATTCTTTCCTATACATTATAACCTAAAAAAAGACAATAGATAGTCAAAATTTAACTATCTATTGACGTTTTTTAGTTTATATGAATATTCCCATACTTCCGATTCTATTAAAAGCGTCTCTTAATATATCAACATTTACAGTACATGCAATGCGTATGTATCCCTCTCCACTTTTTCCAAAGGCGTTTCCCGGAACCACCAGTACATGAGCTTCTTCCAGAATTCTTCTGCTTACCTCAGCAGATGTCAACCCTGTCCTTTTGATATTGACAAAGAGATAAAAGCTGCCTTGCGGTGAAAGCACTGATATTCCAGCTATCTTATCAATATGCTCGCAGGCATAAAATACTCGCTTTTTATACTCAGCTACTAGAGCGGGCTGTATTTTCTCCCTCTGCCTCAGAGCATGGATTGCAGCCCTTTGAGATATGGAGGGTGCAGAAAAGCATACTCCCTCGTTAATATCCCTGATACAGCTTATCAGATAGTCAGGGGCTAATATATAGCCTATCCTCCACCCTGTCATGGCGTAGTCCTTCGAAAAGCTTCCTACTGTGATTGTTCTCTCCTTCATTCCTGCTATTGTTGTTATAGGATAAAATTGCTCAATAAAGCTAAATGCACCATATACATCATCCGAAATGATTAGTAGGTCATTTGCGATCGCTATTTCCGCAAGAGCTTCAAGGGTTTTCCTGCTGTAGTACGCCCCTGTGGGATTATTGGGCGAATTTATTATAATAGCTTTTGTACGGTTAGTAATTAAAGCCTCTAATCTTTCATTATTAATCTGAAAGCCCTCTTCTTCAAAGGTTTCTAAAGTAACCATCCTGCCCCCCGCAAGCTGTATCTGGTGTGCATAAGGTGTAAAATACGGCTCCGGTACGATAACCTCATCTCCATCATCCAATATAGCTTCAAGTGCGAGGTACATTCCATGACATGCGCCCACTACCGCCATAACCTCACTCATGCCTACCTGATATCCATAAGAATTCTTATAGTAATTGCTGATCTCTTCCCGCAACTCCGGGTCGCCTAAAGAATCAGTATATCTGGTATGACCCTTCGATGCATCCTTGAAAGCCTCAGTGATAATTCTGGAGTCCGTTGTCAGATCAGGGTCCCCCAGGCTAAGATTGATGATATCATCATATCTGTAGGCAAGCTCAACCACTTCAGCCATAGGTGTTGAAAAGTTATTCCAATATCGCTTTGAAAGGAACTTATGCTTCATAGCCTCACCTTCTTTTATAAATTATTAATGTGCCTCTTAACAGTAAGAATTTCTAATCCTGTAGAGGCACAACATCAAGGAGGTGCATTTTTAACACTTGAATAGCTGGATAAATGTTGTGTTAAAAAGCACTAGCTCAATACTTTTCCCAGGAAATCCTTTGTCCTTGAGTGCTTCGGATTGTTGAACACCTCATCCGGACTTCCTTCCTCCACAATTTTTCCTTCATCCATAAACAGCACCCTGCTGCCTACTTCCTTGGCAAAGCCCATTTCATGAGTAACCACAACCATTGTCATACCCTCTGAAGCCAGCTTCTTCATGACATCCAGCACCTCCCCCACCATTTCAGGGTCCAGAGCGGAGGTGGGCTCATCAAAAAGCATCACATCCGGCGACATGGCTAATGCTCTTGCTATTGCTATTCTTTGCTTCTGCCCTCCAGAAAGCTGATTGGGATATGCATGGGTCTTATCTTCCAGCCCTATTCTCTTCAGCAAGCCATTAGCAATTTCTCCTGCTTTTTCCTTAGACAGTTTTTTGACTTTCATTGGAGCCAGGGTAATGTTCTCCATGACAGTCATATGAGGAAACAGATTGAACTGCTGAAATACCATTCCCATTTTTTCCCTCAGCTTGTTAACATCATTATGCTTGCCCGTTGTAGAAGTGCCTTCAAATATTATATGTCCACTTGTAGGTTGCTCAAGTAGGTTGAGACACCTTAGGAAGGTGCTTTTCCCAGACCCGCTGGGGCCAATTACGACAACAACCTCACCTTGCTCTATTTTGGTATTAATGCCCTTTAATACTTGCAAGCTGCTAAATTCCTTTTTTAGATTAAATGCTTGAATCACCGGTCCTCAGCCTCCTTTCCAGTAAACCCAACAGTTTTGACAACGTAAAGGTTATCGTAAAATAAATAGCTGCCGCTACTACAAGCGGTGCAAAGGGCTTATAAGTATTACCCCTCACCGTGTCTGTGTTATACATCAAATCATGTATGCCAATAACGGATACAATTGCCGATTCCTTTATCAATACGATAAATTCATTTCCCAGAGCAGGCAGTATATTTTTGAAGGCCTGCGGGATTATGATATTGATCATTGCCGTTCTATGAGACATTCCCAGTGAACGTGCCGCTTCCATCTGACCTTTATCAATTGATAGAATTCCTGCCCTGATTATTTCTGCTACATATGCAGCACTATTCAGGGAAATCGCTATAATACCTAATGTGATATCGTCAAAATCAATCCCAACAAGCCTGGGAAGCCCATAGTAAACTATATATAATTGCACCAGCAGCGGCGTTCCCCTCACTACCTCGATATATGCCGCAGAGAAGCTCTTAAGCAATGGATTCTTTGACAGCTTCATCAAAGCAAATACCACGCCTAAGAGTGCCCCAAAAGCTACGCCAAAGAAGGATAAAAGCAAAGTTGTTATTGTTCCATCAATGAAGAATCCGTAATATTTCTGTAAAAATGAAAAGTCCAATCCTTACACCTCCAGCATATGGACATTAGTACGTACATCTAATAGATGCGTAATAGGGAACTGAGAGACGGGAACCACTGAACACACGGATGTTTCACGGATTCCTACGGAATAACACGGTTAATTTTATATAATATATTGCGACTTTAGAGAATATTTTAACTTACTTCATTATCGAATATTACTAGTGTTTCAGAGTATTTTTCCCGCCGTGTATTCAGTGGGTTCCCGTGTTTTTCCGAAGGAAATCCGTGGTATCCGTTCCCTATTTACTAGTTCGTATTATTCTACTGTTCCGACAGTATTGTTGCTTCCCCTATGAACTTATCTATTGAGCCGTCTTTCATTAATTTGTCCAATGTTTTATCTATAGCTTCCAGTAAATCGGCATTCCCCTTGTTCACAGCCACTGCGACTCCGTCTTCCTTGCCAAAGGTGATATCAGGAACAATCAGGTCCTGGTTCTGTTTCGCATATGCTGCAGCTACTGGAGCTACTAATACGATTCCATCAATTTTATCGTTTTTCAACTCTAATACCAAATCTGTTATTTTACTTAAGGACTTTACTTCTGATGCTTCTATCTTTGTTTTCGCAATATCTTCCTGCACTGTTGATTTCTGAGCTCCGATCTTCAGTCCCTTCAGATCAGCAATTGTTTTTATTTTCTCGGCAGCGGCAGTCTTAATAAGCATCTTTTGTTCTGCTTGATAGTATGGAATAGAAAAGTCCACGCTCTGCTTTCTCTCTTCCTTAGGAACCATACCTGCAATTATGAAATCTATATCGTCAGCTACCAACGCAGCCAATAGTCCATCAAACTTCATATCCTTTATCTCCAGCTGAACCCCCAGTTCTTCTGCCACTGCTTTTGCAATATCAATATCAAAGCCTACGATTTCATCCTTACCATTGATTTCCTTGTGAAACTCATATGGTGGATAATCAGCTGACGTACCAAGCACTATTTTCCCTTTTGCCTTTATTTGCTCCAATTTTCCTGCCACTTTTTGATCTTCAGCAGTCTTTGCATCACTGTCTGCTTTTGCGCTGCAGGCTGCAAGTGTGAACAGCATCACCAATACAAGGATTATTGAAGCTGCCTTTTTTACATTATTCTTTATCATTTTATTTCCCCCTTAATTAATTAAAAATATTAATAATAGTAATAATTTATTATAAATATGCATGCATATTTATAACTTTCTATGCATATATAGTCCACATTCTTCATTTCATATCATCCGCCCTAAGGTATAATGGCCTGGGCAGGGTGTTTGCACCGCATGGCATGAAGTATGTCGTTATGCTGTCCCCCTTTAGCTGCCTGGCAATATCCAACGCTTCCATAACAGTGGCTGTCACCGTAATACTTGTATTTTTCAACGTCTCGGGCTCCAGTGAGGATACCAGAATCACATTGAAATTTTCTGCGATCTCAGCAATCAAATATCCTGTATATTTCTCCACGGTATAAGCTTCTCTCAAAGCTCTTTCTCTACCGATGTTCTCGCTGAACTCTTCAATAATCCATTGTACTTCTTCGCCTCCAAAACCCTCAATGCATTCAGCCAGAAGTATAATCACTCCACCTTCATTTACTGCTTCCTTTGCATTGATCAAAGCCTTTGAAGCCTGGTACAAATTTATATCCTTCGGGAATCCCCCAGCCGAAACCACAATCATATCAGCTTTTTCTTCTATGTAAGCGCTATCGATTTCATCCACCATTTGCCGCCCAGCTTCGTGGGCTTTTAAATAATCTCCTGCCACTGCCTTTCCTATATTCCCATTCTCATCAATGATTACATTGAATAAGAAGCTAGGTTTAACAAAGGCAGCCGCCTCAAGCATATCCATATGCACAGGGTTGTTCAAAACATTTCCACACCGCACAAGAGGATTCGTACCCTCCCCTTTTTGAGGGTTAAGAGACAAGGAATGATTAGCCATAATGCTCTCGTATGCACTTATGCCCGGCAATATGGACTTTTTTCCTCCTCCCCACCCGACCAAATCATGAAATACAATTGCTCCGGTCAAAATAATATGGTCGCTTTCCACAGCAATCTTGTTCACTATAACGGGGGTGCCGAAGCTCGTTGTGCCCAACCTTGTCAAGTTAGCTTCGTCCCTGCAGTTATGCTCAAGCACTTCAAAACGATGAGACAGTTTCTCTCCCAAAAGAGTCCTGTGCTCTTCCTGAGTCTGTGGTCTGTGAGAGCCGGTAGCACATAGGAAAGTAATGTTCTTATCTTCAATGCCTGCCTTATTCAGCTCTTCAACTATATAAGGCAAATATGCGTCCATCTTCTGCCACGCACGGGTTGTATCAGATATTATTATACATACCTTCTCCGGCCGCTTGACAATATCCCTCAGCCTTTTACTTCCGATAGGATTCTCAAGGGCTTCCATAATGACCTGTTCTTCCGGCTTTATATCTACCATGCCTTTGCTCTGTATCAAACCAAGAAAACCGCCATTTTGGAGCTCAATATTTACTTCTTCCCTGCCATATTTCATCTTTATTGCTTCCAGCTTTACCACCCCCTTTGTCAGTGCAGTTGCGATTATTCACAATATGCATTAAACAGACCTTAAACACACATTTTTATTCACAATTTAAACTCTCATAATGCATATATATAATATATAATGTATATTTATGCTTGTCAATAATAACTTTCATGGTTTTCACCCGAGCAAACCTCTCATATACATAGCAGGCAAAAAGAATAAAAGGACTGCATTCAAAAAGAATACAGCGCTTTTTAACCTTTTTATACTGCATCAGGCAAAGAATCCGGCTGCCCCGTCAAATCCAGCATCAGCCTGCTTATATCTATAATTTTGATGTTTGATTCAAAAACCTCCTTCAACCTATCGCTGAACTCACTATCCTTCTCATCCAAGAACTGTTTCGCGGCTTGGTCCAGATGAAGCAAGGGATAAAGAAACCCATCCGTCAGCCTGTTATTTTTTATTTGCAGGACTTTGCTTTCTATCAGCTCATCATACATTGCTTCTACACTGCTCCTGCTCAGCAAGCCTAACAAATTATAATAACCCCACAAGGATTTCTTGTTCAGCATATATAAAACTTTTTTCTGCTTGGAACCTCGGAGCAGACTGATGAAAAATGCCTTTCCCCTCTCGCCGTTCAGTTCGGATACAAGAGACAGCAATATGTATTTATAGAATTCATCCACTATTTACCCCTCCTTTTACGAACATATGTTCTTATACACAATATACCATATATGTAATTTTTGTCAATATATACTAATTAATTTTTTTATATAACGACAAAAAGCACTGCATTTTCTTATCAAATGCAGTGCTTTATATAAGTTGCTTTAATTATTCTATTCTTCTTTCATATAGTTGCTTAAAGTAAGGGACAAGTAAAATCCTGCAGCAAAAATGAATATGCTGATCAAATATTTGGAACTGAAGGCCACCCCTGGGAATATTGCTATAATTGAGCCCATTACAAAACCCAGCACGGCATAATATGTATATCCGTAAATTCTCTTGAAAAGCAGGCTTATCAGCTTGGCAAACAAAATAATGCTCACTACAAATCCAATTCCAACAGGCACAAGAACTGCCAGATCAATATCTGCAATTCCTTCAAGTACTACTTGATATGCTCCGATATACATCAGCACAAATGAGGCACTTATACCAGGCACTATTGTCCCGATGCCTATGATGGCACCGTATGCAGCAAGATGCAGTATCCCCGGCTTTACCTCCGGATTAATATTAATACCACCATTCTCCAGCGCTATGGCCAGTAAAGTCACACCAAATGCGATAATGCAAGGTATTATATAAACCCTTTTGAAGCCTTTCTTGTTAGCTTGTTTAAGTACAGAGGGAAGTGTTCCAATCATGAGCCCTATAAAAAGGTACTTAACCTGTACATCATAGTAACGAAAAAGATATTTCATAATCCTGCTGAAAGCAAGTACTCCAACGGCACCCCCAAGAGCTAAGGGAAAAAAGAAAACTACTTTTTTTCTAAAATCCTTAAAAACATTTGCGATGGCATCTGTTATTTTTTCATATATTCCGAATATTACCGCAAGAGCCCCCCCGCTTACGCCAGGGGCAACTGCTCCAATACCTATAAATAATCCTTTAATAAAATCAGATAAAAATCTCATTGTTGTCTCACTCGCCTTTACGCTTTTACTTTTATCCATCAGCTTTCTTAGCATATTATAACATAGAAGTATAAAAAAATACTGCATCTAATTTAGAATGCAGTATTCCGCATATTATTTATACGATTCATTAAACACAAAATCTTCAAGAGGCAATCTTAGTTCGTCATGTCTATCCGGTGATTCAGCAGCTCCAGCAGCATAGCCCATGGCTAGAATATTAAACGGCTCAACGTTCTCAGGGATATTAAACTCCTTCTTGAGTACCTCTGGATTAAAATGACATATCCACAGTGTTCCCAAGGCCAACTCTGTAGCTTCAAGCATCATATGATCAGTCACAATAGCAGCATCTATGTCAGCTATATCTTTTTTATCATAATGCCTTTTCCAAGAGATATTATGATCTGCACACACTATGATAGCCAAGGGAGCCCCATATACATTGGCTGCTTTTTTCAGTCTTTCCAAACCTGACGCTTCCCGAACGACAATCAGTCTGTGGGGCTGCCTATTAGCTCCTGTAGGTGCTACCCTTCCCGCCTCCAATATTTTCAAAAGCTTTTCTTCCTCAACCATCTTTGGTTGGTAGCTCCTTACAAAGTATCTTTTTTTCGCAAGCTGTAAGAAATCCATATAATACACCTTCCTTAACAGATATCCTTTTATACTATTTTACCCCATTGCCATTCAGAACAAAAGCACCACATCTCGAAAAGGCAGTGCTTTTGTTCTATATTTCTGTTATTCGTTAAATTTCAGTTGAATTAGTTCCACAAGCTTGCTTACAGCTTCTTCTTCGTCAGGTCCCTGCGCTGAAATTGTAATTTCTGTTCCTTTGGATATACCCAGGGACAACACAGCCAGTATTGATTTTGCGTTAACCTGTTTTTCCCCTTTCTGTACCATCAGTTCAGATTTGAATTTCGCTGCCATATTGACGAATATTGATGCTGGTCTTGCATGCAGTCCGGTTTCATTTATTATTGTAACCTTCTCTGATTTCATGTTTTCACCCTCCCTAAACGAGTTCGACATTAAGCTGCTTTAAAATCTCTCGTGAATACTCCAGCACCTCTTCCGGTGTTTCCATGGCAAGTGCATGCTCTGCAATTACTTCAGCCTTTTCGCAACTGATTTTCCTTACGATATTTTTAATCACCGGTATTGATACAGCACTCATACTGAACTCGTCAAGTCCAAGTCCAAGGAGTATGACGCATGCCTCAATGCTCCCTGCCATCTCCCCGCACATTCCGGTAAACTTACCATGCTTGTGGGATTCATCTATAACATTCTTTATGAGCCTCAGTATTCCCGGATGCAGCGGTTGATACAGCTTTGACACCTTCGGATTCATCCTGTCTACTGCCAATGAATATTGACACAAGTCGTTGGTTCCTATGCTGAAAAAATCCACCTCTTTAGCAATTACATCCGCCGTCATGGCAGCCGATGGTATTTCTACCATTATACCAACCTTTATATTTTCATCAAATCTTATGTTCTCACTTCTTAGCTCAGTCTTGGCCTCCTCAAGCACTTTCTTTGCTTCCCTTACTTCCCCAACCCCAGAAATCATAGGAAACATGATAAGAATATTACCTGATATGCTCGCTCTAAGTATGGCTCTAAGCTGTGTTTTGAAAATATCCTTCCTCTCCAGGCAGATTCTAATAGCTCTCCACCCCAGGAACGGATTCATTTCTTCAGGCAGCGGAAGATAGCTCAGTTTCTTATCTCCCCCTATATCCAGAGTTCTTATTATAATAGGCTTGCCTTCAAGTCCAACCGCAGCCTTTCTGTATTCATCGTACTGCTCCTCCTCAGTGGGAAGAGCATTCCTGTTCATATATAAAAATTCAGTTCGGAAAAGCCCGACTCCATCTCCTCCATTTGTTCTGACACTGTCAATGTCCTCTGGAGTCCCGATGTTGCCAGCAATTTCTACTCTTCTTCCATCAATGGTGACCGCAGGTAAATAAGCCTGGTTTTCAAGGTTCTCCCTATATTCTCTATATTCTCTGATTTTCTGTTTGTATTCAGCTTGCTGCTCATTGTCAGGGTTTATTATTACCAAACCTTCAAGACCGTCAATTATTACATAATCGCCGTCGCTGATTTTCCTGCTAATATCCCCCATTCCGAGAACCGCCGGGATTCCCAGACTTCTTGCCATTATTGCAGTATGTGAGGTGCCGCCCCCTATATCAGTTGTAAAACCCAGTACAAGGTGCTTGTTCATCAATGCTGTGTCAGAGGGTGTAAGGTCATGGGCCACTACAATAACCGGGGCTCCTATCCCACTCAAACCCTGTAAGGATACCCCTGCAATATTTCTTATCAGTCTGCTGCTTATATCCTTAATATCGGCAGCTCTTTCCCTCATATAAGCATCCTCTATATTCTCGAATATCGAAATATAAAAATCTGCAGTCTTCAAGACGGCATATGCAGCATTTGCCAGATCGGTTTTTATTGCTGTCTTGATAGCGTCAACAAACTCAGGATCCTCCAGCATCATCATATGTGCCTCGAATATTTGGGCTTTTCCCTCATCAAGCTCTGCAGCAACCCTCACCTTAAGCTCTTCAAGCTGTGCTTTGCTATTCCTTATTCCCTCATCCAGCCTGTTCAATTCAACCGTTATAGACTCTGCTGATATGCTTGCCTTATCTATCTCAGCCTGTTCATTCTTATATACATAAGCTCTTCCGGCTGCAATTCCTTCCGAACCGGCAATACCCTTATATATCACGGATATCCCTCCAAACTTTTTTTCAGTATTGGACTAAAACATAACCGCTTCTTATTTCCAGTTTTCAAGCAGATATCTCTCGGCTTCGGCGCACCATAGGCCTTTATTTCGGTTTACTATTTCTGCGAGCTTTGTAAAATGAGGGTTGTCTTTACCCTTTTTTTCAAAATCGTTAATAGCTGTCAGCTCCATTTCAATATGAGTGTATATGAGCTTTTTCCCCCCCGGAATCTTTGGCAGGTTCAGGACTGTATCGGCAACTGAGTCCAAGCCTCCAATATGCGTAACCATTACAGCGGGGTTTATAAACTTCTTCTCTGTAAGCTTCAAGGATTCTATAAGATCCTCTGTGTTCCCCCCTGTAGTGCCCATTACATGAGTAGAGGCATAGTGTATATTGTAAAGGTTCAATTCTGCTGAAAGGTCCGTATTTGTCGGTCCGGCAAAGAAATTCAAGCAGCCATCCCTGGCAAGAATACTGTCTCCTTGCTCAAAAACAGCCTTCACAGGTGCAAAGACAAGTACATCGTCATACCCCACTCCACCGGTCAATGATTTAAGATAGCCAGTGACATCAGCAATTTTCGCAGTATTTACAAACATCAGCTCTACACCGCAATTTTGTGCTTCCTCTTGTGTAAATATTTTTTTTGCCCGCTCTATTCTGTCATCGTCTATATCCGTCACAACTAAAAGGCCAGGCCTTCTATCACAATGCAGCGCGTAGTCTACAGCCCCCAGCCCCATTGGTCCGGCTGCTGCCAGCAATGCCATCCTGCCGCCTTCAGCTATTCCCATCTTGTGTACATAATTGCCCATATCTGTATGGTAATTTGCATGAAAAGCGCCAATTATACAGGACATGGGTTCTGCCAAGGATGCCTCATAATAGGTTTCTCCCTCATAGTTCAGCAGACAGCCTATCTCCATGACCTCCTGCGGTATGATGTTATATGTGGCATCTCCTCCGAAATACATATAAGAGTAGCCCGGAGACCACATTGTTCCTTTGTAGTTCAAAGCAGGCTGCTGTGCAAATTTGCTTCCTTCTTTGAATTTATTCTTCCATTTGGAACCGACTTTGATTATATTGCCGGAAAATTCGTGTCCCACAATTATCGGGTTCTCCGAAACGTCCTTCGGTACCCTTTTATGTTTTTTTCCCAATATCGCAGCCTTGTACGTCGACATGCAAACACTATCAGAAATTATCTCTACAAGTATTTCATCTTCCTTTATTTCCGGCAGCTCGAAAGTTTCCAACCGCAAATCGTTTTCTCCATATAATCTTACTGCTCTTGTTTTCATATACGTGACCTCCAAACGTTATTTCAAGGAATTTAAACGCACCTGACTTTCATACCTGAGCACATCCTCCAGTCTTGGGGGCTGAGTACCGGAGCTGGCTACATTTGCTGCTGCTGTCGCAACAGATAGAGTTACAGCCTTTTCAAAGGTATAATCTCGAATAAATGCAAGCGCCAGGGACGCGACCATTGCATCCCCTGCCCCCACTGTGCTTCTGACATCCACCGTAAGCCCCTCGGCATATATGGCTTTATCCTTTTTCACAAATACAGCCCCATCAGCTCCCAGAGAAACAGCAATTATCTCTATCCCAGTATCAAGCAGGCTCTTTGCTGCGTAAGCAACCTCATCTATATTCGCAAGCTTCCTGCTTAATAATCTTTCCAGTTCGTTAATATTAGGCTTTACTAAGCAGGGTCTTGCTTTTATGCCTTCCCTCAGCAGCTCTCCGTCCGCATCAAGTAAAACTTTGACACCAGATTTTCCAGCTCTCTCGGTCCATTCTCTATAAATGCCCGATGAGACATTGGAAGGTACACTTCCGGATAATACCAGAATATCATCCTTACCCATGCGGTCGAAAATACTCCTCTCAAGGGAACTCAAATCCTCCTGAGTAATATCAATAATACCTGGCTCATTTATGTCAGTATTGGTGTGGTTCAATCTGTCAACTACCTTTACATTGGTTCTCGTCTCTCCCTTTACAAAAGTGAAATCATTGTCCACTCCCATTTGATCAAGATAGCTCTTTATGTATTCACCGGTTTTGCCCGCAAGAATTCCTGTTGCCAGACTGCTGCCGTCCAATGCCTTTATAGTCTTTGAGACGTTGATGCCTTTTCCCCCTGCATCAAGTTTTAAGGATGAAATCCTATTAACGGCACCAACCCTAAAATTAACAATCTCAACAGTTTTATCTACAGCAGGATTCATAGTTACTGTTTTTATCATCTACACATCACCCTCTGTCAGTATTGATATGATTTCCTCCTTGGTGCAGGCGTTTCGAAGCTTATCAACATTTTGCTCATCCGAGCACACAAGTGCAATAGCAGACAATATTTCCAAATGCTCATCGTTTTGCCCTGCAATCCCAATCAGTATAAACGCAACATTCCCAGCTCCGAAATCTACTCCTTCCGGATACTGCACAACAACAATCCCAGATTTCCTTATATGCTTAATATATTCAGATGTCCCGTGGGGAATTGCTATTCCATTTCCGATGTACGTTGTTATCTCGTCTTCTCTTTTTTTCATACCCTCTACATATTCTATAGCTACATATCCGTTATCTGCCAGCAGTCTTCCAGCTCTTTCAATAGCATCGTATTTACCCTCTGCTGCAGTGTTCAGCAATATGTTTTCTTCATTCAATATTAGATTGTTCATCTACTTTCCTCCCTGTTGATTATTTCTACAATTTCATTTCTTATGTCCTTTATATCACCAAATCTTAGAACATTTATAAAGCTATTTTCTTCTACAAGGGATGCACTGATTTTTCCCAGGGCTTCCAATATATAATCGCTTTCACTCTTCCTCGCAAGCATAACTAAAATGGTATCAACATTTTCTATGGAAAACCCGGCGCTTTTCATTTCTATAAAATGCTCTAGCCTGAATACTCCAACAAATGGCTCATCGATTTCTTGTGTCCTGATGTGAACCAAGGCCACATGGCTTCCCGGAATTACAACACTGCCCTTTTCTTCTCTCTTTTTTATTTGTTTCTCTACCATCTCTCTTTCTGCAATGACATTGGATTCAAAAAGCTCACGCACAACTTCCTTTATTGTGCTTTGAATATCTTCGGAAGCAATGGTCTTTAGTTTGAAATTCTTCAGCATATTGTCTGCTGCAATGAAATCCACTTCTGTCTCTGCTACATCATCGTCGAAATTCACAGACACATTCTTCTTCAGCTTGCTGTTTTCCCCCGCTTTGCTTTTAATCATCGCGCTTACCTTCTCAATATCCTTGTTCGGCAGAAATGGTGATATCATAATTATCCCGCTATCCGGCTTCTTACTGACCTGAACAGTTGACAGAACAATGTCATAGTCCTCTTTGATCTTTTCATCCATTTCCCGCAGAGAGCATATATCTATTATATCTATCTCTGGAAACTTGCTTTTTAGCTTACCAAACAATATCTTAGCTGTGCTCATGCCATTAGGGCAAATAACCAATACCCGCATTCTGCTCTCAAAGCCATGTTGCCTTTCTATTGCCGCACCGATATGCATAGTTACATAACCTACTTCATTAGCCGGAATAATCAGGTTATACTTTGAAAAAACAAGCCTGCATGCATAATCTACAGCGTCAAATAAATCACTGTAATACTCTTTTATCTCATTGATTATAGGATTCCTTACCTCCAACCCCATCGTCAGTCTATACAACGCAGGGTTAATATGTTGTCTAAGTCCGACTATCAGCTGATTGTCACACTCTATTGCTATATTCAGCCTTTTTCCTGTAATATGTATGATTTCCCTGATGGAATCCTCAAGGTCGAAGCCTAATTCTTTGGGTACCTTGTCATCTGTATATATATTGTTATCTTCCGTCAGGTGAATTGCAAGATAAGCAAGTTCACTGTCAGGAAGCTTGATTCCGTTTTCATCAAGTACATTTTCAATGTCCTTTATAAAGGAAAACTCATTCATCGATAATGTGTCTTTTATGAGATAATCAGGAAGCTCGATAGGCATACCGCTCCGAGTTCTCTCAATTGCAAGCAGCAAATGAATAAAAGTGCTGAAATAGTCCACATCGTTGGCCTTCAGCATATTGCTTTCAGAATACAGTTTTTTCAGCATACCTTTCACATTAGAAACAAGTTTTTCACCAAATGTAACACTGAAAAAGGCATGGAGTGAATAATCATTGTTGTCTTCATACAAAAACGCCAGAAGCTCGCTTATAGACTTATAATTGTAAAGAAGCTCGGCAAATGCATTTCTCTTATTCCAACCGGAACCGATAATTTCCAAGCCATACCCTCTTCTTCTTATGAGCTTCAAATTCTTAGTCCTAAGCCAGCTTTCAATTTTATCAAGATAAAAAATTATGGTGCCTTCCACTACATTGAATTGGCAGCTGAAATATGCTGATTTTATAGGTTCTCTAGATAGCAGAAGCTGAGCTGTTATCAGTACCTGTCTTTGCTCCTGGGTAAGCATCCACAAAAGGGGTACTCCCCCGAAAAGCTTTAGAATCATATCCAGTTGTTCCGGGCTTCCGCTTAAATGAAGCTTGCCTCCGATATCCGAGATACGTAGGCTGTACTGCTTCAGCCAATCATTAATAGAGGACACCTCCCTAAGTATGGTGCGCTCGCTTACATCAATCTGCTGAGAGAGGCCCTTGGTAGTTAAAGGGCCTTTCTCAATCAGATTATTCAATATGAACTTTTGCCTGACGGTAAAACTATCCATACTGTTCACAACCTTATCTATATTTCGATATCTGACTTTTTAATTCTTGAACCTGCTCAGATACTCATCATAGGCAGTCTGCTCCAGGAAGTTTTTGATTGTTACTATTTCTGCATTGGGAGCTACCTGGGCTGCTCTATCAACAAGGCTCTCCTGGGTAAAAATAACTTCTGCATCATAAGATAACTGGTTAACTGCAGAATGCTTAACTTCTATATCCAGTCCAGCCTCTTTTATCTTTTTCTTCAATATGGATTCTCCCATTGCAGATGAACCCATCCCTGCCTCACAAGCGAAAACTATAACCTTTGGAAGCTTTACAGTTACGACCTTCTGTCCTTTGCTTTCAGCCTTCATATGCGAAACCATCTGCTTTGCTGTATCCAACGAGTCTACTTCAACTTCAGTCTTGTCTCTCTTAAGGATTATTGCAGCAATGAGGAAGGATACTACAGCACCGATTGTGATACCTGCTAATACCGGCAGCAAGCCTCCTTTAGGAGCCATTGCCATCTCTGCAAATATACTTCCTGGTGCTGGTGTTGCAACAAGACCGGCTTTCAATAAAACAAAGGTGAAATCTGCAGCAATTCCGCCGCCTATTGCAGCAATTATGAGTAATGGCTTCATAAGTATATATGGGAAATATACTTCATGAATACCACCGAGGAAATGGATTATCACTGCACCTGGGGCAGACTGCCTTGCAGCTCCCTTACCGCAGAGCCAGAATGCAAGCAGGATACCAAGTCCAGGGCCAGGATTACTTTCAAGCAGGAAGAATATTGATTTTCCCATTTCTGTAACCTGTTGAATTCCCAGAGGAGCCAGAACTCCGTGGTTTATGGCATTGTTCATGAACAATACCTTCCCAGGTTCAATAACTATTGCTATAAGAGGAAGCAAACCTGCATCTGTAATAACTTTTGCAGCACCGCCCAGTGTCATTGAAATGGCAGTTACTATAGGCTCAGCTATTATAAAAGCAAATATGGAAAGCAGTGCTCCCAAAATACCTGTAGAAAAAGTATCGACAAGCATTTCAAAACCTGTTGGAATCTTACCTTCAACGAGCTTGTCAAATTTCTTCGTTACCCACCCGCCTAAAGGACCCATCATCATAGCACCGAGAATCATCGGAATTGATGCACCTATAATAATACCAGCAGTCGCAATTGCGCCCACTACACCACCTCTTGTGCCATGTACCAGTTTTCCACCTGTATAGCCTACCAGAATAGGAATTAAATAAGTAATCATAGGACCGACCATCTTTAACAGGTTTTCATTAGGTGCCCACCCTGTCGGGATAACAAACAAAGTGATAGTACCCCATGCCAAGATAGCACCGATATTAGGAATGATCATCCCAGCCATGAAGCCCCCGAACTTCTGAACACCGGCCTTAACATTAGTACCTTTTTTAGTATTGGCATAGACTCTTTCAGTACTCATAGCCTAACCTCCCTTATTATTTTACCTTAATAGTAAGCGCAAGGAAAAGGTTTTGCAATTCAAAGAAAACCAATCTTGTCATCATATACGACTGACAATTTTGATAATTCAGATTTAATAGTAGCTGCAGCTGGTTTATCTGTATAAATAAATTTTAACATATATATTTGTATAATAAAAAAAGAAACATCATATTGCCATATTGGCTCTATGATGCTTCTTAATTGTATAGCACAAAAACTCTGTAAGCCCTATATTGTCCTATTTTTTATACTCTCTTGGATCCCAGATAAAAGTGCCGCTTTTATATATATAGCCTTTGCCATATGGCGTCTCAGGAGCAACTCCATATGTATCCAGATATACTTCTGCCATTCCGTCCTTAAAACTATCTGCCTGCCCGAACTGGGGGCTTATTATGATGTTGCCATTTTTATCAGCATAACCCTCTCTGTACAAGGTTGTCTTACTATTTTTACTTTCATACACCAGTCCTAGCCTTACAGATATCATACCTTCGCTATAGCTTCCTACATCTTTAAACTGTGGCTCGCACAGCACCTTACCGGATTTATCAATTAACCCCCATTTGTCATTACTCTTTATTCCAGCAATTCCCTCACTGAAATACTTTACATCCTCATAAAGTGGTTCTACAACTACCTTACCAGTCTTATCGACAAATCCCCATTTACCGTTCTTTTTGACTGGTGCCATCCCATCGACAAAATATCTGGCATCCTCATACTGTATTGAAGTAACCTGCTTTCCATTCTTATCTATGAAGCCCCACTTTTCACCTGTCTCTACAGCTGCCAAGCCTTCATAAAACCAAAGTGCCTTTTCATATGCCGGCTGAACAACTATCTTTCCGGTTTTATCTATATAGCCCCATTTGCCATTTAGTTTTATTGCTGCCAAGTCTCCGCTAAATCCGTCCGCATCTTCGAAACCCGGATTTATTATATATTTACCGCTAATATCAATATAACCGGCTTTGCCTTCACTCTTAACCACAGCTAAGCCATATCTGAGAAATGCTTGGTTATCAAATTTTATCTCTGTGACCTGCTTACCGGTCTTGTCAATATATCCCCATTTTTCTCCAAGCTTTACATTTGCAAGCCCACCAACAAAATAGTATGTCAAATCATATTTAAAGTCTATAACCACATTACCTTTACTGTCAATATAACCCCATTTATTATCCTTCTTAACAGCGCCTAACCCCTCATAGAACATATATGACCCATCATATTGAGGCTCAACCACTAATTTCCCGCTTTTATCCATAAAGCCATATTTATGGTTTAAAGAAATGCCATACAGCTTTTCTTCGGCGCTTACATTTGGGCCAACTGGTTTATCAACACTATTCCATACGACATTCCCTTTTTTATCTATATATCCCCAAAATGTATCCCCACTATCCTCAATAAATGCCAAGCCTCCATGGAAGGGAGCGATGTATTCGAAAGTATATTTAATGACTGCATTGCCAGCCTTATCAATAGCTCCCCATTTGCCATTTAGTTTTAACGTAGCCAAACCTTCCGAAAAAGGATACACTTGGTCATAAACGGGCTTTATCTTGACAGTACCAGTCTTATCAATATACCCCCATTTGCCATCGGACAATATTGCTGCATATCCTTCACTAAAGGATTCTGCAAGTGAGAATTGGGGAGTTATTATAAACTTGCCTGTCTTATCTATATACCCCCACTTCCCATTAGAATATACCGCAGCCAAACCTTCCGAAAAATTCTTCGCTTCCTCAAACTGAAGTTTTATTGCTACTTTTCCTGTTTTATCTATATATACGTATTTATTGTCTATTTCGACTTTTGCCAAACCTTCCGAAAAAGAAAAGTCCCCAGGCCACTCAGCCTTTACCACCAATTTTCCACTTTTATCTACTGCTCCCCATTTGCCGTTTACTTCAACAGCAGCCAATCCATCAGAGAAATAAGTATAAGATTCATAGTAATCGCAATATGCCATTATTTTACCGGATTTATCGATATGCCCATATTTATCTCCCATTCTAACAATGGACACACCGTCATAAAAGCCTTGAACATGAGTAAACTGTGGTCTGATTGCCATTTCACCCTTTGCATTTATAAATCCCCATTTACCGTCTACATTAACAGGGGCAAGTCCCTCTGAGAAATCATATGCACTGCTGTATTGCGGATACACAACTGCTTTTCCCTCTTGATTTATGAATCCGTACCTATCATTTTCTATAATTAAGGTTAGCATGTCATTATTCACCTGGCTTGTGTTTAAACCACTTGCACTGCTATTGTCTGAAGCAAATACTCCAATAGAATTTTGAAATGCCATAATCACCATGATAATTACTGCAGATAACAATGTTAGTTTCTTCATTTGTATCATCTCCTCGAATAATTAGTACAGGTATCGTATACCTGGGTTCAGTCTGCCGAATGGCATTGAAATATAAAAACCATGCCTTAAAGACATGGTTGCATGCATGTATTCTTTCGGCAACCCGGCTGTCTTGGCTTTTGCTTTAGACCCGTGGCTTTGTGTCCTTGTCTTTCGACAAGTTTACCTTTTCTATTGATGGCTAATATCCCTTTAAGTTCCTGTATATTTTACCATAGTATTCCAACTCATATTTAATATTTTACCAAATATTCGATAAATTGCAAGTAAAATCGACAGATATAGCAAGAGTCAGACACCTCACAACAACCCCGTATCCACTATACTCAGTGCTTGGCACTTTTTTTGCAGAAAAGATAATATTTCTAAACCAAAACAATATAAATCTATTAAATAGTTCTTTAAGGGGGATGTATATTGTGAGTGTAGATACGGTTAGTTTTTTTTATGAGGGTGACGCAATTTACAATAATACGCAATATGTAATTAAAGCAAAGCAACGGGATATAAACTCTAAGGTTGAAGTAGTTATTGAGGATTTTGATGATATCAGAAATAGATTTGGAAAAGAGTTTGACGATGTTTTTGAATTCTTTGAATGGCTAAAGAGCAAATAGTATTTAAAGTACAATAAAAAAGGTATCCTGAAAAGTAATCAACACTACCTTCCAGGATACCTTATTATTAACCTATTTACTGCATATTAACAGAATACTCTACCTGTATTGGAACTTTAATCTCTACACGATTTGCATATGCTTTCTTAAGTGTAGCAATGAAATCGCCGTGTGCATCTTTAAGGCTCATAGTTGCTCCAGATACTACATCAGCAAGTACTGCCTTTTCTGCTGCAGTAAGCTTTTCATACTTTGCTTTGTCTTCTGGTTTTGTTGTTTCTGCCGGAACCCTCAGAGGACGTCCGTTAAGGTCTGAAGTGTTCTTAGCAGCCCACTGCTCTAATTCTGCAACAGTCTTGCCAACAAAGAAATTCTGATAGAAGTCAGCCTGCTTATGCCAATCATTAGTTGCGTTCATGCCGTAAGCATCACCACGTTCACGTTTTGTCTTCCATCCAGTAACTTCAGCTGCTATAGTTTCGTTAGTGTTGGTGGATACACCGGTTACTTTTGAATTATCTCCTTCATGACTTGATACATTGTATCCTGGTGTTGCAGGCCAGCCGGAGAAGTGAGGCATGCTCGCGCCGTCATAGTTCGGAGTTGAAACTTCTAAAGAATCGAAAATAACATTGACTACTCTTCCGTCCGCATCAAATATTGCGTTTGCCATTACTGTAGTCATAGTATAAACCTGTACTCCATTAGCATCTTTTCCAGGTCCTACACGAAATGCCGGAACCATGGCAAACCCTTGATAAGCTTTAGCAGTAACTGGAGCTACCAAGCTGCTGGCATCTGCTACAACTGCCAGTGCCATAACCAAAACCAGGACGATAGATAACACTTTTAACTTTTTCACAATAATCCCCCTTTAGTTTTTTTATTTATATGTATTTAACATATTTCGTTGTAATTATTCTCATTATAGTTACATTATAAGACTCTGTTAATTATTAGTCAACCATATTTATCCATTGTTTGATAATTAACTATCATACCTATTAGATAAATATAACTAATTAACTATTATTTTACTAATATTTGTATAATTATGCCTTATGTTTGCCACGGACCCGGCACATATTCTCGTTATAAATGAAAATACTATGTTAGATAACATTATTACAGGAGTATAGGAGCAATATATGAGTCATATGAATAGCAGCAGCAAAAAGCAACGAGGTAATGAGACTAAATTGAAAAGTATAAACAATGATGAAACCGCGCTGCATGAAAGCTATAAAATGCCTTCTTGGTTTACTCAAAGCAGAAACGCAATATATTATATACTTGGTGTAATTGAGATACTTCTTGCATTCCGTTTCATTTTCAGGATTCTTGGTGCTAATTCTCAAAATGCATTTGTATCATTTTTATATTCTGCTGCGAATTTCTTTGCAGCGCCCTTCTCTGGAATTTTTAACTCTTTTGTACCCTACGGACTTGCTGCAAAGTCCGTATTCGAGCCTACCCTCATAATTGGAATGGCAGTTTATGCCGTAATAGCGTGGGGCCTGGTGGGTCTCCTCAGTATGAAGCTATAAGCTGAATTCTTTACGAATTCTATTATCTCTTCCTTTGCAGCAATAAACCCGCCTAAGCTTGCGAGAGATTTGCTAAAATTTATAAAATGAAACCTGCTTGTATAAAGAAAAAGCACTGCATCCTAAAATGCGGTGTTCTATGTTTACCCTTTAAGCCTCCATCGCCTTTATAAACCTTATGATATTATCCATAGTTTTATCCATATTGCTCTTACCATGAAGTATTGCTTCATCCAGTGACGTTGGCCTTTGGTTTATACTGAAAACCGCAGAAACACCCAAATCATATATATTCTCAATACCATCGCAAATGCAACCCACAACCGCAACAACAGGAACACCTAGAGGTTTCGCCCTCCTTGCTACTCCCGCTACCACCTTGCCTCTCAAGCTTTGAGAATCAATTTTCCCCTCCCCCGTAAATATTAGGTCTGCGTCAAGAGCTATGTTCTCAAAATCAACTGTATCTAAAACAACGTCAATACCCATGCACAAAGCTGCGTTCAAGAAAGCGACCATTCCTGAACCCATACCGCCTGCTGCACCGCCGCCTTTTATATTCGCAACATCCATCGACAGATCTTTCTTTATTATTTCAGCAACATTGATGAGTCCTTCATCAAGCTCCCTTATCATGCTGTCATCCGCGCCCTTTTGCGGTGCGAATATATACGCTGCTCCCCTCTCTCCATACATAGGATTATCTACGTCACACATCACGACAATTTCTATATCTTTAAGTAAGGGCAGCATATCTGAATTGTCTATCCTTTTAATTTTTTTTATAGTGCCTCCTACAGGTATAAACTCACAATTTCTATCGTCGTAGAATCTGGTTCCAAGAGCTGCAGCTGCACCAGTCCCAGCATCATTTGTACAACTTCCGCCAAGACCTAGAATGATTCTCTTAACTCCATTATTTGCCGCATGAGCTATAAGCTCTCCAACACCATAAGTCGTTGTTATCAATGGATTTTTATCCTCTCCGACCATTGGGAGACCTGCACAAACTGCCATCTCAATTACAGCTGTTTTCCCATCAGCTAATAATCCATAGAAAGCACCAACCTTATTGAAGAATGGACCTGTGACATTAAGATTTATCCTCTCTCCGCCCAAAGCCGCTAAGAAACAGTCAACACTACCTTCTCCGCCATCAGCGACAGGTATTTCAACAACCTCGCAATCGCTAAAATGTTTAATTACCGTGCTTTTCATAATCTTGCATATTTCTTCGGAGCTTAGACTGCCTTTAAAGGAATCAGGAATCAAAATCACCTTTTTCATATAGACCTCCAAGACTAATAAATGAAACTTCCATATTAAAATATTAGTCACTGATGTTATTGCATCAGCGACTCAATTTTCCACAGCTAAATTACTCCGCTCCTGCTTAAAAGCCCCCGCAGAAACCCTAACCCCTCTTCAGCTTCTTTTTCAATGTTTTTTGAGTATGCCTCAATACTTATTCTACCCGGCAATCCACACTCTTTCAGTTCTTTAAAAAAAGCACTATACTCCAAATTGTGTTCAAAAGTGGCTATGTATCTCTCCAACGTGCTTGCGAAATGGGCATGGACTATGTATCCTTGCCCCGCTTTTATGCTCTGAACTGTTTCATTTCCGACTGTAAAGTGATAGTAATCTATCAAACATTTGATATGTGGATGTCCTACCTGTTTAGCTATATCGAGCCCCTCTGCAAAAGTATTGATTATGTTGCTTTCAGTTCTATTCAGGTGCTCTATAGCAATATGAATTCCATTCTCTTTTATAATATCACCAATTATGTTTAGTCTATCTATCAGCTGTTTTTTTGCTTCATTCATATCCACATTGTTTGGAACGTTTCTAGCCCCAGCACTGCCAAATACTATAATTTCTGCCCCTAGTCCTTTTGCTCTTTCTGCAGCCTTCTTTGTGTACTCTAAAAAGTCAAAACTGTTGAATTGCTCACCTATAAGCTTTATATGAGCCGGGTAAAAATTATTACATGCCTGACATTTTAATCCTGATTGCTCAAGCTTTGTAAGTAAAGCCCCATACTCTTTATCATTTAACTGCATAATCTGTGCAAGTGGCAACTCTACATAGTCATATCCGGCTTTCTTGTATATGTCAATCCATTCTGCACCAATTCCGTCATCTCTAGTTGAATTCATATTAGCGCATATACCTATCCTCATGCTAAATTACCTCTCGTATTGTATTTATGTTTACAATAAGTCTTGACAGACAGATATTATACCTGCCTATCAAGACATAGCCTGCAATCACATAAGTGACCAGATTATTCACTTATGGGCTTTACTTCTATTCCTGCTAATTTCTCATAATAACGTACAAGTGCACTATGATCGCAAGCGCCCATCCCGTCTTTCTCCAAATCTATCATCATATCAAGTGCCTTCTCAGTAAGTGGCAATGGCATATCAGTTGATTTGCCTGCATCAATGGCATTTCTTAAATCCTTTATATGAAGCTCTATCCTGAAACCTGGTTTAAAATTTCTGTTAAATACCATGGGAGCCTTTGCATCAAGAACTGTGCTGCCTGCGAGTCCACCCCGAATAGCCTGGTATACTCTTTCGGGATCTACTCCAGCTTTAGTTGCAAGTGAAAGTGCCTCACCCATAGCTGCGATATTCAAAGCAACGATTATTTGATTTGCAAGCTTTGTTATGTTTCCACTTCCTATTTCGCCAACATAGACTGTACTACTTCCCATACAAAGCAATATATCCTTCACCTTATTAAATATCTCTTCCTTACCACCCACCATAATCGAAAGGGTTCCATCTATAGCTTTTGGTTCACCTCCGGATACTGGAGCATCAAGCATTTCCATGCCTTTATCTGCAAGTATGCCAAAGAGCTTCTGTGATACTGTGGGATTAATTGAACTCATATCAATAACAATTGTACCAGGACGCGCCCCGTCACAAACTCCATTTTCCCCAAGAAGTGCTTTTTCAACATGAGGTGAATTCTGGAGCATTGTGATGACAATATCACTATTCTCTGCAACGTTTTTACAGCTTGTTCCTGCTTGTGCTCCGCATTCTGCCACATTTTTAACTGCATCTTCATTTAAATCATAGACAATCAGCTCATATCCCTTTTTTAGCAGATTCTTAGACATGGGCTTTCCCATTATTCCTAAACCAATGAATCCTATTCTTAAAGACATTATATACACCTCTTTCTATATGAATTTATGTACCTTATCACAAATTGATTCCGCAGTAAGCTTGTATTCCGATAGCAGATCCTCATGTTTTTCAGCTGACTGACCAAACACATCTTCTACTGCAACACATTCTATTGGTATCGCAATACCCTTAAGGCCGAAAGCTACTGAGGCTGACAAACCGCCTATTATTGAATGCTCCTCAGCTGTAACAACACCCTTGAAGCCTTGTGAAAGCTCACAGACTTTTTTATATGGAAAAGGTTTTAGAGTACTTACATTAACAACACGTATAGACAATCCTTCACCTTCCAAAGTCGAAGCTGCTTCCACTGCCTTTGAGACCATGACACCGCAGGCAAAAATCACGATATCGTTGCCTTCTCTGATAACCTCAGGTTCTCCAATTACAAACGGCTTTTCAGCATCGCTCAAATCAGGTGTTTCTGATCTAGTATTTCTTATATAAACAGGCCCATTGTGACCCACTGCCGCTTTTACGATTTTTTTTGTTTCAGCAGCATCCATAGGTACGAGGACTGTCATATTTGGGAGTGCACACATTATTGCTAAATCTTCAATACATTGATGTGTTGCTCCATCACCGTAGTCAGAAAAGCCAGAAGATGAGCCTTGTATTTTTACATTTAAATTGGCAGTACAAATTCCTTGTCTTATCTGGTCAAAAGCCCTGCCTCCAGAAAATACAGCGAAGCTATTTGTAAAGGGTATTTTACCGGCGAGTGCAAGACCTGCTGCAAAGGATGTCATATTAGCCTCTGCTATTCCCATTTCAAAATATCTATTAGGAAATTCATTTTTAAATAGACATGTCATTGTAGATTTTCCCAAATCTGCTTCAAGAACTACAATTCTTTCATCCTCATGCCCTATTTCCACAAGTGTTTCTCCAAAGACCTGTCGTTGGTTGCCCATTGTTTTACCTCCAAGCTCATTAAATTATTATTGATAAACTTCCATAAGTTGTTCGTATTGTTCTTTAGTCAGCGTTCCATTGTGGAATGCAGGGTTGTTTTCGGCACACGCTATGCCTTTACCCTTTACTGTATGTGCAATAATTGCAACAGGAGCTCCAGATAGGTTGTCCAACTTATCAAGGGCTTCCACAATCTCTTTCATATTGTGACCATCACATTCTATGACAGTCCAGCCGAAAGACTCAAATTTTCCTTTAATATTATTGCAGCCTATAGATTTATCAATAAAATCTGTTGCCTGGAGTCCATTATTATCTATTATTGCTACAAGATTATCAAGCTTGAATTTTGATGCAGCCATTGCTGCTTCCCATATCTGTCCTTCCTGAAGTTCTCCATCCCCAACAACAGAATATACCTTCGAATTGATGCCATCCATCTTAAATGCTGAAGCTATACCTGCAGCTATAGATAATCCCTGCCCAAGGGAGCCGGTATTCCCTTCAATACCCACAAGTTTTCTTACATCCGGGTGTCCTTGCAACCTGGTATGAAGTTTTTTCAGGTTTTTAAGCTCTGTTTTATCAAAATATCCAGCCTCTGCAAGACATGCATATTGCGCAGGAGCAGAATGTCCCTTGCTTAAAATAAATATATCCCTACCTTTCATGGCAGGATTCTTTGGGTTATGATTCATCTTATAGAAATATAGTGCTGTAGCTATATCAGCAATTGAGCATGATCCGCCAAAATGTCCGGCTTTTCCATGACCTATCATTTCAATAATATTGCATCTTACATTCTTCGCTTTTTGTTCCAGATATTGTATATTTGCCAAAACTATCAACTCCAATTTATTTTATATATGTATTAATCTGCTACACACAATATTGGCTAATTAGCTTCTTTAGAAATGAGGCTGTCTGAATGGCACATTCATCCACATTCTCAGCAGGTACAAGTCCTTCTGATAAAAATCCCTTATAACCTATTACATCAAGCAATTTAATCAACTTTACAAAATCAAATTCTCCATGGCCTATCCCGGCAGGCCATCTGTCACTGTCTGAAAAATGGAAGTGCCTTACGATATCCTTTGCTTTTATAATACTCTCTTCAAGACTTTTATCTTCAATATAAATATGGTATAAATCAAGCAAGAGCCCAAGGTTAGAAGCCCCTACCCTATTTATTATGTCTATTCCATCATCCGTTGTATTTATAAAATTGATTTCAAACCTATTGGTAGGCTCAAAATTAATTTTCACATTATGTTGTCCCGCATATTTGCATGCTTGCTTCATTATTTCAACAAACATATCTCTAGTATAGGAGATCGGCTTAAACTCTAATGCTCTTCCTCTAAACAAACCTATGTTTACCGGGCAGTTGAAATTTTCTGCTATATTAACCATAGCCTTTAATTTATCAAAAGCTTTAAGCCTTATTTTTTCATCTTCATGTACAAGTGTTAACCCATATTCCAAAGCCATGCGTCCGCTATTTATGCAGGAAAGCTTGATATTACTATTTTTCAAAGCCAAATCAAGGGTTTTCCAATCAAATGTTTCCGGATCACTTATGATTATTTCTACTGCATCGAAACCAAATCGTGCAGCCTTCCCGACATTTAGTTCTATTTCATCATGATAGAGATGCGCACATGGAATTTCGGGCATACCCTTAGTTCCTATGAACAACGATGTCTGTATCATAAACATCTTCCTTTCTTATCTGCTAGTTATTGTACTAATCAAATATAAGCACTATTTTTCCTACACTGCTAATATTATCCTTAGCATATTTAAACGCTTCGACCACGTTGTCAAACTTAAACCTGTGGGTGACCAACAATTCCGGATGTATTTTTCCGCTGCTTGCATCAGCTATGATCTGCGGAAATTCATTTGCACTATTTCTAGATCCCAGAACAGTCATTTCATTCTTAGTAAAATTAATTCCAGTAAACGCTACTTTATCATTAGTAAGACCTATAATAATTATCTTACCCCCGGAGGCTACAAGGTTTTCAGTATTTTCCATTACTTTCGCAACTCCTGTGGCTTCAATAACAATTCCCGCTCCCTCATTATCAGTAAGCTGCATCACTCTGGCATTAACATCCTCAGCTAAAGGATTTATAACGTCATCAGCCCCCATACTTTTAGCAAGCTCTAATCTTGTCTGTGAAGTGTCTACAACAATAACCCTTGCGCCCAATAACTTTGCATAATCTGTTACTGTCAGTCCAATTGCCCCAGCTCCAAGAATCAAAACAACTTCCCCAGATGTTATTTCAGCTCTGTTGCTGCAATGTGCGCCGATTGAATATGGTTCCAGCGCTGCAGCCATTTCAAACGGCATATCCTGTGGGATTTTATGAAGGTTTTTAGTTTCAACTGCTATATATTCCGCAAACCCGCCATCAGTATGTGCACCGATTACCTGAAGCTTTGTACAGCAATTGTATTTTCCGTGTCTGCATGGGTAACACTTTCCACATGCTTTGAGTGGCTCAATTACAACATGATCCCCAACTGAAAATCCAGATGCATTCCCACCTAGCTTTACTATTTCCCCTGCAAATTCATGCCCATGTATACGAGGATAGTTCTTATAAGGATGTGTTCCTTCATAAAAATGCACGTCACTGCCGCATATCCCTGCCGCTTTAACCTTGACAAGTACCTGATCCATTCCACAATCCGGTGTGCTGACTTCTTCTACCCTCATATCAAAGGGTGCATATAAGACTGCAGCTTTCATAAAATACACCTCTTTTTATTTATAAATTTTTTTAGAGTCAAGGACAGGTATGAATCCCTGCCCTTGACAAATACTTTATTTTTCGCCTTTAAATGCTTTAACATTGTCCTTATCAACTATAAATATTCCTGTATTAATATTCACTGGTATATTAGTTACTCCAAGTGCTTTGTCATCTTTGCTTACTGATGCCGGTGAATGGTTCATATCATAAAGCAATTTTGCACCGTAGTATGTAAACAGCTGTCTCTTCTGACCAACAAGAGAATTGAATACTCCTTCTTCAAGCAGTCCAATCTGTGCTGCGTCAACATTCATGCCTGTTACTGCTATTTTTCCTGCTTTGCCTGCTTCTTTAAGAGCAGTTCCTATACCAGGTGTTGCGCCGTCAAAGCCTGAGATTCCTGCTATGTCAGGATAAGCTGCCAATATATCTGCTGTAACTCTTGCTGCAACCTCCGGGTTGGACTCTGAGTTAAATGCATCTACAACTGTCATTTCAGGATAAGCTTGCAAGTACTCCTTGTAACCCTTCAGTGCAAGCTCCATGTTTTCAGCGCCTTTTATATATACTACAGCTACTTTGCCTTTGCCTCCAGTGTGCTTTACCATTTGCTCAGCATGTGCTATTCCAACATCATACCAATCAGTTCCTATAAAGGCCTGTCTCTTGGAGGTGCTTATGTCAGCGTCTACAACTACACAAGGGATGCCCGCTTCGACTATTTTATTTATCCCTCCTGTAAGGGAGGATTCCATACCAAGCACCATTATTCCGGCTGGTTTTCTTGCAATAACCTCTTCTATTGTTTTTACCGTACCTGCGATGTCATATTCTGATGGACCAGCTATTGTAACCTTAACTCCATACTCTTCACCGAACTTTTTCAATCCAACTTGGTCGTTCTCAACGAATAACGGGAAACCTGACAAGCAGCTTATCCAAACATACTCTTCGTTGGATACATCTACCTTATCTGTGCTGCCAGTTGCTACTGCCGGTGGTGCAGGCTCTTCTGCTGTGCAGCCTGACAACATCATAACCAATACCATTGTGAGTGCGAGCAATAAAGATAGAACTTTTGGATAACTTTTTTTCATGATTAATCCTCCTCTTTTAATAGACAATATATTGCTATTTTTAATTCTTAACTCTTGTACGCTTTGTTATAAAAACGTCAAGAGTAATAGCCAGCATTAATATTACACCGATTACTATACTCTGCCAGTTAGTTGAAACCTTTGATATAACCATCAGGTTATTAATAAGTCCCATAAAAAGCGTGCCAAGTGCTGCTCCGACTATTCCGCCCTGTCCACCCGCCAAGCTTGCTCCGCCGAGTATGCAGGCTGTTATTGCTCTCATTTCCATACTTTGTCCAGTTGAGGACACTGCTGCTCCAAGACGCGAAGTAAGTATTATTCCTCCTAATCCAGCCAGTCCGGAAGAAATCATAAAAGAAATAATCCTCATCTTTGATACATTAATACCCGACAGCATTGCTGCTTTTTCATTTCCACCTATATAAAAATATCTCTTGAAAAATTTAGTCTTGGTAACAAGTAAATTAAAAATCAAAACCAAAATGAGCATGTACCACACTGGTATTCTAAAACCTAATAACTGAATATCAGCAATTTTTATAAATTCCTTAGGAAGGTTGGCTATCCCAGAACCAGCAACAAGCATTGCAACTCCCCTTAAAATACCCATCATTGAGATACCGACAATCATTGGATTAACACCAACTTTTGCAATCATGACTCCATTGAAAAGACCAATTGCTAAACAAATCAGCATAGTGATTGCAATTGCGACCCACGTATTAAAGTGCTGATAATAAACCAACCTGGCTGCAATTGCACCAGACAAAGCTATTACTGAGCCTACTGAAAGGTCAAAAACACCAGAGATCAGTAAAATCATCATACCTATTGCAATTATAGTATCGATTGACATGTTCAATATGATAGCTCTAAAGTTTGCAGCTGTCGGGAAAGTTTTATATACCATACTTGCAACAATCGATACTATAAGTATGAGAAAAAACAAGGTAATCGTTCTGTTTTTTAGTATATACAGGCCTATATTCTTAAAATGATTTACTCGTTTTTTGTCATTATTAACAGTAATAAACTGCTTTGAGTCCAAATAAATCCCCTACCTTTACTCAATTGTTAAATCCAGAAGCCAACTGCATAACCTTTTCTTCAGTTGCTTCCTCTCTATTTAGTTCCCCCATTTGTGCGCCATTGTACATAACAACAATTCTGTCGCTGATTGTCAGTATCTCTGGAAGATCCGAAGATATGACTACAATGCTTGTACCACTTGCAGAGAGTTCCCTGATTAGCTTGTATATCTCTGATTTGGCACCTACATCTATACCTCGGGTAGGCTCGTCAATTATAAGTATTTTAGAATTAACAAGAAGCCATTTTGCGAAAACTACCTTTTGCTGGTTTCCTCCTGAAAGTTCACCAACTATTTTTTCTACGCTTGGCGTTGCTATATTAAGCTTATTCTTGTATTCATCTGCAACAATGTTTATTTTTTTATTATGAATCATACCGTTAGTGCATATACTTTCAAGTTTCCCAGAAATAATATTTTCAGCAATGCTCATATTTAAAAATAGTCCATGTTCTTTCCTATCCTCAGGCAAATAGCCTATTCCATTGTTTATCGCATCAACAGTATTTCTGATTTTTGTTTCCTTACCGTTAATATAAATTTCTCCGGAGATTATCGGATCAGCTCCGATTATACCTCTGAAAAGCTCAGTTCTCCCAGCTCCTGCAAGCCCGGAAAATCCAAGAATTTCCCCTTTATGAAGCTTGAATGTGATATCCCTATATTTGTATGACGTCAGATGTCTTGTTTCAAAAACTATCTCATCTTTGTAGCATGGTGAATATACATCAACCTGGAGATCCCTTCCTACCATCATATTAATTATTGTATTTATGTCCAATTCTGTGATTGATTGTGTTCCAACATATTTCCCATCCTTGAGCACTGTAACTCTATCTGCAATTTCAAAAAGCTCCTGAAGGCGATGTGAAATATATATAACTGAGATACCTTCATTTTTCAATTTTCCTATAACCTCAAACAGAACTTTTGTTTCGCGTTCAGTCAATGCAGCCGTAGGTTCATCAAGTATCAATATTTTACTCTTATATGACAGTGCCTTTGCAATTTCAACCATTTGCTGTTGTGCAGGAGTTAAGTAGCCAACAATATCAGTTGGTTGAACGTCTAGCTTTATTTCAGTGCAAAGCTTTTGTGTCATTTCATTCATTTTTTTATTTTCAATAAAGCCAAATTTATTTGTATACTGTCGTTCAACAAAGATATTTTCAGCAACGTTAAGATTTGGTACCAGGCTTCTTTCCTGATAAACAACACTTATGCCAAGTTCGAGAGAATGTGCATGATTTCTGATTTCGATGGCTTTTCCATCGATTTCTATGGTTCCTTCGTCCTTTGAATAATTACCCGCCAGTATATTCATAAGTGTGCTTTTTCCTGCACCATTCTCACCACATATAGCATGTACTTCCCCTCTTTTTATTTCAAACCCAACATTCTTTAATGCTTGTACCCCGGGGAAGGCCTTGCTTATACCACTGAGTCTCAAGAAAACTTCATTCTTATCCATAATCAAACCCCTTATATCTTAAGTCTGTATACCTCTTTTACAGTTTTATACATTATCTGTTCAAGCTGTACTGGGTCTTTAACTGCTTGCTTGTATTTTGCAATCTCTACGGGTGTATTTGGAATCATATCTGATGAGAACATTATCTTGGTGGCTCCGATTGTACTAATGAAGTTTTTAATATTTAAAACATTTACCCAACTCGGTTCCAGATAAACATTTTTAAAGGTTTTAGCAAGATAAAGCGCCTGTGGAGAGAGTAAATCCTGTCCAGCATGAGCCAGTACAATCTTCAAATCCGGAAAGGCTTCTGCTGCCGGTATAATGCTCACAGGATCTGAAAAGGGCATTCCTGCTCCAGTATGAATCATAACCGGGACATCCAGGGATCTTGCTATCTCATACACAGTAAATGCATCTTTACTTGCAGGATGTACTGCATGGGCAATGGGCGTGATCTTTATTCCTACAAATCCAAGTTCATTAACACAACGTTTAGCCTCTTTTTCGTAATCTTCCGGTCTAAAATGAGGGTCCATTGAAATCATTCCCCAAAATCTACCTGGATTATCGATGCAGAATTTGTGGATCCTATTATGTATTTTCATTGTATCCTCAATATAAGGTCTTGGTATTAGCGGCTGTACAATTCCACCAGTCACACCATACTTCTCACACGCTTCGATCAGCTCCGCCTCTGTCTGTTCCTTATCAAATACATAGTCATACCCTAGATGAAGATGTGCATCTAAAATCATAAAGCTCCCCTCCCATATTGTGTGGTTAATTGTTTCCATTGTTTAATGGAGTTCTTAACTTTCTCAGTTGCATACTCTCTGTCCTTCTTTTTAAATGCTTCAATCATCTCCTCGTGCACTGTAATTGAATACTTGGCATTTTCTTTATAGTTTTGATACGTGGCTTCAATAGTAGCTCCCAAAAAGTCTACCACATATGAATATATCATCTCGACAAGAACGTTGTTAGTGATTTTACCCATGGTTTTGTGAAATAAAATATCCATCTTACCTAGTTCAACACAATTTCCTTTTTTACTATAAACATCCTTCATGTCCTGGTTAATGATTTCTAGCAGCTTTATGTCCTCCTGTGTAGCATTAGCAACTATAAGGTCTCCTACTGCCATCTCAATGAATTCCCTTAGTTCAACCAATTCCCGCAGCGATGCTTCACTGGTCAGCATTTTAAACATCAGAGGGTCAATAATTGCCCTGCTTGTATCCTGTGTGACGTAGGTTCCGTCACCCCTCTTAATCTCGACAACACCTATTGCATTCAGTATCTTCATTGCCTCTCTGACAGAGCCTCGACTCACTCCCATCATCTCTGCAAGTTCAAACTCTGATGGCAGTTTGTCTCCAATATCAATCTGTTTACTGATTATTAATCGCTTAATATTATTAATGACCACATCTACCGCTGAATCTTTTACCTTTGAAATAACCTTAAAATCTCCCATGTAAACTCTCCTATTTTTATCATTTTTAGATAAGTATACCAAATAGGACGCACTTATTAAATATTGTCAGTATTTATGTTTCGCCTAATATATACCATCAAGCAGCTAATTCATATTTTATTCATAGCTGCATATAGCCTGTTTAATATATTCAATACTTTGATGAGCCCAATTTTCTTCTTTCTCAATTGTTTCTTCTATGCTGTTTGTATAAGGTGTCCACAGCTCCAAGACTATATTGACATCCTTTTCAACAGCAAGTTCTATAACCTTGCTGCAGTCAAGCATCCCCTGACCTGCAGCGGTACCGACTATTGAAAACCCCATTTGGTGTCCCACTCTTTCAATGGTAAAATCCTTTAAATGTATGTTTCCCACATATGGCGACAGCTTATCTATAACATAATCCGGACTTTCCAGCGCTCCAAAGGAATTTACTGTATCCAGGCATATCTTAAGACTCTCGCTTTTTACACCCTCAATAATACTGATAAGTTCATCCACTTTATGCTTATCATGATTCTCTATAACTATTACGATGTTTTCTTCCTCAAATCTCTTGATGACACTTTTAAAATTATTCTCAGCTTCTTTTATGGTCACTGGCTGAGACGGTGAATGGATAATTGTTCGAAGTGTCTTAGCGCCAAGAATTTTGCATATATCCAAGAACTTCAGCATATGGTTTATTTCAGTGCCTCTTGTGCCAACTTCCAGCACAATGTTCTTAAAGTCCGCAAAAGCTTTAATACTAACGAGTTGCTCCTTTGAGTAGCTTTCCAGTTTAATATTATCGCATATTTGCAGCAGACCTATCCGGTATTCACTTGCCTTCTTAATCAACTCAATACTGTCGAGCATTCTCCTGTGCTCAAACCCCTGAACACCTACCGACCAAGTATATGTATAGCTTGATATTCCCAGAAGCACACAATCACCTCATAATATTCGTCATATGTTCCGTCCTTCGCGATACATTAAACATCATACGTTTAACTTATGTCCAAATCATATCATCCATTATCAGAATTGTCAATACACCATTACATCATAATTGTAAGCCATGCGGCAGAATAGACGAAGGCTATTTTGATATAAGTTTATTGACAAATTTTACTCCGAGATTTATTATAAATGTATACGTATGACGTTTAATGTTTTAGTCATGCAATAGTTATTAAAATTTGTAATGCGAGGTGTAACAAATGAATCAAAACTTATCTATCACGGTCGTTGGTGCTGGTGGCAAAATGGGGTGCAGAATTGTAGATAATCTTGTCAAACATGATTGTAAACTGCACTTCTGTGAAACTGGTGCTGCGGGTATAAAGAATCTTGAGGAAAGAGGTTTAAAAGTCACCGAGACAAAAGATGCCTTAGCTGTAAGTGACTATATTATTTTAGCTCTCCCTGATGCCTTGCTTGGAAAAATCAGTCATGTGCTTGTACCAATGTTAACACCTGGTACCACAGTTATTACTCTAGACCCCGCTGCTGCTTATGCGGGTGAATTATGTACAAGAGATGATTGTACCTTCGTTGTAACACACCCTTGCCATCCCCCGCTATTCGGTGAGCAGGAATCAGATGAAGCACGCCGTGATGTTTTTGGTGGAATAGCTGCAAAGCAAGACATAGTTATTTCATTTATGAGTGGCGAGTTTAATAAATTTGAAATAGCTGAACAAATATGTATAAATATGTTTGCACCTGTTGTGACCTGTCACAGGATAACTGTTGAACAAATGGCATTGCTTGAGCCGGCCGCTGCCGAAGTAGTGATTGCATCTGCAGTATGCCTTATGAAGGAAGCTCTTGATGAAGCTATTAAAAGAGGCGTCCCCGAAGCCGCCGCAACTTCCTTTCTCTTAGGCCACATCCAGGTACCTCTTGCTATTGTTTTTAAGAGCACAAATCCATTTTCAGATGCAGCAAAAATTGCTGTTCAATATGGAACTGAAAAAATATATAAAGAAAATTGGAAAGAAATCTTTGAGCCTGAAAACGTCAAGGAAGTTCTGACCCGTATGCTTCATCCAAATAAATAAGTACATTTTAAGTTACTTATTTAAACATTGATTAATTATGCGGGAAATACATAGCATTGAAAGCGGAGGTAGTGAAAGTGAATAAAAAATATACCATCGGAGTTGATTTTGGTACACTGTCCGGGCGCGCTGTACTAGTTGAAGTAGAAAGCGGAGATGAAGCTGCTAAAGCGATAAAATCATATCCCCATGGTGTCATGGATGAGTATCTGCCGGATTCCAAAACCAAGCTGGAACATGACTGGGCTCTGCAGCACCCACAAGACTATCTGGATGTTTTAAGAGAGACTATACCCGCAGTATTGAAAGAAGCAGGTGTCAGTGAAGAAGATGTTATTGGAGTAGGTATTGATTTTACTTCCTGTACCATACTCCCCACTGATGCCAAAGGAACGCCCCTCTGCTTTTATGAAGAGTACCGCACAAATCCTCATGCTTATGTAAAGCTGTGGAAGCACCACTCTGCGCAGGATGAGGCAAACGCACTTAACCGCATTGCAGAGGAAAGAGGAGAAGACTTCTTAAAGCGCTACGGCGGAAAAATTTCCTCCGAGTGGGTTATTCCAAAGGTATGGCAAATACTTAATGAAGCTCCTGATATTTATAACAGTACCGGAAGAATAATGGAAGCAACAGACTGGATTGTTTTGCAGTTAACAGGTCAGGAAAAGAGAAACAGCTGCACTGCGGGATATAAAGCTATCTGGCATAAGCAAAAGGGCTATCCTTCAAAGGAATTTTTTAAGGCATTAGACCCAAGGCTCGAAGATTTGGTAAAAACAAAACTAAGCTCAGATATTCTACCAATAGGTGCAAAAGCAGGAAGCTTAACTGAAAAAGCAGCATTGCTTATAGGGTTGAAGCCTGGAACTGCCGTAGCGGTTGCTAATGTAGATGCCCACGTGGCTGTTCCTGCTGTTGGAATTACTGATGAGGGTAAAATGCTTATGGTAATGGGAACTTCTACCTGCCATATCCTTCTAGGTACTGAGGAGAAAGCGGTCCCTGGAATGTGTGGAGTTGTAGAAGACGGTGTAATCCCTGGATACTTTGGCTACGAGGCCGGCCAGTCATGCGTTGGTGATCATTTTGAATGGTTTGCGGAAAACTGTGTGCCTGCTGAATATACCCGTGAAGCAGAAGAAAAAGGCACCTCAATTCATACACTACTTACAGAAAAGGCTGGAAAATTAACTGTCGGAGAAAGCGGACTGGTCGCTCTTGATTGGTGGAATGGGAACCGTTCCGTGCTTGTTGATGCAGACCTTACAGGAGTGCTTTTAGGATGTACGCTTTCTACAAAGCCAGAGCACATATACCGGGCATTAATAGAAGCGACGGCATATGGGACAAGAATGATCGTGGATACATTTAACGAAAGTGGTGTTCCAATTACAGCGCTATACGCGGCAGGCGGCATTGCTGAAAAGAATAGTCTAATGATGCAGATATACGCTGATGTCACCAACATGGAAATCAGGATATCCGCATCGCCGCAAGCGCCCGCCCTTGGGTCAGCAATGTTTGCAGCCCTTGCAGCCGGCAAGGAGAATGGCGGATATGATTCTATTCTTGAAGCGGCCAATCATATGGCAAAGGTCAGAGCTGATTACTACAAACCAATTCCCGAAAACGTTGAAGTATATAATAAACTTTATGCAGAATATAAAATCCTTCACGATTATTTTGGCCGTGGCATAAATGATGTAATGAAGAGACTCAAGAACATTAAAGCTGAAGTGAAACAGAGGTGTTCCGAATGATTCTGAAAGAGCTCAAGGAGCAAGTACTAGAAGCAAACCTTGAACTTCCCCGAAAGAGTCTTGTAACATATACATGGGGAAATGCAAGTGGCATCGATCGCGAAAAAAATCTAGTTGTTATAAAACCGAGCGGTGTCTCTTATAACGAACTTAAAATTGAGGATCTGGTTGTTGTGGACCTGGATGGAAATGTAGTAGAAGGTAAACTAAATCCCTCCTCCGACACACCGACGCATTTGGTCCTTTATAAGTGCTTTAAAGAAATCGGCGGTGTTGTGCACACCCATTCCAAATGGGCAACTATATGGGCTCAAGCAGGAAGGTCAATCCCTGCTTTAGGGACTACCCATGCAGATTACTTCTATGGTAGTATACCATGTACTAGAAAATTGACTGTTAATGAGATAAGCAGTGCTTATGAAATAGAAACCGGAAATGTTATAGTTGAGACCTTTGATGATATAAATCCTATTCATGTTCCTGGTGTTGTTGTAAGCAACCATGGACCTTTTACCTGGGGCAAGAATGCCAGTGAAGCTGTACATAATGCCGTCGTATTGGAAGAGCTCTCAATGATGGCCTATCATACCTATTGTTTGTCTCCGGGGTTGGATGCTATAGACCAGGAGCTGCTTGATAAACATTTTCTGAGAAAGCATGGCTCCGGAGCTTATTACGGACAAAAATAGAATACGTTAGTCAGGCCCCAAAGCTGTCACGTTATTGATGCTTCCGATGTAAATAACTGGATAACTTTGGTGCCTGATACAATAACTTACTATCTCAAACACTAAATCCCTAGCTCTCGCAAATCCATAAGCGCAGCTGTCGACTGCCTATCCTTAAGTGCTCTCTTGATGCTTCTTGAAACACTATAATTACAATTATCTGCTGCACCACATTCACTGCAATTAAAACAATTAATATCAGGGTAGATTCTTTCAATAATTTCCCTAGGCTTCTCCATTTGCTTACAAACTTTTCGAACAATATCAGCAGTATAGAAAAGTTGAAGTATATCAGTTATTTCCTTGGCAGGCATATTTTCAGCCACGGCAGCAGCATAGTCGGCAATACATCGGTAATATACTTTCTCATCTGAACCGGATAAGCCATTTGCCACTAATCCAAAAACTACAGCAGCCTCCTCATAATTTCCAAGCTTATATAAGCAAGCCCCTATTAAGAAATAGTGCTCATAACCCTCGCCAGGATACTTGCTATGGAAATCTACTCCTACCAGAGTAGAAAATGTAACTTCATTTATTGAGTTTTGCTTGTACTTTAGAAAGCTTACTACCTCCCTTAATTCGTCATCCGATGCATTATGCAATCTTCTTAAGGCCGTCCTCACTATCAGGTTGGAACGGACTTCTTGTACTTTCATCAAATCTGCCTCATGTATCTCGCTGAATCCCGGTGAAATCACCTGATATGCTGGAAAACCCGAGTAGGAAGCATCTTTAATCAATACATCATACCCCTGGGAAGTAATCAGAGCCAGCATATCCTTCAGCACCTCACCATTCGATTTTCCCGTAATGTCCGTAAATGGTTCAAATTCATAATCAGCAGCTTCGCTAAAAAGCTCTGTTGGATATTGTCCTAATCCTACTTTGACTATGTTGGTCACATTATCAGCAAGCTGTACACCAGCACTATCAAATCTCAGAATACTAAGACTAGTAAATACTTCAACATTTCTTCCCTGTAATGCCTCGGTCAGTGTCCTCTCTAGTGCAATTTCAAATTCCGGATGTGCACCAAGCCTAACCCCATAGCTTTGACGTTCCTTGTCTATTATGATAAGTACAACTACTGGATACCCCCTACCGAGTGATCCATCCTTTACTAATACTTTATAGCGGTCCCCTACCTCAAGCTCCTTAATTACTTTGTACAGCCTTTCATATTTCATCAGATACCAATCCGGTATTATCGGAAGCATTATCCTTTCTTTAATAATCTTCAAATTCACATGCCTTTCGAATACCTCGGAGAGCCCCTGCACCAATGCCTCCTCAGGTGTGTTTCCTGAACACATTCCATTGCTGCGGTACAGCTTCCTGCAAATTGCATAAGGCAAATATTCATAACGTCTATTTTTCACACTGTAGTACTGAACAGTCACGAATTTGTCACTGCAGTCTTTGAATATCGGAAACCGCCACAAAGCCATTATATCCGCTCTACTTTCAGGGTCTTCAATGATTTTCCGCTGCCCTTCAGCACCAGCCTTTATTAGCATCCGTACAAAGGAATTGTCAGACTCAGCCAGTTCTTCTGCACTCATTATCTTTTCATCGGTCGTATAATAAAAGCCTCTATATTTCCAGGTATCTTCATCATAATCTCCGAGGTTCAAATAATCGTTTTGCATTCTTTCCATAAATTCTGCATAAGCGCTTGCTTGTGCATATTCCTTGGTTGCTCCCTTTCCATTAGAGCCTATGCCTGTGCCGGGAACATTTACCCTGAGGGTATAGAAGCCCTCTACTCCAGTATCCCCCCAGTGTTCTTCAAGCTCTATATTCATTTCCTTCAATATTCCCTTAATGCGCTCCACCGTTTCTTCAGGCATACATTCCTTGTATTTGGTATCTCTTGTGGCCTTCATTCTTGCTCACCCTTCCCTGACCTTAAACATTTTTTTGACTGACCCGATACCAGAATATTCACCATCCAATTCAAAGGTGTCATATATGTTCATTTTATTATATTTCGCATGGCAATGATGCTTGTCAAAAATTTTGACAGTGATTTTCATACCGTAACCCCCCAACCCTTCTTCTCATTCGATACATTCAAGCATATTAGCTTAAGGTAAATAGAAAACACCCCCAGGTGCTCTCTGCGCCCAGGGGATGATAATTATAATCCAAGCTTTGATATTCTCTCCGCTGTTGGAATTCCACCATTATCCCATCCTCTATTTGCATAGTATTCCGGCAAAAGCTCGGATAATCTGTGAACGTTGCCTTTTGATGGACCATCTGGAATCGGTTCTTCCAACAATCTCTTTGGTAGAGTATCCTGTGAAGGATCTACTCCTGCCTGCAAATTGAACAATCTTTCTATGTTATATATTCTTTCACCTGCTTCCTTGATTGGAGCCGCCGAACATGTCCATTTATGATATGCATTGATAAAATGCTCTTTGCCCGATACCTGTACAGGTATACTTTCACTCAACACCATGCTCATCACGTTGGTGCCAATATTATTCTCATCCTTATCCTCTTTTCCGGTAATCAAATTATGTGAATTATAATAATAAGCTTCTTATACCTGCGCATGTTGTCTTGGTAGGTGGAATGATGCTCAAAAGCCTTTAACCTTAATCCATTTTCCATAAATGAACAGTGCAGTCGCGATAATAAAAATGCCTGCCGCGTAGGCGTATATGCTCATATTTGTTACCTTCCTTTATCCAATATTACTATGGAAAACCAACTTAATGATGTGATTGCCATTAAATTTATAGGGATACTTCCAGTTAGTAAACTCCAGTGTATATATACAACAGCACCCGTCTTAACAAGCATGTATTCTTCAATGGTAAAAACAAGCGTAAATATAAGAACATGAAGAACTCTAGCCCACTTTCTTCTAGGTTGAAGCATGGCTATCAACATACCTGAAACAAAGCTAGCACCAAATGTGAAGAAGAAAGACGAGCCCCATATAGAAATAACAGGGTTCGTAATTTTGTATAGTCCAAGTGTTATCCTTTCTGTATCAATAATCAAATGTATAATGGATGAAACTATTCCGCACCAAATATTCTTTCTGAGCTCCACCCATTTCCATCCCCCCAGTAGCGAAAAGACTGTCCAAATTGCTATAAAATGTATAATCCATTCCATTGTAGGCTGCTCCTTTAACTTATATTGTGTATAGTATTATTAGTTGAAGGAATATTAATACAGCATATATAAACAAAAGCACTGCATCAGTATGAACTGATACCCGTTAATCGGACACAAATAAAAAGCCCTATCGCAGAATTTCATAAAATTAAGCAGACTGACACCGTTTTTCGTATGGTGTCAGTTTAGTTTTTAATTGGATACGCTCATAGTTGT
>Ga0196970_1000221_pt1 | contig 83607 bp, 65 predicted proteins | sample S1v_513CmetaG_FD_148672 | JGI IMG/M metagenome (GOLD analysis project Ga0196970, IMG submission 148672) | Soil microbial communities from Anza Borrego desert, Southern California, United States - S1+v_5-13C | ecosystem: Environmental > Terrestrial > Soil > Desert | place: USA: California...
AAACCAGACCTCCCCGAGAGCCGTGGTAGACCACCACGTCGATAGGCCGGGTGTGGACGGGCGGCAACGCCTGAAGCTTACCGGTACTAATCACTCGATCGGCTTGATTTTACTCCCGAACGTCATGCGCAGCGGTAAGCCGCCTGCGAGACGAGCTCGGATCCGTCCAACGTCACTACGCGATCTCTGTGCATCTGGATGACCTGGTGGTCATGGCGAAGGCCCCAACACCCGATCCCATCCCGAACTCGGCCGTGAAATCCTTCAGCGCCCATGGTACTGCGTCTCAAGGCGTGGGAGAGTAGGTCGCCGCCAGGTCTTCCAGGCGCACAGACAGCGCGACACACGAACCTTCTTTTTGAAAACACCCGCCGTCCTGCCGGACGGCGGGTGTTTTCGATTCCGGCGGTTGCCGGTTGTGCTAGGGTCCGCGGGCGATCCTGCGGCAGTCGGCGAGGCGAGCACCGGTGGCGTCCGAATCGAAGGCGTTCGAGCTTCTGATGGCCGCCTTGCGGCTCCACCAGGCCGGCAACCTGGCCGAGGCGCAGCGCGGATACGAACAGGTCCTGCGCGCCGAACCGCGTAACGCCGACGCGCTCCACCTGCTGGGCGTCGTCGCGCTGCAGTCCGGACAGCCGCAAGCCGGCCTGGACCGGATCCTGGCGGCGCTTTCGATCGACGCCGCAGCCCCCGCCTACCACGACAGCCACGGCTCAGCCCTGCGCGCGCTCGGGCGCTTGGAGGAGGCTGCCGCGGCGTACCGGCGGGCTCTCGACCGCGACGGCGGCCTCGTGGCGGCGCGGTTCAATCTCGCCGGCACGCTAGCCCAGTTGGGCCGCGTCGAAGAGGCCGTCTCCGGGTACCGGCAGTTCCTGCACCTCATGCCGGAGCACACAGGCGCGGTCGCGGCGCTCGCCGGTGCGCTGGCGGCGCTCGGCCGGACCGAGGAGGCGGCGGCGGCGTACCGGCGCGCGCTGGTCCTGGCTCCGTGCGCGGCGGATGCCCTGGGCGATCTCGGCGTGCTCCGGGCACGAGCGGGAGCGTTGGCGGACGCCATCGCCCCGCTGCGCCGGGCGCTCCGCCTTGCGGCGGACCGGAGCGACGCGCACAACGCGCTCGGCCACGCCCTGCAGGGCGTGGGCGCGATCGAGGCGGCGGCGTGTGCCTATCGCCGGGCGCTGGCGCTGGCGCCGGCTTTCGGCAGCGCGCTCAGCAACTTGGGGACGCTGGAGAAGGACCGCGGCGACCTCGATCAGGCGCACGCGCTGTTTCGCCGTGCCGTCACCGTCGATCCCGAGCATGCCGAAGCGGTGGGCAACGCCGCCAACCTGCTTCTGGCGCGGGGCCGCACGGCCGAGGCCGGTCGCGTTCTGGAGCGCGCGCTGGCGCTCGACCCGGCTGGCACGGCCTATCTGGCGGAGATGTGCCGCACCGCGATGGCTCTCGGCCGGCCGGACCGGGCGGTGACGGCGTGCCACCGGCTCAAGGCGGTGTCGGCGGCCGACCTCCGCCTGCTCGATCCGCCGATGGCGGCACTGGCGGAGGTGGGGACGGAGAGGGCGGCCGGGCTGACGCCGGACACCCTTGTACAGGGGTTGCTCGATACCGGATTGACGCCGGACACGCGCGATCCCTACGCCCGGCGTGCGCTCGTGCTGGGGCACTGGTTCGCCGCGCACTACGGCTGCGCGATCCCGGTGGGCATGGCGGCCGACGGCGCCGCCGTGTTCGCCCGTGCACGGGCCGACTACCCGATCGTTGCCGGTACACCGGCGCCCCGCGCACGGGGAGAGGTGCGGCGGGTTGCCTTCGTTACCAACCAGCTGCTGGCGCTGCTGCATTCGCCGACGCGGCTGCTTCTGCGCTGGGCGCGGCTGGCGGCGCAGCATGTGGGGGTGGAGGTGATGGTCGTGGCGCTGGGCGATCCACGCTCGGCCGGATTCGCGGCGGAGCACCGGCGGGTCATGGAGGGGGCGCCGGCGCGCTTCGTCTACGCCGACACGGCGCTGCCGGACGCGGCGCGCGACCGGGCGCTGCTCGACGCGCTTCGTGGCTTCGACCCCGACCTCGTGGCGGTGCTGTCGGACGACACGCTGCTGGAGGACCACCTGTACGAGCACTGGCCGGTGCTGCGCCTGTCGGTGGCGATGTCCTTCCCCTACAGCCGGTTCGACACCATCACGTCGATCTTCGACGACGCGAAGATCCAGGCGTACTGGCGGGCGCAGGGCTGGCCGGCGGAGCGCGTGGCGCGGCACGAGCGCATGGCCTGCACGCCCATCGACCTGCCTCCCCCCGCGGCGGCGCGGACGCGCGCCGGGTTGGGACTGGAGGAGGATGCGCTGGTCATCGTGACGGTGGGCAACCGGCTGCACACGGAGATGGATGCCGTTTTCGTGCGGCTGATGTTCGCGCACCTGGAGGCGCACCCGCACAGCCGCTGGCTGCTGGTCGGCACCGACCGCTTTCCGCTGCCGGACTTCGCCGGCCATCCCATGGCGGAACGCTGCCGGTGTGTGGCGTATGAGCCGGATCTCAACGCGCTCTACGGTGTGTGCGACGTCTACGCGAACCCGGACCGGGCCGGCGGGGGCCTGAGCGCCTTCTGGGCGATGGCGCAGGGGGTGCCCGTGCTGACCCTGGATACGCTATCGGACACCGCCATGTGCGTGCCGCGGCCCTGGCGCATGCGCGACGCCGGGCACTACGCGGCGACGCTGGCCGAGTTGGCGGACGATGCTCTGTACCGCCGGGCGCTCGGCGCCGGCATGGCGGAGGCGGCGCGGATCTTCGCAGCACCCGAGACCTTCGTGCGCGAGTTCCGGCGGCTGGCCGACCTGACGGTGGCGCGGTTCAACCGGCGCCTGGAGGGGGCGTGAGCGCCGTGCCGGACTGGCTCCCCGTCGGCCGGCCGCTGTTGCCGCTGGCGGACGCCGTGCTGCCCTACCTTCGCGAGATGGACGGCAACCGGTGGTACGCCAACCACGGCCCGCTGGTCCGCCGTCTGGAGGAGCGGCTGGCGGCGCATTACGGACTATCGGCGGACTGCGTCGCCACGGTTTCCAGCGGCACGACGGGGCTGACGGCGGCGCTGCTGGCCCAGGGGGCGACCCAGGGCGGGCTGTGCGTGCTGCCGTCCTGGTCGTTCGTCGCCTCGGCGCACGCCGCGGTCGCGGCGGGGCTGGTGCCGTACCTTGTGGATGTCGACGCCGTCGGTTGGGCGTTGACGCCGGAAGGGGCGCAGCGGGCGATCGAGGCGGCGCCCGGGCCGGTGGCGGCGGTGATGCCGGTGATGCCGTTCGGAGCGCCGCTCGACATGGCCGCCTGGGACCGTTTCGCGGAGCGGACGGGGCTCGCCGTCGTGGTGGACGGGGCGGCGGGGTTCGACGCGCTGCGGCCGGGTCGGGTGCCCACGGTCGTCAGCCTGCACGCCACCAAGGCGCTGGGCGTGGGGGAGGGTGGATTCGTGGCGTCGCGCGACGGGGCACTCGTCCGCGCCGTCGAGGACACGGCGAACTTCGGCTTCGTGCGGCAGCGGGAGGCCGAGCGCGCGGGGCTGAACGCCAAGATGAGCGAGATGCACGCCGCGGTCGGCCTCGCGGCGCTCGACCTGTGGCCCCACACGCGCGCGGCATTCCGGGCGGTGGCGGAGGCCTACGCGCAAGCACTCGATGGGATGCCCGGTGTCATGGGACTGCGGGGCGCGGGGTGGGTGTCCTCCACCCTGGTCGCCACGTTCGACGCGCCGGTGGCCGACGCCGTGGCCGGGCGTTTGCGGGAGCGGGGCATCGACACGCGCGCGTGGTGGTCGAAGGGCATCCACCGGCAGGCGGCGTTCCTCGGCTATCCGCGCCGGCCGCTGCCGGTCACCGAACGGCTGGCCGACAGCACACTGGGCCTGCCGTTCCATGCCGATCTGACGGTTGCGGACGTGGTGCGGGTCGCCGACGCCGTGGCCGACGCCTTGCGGGAGGTGCGCGGATGAACGAGGAGAAGTACCGGCGGCTGATCGGCCCGATCGAGGCAGCGCTGCGCGAGCATGGCGGCACGCCGCGCGGCGTGCTGTGGCCCAACGAGGCGGACCTCGTCACGCGCTACGACGTGTTCTTCGACATGGTGCGGGGGCATGGGGGGTTCTCACTGCTCGACGTCGGCTGCGGGCCGGGGCTGGTGCTGGACTACCTGGAGGCGCGTGGCTGGCTGGACCGCGTCGACTACCACGGCGTGGACGTCAGCGCCGCGATGATCGGGCGGGCGCGGGCCGACTGGCCGGACCGGCTGTTCGAGCGGCGCGACCTGCTGACGGAACCGTTGCCGGAGGGCTGCGTCGACTACGCCATGCTGGCCGGGGTGTTCACCGCGCGCTTCGGCCTGTCGCATCCGGAGATGGAGCACTTCGCCACGGCTCTGCTGCGGGCGGCGTGGCCGTCGGTGCGGACGGCGCTGTCCTTCAACGTGATGAGCATCCACGTGGACTGGCAGCGCGACGACCTGTTCCACTGGCCGATGGACGCGGCGGTCGCCTTCTGCAAGGCGTTCCTCAGCCGGCACGTGGTGGTGCGGGCGGACTACGGACTGTACGAGTACACGGTGCAGGTCTACCGGGAGCCGGTTGCCGGATCGCTCCCCGTTCCGCCGCGCTGGCTGTCCGGCGCGCGGTAGACGGGGAAGTGGGCGGCCTCCGGCCGTCCGGCGCAGAAGGCGGTGTAGGCCGGGCGGTCGAGGACGGCGCCGAACAGGTGGGCGGTGGCGGTGGCGTTGGCGAAGCCGCGCTTGAAGCGGCTTAGCCCGTCGTCGGCGTCGGCCGGGCCGGCGTTGCCGCCGAGGTCGAGGATGCGGCAATCGGCGAAGTGGCGGATCGCCGCGTCGTACAGCGCATAGCTGGCGGCGCGGCGGTAGCCCTCGGCGTCGCTGGCGCCCAGGTGGTTGTAGGCGACCTCGCCGCCGCGCAGCCACAGCGCCATGGCGATGATTCGGCCGTCGGCAACGCCGGCGAAGGCGGTCAGCGCGTCGAGGGTGGCGAGGCGGGCGAAATGCTCGGGCGAAAAGCAGGCGGTTCCGGTGACGCGATGCCGCTCGACCAGGCCGTTGTACAGGCGCTGCCAATCGGCGAGGTGATTCGAGAGCGGCACGGCGGCGACCGTGCAGCGCCGGTGCGCGCGCCGCACCTCGGCTTCATGGTGGTCGGTATAGCGCGGCGGTCCCAGCACGCGGTCGATGACGAAATGCGTCTTGAAGGGGCGGCAGAGGTCGAACGCGGCGATGAAGCGGTCGAGCGGCGGGGCGTCGAACGGGTCGCGCACGCCGACCACGGAGACGAGGCCCTTGGCGCGTAGCGCGTCGAGGCCGGCGGGCAGGTCGGCGTCCGGGGCGATCGACGCCAGCGGATAGAAGCCGGTGGCGTCCTGCCGGCCGGCGCCCGGGATGGCGCGCGCCAGCACGCCGGTGCCCCACGGCGCCACGGGCAGCACCGGGCCACGGGCGGCGAGCGCGTGGGCATAGGCCGGGCTGCGGTAGGGCGATGACGGCGGCTGGTCGGGCATGGCGCTGCATGGTAGCGCCTTTCGCCAACCTACGCCGCCTCGCTGCTCAGCGGCGGGGCGAAGAGGCGGTCGCCCAGGGCGAGGCGGTCGGCGGCGGGCAGGCGGCGGTCGCCGGCCAGCAGTTCGGTCACCAGGATCTCCTCGTCGGCGCAGGCGACGCGCACGCCGCGGCTCTCCACGGCGGTGACGGTGCCGGGGGCGGCGGCCGTGCGGCGGCCGGTGCGTCTCGCCTTGGCGACCGCCACCAGCTGGCCGCGGTGCAGGGTGCGCGGCCGGCCCCAGGGGGAGGGCAGAGGGCCGAAGTCGCAGGCGCGGATGAAGCCGTCCACCGTCGCCGCCGGCCAGTCCCAGGCGATCCAGCCGCCGTTGGGCGGCTCGAACCCGCAGGGCACGCGGTCGCCCTCGGGCATCATCGCGCCGGGAACGGCGTTCGGGTCGCGGGCCAGCGTCTCGACGACGTCCAGCGCCAGCGGCACGCCGTGGCGCACGCAGGCCATGGTGAGCGTCAGCGCGGTGTCGTCGGCCTCGATGGCGAAGTCGGCGTGGGCGGCGATCGGGCCGCGGCCGACCTGCGGCTTCATGGCGTGCACGGTGACGGCGTGGCGCCGGGCACCATGGAACAGCGCCCAGTGCGGCGCGTGGCGGCCGGGGTACTGCGGCAGCGGGCCGGGGTGCAGGGCGTAGGCGCCCAGCAGCGGCGCGTCCAGCACATCCGGGCAGACCACGTGCGGCGACTGCGCGTTCAGCAGCACGTCGATGCGCGCCGCGCGCACCGCCTCGGCGAAGTCGCCGGTGCACACGCGCTCCGCCGGCCATGTGGCGAGGCCGAGGCGACGCGCCGTCTGCCACACGCTGTTTCCGCCTGCCGTGTTTCCACTGCCGGCCGGGCCGTCCGGCGTGGCCAGCACGCCGGCCACGCGGTGGCGGGTGCGCAGCACCGCCTCCAGCAGGCGCAGGCCCATGGCCCCCTCGGCGGCGAGGAGGAGGGTGAGAGGACGCACCGGTGTGCTCATCACGTTGTCCCTGTTGGATCAAAGCCCAAAGGTTCGAACCCAAGGTCGCTGTCGGCGGCGGTGACGTACCAGTTGGCCGGGTCGGACAGCAGGGCGGCGCTGCCCTCGGCGCCGAAGCCCGCGCGGGCCAGCATGCGCGTCGGCATGTTGAGGCCGTTCTTGAGGCAGACGAAACCCATGGCGGCCAGCGGCCGCGCGGCCTCCGGGTTCAGTGTCCGGCACAGCAGCGCCGCGGCACGCTCCCGCCGGGCGTACTCCACGGCCAGCGCGAAGGCCGCCGCCGTCCACCCCGGCCGCACCAGATAGTCCAGCACCACCATGACCGGCACGCCCCGCCAGCGGTCGGCGCGCAGCACGGCGTAGCCCATCAGCTGTCCGCGGCGCGTGATGTACAGCCGCTTGGCCTGCCGCACCGCCGGCCCGCGGTCGAATCGCCAGCGCAGGAAGTCCAGCGAGCGCTCGGCGATCACCGGATAGCGCGGTGCGGCGTCGCGCCACAGTGGGTCCACCCGTTCGTCGAAGCGCTCCACCACCTCCACCCGCGCCCCGGCGGCCAGCACCGCGGCGGCGCAGGCGAAGGAGGCGGTGGCGAGCACCGGCCCGGCCACCGCCGCCGCGGCGCGCCCGGCCCGGCCGAAGCGGGCGGTGAGCGGCGTGACGGCGACGCAGGGCACCGGGTCGATGACCCGCACGTAGGTCGGCACGCTGCCGAGGTCGAGCCAGCCCGCCCGCTTGTACGCCTTGTAGGCGGCGTCGGAGGGGGCCAGCGAGACGGTGGCCTCGTTGCACATGGCGTGCGCGTCGGTCAGCGCCGGACCGACGCCGCGCAGGCGCCATTCCGGGGCCACCATCAGGTCGATGGACCAGGAGGCGCGCAGCATCCGATCCCCCGCCTTCAGGCGGAAGGGGATGCCGCCCTGCTGGCCCACCACGGCGTCCTTGCGCTTGCAGACCCACAGCTGCACCCCCTCCGGGTCGGGACGGGGCACGTCCTCGAAAACCCAGCGGTGGTGCTCCGGACAGTGCTGCATGGCGCGCTCACCGAAGTGCTCGCGCTGGAACGCCGCCAGGGCGGGGCGGTCGCCCGGGTCCAGCCGGGCGATGCCACGCTGGGCCCAGGCGACGACGCTCACGCGTCGCTCCCGTCCACGTCGACCGGCTGCACCAGCAGGGCGTCGCGCAGGATGCGGGCGGACGTCCGCCGCTTTAGCGCGATGTCCTTGTACACGCGCCGCACCTGCTCGGCCGTGATGCCCAGGCCGGCGGCGGCGTCATCGGCCGACACGCCGTTGCCGAAGGCGAACAGCGCCAGGTCCAGCTTGTCGTAGGGGAGCGCGTAGTAGAACTCCTCCTGCGTCTGCTCCAGCGTGTAGGTGTCGGTGCTGGGCGCCTGGTTCTGGATGTCCTCCGGCACGCCCAGGTAGGCGGCCATCTGGTAGACCTGGCTCTTGTACAGGTGCGCGATGGGCTTCAGGTCGGCCAAGCCGTCGCCGCCGCGCACGAAGAAGCCCAGCTCGTACTCCAGCCGGTTCGGCGTGCCCAGCACGGCGTAGTTCAGCGCGTCGGCGTGCGTGTACTCGGTGGTCTTGCGCAGGCGCTGCTTCAGGTTGGTGGCGGCGACCACGTCCAGGTAGACGTCGACCGGCATGCGGCTGGTCTGCCGCTCGCCGTCCGGCGATTCCACGGTGATGGTGAAGTAGTTGACGCGGTCGTGGTCCAGCAGGCCGCCGGCCAGCCCGATCTTCTGCTTCCAGCCCGCGCCGTATTCGGGGAACAGGCGGCGGATGGCGCTGTCGCGCCGCTCGTAGCAGCCCATGGCGGTCAGCGAGGCGGTGAGGTTCTCCATCACCGGCTCCACGCCCAGGCCGGCGCACAGCAGGCGGCCGCGCCGGGTGCTGTCGGGGGAGGATTCCTTCTCCGGCATCAGCAGCAGGTGGCAGCGGTCCGGCCCCAGGGCCCGAACGGCCAGCGTCGCGCAGACCGCGGAGTCGATGCCGCCCGACACGCCCAGCACGATGCCCTGGCGGCGCAGGTCGACGGCGACGATGCGGCGGATGGACTCTTCGATCTCCCGCGCCGCGGCGGCGCAGTCCATCTCGAGCATGCGGTGATCGAACGGATGCAGGTCGTTGAGCATGAGGTGTGATTCCCCGGTTCGCGAGAGTGTCGGATTGGGTCGATCAGGCGGCGTTCGCCGCCGCGCTCTGGTCGTCAATGGATTCTTCAAGAACGTGGGTCGGCACGGCGTCGAGGCGGCGGCGCGCCTCCTCCGCCTTGCCGGTGAAGGCTTCGAGGTAGTCGTGGGCGAGCATCTGCAGGGTCAGCGTGCCGACCAGCGCCATCTCCTCGCGCTCGCCGGCCATGCGGCCCTCCTGCCGGTGCGCGCGGGTGGCCAGCTGCGCCACCCCCGCCGCCTCGACGAGGCCGTAGCGGGCGAGCATGGATTCGGACAGCAGGTCGCGCACGTAATCCGGTGCGTCGGGGCCGAACAGCGCGGTGGTCATCGGCGCGCGGTACGGGCGCTTGGGCCGGCTGCCGATCTCCGCCGGCAGCAGGTCGGCCGCCAGCCGGCGCAGCGCCAGCTTGTCGCGCAGGGCCAGCATCTTCACCCGCGGCGGCAGGGCGTTGCACAGTTCCACCACGTCGGGGTCCAGGAACGGGTAGCGCACCTCGATGGAGTGCGCCATCGCCACCCGGTCGCCCTGGCTGGACAGCAGGTAGGGGGTGAGGAAGGCCTCCATCTCCACCTGCTGGGCGCGGGACAGCGCGTTCCAGTTCTCCCAGCCGGCCGGCATGCGGGCCAGCACCTCCGCCTCCCAGCGCGCCGGATCGGCGGCGGCGCGCACGTCGGGGCTCAGCAGGCGCCACGTCCAGGCGGTGTTCTGCCAGCGGATGCGGTGCGCGTAGAACGGATCGTCGGTCTCCATCAGGCCGCGGCGGAAGAAGGCCTGCCACAGCGGGCTCTCCTTGGCGCCGGCGGCGGCGGCGAACGGGTGGATGCGGCCCAGCAGCTTCGGGCGCAGGCGGGAGTCCGGCCGGCGCGCCCAGAAGCGGCGGATGCGGTCCTCCTTGAAGATGTCGTAGCCGCCCAGCAGCTCGTCCGCCCCCTCGCCCGACAGCACCACGCGGATGCCGTTGTCCTGGACGAGGCCGGAGAGCAGGTAGAGCGGCGCGGGTGCCGTGCGCAGCAGCGGCGCCTCGCCGTGCCAGACGACGTTGGGCAGGGCCGCCTGGATCTCCGCCGGGCCGCAGACGATGTCGTGGTGCTCGGTCCCGACGAAGCCGGCGACGATGCGCTGCTGCGGCGTTTCGTCGAAGGCCGCGTCGGCGAAGCGCACGCCGAAGGAATGCACCTCCCCAACCTTGCCCCAGCGCACCAGGGCGGCGATGACCGAGCTGTCCAGCCCGCCGGAGATGTAGACGCCCACCGGCACGTCGGCACGCAGGCGCAGCTTCACCGCGTCGAACAGCTTGTCGCCCAGAAGCTGGCTGGCCTCCTGAACGGAGACGTTCGCCAGGGCCGGGTCGCCGGCGAGGTTCGGCGTCCAGTACCGCTCCTCGCGGATCGACAGGGTCTCGTCGATGCACAGCGCCGTGGCGGCCGGCACCTGCTGGACGCCCGCGAAGACGGAGCCCTGCGGGGCGACGCTCCAATGGCTGAACACCTGCGCCAGGCGCGTGGCGTCGAACTGCGGGGCGATGCGGCCGCCGCCGAACAGCGCCTTCACCTCCGATCCGAAGACCAGATGGTCGCCGGCGCGGGCGAAGTGCAGGGGCAGGATGCCCATGCGATCGCGCACCAGCCACAGCTTGCGCGTGATCGTGTCCCACAGGCCGATGGCGAACTGGCCGTTCAGCTTGGCCCAGGTGGCCGGCCCGTACTCCTCGTACGCGTGGACGATCACTTCGGTGTCGGTGTTCGTGTAGAAGCGGTGGCCGCGCGCTTCCAACTCGCGCCGCAGCTCGACGTGGTTGAAGATCTCACCGTTGAAGGTGATCCACAGCGTCCGATCCTCGTTGTGGATCGGCTGGAAGCCGCCGGCGAGGCCCACGATGCTCAGGCGCGCGTGGGCGAAGCCGCAGCGCTCGTCGCGGTAGAAGCCATAGCCGTCGGGGCCGCGGTGGCCCAGCATGGCGATCATCCGCCGCAGCTCTTCCAGCGCGGGGGGCTCGGCGCGCGGACCGGCCAGGACACCGGCGATTCCACACATGGTCGGCTCTCCTCGGGGATACGGGCGTCAGGCGGATTCCGCCAGGTCGGAGCGCTTGAGCTTGCCGGACTCGGTCTTCGGCAGCTCGGCGCGGGTCTCGATGAACTTGGGCACGAGGTGGCTTTCCAGCCGCGCCCGGCAGTGCTGACGCACCGCCGCCTCGTTGATCTCGGCGCCCTCCCGGGGCACCAGGAAGGCTTTCACGGCCATGCCGTCGGCCGGGTCGGGCACGCCGATGACGGCGGCTTCGGCGACCTCCGCCAGCTCGCACAGGACGCCTTCGACCTCCTTGGGGCTGACCTTCTCGCCCCGGCATTTGAAGACGTCGTCCTTGCGGGCGACGAAGTACAGGAACCCCTCCTCGTCGGCCTTGAACAGGTCGCCGGTGTGGAGCAGGCCGTCGCGCACGCGCTTGGCGGTCTCCTCCGGCCGCCCCCAGTAGCCGCGCATGACGTTGGCGCCGCGCACCACCAGTTCGCCCACCACACCGGGGGCGGCACGGTTGCCGTCGTCGTCGACGACGTAGGCCTCACAGTTGGGAATGGCGGTGCCGACCGACGCGGTCTTGTCGTGCAGCCGGGCGGGGTCGAGGGTGCAGATGCGCGTGCTGCACTCGGTCATGCCGTACATGGAATGGAACGTCGCCTGCGGGAACAGCTCCACCACCCGCTTCAGGTGTGCGGTGGGCAGCGGGGCGGCGGCGTTGGTGAGGTAGCGCAGGCAGGACAGGTCGGCGGTCTTCGCCGCCTCCATCTGCAACAGCGTGGCGAACAGCGTCGGCACGCCGGGCAGGCCGGTGACGCGGTGCTCCACCATGCGCTTCAGCGTGTCGGCCGGGTAGGCGAAGGAGCGTTCGATGACCAGCGTGAAGCCGACCAGCGCCGACGTCGTCACCTGCGACAGGCCGTAGCCGAAGGTCAGCGGCAGCACGCACATCACCACGTCGTCCGGCGTGTTGCCGAGGTAGGAGGCGATGGAACGCGCCGTCGCCACCAAGTTGGCGTGCGTCAGCATGACGCCCTTCGGCTTTCCCGTGGTGCCGGAGGTGTAGAGGATGGCGGCCAGATCCTCGTCGATCAGGCCGAAGACATCGGGCGCCGGGGCCGGTGCTGCGACCGCCTCGGCGTAGCTGGCGGCGGCACCCGCGCCGTCGGGGACGGCCGGGCCGACCCACAGCGTGCCCTGGACGGACGGGGCGTCGCTCAGGGCGGGCAGCACCGTGCGGGCCAGCGCCACCGGCGCCACCAGCGCGGTTACCGCGCAGTCGTTGAGGATGTAGGCCAGCTTGTCGGCCTTGGTGGAGGGGTTGACCGGGACGTACACCGCCCCGGCCTTCATGGTGCCGAAGAAGGCGGTCACGTATTCGACCGAGTTCTCCAGCATGATCGCGACACGGTCGCCCCGCCGCACGCCCATGCGCCGCAGCGTTCCCGCCACGGCGTCGCTGTCGCGGTCGAGGTCCGCGAAGCTGCGCCGGTTGGAACCGGCGATGAGCGCCGTCTTGTCCGGAACCCGTCGGGCCGTGTCGGCCAGCAGGTGGTGCACCAGGAAGACCATCGGCGATCCTCGGTCGATTGTGCGGGGTCGTAGGTTGGGTTTCCGGCGTCGCCTCGACCCAACCTACGGCGTCCTCAAGCCGCGTCCTTGAGCGTGCGCTTGCGCTCGACGAAGCCGGCGATGCGTTCGACGGAGTCGAGGTTGTCGGCGATCAGGTCGTCGTCGTCGATGGCGATCCCGAAGCTCTCTTCCAGGAAAGCCACGACGTGCATGATGCCGGTGGAGTCGATGATCCCGCTTTCCAGCAGCGATTCCGCGTTGTCGAACCCGGAGTCCTTGCCGAGCAGGAAGTTTTCGACGATGAACGCGCGGATCTGCTGGGTGACGATGGACTCGATCGTCGGCTCGGTGTTGGTGGCGGTCAGCATCACGAAGGCACCTCCTTCAGAAATTTTGAGGGAACCGGCCGTCGGCGGGGGAAGTCGTTCCGCACCAGCCAGCACCGCCTCGTTCCACGGGGCATCCTGCCCCCCGATTGACGGGGCGTTCTGCCCCCCGATTGGATGATCCGGTCGATGATCCGGTCGCCCGGTCCTATACGTTCAGGCTAATCAGATCCTTGGCATCGCACCCCGCCGCAGTCTCGTGAACACCACTCCAACTTTATTGCACTCGATTGCGGGCGTTGCGAGGGGGCAAAGGATGCTAGGGCTTTGATGGTATCGGTAGACTTTTGGGAAAGGTGGTAACCGCAGTTAATACTTGCCCTATGCTTTGGTGGTGCGACTCTATTGGCGCAAGGGCGCAGCCGGTATGGCCGTGCCCGCCGATGGCGCGGGGTACCCCGCCGTCGCCGCGCGCCGCCCGCGCAAGGACTCCTTCAGCCCGCGCAGCCACGCCGGCAGGCCGGTCAGTTGCACGGTCAGCCACGACACGGACACGTCGTCGGACACTGGGAAGGCCTTCAGGCGCAGCGGGTCGGCGCGGCCACCGTTCCAGCCCGGCTCGATGGTGCGGGCGGTGCGGTAGCCGGCGGCGCGCAGCAGTTCCACCTCCCGCTCGCCGTAATCGCCGTTGGGATAGGCGAAATGGCGGCAGGGGCGGCCGGTCGCCTTCTCCAGCTCGATACGCGACAGGCCGATCTCCTCGGCGGCGCGCAGGTCGTCGCACTGGATCAGGATCGGGTGCGTGCGCGTGTGGGCGCCGTAATCCACCGCCTGACCCAGCGCCGCCACCTCGCTCCACGTCATCGCGTGGCGTGCCGCGCCGTCGCGGTCCGGGTCGTCGCCGGCCTCGGCGAGGCGGCGGCGGCGCTCCGTGTCGGGCTGGCGCTTCAGCTCCTCCACGCCGATGCGGTCGGCGGCCGGCGTCTTCCACCAGAAGGGGCGGGCGGTGCCGACGATGCGGCTGCACAGGTAGATGGTCGGGCGCACGCCGAACTCGCGGAACAGCGGCTCCAGCCGGGTGTTGCCGGCGTGCCCGTCGTCGATGGTGATCACCAGCGGGTAGGGCGGCAGGTCGCCCCAGCGCCCGCTCTCCATCGCGTCCGCCACGGTGTCGAGCGTGGTGAAGCTGTAGTGCCGGGCGTAGTAGGCGAGGTGCTCCCGCAGCACCGCCGGATCGGGGTCGTGGTAGACGACGATGGTCGCGCGGCGGCGGGCACACAGGAACCGCACGCCCCAACCCAGCCCCGACCAGCGAACCAGGGCGGCAAGTGCTTCCTTCATGGCGCGATCCTCTCGGTAACACTCTTCAGCGGGGCCGCGTGGGTGTGGGTCGGGGCCGGTGCGGCGGCATCGGTCCAGCCGTTGCGGCGGTAGATCTCCAGCAGGCGTTCGCGGTAGACGGCGATGTCGAAGCTGCGCATGAAGCGCTCGCGCGCCCCCTCGGACAGCGTGCGGCGCAGTTCGGCGTCATCGATCACGCGGGTCAGCGCGTTGGCCAGCGCCGCCGTGTTGCCGGGCGGAACGAACAGGCCGGATCTCCCGTCCTCGATGGCGTCGGGCACCGAGCCGACCGGGGTCGCGACGATCGCCAGCCCATGCGCCATGGCCTCCAGCACGGCCATCGGCAGCCCCTCGTACATGGAGGGCTGGACCAGCACGTCTGCTTCGGCCAGCAGGCGCCGGCAGCCGGGCTGGTCGAGCCAGCCGGTGAAGGTCACCCGGTCGGCAAGGCCGAGCGCTGCCGCCTGGGTGCGGTAGGTCTCCAGGTCGCCGTCGCCGGCGATGGTCAGGCGCCACGGCCGGCCCTTGCAGTCCTCGGCGGCCAGCGCGTCCAGCAGCACGTGGATGCCCTTCAGCTTGATCAGCCGGCCGAGGAAGAGGATGTGCACCGGCCCCTCGCCCGTGCGCTCCGGCACCCGGTCCGGGCCGGGGACGGCGTTGTGCAGCACGGTCACGCGCCGCGCATGCTCGCCGAACGTCTCCATCACGAAGGTGCGCCAGTACTCGCCCAGCACGATGATTTCGCTGGCCAGGCCGATCAGGCGGGTGATCGCCCAGCGCAGCGCCGGGTGCGACGTCTGCACCTGCTCGGGAAAGCGGCCGGCGTGCAGATGCAGGACGACCGGCACCCGGAAAAGCGCGGCCAGCAGGACCACCGCACCCTTGCGCACGACGCTGCCGTATTCCGCCATGTGCACGTGCACCAGCTGCGCCCGGCCCAGCAGGAAGCAGCCGCACAGCTTCAGCATCGCCAGCGCGAAGTGGAACGGCATGCGGCGGAAATTGGCGTCGGGACCGTAGGTGTCGATCACCTCGAACCGCACCTCCGGATTGTGGCGGGCGAGGTCGCTGGTGAAGTTGTCGACGATCCTCCCCATGCCGCCCTTCTCGCGCGTGCCGCCGGGGCTGACGATGTAAATCATGTCCACTCCTGGTCCTTTGACCGCTGTCCCCACCGCTGCTTCATGGCCTGCCGGATCGCAAGCAACACCGATGGGCTTTATCGCTTCTTTGAAGTCATTGGCAGCATAACGGCGCAAATAAAGCTCGACAATGCCCCTGGGGTATTAAGCATCAGTGGGGATAATTGTCGCTCTTTACTTCATATGGCCGATTCGGGATCTATGGCGTGACGACGGAATAGGCTGAACGGGTGGTGGCGGCCTAGGGCGTTTCGGACGCAGGGGGATGACGGTCGGCCAGGGTGCCCAGCGCCTCCTCCGCCATCGCCGGGGTCCCGCCGCGGCGGCGGAAGGCAAGGTCGTAGATGGCCGTCAGGCGCGCGCAGTAGCCGTCGATGTGGAAGCGCTCGACGAACAGGCGCCGTCCGGCCTCGGCCAAGCGGGTGTAGAGGGTGCGGTCGCCGGCCAGCCGGGCGATGGCGCCGCCCAGCGCCTGCGGGTCGTCCGGCGGCACGATCAGCGCCGTCCGCCCGTCCTCCAGCACCTCGGGGATCGAGCCGACGGGCGTGGTGACGACCGGCAGCCGGGCCGCCAGCGCCTCCAGGATCACCATCGGCAGTCCTTCGTGCGTCGAGGGCAGCAGCAGCATGTCGTGCGACCGGATCAGGTCGTGCGCCATCTCCCGCGACACCCAGCCGAGGAAGCGGCACTCCGCCCCGATGCCCAGCTCCTCCGCCATCCGGCGGTAGCCGGCCACGTCGCCGCCGCCGCCCAGCGTCAGGCGGAAGTCGACACCCTGCGCCTTCAGCCCTTCGCAGGCCCGCAGCAGGCAGCCGGTGCCCTTGCGCTCCGACAGGTTGGCGAGCGTCAGCAGGCGCAACGGCTGGCCGGGATGCGGCGCCTCGCGGCGGAAGTCGTTGCCGGCGAAGTCCGGCACGGCGTTGTACAGCACGTCCACCTTGGCCGGGTCGATGCCCATGGTGTGGACGGCGAAGTCGCGCCAGCTGTCGCCCAGCACGATCAGCCGGTCGCAGCGTCGGAACAGCCAGCGCGAGATGGCCTTGGCCAGCGCGTTGTCTTCATAGAAGTCGATGAAGTTGGCGCCGTGCAGGTGCACCACCGTCGGCCGCCCGAAGGCGGTGGCGACGAGCTGCACCGCCGCCTTGCGCAGGAAGCTCGTGCGTTCCGACACGTTGATGTGCACCAGCGCGCCGTCCTTGCGCAGCAGGGCGCCCAGGCGCACCAGCGCGGCGGCCAGATGAAAGGGTGAGCGGAAGACGCTGCCGCGGCCCCGCGTGTCCAGCACGACGGTGCGCAGGCCGGGGCGGCGGGCGGCGAGGTGGTCGACGATATAGCCCGTCATCCGCCCGATGCCGCCGCCGTCGGCGGCGCCGGGGGTGGCGAAGGCGACCAGTTTCGGCATGCCGTTTCTTCTCTATTGTCTTCGGGAAATCAGGTGTCTTTGGGAAATCAGGCGGGGCTGGACGCCGAGAACAGCACCTTGCGCACGCTGCGGCGCAGGTTCACCGGCATCAGCGAGTGCATGAGGTAGGTGGCCAGCGCCATCGGCGTCGGCCGGCCGTCGCGCCACGCGGTGGACAGGATGCGCCAGCGCACCGCTGCCGGCCGTGCCGCCGCCTCGCCGCCCATCGCCTGCATCAGCAGGCTGGCGTAGGCGCGTGGCGACATCTTCGTGCGCATCGACATGGCCCAGCCGAGGGCCGCGTTGATGTTGTGGCAGGTGGACAGGGAGACGCGGTTGTTCTCGGTGTAGTGGACGGCCAGCACCTCCGGCACGGTGATCAGCGCGCACCCCTCGATGCGCGAGCACGTGATCAGCCACTCCCAATCGTCGAACATCGACTTCGGGATGGGGTGGCGCAGCAGCAGCTCGCGCGGGGCCAGCAGCGTGGTGGTGGGGGCGAAGGTCTCGCCCTTGAACAGGCCGCGGCGCACGAACAGGTACTCGTCGATGGCGTCGCCCGGCGTCGCCAGCCGGCGCGGCCATACGTAGGTGCCGCGCGCCGTGGGCACTTGGCAGCGGCAGCTGATGATGGGATAGCGCACGCCGGCCGGCCGCGCCGCCATCTGCACGGCGATCTTCTCGGGCATCCAGTGGTCGTCGTCGTCCAGGAAGGCGACCCACGCCCCCTTGCCGCGGTGCACGCCGATGTTGCGCGCTTCCGCCGCGCCGACGTTGCGCTCCAGCTCCAGCACGGTCAGGCGCGGGTCGGCCAGCGCGTTCAGGCGCCCGGCGGTTTCCGGGTCGGGGCCGTCGATGACGACGATCACCTCCAGCGCGCGGTAGGTCTGCGCCAGCGCGCTTTCCACCGCGCGGGTCACCAGATCGGGCCGGTGGCGGGTCGGGATGACGACGGTGACGTGGTCTTGCAGGGATGTCATTGGGCAAAGCCTGCGAAAAGGGTGGCGGCCTGTCCCTTATTTGGAGAGGGAGGGCGCGGCCTGCCGGGGTGGGAAGGGGGTGCGTGGGCCGGGCGGTGGAAGTACGGCCAGCGGAAGGGCGGCACCCCCGAAGGGATGCCGCCCGTGGGACTTATGCCGATTGCGGGACGGGCGGGTTCAGGACCCTTCGCCCTTGAAGACGACGAAGGCGGTGCGGAACAGGATGTAGAAGTCGAACAGCAGCCCGCAGTTGCGCACGTAGAAGACGTCCATCGCCACGCGCTCCTGGAAGCTGGTGCGGTGCCGGCCGGACACCTGCCAGTACCCCGTCACGCCCGGCCGCACGGTGCCGATGACCTCCGCCGATTCACCCACCTCCGGCAACTCGCGGGGCATGTAGGCGCGCGGCCCGATCAGGCTCATGTCGCCCATCAGCACGTTCCACAGCTGCGGCAGCTCATCGAGCGAGGTCTTGCGCAGGAAGCGGCCGAACGGCGTGATGCGCGGGTCGAAGGACAGCTTGTGGTAGGTCTCGTACTCCTGCCGCATGACCGGATCGCTTTCCAGAAGGCGCTTCAGCTGCGCCTCGGCGTCCACGTGCATGGAGCGGAACTTGAGGAGGTCGAAGGTGCGCGTGCCGCCGGCCCAGCGCTGCTGGCGGAACACCACCGGGCCCGGGCTGTCCAGCCGTATCAGGATGGCGATGGTCAGCATCAGGGGTGCGAGCAGGACCAGCAGCAGGCTGGACAGCACCACGTCCAGCGCGCGGCGGATGCGCAGGTAGGTGGTGTTGGGGCGCAGGCTGACGCGCAGCGACAGCGAACCGTGCAGGTTGTGGAAATTGGCGTTCAGCGCGCTGACGTTGCCTTCGCCCAGCACGCAGTAGACCTGGCGGAAGGGCAGGGACTTCAGCAGCGTCGTCAGATCGGCGCCGTGCCGGGCCATGTCGGCGATCACCGCGGCCTGCGCGCGCCCGGCGTAGGCGGGGGAGGAGCCGAGCAGGCTGGGCGGGCCGATCACCGGCAGGTCGGCGACGCGGGTCTGCCACAGGCTCTCGTCCTCGTCGACGAAGCACACCGGGCGCATGCCCAGCCACGGCAGGCGCTGCATCTTCTCGGCGATCGCGGCACCCTGCGGGCCGGCGCCGACGATGACGACCGGGGTGCGCCACTGCTGGTTCCAGGCGAACAGCCCGTGCACGATCAGCAGGTCGACCGCGAAGGTGATGAGGAACCCCGGCAGCGCCGTGACCAGCGCACCCAGGAAGAAGGACCGGAACCCTTCGACGACGGCGAAGGGAACGATGAGCACCGCGGTGCACAGCAGCGCCGCCTGCACGGTGCGGCGGATGCGCTCGCCGTAGTCGAAGCGGCTGAGCGAGTAGATGCCGAACACCGACTTCACCAGCGGCACCAGCATCAGGCCGGTGACCAGCGATTGCTGGATCAGGTCGAAATCGTGGGTGAGGCCGGAGTTGGCCAGGTAATAGCCGGCCAGCCAGCCCAGCGCCGCCAGGACGGCGCCGTCGACCAGCGCCAGCAGCATGCCAAGGCCCAGCGGCGGCAGCCCGGCCTTCTTCGCAGGAGACAGTTCGAGAACCGCTTCAGGATCGGATTTGCTCATCACAGGTCCCGCATTATGGCAATGAAAACCCACCCGCCGCGTGTTTGCCCGCAGACGGCAGAAGCCAGGACGTCATTCTCGCTGTCTTATCCGGCCGGCCTGCGCGAACACCCGCGAGTATTCGAGTGGAAGCGGAAGTCGACCGTATCGCTTTGTTGCAAACGACTTAGGGGAAGGTGTCAAAACCGGCAACAAATCAATAGTGTCCCGGCAACCGTAGGCGATAACCCGGCGACTTCGAAAGTAAAGCGGAAGAAGCGCAGGCGGGGAGCACAGGTGGGAGCCGCACTTCGACCGTGACTCTGCGACCGGGGAAGCCGCCGCCCGGATGTCGCCGGTACGCGCAAAATCCTCCCGCAAATAGGAGGTAGAGAGGCCAAGCCGCGCTCCGCCCGGTGAATCTCGGACGGTGAGGAGCAGGCCGCCGGCACGGAGGGCGTGCTCTGGACGGGGGACCGGCGCTGCCGGAGGGAGGGGGCGGAACGCTTTGGCATGGCGCGACGCTCTCCAACGCGCCGTTGCCGGTTCCGGCACCACTCCTCACCGTGCCGGCGTTCCAGAGGCTCCGGCCCTCCGGGCTCCGCCTGCGGCCCTATGACGGAAGAGTGGCGCCTTCGACCAAGGCGACGTTGACCCTCTTCTCTTATGAACGCGAGAATCCCCGCTGAATTCGCCGCCCGGTTGGCGGCTTTCGGCGCAGGGTGATTATCCCCTCGGGGGTAGATCCCGCGCCTTTTCTTCAATGGATTTCTTCAAGAGGCGTACGCATGGCTTCCGAAGCGGCTACGGTCTTCCGGCACGGCTGGATTTACCTGGTGGCCAACATCGTCAACCGGGCCGCCGGCCTGCTGCTCCTGCCCCTCTACACCAAGGTGCTGACGCCGACGGAGTTCGGCGTGTACGGCCTGATCGTCGTGCTCTGCGACCTGCTGGCCGTGATGCTGATGATCGGCCTGAACAACGCCTTCACCGTCGTCTACTTCGAACATGCCGAGGAACCGGCGCGGCGGCGCGTCGCCAGCACCTGCGTGCTGGCGCTGGCGGCGGCCATGCTGGTGCTGCTGGCGCTGTGCTGGCCGGCCGGCCTGGGGCTGAGTTGGGCGCTGTTCGGCGACACCGGCGAGGCGCGCGTGGTCGCCATCGCGCTGGGCAGCATCGCGTTGACCACCGTGTTCGAACTGGCGCTGGCCTATTACCGGGTGAAGAAGCGCTCCGTCCTGTGCCTGGGCATCTCGGTCGCCAAGGCGGTGGCGCTGATCGGGCTGAACGCGCTGTTCCTGCTGACGCTGGAATGGCACGTGGAGGGCATCTTCCTGGCCAACGCCGTGGCCTTCGCCGTCCTGGGCCTGACGCTGGGCGCCGCGATCCTGGCGGAGAACGGGCTGGGCTTCTCCGGCGCCATACTGAAGCGGGTGGTGACGCTGGGCCTGCCCTACATGCCGCAGTCGCTGCTGGACATCGCCAACAACGTGGTGGCGCGCTGGCTGCTCAACGTCATGCTGACGACCGCGGCGGTCGGCCTGTTCACCTTCGGGCTGCGTCTGGCGCAGATCCTGTTCATGTTCCTCACCGCGTCGTTCCTGCAGATCTGGTCGGTGCGCCGGCTGGAGGCGCAGCACGAGGGCGAGGACCGCGAGCAGTCCGACCTCGTCTTCCACCTGTTCCTGACGCTGCTGACGGCGGCGGCGCTGGGCATGGCGCTGACGACGCCGGAGATCCTGTGGCTGATCGCCTCGCCCGACTACCTGCCGGTGCTGCCGTGCATGCCGCTGCTGGTGCTGTCCTTCGTGCTGCACGGGGCGCGCATGCAGCCGGAGGTGGCGCTGATGAAGGCCAAGCGCATGGCGGTGCTGCCGTGGATCTCCGCCGCCAGCCTCGCGGTGGGGACGGCGCTGGCGGTGGGCATGGTGGCGGCCTGGGGCCTGTTCGGCGCCGTGCTCGCCAACCTCGGGCGCGAGCTGTTCCAGATCGTGGTGACGGAGGTGGTGCGCCGCCGCCTGTGCCCCGGCGAGATGCCGCTGGACGCCGCCCGCCTCACCGCCATCGTGGCGCCGGCCGCGCTGGTCTACCTGGCCGGCTGGCAGCTGTTCACCGACGCCGTGGATCCGGTCGTCACGGCCGCCAAGGTGGGCCTGACGGCGCTGTTCGTGGCGGCGGTGGTGTTCGGCCCCGGCCTGGGCCAGACCGGCCGCGCCACCCTGTTCCGCCTGCTGGCCGGCGCCATGCGGCGGACGCAGTCGGCGTCGTGAGGCACAGGACGGCATGGCGGGAACCGCTGCGCCTTGCGGGGGGTTATCACCATATGATAACCCATGGGGATGCCTCTCCTCGACCGCGATCCGTCCCTCGATGACCTGCTTCTGCTCGACGGGCAGGTGTTGGTCATCGATCCGGACGGCGGACTGTGGGTGAAGTTCGTGGTGCGCCGGGTGCCGGCAATTCCGGAGAAGCCGCACGGCCTCGACTACTCGCTCACGCTCCACGCGGCGAATGGAGAGCGGCTGGTCGGTTTCGACAATGCCCACCCGGTGGGTGGCGGCCGACGTGCAAGCCGGCCGAACGACCACCGGCACCGCTTGAAGACGGTGCAACCCTATGAGTACCGCACGGCGGCGGATCTCCTGGCCGACTTCTGGGCCGAGGTCGACGCCGTATTGCAGAATTTGCGAGGTGCGCCATGACCACGCTGCGGATCGGCATCGCGACCTATGAGGACATGAAGGCCAGGACCATGGCCATCGCCCGCGGCGAATGCCGGCCGGCGCCGGACGACCCGAAGGTGTGGTTCACCTCCATGGAGTCGTTCGCCAAGGTGCTTTCGGAAGGCAACCGCGAACTCCTTCGCCTGATCGGCGAACGTCAGCCGGGATCGTTGCAGGAGCTGGCCGAAGCGAGCGGGCGCAAGAAGTCCAACCTGTCGCGCACGCTCAAACGCATGGCGGACTACGGTCTGGTGACGTTGGAGCGCGCCGGGGGTGGGCGCGTGGTGCCCCACCTCGCCTTCGACCGGATCGTGCTCGATCTCCCCTTGCGCCACGACGGTCCGTCCGCAGCCGCGGAATAGGGCGGGCGGAAACGGAAAAGGGCCGGCAGCGGATGCTGCCGGCCCTTCTCGTTCGTCGTTTGATGCCCTTACTGCACCATGCTGCCCGAGTCGTGATGCTCGGCGTAGTACGCGTCGTAGGCCATGTCGAAGGTGGTCGGCGCCGTGGTCACCGGCAGCGACGCCAGCGCGTCGGTCTGGTGCGCCTGCTCCTGCATGGTCACGTAGTTCACCATGTCCACCGTGTCGGCGGCCGCGGCGGCCGTCGAGCGGTTGTTGATGGTGCCCAGGCCCGTGTCGTCGGCCAGCGTGGCGTTCGACACCGCGGTCAGCTTCAGCGAGAAGGTTTCCGTGCCCTCGGCCACGCTGTCGCCCAGCACCTTGACGGACACCGTCTTGGTGGTCTCGCCGGGGTTGAAGGTCAGCGTGCCGCTGCTGGCCACGTAGTCCGAACCGGCCTTGGCCGTGCCGTCGACGGTGCCGTAGTTCACCTTCACCGTCTGCGTCGAGGCCTGCGACAGCTTCACCGTGAAGGTCGCGTCGGTCTGGCCCGGCGCGGTGGTGGCGGTGCCGCTGAACAGCCCCGGCTTGATGGCGTTGTACTTGTTGTAGTCCACCTGCCAGCTGTTGTTCATGATGCCGCCGGTGTCGCCCGAACCGGGGCTCCAGGCCCAGTAGGTCCAGCTGGCACCCTGGTCGCCGGGCGCCAGATCGATGGTGCCGTTGCCGTCCCAGTCGCCGTTCATGTACTGGACCAGCTTGGGCATCCACGCCTTGTCGATGGTGGTCTCCATCTTCGAGCCGAACTCGCCCACCAGGATCGGCGTGTCGTCGTTCTTCAGGAAGTGGCCCCACATCTGGTCCCACTTCGCCGGCATGTTGTTCGGGAAGTTGGACGCCTTGAACCAGTCCATCATGTGCAGCGACGGGCCGTAGTCGTGCACCGAGTAGACCAGCTTGTTGTCGACGTTGAAGTCGACCTGGCGGTTCTTCTCGCCCAGCAGATTGCCGCCCCACCAGTACCACTGGTTCTGGTAGGTCTCGATGCCCTCGACGATCAGCAGCCAGTCCTTGTTCACCGACTGGATGGCGTTGCCGATGCGCTCGGCCGCCGCGGCCCAGTCGGTGGCCGGGTTGCCGTCACCCCAGGTGGCGGGGTTGTGCGGCTCGTTGTGCAGGTCGGCGCCGATCACCGCGTCCTTGCCGGCGTAACGCTCCGCCAGCATCTTCCAGTTCGCGATCATCTTCGACTCGGGGTACTGCGACGTGTACCACAGGCCGTTCTCGTTGGCCGAGGCGCCGTCGCCCGAGCGGTGGTGGTCGAGGATGATCTTCATGCCGATCTTGCCGGCATGCTCGATGATCTTGTCGAACACCTCCAGCGAGGTCTTGCCGACCAGATCGGGGTTCTTCGAATAGTCGATGCCGGTCGGCTTGCGGCCGGCGTCCAGCATGGCGTCGCTGAACGGCAGGCGGATGACGTTGAAGCCAAGCGCCTGCATCTTGTTCATCTGGTTCTGGTAGCTGTCCATCCACAGCCCCTGCGGCGCGAAGGCATAGCCCTCGGCCCCGAACCAGTTGACGCCCGTCAGCTTGACGTTGTTGCCGGCGCTGTCGACGATCTGGCTGCCTTCGGTGTGCAGGAAGCCCGGCGCGATGCCCTTGGAGGTGACGCTGCCCAGCGGCTCGGTCACCGTGACGTCGGCCACGGTCAGGCTGGGCAGGGTCGGGGCCGGCGGCGGCGTGGTGGTGCCGCCCGAGGTCGAGGTGGGGAAGTAGCTGGCCGGCGCGTTGACGACCATGGTGCCGTTCCACCAGATGCCCGACTGGCCGGCGACCACGTCCTGGCCGTCCAGCGCGCCCTTGTCGATCGTCACCATCGAGCTGGTCGGCGACACGGTGTTGCCGTTGATCTTGATGGAGTTGACGTTCAGGTTGCGGTCGGCGCCGTTGATGACGGCGTCGTTGTCGAACTGGATCTGCACCTTGTGCTCGACGCCCGGCGTCAGGTTGGTGGTGTAGGCATAGTCCTTGGCCGTCGTGGTGGCCGTGCCCTCACCGATCTGCTTGCCGTCGACCAGCACCTTGAAGTGCGCGTTGACGCCGCCGGCCGCCGTGCCCGAGGCGTTGAAGACGATCTGCGAGGCGGCGGTGGTGGTGCCGCCCGTGGTTCCACCCGTCGTGCCGCCGGTGGTGCCGTCGGTCGTCGGGGCGGGGAAGTAGGTGGACGGCAGGGCGAAGTTCAAGGCACCGCTCCACCACATGCCCTCCTGGCCGGCGATCACGTCCTTGCCGTCCAGATCGTACTTGTCGTAGGTGACGCCCGACGCGGTCGACGCCATGGTCTTGCCGTTGACCTCCACCGACTTGACGTAGAGGTTGCGGTCCTGGCCGTTGACGGACGCGTCATTGTCGTACACGACCTGCAGCCGGTGCGCCTGGTCGGCGGCGACGGGCGCGGTGAAGGTGTACTTGGTCGCGGTCGTCGTGTTGACGGTCGCCTGGCCGATCTGGGTGCCGTCGAGAAGCACCTTGAAGTGCGGCCAGACACCTCCGGCGGCTTGGCCCCAGGCGTTCACCGTGAACGTGGTGCCCGTGCTGGTCGTAGCCATTGGATCATTCCCTTGCGGTTTTCCGTATGGCGCAAGGGTGGTCCGAGATGGTTAATGAAATATCTAGAATTTTAACCGAATGCCCGCCAAATCCCTGGAAAGTCGTGACAAGGATGTGACCCGCCGTCATCCTCTTTCCTGTGCCATTCCGGGCACAGTGAGGGCATCCGGACACACCTCTCATCTTGGCGGGGCGGCCCGGATGTTACACCCCCCGTGGGAGCTGTATCATCCGGTATCATCCCGTTACATTTGCCGGGCTAAACGCCGCGCGGCTTGGCGGACAGCGCCCTGACCGCCGCTTCGTACAGCGGCACGGGCTGGCCGGCGGGGTCATAGGGGGTGGGGCGGGCGTCCAGGTCGGGGCGCAGCCGGCTGATGAAGTTCAGGTCGCTGCGCAGCCCCCACCACGTCACCTCGGCCAGGGTCGACAGCCGCGCCACGTCGCGCAGGTACTCCTCCACCATGCCCGCCAGATAGGCGTCCTTGTCGGCCCGCGACCAGGAAGCCGGCAGCAGCCGCTCGTCCGCGTCCAGCTCGGTGACGTGGACGGGCAGGCCCAGGCGGTCCACCGCCTTCAGGAAGGCGCGCATGCCCTCGCGGTCGTACGGCTTGCCGGCGATCAGGTGGCTTTGCAGGCCGACGCCGTCGATCGGCACGCCGCGCCTCACCGCAGCGGTCAGCCAGCGCAGGAAATAGTCGCGCTTACGGCGCTGCCAGCCCTCGGCCAGTTCGATGCCGAACTCGTTGATGACCAGCTTGGCGCTGGGGAAGGCCTTGCGCGCGTGGTGGAAGAAGGGGTCCAGCCATTCCGGCCCCTCGGCGCCGCTGGCGGTGGCCCACCAGATCCCCTTGCGGAAGCCGTGGCGGTCCTGCTGGCCGGGGTGCGACAGTTCGGTCTCCCAGTAGAAGACCTCGTTGGCCACGTCGACGCGGTAGAAGGCGTCGCCGTAGCGCGCCCGCACCGCCGCCACGTGGTCGGTGAAGCGCCGCCAGTGGTTCTCCGGCGCCAGCGTGCCGTCCGGCGCGAAGTAGGCGGGGTCGGACATCCCCAGCTCCGCCATGCGCCCGGTGGGCAGGCGCATGTAGGACGGCATGGATTCCTGCTGCCACAGGATGGTGTGCCACACCGGCCGCGCGCCGATGCGCCGGGCGTGGTCCAGGGAGGCGTCGAAGCGCTCCCACTCGAAATGCCCGTCGGCCGGCTGAAGCAGGCCCCACTTGCCGCCGTTTTCCGCCACCAGCACGTCGCACTCCCGCTCGATCAGCCGGTCGAGCAGCGCGTCGCCGTTGCCCGGCCCGTGGTCGCGCGCCGTGCCGTGCCGGATGCCGCGCGCACGGCACACCTCAAGCAGCGTCTGGCGCGCGACCCCTCCGGCCAGGGCGGGTGTGGCGGTGAGGCACGCGGCGCCGGACAGGGCGGCCAGCAGGGTGCGGCGGGTCAGATTCATGGGGAAGACCTCGGCAGAAGAAACCCTCCCCCACGATGGTGGTGGGGGAGGGCCGGGGTGGGACGGTCGCTCAGCGCGCCGTGCGCAGGCGGGTCGGCTCGCCGTAGTACTTCCGGGTCGCCATGTAGTTGCGGTACGGCCCTTCGTAGCCGCGGGACGCCGCCTTCTTCAGGTTCACGTCGGTCAGCGCGCAGACGAACTTGGCCGGGTCGATCGGGCCGATGTCGGCCACGCCGTTCAGGTCGCCCTGCGTGGTGTGGCCCCAGCGCGCCACGAACAGCACCTTGCTGGCTGCCGCGCACACCACCCGCGCGTCCGACACCGCCAGCACCGGCGCCGTGTCGAAGATCACCAGGTCGTAGCGCGGGCTGAGCGCCGCCATAAGGTCGATCAGGCAGTCGACGTTGAAGCGGTCGAGCGTGGAGGAGATCAGCTTGCCCGCCGGGATGACGGCGAAGGGCACCTCGCTCGATTCATGCACGATCTCGTCCAGGGAGACGTTGCCGGCGATCCAGTCGGACAGGCCGACCTTGCCCGACATGCCGAACAGGTCGTCGATGCGCGAGCGGCGGAAGTCGGTGTCCACCACCACCACGCGGCGCCCGGCCTGCGCCGCCACCTGGGCGGTGGCCAGCGTCAGCGAGGTCTTGCCGTCGCGCGGCCGGGCCGAGGTCACGGCGATGGAGCCGATCGGTCCGACGTCGGACAGGTGGTTGCGGAACAGCGCGCGCATCGCCTCGCTGAACAGGGAGAACGGCTGCGTCTGGAAGATCTCGTACAGGCGCGCGGCGCGGCGGCTGCGCACGTTGTGGTGCGGCACCACGTGGATGTTGGTGATGCCCAGCGTGCGGCGGATGGCCTCCGGCGAGCGCACGCGGCGCTGCATCAGCTCCAGCGCGAAGACGGCGGCGACGGCGAGCATCAGCGAGGCGGCGAAGCCGGCCAGCGTGAGCAGCACGCGGAACGGCCCGGACGGCTGCGTCGGCACCTGCGCCGGCGAGACCAGCTTGACGCCCGTCGGGAAGGCGCGGTTGTCCTGCTGGGCCTGCACCTCCTCCAGGCGCTTCAGCAGGCTTTCCAGCAGCTGGTGCTTGGCGGTCGCCTCGGCCTCCAGCTGGCGCAGCTTGACGCCGTCGTCGCTGGCCGCCGTGGTGTAGCGGGACTCCAGCCCGGCCACCATGTCCTTCAGCGCCTTTTCCTGCTCGATGGCGACGCTGGCGGCCTCGCGCACGCCGTTGATCTCGCGCCGGATCTCATTCTGCAAGGCGCCGTTGGCCTCGCCGAGGCGCGCCTGCAGCTCGACCAGCCGCGGGTGCTTCGGCCCGTACTGCTTGGAGATCTGGCCCATCTCGGTCTGCAGCGTCGCGGCGGCGGCGCGCAGTTGGGCCACCACGGGCGAGGCGATGGAGCCGCCGATGGCGTTCCAGTTGCCCGTCCGCTCATAGCGCTCCAGCGCCTCGGCCTGCGCCACGGTGCGGGCGCGCAGCGCGGCCGCTTCCGCCAGCCGCAGGCGGGTCTGCTCCAGCTCCTGGATGGCCATCGGGCCGCCGGCCTGGCCGCGCATCAGGCCGGATTTGAAGCGCGCCTGCTCCACGTCGTGGTCGGCCTGCCGCACCTCCTGCTGGAGCTGGCCGATGCGCTGCTCCAGCCACGATAGCGCGCCGGTGGCCAGCGCCCGGTCCATCTCCTGGCGGGTCTGCATGTAGCGGGCGACGATCTGCTCCACCACCTTGGCGGCCAGTGCCGGATCCTTGGCGGTGAACTCCACGCGGATGACGCGCGAGCGGCCGACGATGCCGACGTCCAGCTTGCTGCGCAGGCGGGCGAAGATCTGGTCCTGGCCGCCCTCGGTCTTGGCCCCGCGCTGATCGATCCCCTCGACGTAGCGCCCCACCGCGCCCAGCGTGTCGGTGACCAGCGCCGGCGGCGCCTCGCCCCACACGCGGCCGGTCAGGCCCCAGGCGTATTCCAGCGCCTGGGCGCCCAGCGAGGCGTCCTTCTTCTCCGGCGGCGGCGGGTTGAAGTCCGGGTTCTCGGCCAGCTTCAGCTCATGGATGACCTGCCCCAGCACCTGGTTGGACTTCAGGATCTCGATCTCGCTCAGCAGCGCCTCGTCCGACGCCGGGATGGCGCCCAGCACCTGGTCCGCCTCCTGCACGATGCGGACCTGCCGGTTGTCCACCAGCAGCAGCGCGTTGGAGGTGTACTTGTCCTGCATCAGCGACACGCCGACCGCCGACAGGCCGGTCACCACCGTCACCATGGACAGGATCAGCCACTTGCGGCCCAGCAGCACGCGGCCGACCAGCCGCAGGTCGGGCCCGGCCGCCGGCATCGCCGGCTCGCCTTCGCCCGGAAAGGGAGGGCGCTGGTACGGGTACGGCGCGGCGGCTGGAACCGTGGGCCAGTTCGCCGTAGGCAGCCCGCCGCGGGGGACCTGGGGAAGCTGTTCCAATGCTCAAACTCCTTGTGCTTGGGCGCCGGACGAACGGCTGACGGCGCGGCGGAGACTCAAGACGATGCGGGCGAAGCTCACCCCGCCGACGAAATAGCGGCGGAACAGACGGCGCGGCTCCTGGGCCACCCGGTACAGCCATTCGAGGCCGAGGCGCTGGACCACGGGGGGGGCGCGCTCGAACCGCTTGGCCATGAAATCGATGATGGCGCCGCCGTTGATGATCAGGACCGGGTGCTCCAGCGCGGCGCCCAGCGCCACCGCCACCTGTTCCTGCCGTGGCATGCCCATGGCCAGCAGGATGACGTCGGGGCGGTGCAGGCGTGCATGCTCGACATAACGTTCGACCGGATGGAAGCCGTGCTGGACGTCGATGATCTCGTGCGGCGTGGTCGATTCCAGGTGCGTCCGGGCACGCTCCAGCCATGGATGCTGGGTTCCGTAGAGTGCCAGGCGCCGCTTCGGCAGCGCGCGCAGCAGCAGCGGGATGAAGTCCGTGCCGTTCATGTTCAGCCCCGGCTCGAACCCCAGGACATCGAACGCCTTCTTCAGGCCGACGCCGTCGCGCAACAGCACATCGGACGCGCGGAACCACGCCAGCACGTCGCCGGAATTCCAGCAAAGGTTCACCGCGTGGGCGTTGATGAACGACAGAATGGTCGGCTTCGCCGGTTCTGCCAAAGTGGTAATCAAGTCATTGCGTTCGTCGTCGGAAGAAATACACCGGATCCGCTCCATCAAATCCACTATGTCGCGCGGGCTCGGCATACACGTCTCCTGAGCAGAGCGGCGGCTCTGCTGCGTAAGGGTCGCTGTGTGCCTAATAATGGAGAATGCGGCGGGCGTTGATCAGACGGAATTCAACGCTAACCCCATCGATCGGGGGAGGGGTGCGTTCGTCTACCCCTATGGAAGGTGGTCGTGCGGTGCGGCACTGGCCACGATCCACCTGTATCGCGCCGTGGCGGCGCGCCGTACAGCGGCGCGGGCGGGGTAGGCCGTACGGCCCGGATAAAGCTTGCCCGCCCGCGCCGCGCCGCCCATATAGGGTTGCTCCCCGACGTTCGGCGCGCCACTGCGTTGTTGCTGTATCGGAACGCCATGCGGGGACCGGGCGCTGCCCCGGAGAGGACGAGGATGGATCCGGAAGACACCCCCAACACCCCCGACGCGATGCCCGGCGACGGGTACGAGGCTGACCGGCGCGACGCCCTGCGCATGATCGGCGCCGCCGTGCGCGGCGACGGCATCGAGGTGGACGCCGACTCCATCCCGGCGCGCTGGTCGGTGACCGTGGTGCAGGACGTGATCGCGCCGGGCACCGACCGCAAGGTGCGCCTGCGCTACCGTGTGCCGGTGGGGCCGCTGCCCGACATCGAGGCGGAGGTGTGGACCCTCATCGCCCAGCCCGACGGCTTCAACAAGCCCGACGCCAAGGCGCTGGGCAAGCGGGTGAAGGCCGCCTGCCTAGCCTCCAACGCGCTGGAGAAGGCGCGCGGGCGCGTCGACGCGTGGCTCGCCTCCATGGCCGAGCGCGCGAGCGGCCTGGGCGAGGCGTGGCGGCCCAAGCCGTTCGCCGACGACATGGCCCGCGCCGCCGGCTTCGGCGGGCGTATCCCGCGCCTGCAGGCCCTGCTCGACGCGCTGGAGGAGGCGTTCAACGCGGCCGCCGCGCGCGCCGGCCTGAAGGTGCGCCGCCAGCAGCTGGAAAGCGCCTCCGGCCTCGGCGTCTACCTGGACAGTTTCGCCGCGGCGCGCGCCATGGTGCGCAAGCTGCGGCTGTTCGTCGGCCCGACCAACTCCGGCAAGACGCACGCCGCGATGGACCGGCTGGCGGCGGCGGAGAGCGGATGCTACCTCGCCCCGTTGCGCCTGCTGGCGCTGGAGGGGCAGGAGGCGCTGGAGAATCGCGGCAAGCCGTGCAGCCTGATCACCGGCGAGGAGCGTGACGTGCGCCCCGGCGCCGGCTTCGTCTCCTCCACCATCGAGATGGTCAACACCAGCCGCGTCTGGGGGGCCTGCGTCATCGACGAGATCCAGATGATCGGCGATCCCGACCGTGGCTGGGCCTGGACCCAGGCGGTGGCCGGCGTCGCGGCGCCGGAAATCCTGATGACCGGCTCGGCCGACGCCATCCCCTACATCCAGCGCCTCGCCGAGGCGATGGGGGAGGAGCTGGAGGTCGTCGAGTTCACCCGCAAGTCGCCCCTACGGGTTCAGGAGGAGCGGGTACCGCTGGCCGAGGTGCGCCCGGCCGACGCCATCGTCGCCTTCTCGCGCAAGGACGTCATGGGCCTGCGGCGCGAGCTGCTGGCGCGCGGACACACGGTGGCGGTGATCTACGGCGCGCTGTCGCCCGAGGTGCGCCGGGCCGAGGCGCGCCGCTTCCGCGAGGGGCAGGCGGACGTGCTGGTCGCCACCGACGCCATCGGCATGGGCCTGAACCTGCCCATCGCGCGCGTCGTCCTGTCCACCACCCGCAAGTACGACGGCCGCGAGGAGCGCGAGCTGAACCCGTCGGAGATCCGCCAGATCGGTGGCCGCGCCGGCCGCTTCGGCATGCACGAGGAAGGGCGGGTCGCCGTGCTGGACGGCGAATCGATCAATCCGGTGCGCCGGGCGCTGACCTCCCCGCCGGTGCCGCCGGCCGACCCGCGGCCGTGGATCTCGCCAAACCTGACGCACGTCGAGGCGATCGCCGAGGCGCTGGACACCGACAGCCTCGTCAAGGTGCTGCGCACGGCGGGGCAGGAGCTGCTGCGCGCCCACCAGACCTTCCGCATGACCGACCTGGAAGGGCGGATCCAGGCGGCGGCCGCGGTGGACCGTGCCCGCTTGGCCCTGGCCGTGCGCGACATGCTGGCCCGCTGCCCGGTGGACGTGCGCGACAACAACCAGCTGCGCCTGCTCGCCACCTGGGCCGTCAACCAGGGCAAGGGCAAGCCCAACACGGCGCCGGAGGCGGCCGAGCGCTTCCACCACCGGGTCGGCACTGACGTGGAGCTGGAGGCGGCGGAGCGCGCGGTGAAGGACCTGACCGCCTACGCGTGGCTGGCCTACCGCTTCCCGGACGCCTATCCGGAGATGGACCTGTGCCTGGAGCGCCGGGCCATGCTGAACGCCTTCATCGAGCGCACGCTGGCGGAGCGCAGCCTGGCCCGCGCCTGCCCGGTGTGCGGCACGCGGCTGAAGGCGAATCACCGCTTCCGGGTGTGCGACTCGTGCTACGGCCAGCGCGTCAGCGAGCGCCCGGACCGGCGCGGCGGCCACGGCAAGCCGGCGCACGGGCATCCGCACTTCCATCACGCGCAACACCAGCCCGGGTCCCAGGCCGGCCACCCGCCCGGTCAGCCGGCGGAACGCCCCCAGGGGCCGCGCCGCCCGGGGCGCGGACGGAGCGGGCCGCCGCGCGGCGGCCGGCGCGTGGAATCCTGATCCCCGGCCCGTAGGCAAAATCGTAGGCAAAATCTGGAACACGGTACGGCGCGCCCTTGCGGCGCGCCGTTTTCGTTCGTGCACGCAGGCCGCGCAGGGCACCGCTGCAGCATATTCCCGCAATTGAATAGGGGTTTATGTCAGCCCCGAAACAGTCGCGACACACACCGAAAACATTCGTCTCATACAGTTGCCGCACGGAGCAATCCAAAGGTCGCAGGACCAACGCTTTCAGAGGGGCAGGCGATGCTTTCGTACCGGTTCCATGCGCTCGGCCAGCACGTCGCCGCACAGGGGGTGTTCGGCGGGACGCGTCCCCACGCCCCCGGCAGGGTACCCGCATAAGTCGTCCCGATTGTCGCATCCGAGAATTCAAACTTGCGTATCGAGGCTGCCATGTACCATCATGATGACCATCTCTCCAGGGCCGTTTCGACTGACCGTGACATCACCCTGGAGGCCCTGCGTGTGTTCACTTACTTGAGCCGGCGGCTTCATTACGACCGCCCCATTCCGGTGCTGCAGTCTGAACTGGCCGATGCGCTGGGCATGCAACGCCCGAACGTCAACCGCGCCATCAAGCTGTTGGAGACCAAGCAGATCCTTCTGCGCGAATCCAAGCTGGGGCGGGCGATCACGTTCCGTCTGAACCCGGAACTGGGGAGCCGCGCGGCCTGACCGGCCATGGAATGATCTTCGAAACGCGACAGCTCGTCTTCACCAATTCGGCGATCAAGAAAGCCTTTGATTGGTACGCCACGGTACCGAATCAATCCGACCTGCCGCACGGGCTCATCACCTCGGTGATGCCGAAGCCCGGCGGCGGGGCCACGGTGTTCGTGCAGCAGAGCGGCGCGTCGAAGATCCGCGAGGTGCCCTTCGCGGCGAGCAAGACCCTGGCCGTGCTGCTGTACTTCTGCCGCAAGCAACGCATCCCGATTCCGCGCGACGCCGAGAAGGACATCGCCGCTGACGGCGATACCCTCGTCCTGACCATTTCCGGAAAGACGCGGACCGTTCCACCGCAGGTGTGAGCGGGGCCGCTACGTTGCGGCTGTTGGGTTTCCGCTGACGCTCAACCCAACATCCGCGCATGTCGCGCCGGTTTCCCGTGCGGCTGCCGCGCTGCGTCGAGCGGTACGTCCGCCGCGCCGAATCGGAAGCCGTGTCCGACCGCGAAAGCCACCAGATCGTTCACCGTGCGCACGCCGCGCGACGCCCGCCGCAGGTGGGCGCGCAGGTCGGGGTCGCCCTGTGCGGCGATCAGGAAACGCAGGTATTCGGCTTGGCCGTTCATGGTCATGGGCCGACACTCCGGTCAGGCGATCAACACGGCCAAGGATAGCAAGTGGTCAGACCAGGAAGATTTCATTTCTGAAAAATTTTAGGCAAATGCGACTGCGGCATGGTGTCGCGCCTTTCCCCGAAGAGGCGACACCATGCACAGGCGTTACTTCACCGTCTCCTCCGCCTTCGCCCCGGCCGTCTGGGCGGTGTCGCGCAGGGCTCGTGCGGCGGAGCGCAGACCGGTGTCGGCGCGGCGGTCGGGCATCAGTTCGAACAGCATCAGCGAGCGGCCGACCACCGGGATGTCGTCGCCGCTGCGCGCCGTCGTCACGTCGACCCGGTCGCCGTCGCCGGTGTCGAGCAGCTTGATCCACTGGCTGCCGCCCGTCACCTCGGGCAAGGTGAACGGCACCACGTCATGGTGGCTGTTGATGATCAGCAGCAACGTGGCGTCGGACGCCGGTTTCCTGATGCCGGTCGCCTGGGCGCGCCCGTCCATCAGCATGCCCAGGCAGCGGGCCATCGGGTCCTGCCACTGCTCGGTGGCCTTCTCCACGCCGGCGGGCGTCAGCCAGGTGACGTCCTTCACCTCGAGTTCCGGGTTGAACTCGCCGGTCAGGAAGCGGCCACGCCGCAGCATCGGGTGGCTTTGCCGGAGCGCGATCAGCCGCCGGACGAACTCGGTCAGCGCCGCGCCGTCCTCGTCGATGCCGTCCCAGTCGATCCAGGAAATCTCGTTGTCCTGGCAGTAGGCGTTGTTGTTGCCGTCCTGGCTGCGGGCGAACTCGTCGCCGGCCAGCAGCATCGGCGTGCCTTGCGAGAGCAGCAGCGTCGCCAGCATGTTGCGCATCTGGCGGAAGCGCAGGTCCCGGACCTCCGGGTCGTCGGTCGGCCCCTCGGCGCCGTGGTTCCAGGACAGGTTGTGCGAGTGGCCGTCGCGGTTGTCCTCGCCGTTCGCCTCGTTGTGCTTGTCGTTGTAGGAGACGAGGTCGTTCAGCGTGAAGCCGTCGTGCGCCGTGATGAAGTTCACCGACGCCCACGGCTTGCGCCCGCGCCGGGCGAACAGGTCGCTGGATGCGGTGAGGCGCGTCGCCAGTTCCGGCAGCTTGCCTTCGTCGCCCTTCCAGTAGGCGCGCACGGTGTCGCGGTAGCGGTCGTTCCATTCCGCCCAGCCCGGCGGGAATCCGCCCACCTGATAGCCGCCGGGGCCGCAGTCCCACGGCTCGGCGATCAGCTTGGCGCGCGACAGCACCGGATCCTGACGGCAGGAATCGAGGAAGCCGCCGCCCTGGTCGAAGCCGTGCGGCTCGCGCCCGAGGATGGTGGCGAGGTCGAAGCGGAACCCGTCCACGTGCATCTCGCTGACCCAGTAGCGGAGCGAGTCGGTCACCATCTGCAGCACGCGCGAATGGCTGAGGTTCAGCGTGTTCCCGGTACCGGTGTCGTTGATGTAGTAGCGCGGATCGGGGGCGAGCCGGTAGTAGCTGGCGTTGTCGATCCCCTTGAACGAGAGGGTCGGGCCCATCTCGTTGCCCTCGGCGGTGTGGTTGTAGACCACGTCGAGGATCACCTCGATCCCGGCCTCGTGGAAGCGGGCGACCATCTCCTTGAATTCATAGATGGCGCCGGTGGCGAGGTAGCGCGGGTCGGGCGCGAAGAAGCCGATGGAGTTGTAGCCCCAATAGTTGCGCAGCCCCTTCGACAGCAGCAGGCGGTCGTCGACGAAGGCGTGCACCGGCAGCAGTTCCACCGCCGTGACGCCGAGCGAGCGGATGTAGTCCACCACCTCCTGCTGCGCCAGACCGGCGAAGGTGCCGCGGTTCTGCGGCGGCACGGCGGGATGGCGCATGGTGTAGCCGCGCACGTGCGTCTCGTAGACGATCGTCCGCTCCCACGGGATGGCCAGCGGGCGGTCGCGGCCCCAGGTGAAGGCCGGGTCGACGACCACGCACTTCGGCATGCCGGGTGCCGAGTCGCGCCGGTCGAAGGACAGGTCGCTGCGCGAGGAGCCGATGCGGTAGCCGAAATGCGCGTCCGACCAGCGCAGGGGCCCGATCAGGTGCTTGGCGTAGGGGTCCAGCAGCAGCTTGTTGGGGTTGAAGCGATGGCCGGCGCGCGGCTCGTAGGGCCCGTGCACGCGGTAGCCGTAGACGGTGCCCGGCCGGGCGTCGGGCAGGTAGCCGTGCCAGACCTCGTCCGTGTACTCCGGCAGTTCGATCCGTTCCAGCTCGCGCCGTCCTTCACGGTCGAACAGGCACAGCTCGACCTTCGTCGCGTTGGCGGAGAACAGGGCGAAGTTGACGCCCAGCCCGTCCCAGGTGGCACCGAGCGGGTAGGGCAACCCCTCACGGATGCGGGCTTGGCGCAGGGCTTGCGGGGTGGCGGGAACTCTCTTCACGGGCGGCCTCGGGCGGGAAAGCGAGCGTGTCTCGCGGGCGATGGGAGAACACGCGAGCCATCATGTTGATCCTGCGGCCGTCACCCGGCACCGGATACCTCCTCGAAAGGGTGGGTTGCCTTTATGAGAATCGTCATAGTCGTCAAGACAGGTCGCAGCCCAAGCATGGCCGTGCTATGATCTTCATCGTGAATAAATGATAAATATTGTTGGGGAAGCTGGCGAAGTTGCCCAAAGTCTCGGCTGAACAGCCGGGATCGGATGCTGTTCCCTGACGAACCCTGGCGGCAGGTGGACATGGTCAAAGCTCCCTTCATAACCGCGCGCGGTCGGCATGCTCCCAACCGGCGTGCCCTGTGGTTATGAGGCTTGACGCCACGGCACGGGTTGCATAGGGCGCCGGCACGCCCGCTGCACGCACCATCCTCACCGACGCGTATCCGGCCCCGTGGCTCCGCCGCGGGCTCCGATGGGCGCCTGTTCCATCACGGCAACCGGGTTCCGATCGCGACCATGCTCCGCAATCCGGCTCGCATCCTTTTATCGCTCGACCCGCGGGCGGCGCTGCTCGGCATCGTCCTCACGATGGGCGTGCTGGGGGGCGTGTCGTGGGGCGTCATGACCGCACTCGATTACGTCGACACGCTCAAGCGCGCAGAGCGCGACATGGTGCGCGCCGCCGCGGTGCTGGAGCGGCATGCGCAGGCCGTGATCGAGCCGCGGCTCGTGGCCCTGCACCGCGTGGTCGATCGGCTGCGCGGTCGCGGCCGGCAGTCTTTCGCCGACGCCGCGCTGGGGGAGGCGCTGGCGGCGCCCGACGGGGCGCTGGCGGTCGTCGACAGCGACGGCCGGGCCGTCTTCGGCCCCTCCATCGCGTTGGCGGACGGTGGGCCGGCGCTGCTGCGCGCCATCGCCGATGCCGGGGAGGGCGTCGGCGTGCTGGCCACCACCGGCCGTTTCGACGGGGCCGATGCGCTGGTCCTGGCGGAGCGGGTCGCCGGCCCGGACGGCGGCGGCTGGGGCACGGTGCTGGTGGCGGTGCCGCTGTCATCGCTGTCCGCCGTGCTCAACGCCTTCGACGGCTCCGCCGACACGCGCGGGCAGCGCAGCGCCGGCCTGTATCGGCTGGACGGCGTCATGCTCGCCGGTCAAGGCGTGAAGACCCTTGGCACGCTGCCGGCCGTGCCGGCCGGGGCCGGGCAGGTCGCCGGCAGCTGGCCGTTGCAGGACGGCGCGCACGTGCTGGGCTGGCGTCGCCTCGCCGGTCTGCCGATGCTGGCGGCGGTCGCCATGCCGCGTGACGAGATCCTGGCCGCGTGGTGGTCGCGCCTGGAGCGCGGCGCGGTGGTCGCCGGGGCCAGCCTGCTGGCGCTGTTCGGCCTGGGCGCGCTGGGCTGGGAGAGCCTGAAGCGCGAGCGCAACGCCCTGCGGGCATTGGCAGACGCCAACGCGCGCCTGGAGCAGCGCGTGGAGGAGCGCACCGCCGACCTGCGCACGCTCAACCAGAAGCTGGTCGCCGCGCTGGCCGAGAAGGAACGCGCCAATCAGGCCAAGGCCCGCTTCCTGTCGGCCGCCAACCATGACCTGCGCCAGCCGTTCCAGGCGTTGCGCCTCTTCCACCACCTGCTGTCCGAACGCCTGAGCGAGCCGCGCGCCGTGACCATCGCCGAGAAGATGGGCGAAGCACTGGAATCCGGCGAGAAGCTGCTGCATGCGCTGCTGGAGGTCGCCACGCTGGACGCCGGCGTGGTCAAGCCGAAGATCACCGCCGTTCCCATCGCCGAGGTGCTGGAACCCGTCGTCGCCGAGTTCCGCGATGCCGCCGCGGCGAAGGGGCTGGACCTGCGCGTGCGTTCCTGCGGCGCGCTCGTGCGCACCGACCCCGTGCTGCTGACGCGCATGCTGCGCGATCTGGTCGGAAACGCCGTGGCCTACACCGGCTCCGGCGGCATCCTCATGGCATGCCGCGTCCGCGGCCAATGGCTGCGCATCGAAGTGTGGGACACCGGCCCGGGCATCGCGCCGGAGCATCTGGACGCCATCTTCGAGGACTTCGTCCAACTCGGCAACCCGGAGCGCGACCGCGCCCGCGGCCTCGGGCTCGGACTTGCCAAGGTGCGGCGCAAGGCAGCGCTGCTCGGCCACACGGTGGACGTGCGCTCGCGACCCGGCCACGGTTCGGTGTTCGCCGTCACGGTTCCGGTCGCCGCCACCGAGCCGGCCGCCACCACCACCCCCGGCACCCCCGGCACCGAGGCGAAGGCCGCCGCCCCCCGCATCATCCTGGTGGTGGAGGACGACCCGGTGCAGCGCCAGGGCATGCAACTGCTGCTGGAGACCTGGGGCCATACCGTGACCACGGCGGCCGATGGCCCGGCGGCACTGGAGCGCCTGCGCGCCGCACCGCGCCTGCCGGACGTGATCGTCACCGATTTCCGGCTGCCGGGTGCACTCACCGGCGTGCAGGTGGTGACGCGGGCGGGCGAACTGGCCGGCCGGCCGGTGCCCGGCATCATCCTGACCGGCGACACCGCCCCCGAACGCATCCGCGAGGCCGTGACCACCGGCTGCCGCCTGTTGCACAAGCCCTTCACGCCTGAGTTGCTGCGCGACGCGCTGGCGGCGCTAGGGCAGGCCGACGGGACACCGGTCCGCGCGGCGCAACAGACAGCGGCCTGATCTGGGGGCCTGACCTTGGGGGGCCTGTTCCGCCTAGCCTCAATTATCGAAATGTTAATGGCCCCAGCGTTAACCTAAAGGCCGCATCGGAGCGGCCGGAATGTCACAGTCACGCCCCCTCACCCGCATCGACCAGGCCCAGCTCGACGCCGTCATCCGACGGCACGAGATGTTCCGCAACGCCCGCATGGGCGGAGCGCGGGCCACGCTGTCGTTCTGCGACCTGTCGGGACTGGACCTCGCCGGGCGCGACCTGGCGCACGCCGACCTCGTCGGCTCCTCTCTGAAGGGGGCCAATCTGGCGGGGGCGCGGCTGGACTGTGCCGCCATGTTCGCCTGCGACCTGCGGCAGGCCAACATGGAAAACGCCAGCCTGATCAAGACCGACCTGCGCGGCGCCTGCCTGCGCGGTGCGGTGCTGATCGGCGCCAACCTGTTCGAGGCGGACCTGCGCGACGGTTCGCTGGCCGAGAAGGACCGCGCCGGCAACCTGCGCGTCGTGCAGGTGGAGGCGCAGCCGGCCGAGGCGTCGGGAGCCGATCTGTCGGGCGCCAACCTCACCAACGCCCGCCTCAGCGGCGCCATGGCCATCCACACCGACTTCACGGACGCCGTCATGCGCGGCTGCAAGCTGGTGCGCGCCACCATGCGCGGCGCCAATTTCAGCGGCTCCAACCTGGAAGGGGCGGATCTGTCCGGCGCCGACCTGCGCGGTGCCTGCCTGCGCGGCGCGGTGTTGACCGGTGCATCGCTGACCATGGCCGACATGACCGACGCCGACATCGAGGACACGCTGACCGACGCCCCGGTCGGCCGCGTCATCGCCGAACTCGGCAAGCCGCTGGAGGAGTTGCTCCACGATCACATCGTCTGGGTCGGCACCGGCGGTGCTCAGGGCCACCCCCTCGACCTCAGCGAGTTCGACCTGCGCCATGCGCCCTCGCTGGCGCACAGCTGCATGACCATGCTGCGCGCCACCCGCGCCACCTTCTACGGCCTCGACCTCACCAACATCCAGCTCCAGGCGGCACACCTGGAGGAGGCCGACATGCGCAACGCCAAGATCTCCGGCGGCGACCTGCGCGGCGTGAACCTGAAGAACGCCCGGCTGAACAACGCCGACCTGCGCAACGCCAACCTGCGCCCGCTGGTGTTCGACGAGAAGCGCTCCATGCACTCGGATCTGGCGGGGGCGCGGCTGCGCTACGTCGACTTCCGCGGGGCCTGCCTGCGCGGCGTCAGCTTCGCCGGTGCCGACCTGTCGTTCGCCAACCTGATCGGCTGCGACATGGCCAAGGCCGACCTCAGCCACGCCAAGCTGTTCGGCGCCAAGCTGGAACGCCGCGCCCTGGAGGGCGTGACCCTGGACGGCGTGGCCGGGCTGAAGCTGTAATGTTCAGTGTTCCCCGGTCCGTGTGCGGGACGCCGGCTTGCCGACAGCGAGCGTGAGATCCTGCAGGACTTCGGGAAGGTCGCGGGCGCCATGCAGCACGCGCAGAATCCGAGGCGGCCGGGCCTCGGCATTGTAGACCGCCAAATACGGATACCCTCGCAGGACCAGAAAGCGGATGTCAGGCTCGGCCAGTTCGGGACGCGGGACGCCGCTGTACGGATGTTCGCCGATGCTTCGTGCAGCGGCCTGCACGGCGCGCAACAGGCCGCGCGCCGCGACCGGATTGTCACGGGCAATCCAGTTGACCGCCTCGCGGATGTCCTGCCGCGCGCGCCGCGATAGAACGGCGTCGCTCACCCACGCCGCCGCTCGGCCTGGGCGATGATGTCTTCGATGTCAGCCGTCAGCTCTTCAACGCTTACAAAGCCGTCACGTTCGCTTTCAGCCTCGGCTTCCCTCAGCATGTTCATGAATTGCTCGCGGCGGACTTCGGAGTCCTGAAGCATCCTCAGCGCGGATCGGACGACTTCGCTCACGTTGTTGTAGCGCCCGGACTCGACGCACCGGCGGGCGAACTGCTCGAGGTCGGGCGTCAGGTGCACGTTCGTCGCCATCCGCAGCTCCATGTCAAACCTTGACATAAGCTATGGCGTTTGGTGCCGGTCTGCAAGCCGTCCGCGGCGGCACGCACCCCGTCCCGAAGCGTTGAGTTCGCAGCGTTTCGTGCTATTCCGGAACGGGCGGGGACGCGGGAGGCGGGCGGTATGACGGGACGGCGGCAGGAGCACGCGGGCACGGCGCTGGCGGAAGCCATCGCACAGCACCGCGTCGGCAACCTGCCGGAGGCGGAGCGCCTCTATCGCGCCATCCTCGCCGAACAGCCCGAGCATACGGAGGCACTGCACCTGCTGGGCGTCCTGGCGCACCAATGCGGCCAGCATGCCGCGGCGGTGGAACTGATCGGCAAGGCGCTGGCGCGCGAGGCGGGCGTGCCGGAGCATCACGCCAACTTCGGGCTGGCCCTGCACGCGCTGGGCCGCGTCGCCGAGGCCGAGGCCAGCTACCGTAAGGCGCTGGCGCTGCGCGACGCCTATCCGGAGGCGCACAACAACCTTGGCAGCGCGCTTCAGGATCAGGGCCGGACGGACGAGGCGCAGGCCCATTACCGCCGGGCGCTGGAACTGCGGGAGGAGTTCCCGGAGGCGCTGGTCAACCTTGGCACCGCGTTGCGCGACGCCGACCGGCCGGAGGACGCGGCGGAGTGCTTCCGGCGCGCGCTGGCGCTCGATCCCGAGAATCCGACGGCGCACAGCAACCTGGGCGTGGTGTACAAGGAGACAGGCCGCCTGAATGAGGCGGACGCACACCAGCGCGAGGCGCTGCGCCTCGCCCCCGGCGATCCGGAGACGCTCGTCAACCTGGGCCTGCTGCGCGAGGCGCAGGGGCGGCGGGGCGAGGCCGAAGCCTGCTACCGGCAGGCGCTGGCGTCCGATCCGGGCTTCGCGCTGGCGCGCTGGAATCTGGCGCTGCTGCTCATCGGCCGCGGCGACCTTCCGGAGGGGCGCGAGTTGTACGAGGCGCGCTTCGAGTCCCGCCGCGTGCTCGGCGTCCGCGTCTTCGCGGCGCCGCGCTGGCAGGGCGAGGACCTGGCGGGCAAGCGCATCCTGGTTTGGCGGGAGCAGGGCATCGGCGACGAACTGCTGTACGGAACCTGCCTGCCCGATTTGGTCGCCATGGCCGGGCACGTTGTGCTGGAACTGGACGAGCGGCTGGCGCCGCTGTTAGCGCGCACCTTTCCGCAAGCCACGGTCCGCGCTGAGACGCTGGGCGCGGACGGACGCGAGACGGTGCAGCCGCCGGATTTCGATGTGCACATCCCGATGGCCTCGCTGCCGCGCTTCCTGCGCCGGCGCGTGAGCGACTTCCCGCCGCGCCGCCGCTATCTGAGGCCGGACGCGCAGCGTGCCGGCCTCTGGCGCCGCCGGCTGGAGGATCTCGGACCGGGGCTGCGCATCGGCATCTGCTGGCGCAGTCAGCGCACGCACGGGGAACGGAAGCACCAGTATACCCAGCTCGACCAATGGGCGCCGGTGCTGCGGCTGCCGGGCGCCGTGTTCGTCAACCTGCAGTATGACGTCCGCGTGGAGGAGTTGCGCCACGCCGAAGAACGGCTGGGCGTGCGCCTGCACCATTGGCCGGACACCGACCTGAAGAACGACCTGGAAGCGGCGGCGGCGCTGACGGCCAACCTCGACCTCGTGATCACCGTGCAGTCGTCGGTGGGGGAGATGGCCGGGGCACTGGGCGTGCCGGTCTGGCGTTTCGGCGGCGCGTACGACTGGACCATGCAGGGCACCGCCTGCCGGCCGTGGTTCCCCGCCATGCGGATGTGGGGGGCCGGCGAGGGCGAGACGCTGGGCGACGTGCTGGCTCGCATCGCTGCTGAACTGCGGCGTCTCGCGGCCGTGCCGCCCGCTGCCGACCCGTTGCACGATGTCCTTGGCGAGGCGCGGACGCTGCACGCGGCCGGCCGCTGGCCGGAAGCCGAGAAGGCCTACCAGCGCGTCTTGCAGGCGGATCCTGAGCACGCCGAGGCGCTGCACGGCTACGGACTACTCGGGCATCAGGCGGGGCGGCCGGACATTGCGGTGGCGTTGATCGGCCAGTCCATCGACGCCGGCGGCGGTACCGCCGGGCGACACCGCGATCGTGGCCTCGCCTTTCAGGCGCTGGGCGCGTTCGGGGAGGCGGTGGCCGAGTACCGGGCGGCCGTCGCGCACGACCCGGACGACGCGGAGGCGCTGGGCAACCTGGGGGCGGTGCTGCTGAATCTCGGCGACGCGGCCGGCGCCGCCCATACGACGTCGGATGCATTGGAGCGGCGGCCGGACTGGGCCGGCCTGCACGCCAACCTTGCCCTGGCGCTCCAGGCGCTGGGGCAGGGGGAGCGCGCCGTGCGCGCCCTGCACCGGGCCCTGGCGCTCGACCCCGCGCTGGCGGAGGCGTGGAACAGTCTGGGCCACGCGGAGCTGTCCGGCCGGCCCGCCGTCGCGCAGGCGTGCTGCGCGCGGGCGCTGCGCCTCAGCCCGGACTATGCGGAGGCGCACGGCAACCTCGGTCTCGCCCTGCTGGCGCTCGATCGGTCGGACGACGCGCTGGCCTGCCAGCGCCGCGCCCTGCGCCTGCGCCCCGACGCGCCCGCCGTGCTCGCCAACGTGGCGCTGGCGCTGGAGGCGGCGGGGCAGGGCGAAGCGGCGGGGCTGGCGTGGTGGCGGATCCTGCTGCTCGACCCCGGGGCGGCGGAGGGCTTTGCCGGATTGGCCGATTTGCGCATGCGGCAGGGACGGCCCGATGCCTCCGTCCGCGCGTGGCGGCGGGCGATGGCCGTGCAGCCCAGGCGCGCGGAGTGGCACTACAACCTCGGCAACGCGCTGCACGCCCTGGGCCGGCCGGATGCGGCCGACGCCGCCTTCCGCCGCGCGGTGGAACTGGACCCGGGGCTGTCGCTGGCCCGCTTCAACTGCGGCTACGCCGCGCTGGCGCAGGGCCGCATCGTCGAGGGGTGGACGGGGCTGGAGGCGCGCTTCGCTGCCGGGCAGGCGCACCCCGACCGCCGCTTCCCCCGGCCCGCCTGGGACGGCAGCGACCTGACGGGCAAGCGCGTGCTGGTGTGGCGCGAACAGGGGCTCGGCGACGAGTTGATGTTCTCCTCCTGCTACGCCGACCTGATCGCCCGCGCCGGGCACGTGATCATCGAATGCGACCCGCGCCTCGTCGGCCTGTTCGCCCGGTCCTTCCCCGCCACCACCGTGCGCGCGGCCGGCGGCGAACCCGACGATTTCGACGTGCATGTCGCGGCCGGCTCGCTGCCTCGGCACCTGCGCCGCACGCTGGCCGATTTCCCGGCGCAGCACGGCTGGCTTGTCCCCGATCCCGGAAGGGTGGCGGCCCTGCGTGCGCGGCTGTCCGCGCTAGGATCAGGTCCGGCGGTGGGGATCGCGTGGCGCAGTGGCTTGGTCACGCCGGAGCGTGCCGGCCTGTACACGCGGCTGGCGGACTGGGGGCCGGTCTTCGCCGTGCCCGGCGTGCGCTTCGTGAACCTGCAATACGACGATTGCGCGGCGGAGATCGCGGACGCCGAACGCCGGTTCGGCATCACGATGCACCGTTGGAGCGACCTCGACCTGCGCAACGACCTGGAGGGCGCGGCGGTGCTGACGGCGTCCCTCGATCTCGTGCTGTCGGCCGGCACATCGGTGGCGGAGATGGCGGGCGCGCTGGGCGTTCCGGTGTGGCGCTTCGGCGCGCGCGGCGAATGGACCGCCATGGGCGCCGCCGTGCGCCCCTGGTACCCGTCCATGCGCCCCTTCACCCCGGTGCCGGGCGAGGGCATGGCGGCCGTTCTGGCCCGCATGGGCCGGGAACTGGCGCGGCTGGCGGGTTGACCGCGGCCGCCCGCCATCCAAACCCTGCCTCCCCCAGCGAAACGTGCTATCGATAGCTCTTGGACAGCGTGTGGCAGGGCGGCCGTATGAACCGGAAGGAGCGCAGGGCGGGGACGGCGGGTGGCCGGCCGGCGGGAATCGATCCGGCGGCGGCGACGCTCGCGCAGGGCGTGCAGTTTCACCAGATGGGGCGGCTGGCCGAGGCGGCGTCGCTCTACCATCAGGCCCTGCGGATTCATCCCGGCCATCCCGACGCGCTGCACCTGCTGGGCATGCTGGCCTGCCAGCAGGGGCGATTCGCCGACGCCGTGGACCTCATCTCCCAGGCGACGGCCGCCAACGGGCGGGTGCCGGACTATCACGCGAATCTGGGCCTTGCCTTGCAGAACCTCGGCCGCCCGGCGGAGGCCGAAGCCGCCTGCCGGCGCGCGCTGAAGCTGAAGCCGGGCTTCCCGGAAGCCGCGAACACGCTGGGCAACGCGCTGCTGGCGCAGGGCCGGCACGACGAGGCGGTGCGCGCCTATCGCGAGGCGCTGCGCGGCCGCGCCGACTACACGGAGGCGCACGGCAACCTGGGCGCGGCGCTCCGCGCCGCCGGCAAGCCGGAAGAGGCGGAGCCGCACCTGCGCCAGGCGCTGGCCCGCAACCCCGGCATGGTCGAGGCGCGCGTGGCACTGGCGCTGGCGCTGCACGACCGCGGGCGCGTCGAGGAGGCGGTGGAGATCCTGCGGCCGGCGCTGGCCCACCGGCCGGGTCACCCGCCGGTCCTGGTGGCGCTGGCGGGTATGCTTCAGCGCGCCGGCAGGACGGCGGAAGCCGAGGCGGCTTTCCAGCGCGTCATCGCGGTGGAGCCGGCGGACGCCGAGCTGTGGAATTCCTACGGTCCGCTGCTGCGCGGGCTCGACCGGCTGGAAGATGCCGGGCGCGCGCACGAACACGCCGCGTGCGTCGCGCCAACGATGCCGGAGGCGCTGACCAATCTCGGCAACATCCGCCATTTCCAGGGCCGGCCTGAGGAAGCCGTGGCGCTGCACCGCCGGGCGCTCGACCTGCGGTCCGACTACGCCGACGCGCACGCCAACCTGGGCTTCGCGCTGGGCGACCTGGGCGACGCTGCCGCGTCGGAGGCCGCTTTCGGCCGTGCGCTGGACCACAATCCGGACCTGGGCATCGCCGCGCTCAACCGCGCGCTGCTGCGGCTCAAGGCCGGGCGGCTGGAGGAAGGCTGGGCCGACTATGCCCGCCGCTTCGTGTCGCGCGGGCACCCGCAGGGGATCACCCGCCCCATGCCGGAATGGCGGGGCGAGGACCTGACCGGCAGGCGAATCCTGGTGTGGCGCGAGCAGGGATTGGGCGACGAACTGATGTTCGCCTCCTGCTATTCCGACCTGATCGCGCGCGCCGGGCATGTGGTGATCGAGTGCGACCGGCGGCTGGTGCCGCTGTTCCAGCGCTCCTTTCCCGCCGCCACCGTGCGGGCCGTGACCGAAGATCCACGGGATGCGGACGTGCACGTCGCCGCCGGGTCGCTGCCCGGCCTGCTGCGCCCTGGGCTCTCCGCGTTTCCGGCGCGGCCGTCCTGGCTCGTGCCGGATCCCGGGCGTGTCGCCGCGTGGGGTGCGCGCTTGGCGGAGCGTGGCCCGGGACCGGCTGTCGGCATAGCCTGGACCAGCTGGAAGACCAGCCATGAACGGCGCGGCGCCTACACCGATCTGACGCAATGGGCGCCGCTGCTGCGCGTGCCCGGCGCCACCTTCGTCAGCGTCCAGTACGACGGCCGTTACGGCGAACTGGCGGAGGCCGAACGCCGCTTCGGCGTGCCGATCGCGGCTTTTCCGGAAACCGACCTCGCCAACGACCTGGAGGAGGCTGCGGCGCTGACCGCGGCGCTCGACCTCGTCATCTCGGTCGCGAGCGCGCCGGGCGAGCTGGCGGGCGCGCTGGGCGTGCCGGTGTGGCGCGTCGCCGCGCGCGACTGGACGCAGCTGGGCACCGCGACGCGCCCCTGGTACCCGTCGATGCGGGCCTGCCCGCCGCGCGCGGGCGAGGGGCCGGGCGACGTGCTGGCGCGTCTGGCCGGTGATCTGACGCGGACCGCCGTGGGGACCCGGTGAAGAGTTCCTCCATCCAGGCCCTGATGGACCGGGCCGTGCGCCACCATCAGGCGGGTGAACTGGCGGCGGCCGAGCCGCTCTACCGCCAGGTCCTCGACCGCGAACCGCAGCATCCCGGTGCCCTGCACCTGCTGGGTGTGCTGGCGCATCAGGTTGGACAGAACGACACGGCGGCCTCGCTGATCGCCAAGGCCATCATGGCCGACGGGCGCGTGCCCGACTACCACGCCAACCTCGGCCTCGTGCTGCAGGCCATGGGCCGGCTGGAGGACGCCGCCGCCTGTCAGGAACAGGCGCTGGCGCTCAACCCCGCCTATCCGGAGGCGCACCACAATCTGGGCGTGGCGCTGCAGGCGCTGGGCCGCCACGAGGCGGCGGCGGCGCACTTCGCCGAGGCCATACGGCTGCGCCCGGGTTTTGCCGAATCGCACCTCAACCTGGGTGCGGCCTTGCAGGCGCTCGGCCGCCTGGAGGAGGCGATCGGGCACCACCGGCGTGCCGCCGACCTGCGGCCCGGCGATCCCGCCCCATGGAACAACCTCGGCGCCGCCTACCGCGCCCTGGGCCGGCTGGGCGACGCGATGGCCTGCTGGCAGCAGGCGCTGGCGCGCGACGCCGGGAACGTGACGGCCATCGTCCACCTCGCCGATGCGCTGCACACCCAGGGGCGTCTCGCGGACGCCGCCGACGCCTATGCCGAGGCGTTGCGCCTCGACCCCCGCAACCCGGCGACACTGAACAACTTCGGCCTCGTCCTGCAGGCGATGGGCCGGCACGAGGACGCGGCCTCCTGCTTCGACGCCGCGCTGGCCGTCAGGCCGGACTTCGCGGAAGCGTTCGACAACCTGGGCTCCAGCCACATGGCGACGGGCCATCCCGATCGGGCCGAGCCGTTCCACCGGCAGGCGCTGGGCCGTTTGCCGACGCTGGCGCAGGCGTGGAACAACCTGGGCAACGCGCTGAAGGGGCAGGGGCGGGCGGACGAGGCCGGGAGCTGTTGGCGGCGCGCACTGGCCCTGCGCCCCGACATGGCGGAGGCGTACAGCAACCTCGGCAACGGGCTGCGCGACCGCGAATGCTTCGAGGAGTCCGAGGACGCGCATCGCCGCGCGCTACGCCTCATGCCGGGCAACGCGATGATGCTCAGCAACCTGGGCTCGGCCTTGCAGAAGCGGGGTGGCAACGCCGTGGCGGCCGCGGTGACCCGCCGCGCCCTGGCGCTCCAGCCGGACTATCCGGAGGCGATGACCAACCTCGGTCTCGCGCTCCAGCGCCTGGGCGACGCGGGCGGCGCGCACGCGTGCTACCGCCGCGCGCTCGCCCTGACGCCCGACCTGCCGATCGCCCGCTTCAACCGCGGCCTGCTGCGGCTGGAGGAGGGCGACACGGACGGCGGCTGGCCGGATTACGCGTGGCGCTTCGCGTCGGGCCAGATCGGTGCCGCCCGGCAGCCGCCCATGCCGCCCTGGCGCGGCGAGGACCTGTCCGGCAAGCGCCTGCTGATCTGGCGCGAGCAGGGCGTGGGCGACGAGATCATGTTCTCGTCCTGCTATGCCGACGCGGTCGACCGGGCGCGCCAAGTGGTGATCGAATGCGACCAGCGGATGGTGTCCCTGTTCGCGCGCTCCTTCCCGAAGGCCACGGTGCGCGCGCAGACCATGGCCGGCGGGCGCGAGACCATGGCGGCCGGGGACGCCGACCTGCACGTGCCGGCGGGCTCCCTGCCGCGCGCCTTCCGCAACGGCCTGAGGGACTTTCCGGCCCGGCGCTCCTGGCTCCTGCCCGACCCGGCGCGCGTCACGGCGTGGCGCCGGCGGCTTGATGATCTCGGGCCCGGCCTGACGGTCGGCATCGCATGGCGCAGCAGTCTGGTCACCGCCGAGCGCGCCGCCGCCTACACGCGGCTGGAGGAATGGGCGCCGCTGTTCGCCGTGCCTGGGGTGCGCGTCGTCAACCTGCAGTACGACGACTGCGCGGCGGAGATCGCGGATGCCGAGCGGCGGTTCGGCGTCACCATCCATCGCTGGCCCGACCTCGACCTCAAGGACGATTTCGAGGGGACGGCGGCGCTGATCGCCGGCCTGGACCTCGTCATCGCGCCGGCGGTGTCGGTGGGCGAGTTGGCCGCCGCGCTCGGCACGCCGGTCTGGCGCCTGGGCGGGCGCGACTGGACGCAGTTGGGGATGCCGGTGCGCCCGTGGTTCCCGGCCATGCGCCTGTTCCAGCCGCGCGCCGCGGAGGCGCTGGCGGACGTCCTGCACCGCATTGCCGGGGAAGTGCGGCGGCTGGCCGCCGCGCCGGCCGCACACTCCCCGTCGCCCGGACCGGGTGTGGACACGGGATCGCTGCTGGCGCAGGGGCTGCGCCAGCATCAGGCTGGTGACCTGGACAGCGCCGCCCGCTGCTACCGACAGGTGCTGGACGCCGCCCCGACAAACGCCGACGCCCTGCACCTGCTGGGCGTGCTGGCGCACCAGCGGGGGGATCATGTCTCCGCCGCCGAGCTGATCGGCCGCTCCCTGGCGCAGCGGAGCGGCGTGCCGGAGGTGCACGGCAACCACGGCTCCGTCCTCCAGGCTCTCGGCCGCATGGACGAGGCGGTGGCGCAGTACCAAACGGCGTTGCGGCTGAAGCCTGCCTTCCCCGATGCGCTGAACAACCTGGGCAGCGCGCTCCAGGCGCTCGGCCGCTTCAAGGAGGCGGAGGCGCGCTACCGCGAGGCGCTGCGGCTCCGTCCGGACTTCACGGGCGCTCTCGCCAATCTCGGCACCGTGCTCCACACGCAGGGCCGTCTGGAGGAGGCGCTGGCCTGCCTGGCCGAGGCGGTGCGGCGCGACCCGGGCGGACTGGACGGGCGACTGGGGCTGGCGGCCGTGCTCACCGATCTCGGCCGGCTGGCGGAGGCCGAACGCCACGCCCGCGAAGCGGTGGCGCTGGCCGGCGCCGATCCGGAGGCGCACGCGGCGCTGGGCAAGGCGCTCCACCTCGCCGGCCGCACGGCGGAGGCGGCGGCCAGCCTGGAGCGCGCGGCGGATTTGGGCTGCCGGCGGGCCGCCACGCTCGACCTGCTGGGCGCGGTGAAGCGCCTGCTGGGCGACGAAACCGCGGCCGAGGCGTGGCACCGCCGCGCCGTGGATGCCGATCCGTTGCGCGCCGCCACGCGCGTCAACCTCGGCTTGGCGTTGGCGCGGCAGGGCCGGCGGGATGACGCGGGGCGCTGCTACCGTCAGGCGCTCGCCCTCGCGCCGGCGTCGCCGGAGGCGTTCAACAACCTCGGTGTCGTCCTGCAGGACCAGGGCCTTTTCGATCAGGCGCAGGCGGCGCATCGGCGTGCCGCCGCCGTGCGGCCGGACATGGCCGAAAGCTGGGGTAACCTGGGCAGCGCGCTGCTGCGCGCCCGGCTCCACGGGCCGGCGGTGGCCGCCTGCGGGCGGGCGCTGCTGCTGAACCCCGGCCTGCCCGGCGCGCTGACCACCCGCGGGGCGGCGCTCAAGGGGATGCGCCGGTTCGCCGAGGCTGCGGCGCACCACCGCCGGGCGCTGGCGCTGGTGCCGGGGCACGCCAAGGCTTGGTCGAACCTCGGCACGGCCTTGGCCGGCGAGGCGCGCTGGGCGGAGGCGGCCACCTGTCACCGCCGGGCGCTGGCGTTGAGCCCGGATTTCGCCGATGGCTGGCTGAACCTCGGCCACGCCAAGCAGGCGCAGGGGCTGTTCGCCGACGCCGAACGGCTGGCCGACCGCGCCATCCGGCTCGATCACGTGCGGCCGAACGCGCGGGTCAACCGCGCCCTGATGCGGTTGGCACGCGGCGACCTGGAGCAGGGCTGGGCCGACTACGCCTTGCGATTCGCCGCGGGCGAGGCGGCGCCGGATCGGCGCTTCCGCGTTCCGGAGTGGCGGGGCGAACCGGTCGCCGGCAAGCGCCTGCTGGTGTGGGCGGAGCAGGGGCTGGGCGACGAGCTGATGTTCGGCTCGGTGATCGCCGACCTGCGGGCGACGCGGGCGTGGGTGACCGTGGAGTGCGATCCGCGGATGGTGCGGCTGTTTTCGCGCGCCTTCCCCTGGACCCACGTGCGCGCCGAGACGCGCGATCCCGACGATGCCGACGTCCATGTCCCGATGGGCACGCTGCCGCGCCTGCTGCGCCGCCGCCTGACGGATTTCCCGGCGCAGGCGCCCGTCCTGTATGCCGACGCCACACAGGCCGCGGAGTGGCGGCAGAGGCTCGCGGCGCTGGGGCCGGGCCTGACGGTCGGCATCTGCTGGCGCAGTTCCCACATCACCGCGGAGCGGGCCGGCGCCTACACGCGCCTGGACCGCTGGGGGCCGCTGCTGACCCTGCCGGGCGTACACGCCGTCAACCTGCAGTACGATGATTGCGCGGCCGAACTGGCGGACGCCGAGCGGCGATTCGGCGTTCCCATCCACCGCTGGCCGGACCTCGACCTGCGCAACGACCTGGACGGGGTGGCGGCGCTGATGGCCGGCCTGGACCTCGTCGTCAGCGCCCCCACCGCCGTGGGCGAACTGGCGGCGGCGGTGGGGACGCCGGTCTGGCGCCTGGGCGGGATGGGCGACTGGTCGCGCCTGGGTGCCGCCTGCCGCCCGTGGTTTCCGTCGATGCGTCTGATCGCGCCACCGGCTGGCGGCAGCGTGGACGATGCTGTAGACTTGGCCGCGCGGATGCTGCGCACGTACGCCGGGCAATCCGGCCGGCGGCATTAAGCAACGGTTAACGCTGAGTGCCGTACGCTTGGGATGCGGTCGCAGGGCCGTGGTTTGACGTGGGGTGGACGCGTTGCAGCGTGTCGCGTTCCGGGGTCGGCGGTATCGGCCGCGGGTGTCGTGAGGGGAGGGTGCCATGGCTGACGATGCATTGGCTGGCGTAGGCTCGATGGTCTCGGACTTGAACAAGTCCATCGAGGCCGCGATGAAGCGTTTGCAGGCCCAGCAGTCCTCCGCGCCCGAGAACGTCCAGGAATTCCGCAAGGACGTCCGCAAATCCTCCGCGCAGACCTCTGGATTCGCGACCGACATCGGCGTGCTGGCGAAGAACACCACGCGCCTGAACGTCGTCTCTGCGCTGGCGCCCAACGACCCGGTCGATTTCTACAAATTCCGCGTCACCACCAAGGGCGAGACGACGCTGGGCCAGATCGGCGACGAGGGCGTGCGCGTGCAGCTCATGTCCAAGCTGGGCGTCGTCATGGCCGACAGCGACAAGAGCCAGGGCGCCAAGTACGAGAACTTCAAGAAGCTGCAGACCGGCGAGATGACGCTGGACCGCGGCGACTACACGCTCCGCGTCTCCCGCGAGAAGGGCGTGGCGGCGAAGGAGGCGAAGAACTACGCGCTCCAGCTCTCCATGGGCACCTACAGCAAGGACTTCGACACGGTGGCCAAGCAGCCGGTGCGCGGCGACAGCCCGTTCAAGATGTCCACCGCGCAGCAGGAGATGCTGTCCGGCCTGAACGCCGCCGCGCAGAATATGAAGTCCATACCGACGGGTCTGAGCGGCACGCAGAAGTTGATGGGCAGCTTCAACCTGTTCGTCTGACCGCTGTTTACGCGGCACGGTGCCGTGACGGCCGCCGCTTCCGCGGATGGCCGTCGTCGTTTGGCCTGGATGAGCGTGCGCCCGCAGCACCCGACAGCGATCCCCCGCTGCCCAGGCGGCGTTCAATAATAGCGTCCCCGCGACGCTGCGCGCATCGCCACCGCCCATCCCGAGGCGCAGCGCCTCGACGTCTGGTTCCTCGACGAAGGCCGTGTCGGCCAGAAAGGACGTCTGCCTCGGCGCTGGTTCGCCAAGTCGCCGTCCGCGGGCACGCGCGACCAGCGCCTCCGCTCGGCCTGGATCTTCGGCGCCGTCTGCCCCTAGCGCGACACAGGCGAAGCGCTGGTGACCACGCGATCCATCTGCTCAAGGGAATGGGCGCGTGTCAGTATTTGGCGGAATTGGTATGACAGGCTTGACCGGCGGTGAGGAACCGCATTCTCTGGGGAAGATCCCGGCAGGTGTCGGGTTGGACAGATCGGGAAGCCGGATGCGGATTGCCCTCGACATTCCCTTTGAACCAAATCGGCCGTCGGCCGAGCGTGAACTGGCAATGCGCATGGGGTTCGCGGCTGCCGCAAAAGGGTGGACGGCCCGGACAACCAGTTCCGTTGCGGAAATCGAGGCGTTCGCCCCCGATCTGGTGCTGGCGCTTCACCATGATCTGCCCAAGCGCGTCGCCGTCCCAACATTCGGCTGCCTGTGGAACCCCCCTGCCCATTTCGAAGACGACGCCGATCGTCTGGCGCGGGTGCTGTCGTACGATGGATTCCTTACCGCCGGCTCCGGCATGCGGCGCTGGATCGAATCCCTCCTCTTCCCCACCCACCGTACGGTGGTCGCGGGCGACCTCTACCCGTCGACCCACGATGAGACGCTGGCACCGCGGATCGACGGGGCCAGCCGGCTGTTCTATGTTGGATCGAACTGGGATGGACGTCGATTCGAACGGCTTTTCACCCATCTGGCCGAAGCCGGCGTACTGGCGGTCTACGGCCCCGCAGCCGCGTGGAGTCACAATACCGCCTACGCCGGGACGTTACCCTTTGACGGGCGAGCGGTGCTGACAACTGCCAACGCCCAGGGCATCGGGCTCTGCCTCCACTTGCCAGGGCACCGGGCGAGCGGCATTCCAAACATGAGGGTTTTCGAACTGGCGGCGGCCGGCGTGCTCGCAATCTGCGACCGCCATCCCTTTGTGGTTGAGCATTTCGGTGATTGTGTGTTCACGGTCGACACCGACGGCCCCGAAGATGCTGTGGCTTGCCAAATCGTCGATTACGTCCGCTGGGCGCGCGCCCATCCGGAGGAGGCGCGTGCCATGGCGGCAGGCGCCCAGGCAGTCTTCCGGGAGCGTTTCACGCTCGACCGCGCAATGGACGGCTGGCAAGGCCTCCTGGATACCGTCAGGCGGTCCACCGACGCACCCGCGACGGACAGCGTGCGCTTTGTCGTCGACACCTGTGGCGCCGAAGCCGACTCGATCGCCCGCACGGTGGCGAGCGCACGGGCGCAGAGTAACGGCGCGGTCGATCTCGCCATCCTGCAGGATGACGGTCGGCCGGCCCCTGACAAGCTGCGGACGGCGCTATCGTCGGCAGGGGCCGACTGGTTCGGCATTCTGACACCGGGCACCGTCCTGTTTCCCGACCATGTCGCGACACTGCTCGACACCGCGAAGCGGTCCGGTGCGGCCATGGTCTATGCCACCGCTGTCAACGGTGACGGCGCCCGCTGGGCGGTGTTTCCGAACGAGGTCATCCGCCGGGGTGATCTGCCGGGCAATGGATGTCCTGTACCGGTCGATGCTTTCCTCGTCCACACGAGCCTCATCAACGACCGTCTTCTTCAGATGCCCGATCTTGGAGCCGAGACGGCGCTCCACCTGATCCGCCACGCAGCCCGTCGAGCGGCTCCCGTTGCGTCCTGGCGAACCACCCTGGCCGTGCCCCATCCCCCTGCGAAGCCAAGCCCGGCGCTGAGCCGGGTCGAACGCCTCGACCCCGACGTCTGGGCGTCGTCCGGGGACCGGCGGGCACGGCCCACTGCTCCGCCGACGGACATCGGCGCGCCGGTGCTGGAGAGCATTCCGGTCCTGCGCGATGCCGAGGATTTTGCAGCGCTCGACCCGGCTCGGCCGATTTTCGTCTACGGCGCCTCGCGCGGCGGGCGGCTCGTCCAACTCGAGTTGATGAAGTGGCCGGACCTGCGCATCGCCGGCTTCCTCGACGGCCGGGCGACGGGACCGGCCTGGGATCTGCCTGTGCTCCGCCCCACCGACGTCCCGCCTGAAACATTGTCGGCCGCGACGATCGTGGTCGCTAGTCAGCATGTCGCCGATATCGTTGGCACGCTGGTCCGCCTCGGCCGCTTTCGGATCGTCAACGCCTATCCCTATATTCTTGGGTACACGACTCCCCCCGCACGTCAGGCCGGCTCTTAGAAAAAAGGCCCGATGCTGCGCGTGTCAGGCGCTGGCTTCCGGGGGGCATGGCCAACCAGCGATGCCGGCCGTTGACCTCTCGATCCGTCCCCGCTCCAAATCTGCCGCGTCCAATGCGCGTGCCGCGTCCTCTGGTCAGCTTTTATTAAGATATTGTATACGCTCTATGGTGTACGTCAAAAGACAAATTAAACATCTTCATTGAGGGGTTACTCATGAGCCCGTTCGAGCCGGCCTGGGTTTTTTCGGAACCGTGGAAACTTCCCGCCTCTGTGTTCATGATCGCTGAGATTGGTATCAATCACAACGGCAGCGTTGATTTGGCAAAGCTGCTGATCGACATGGCCAAACGGGCTGGATGTGACGCGGTCAAGTTTCAGAAGCGGACGATCGACATCGTCTACCCACCCGATGTGCTGAACATCCCGCGCGAAAGCCCCTGGGGCACCACCACGCGCGAACAGAAGGAAGGGCTGGAGTTCGACGAGGCGGCCTACGCGGAGATCGATCGCTATTGCCGCAAGCTGGACATCGCTTGGTTCGCATCGGCCTGGGACATTCCCAGCCTCGATTTCCTGGCGAAGTTTGACTGCCCCTACAACAAAGTCGCTTCCGCCATGATCACGCACGTGCCCTTCCTGGAGCGGGTCGCGGCTGAGCGCAAGCCGACGTTCATCTCCACCGGCATGTGCGCGGGTGAGGATGTGGATCGTGCGGTCGGGATTTTTCGTGAGCAGCGCTGTCCGTTCGTGCTCATGCACACGGTGTCTGAATACCCGTGCCGTGAGGAAGATCTGAACCTTCTGCAAATTCATGAGTTGCATGAGCGCTACGGCTGCCCGGTCGGCTACAGCGGCCACGAATCCTCGGTTTCACCGTCGGTGATGGCGGCAATGCTGGGAGCCGTTGCAATCGAGCGGCACATCACGCTCGATCGGGCCATGTATGGCTCCGACCAAGCGGCGTCGCTGGAAAAGCCCGGCCTGGAATCGCTGGTCGCGCAGGTCCGCAAGATCCCGTTGGTGGTCGGCAATGGCGTGAAGCGAGTCACGCCCGGCGAGGCTGCCGTCGCCAAGAAGCTGCGCTACTGGACCTGACGTCCGGCCGCCGGACCAGCGAACAGCGCGTCGAGCTGCCGGACCAACGCGTCGGAATCGATGTCGCGCACGCACAGGCGCGGGATCAGCAGCGGATGATCACCGGCCCGCACGGGATCAGGGCGCGTTGTCACCGCCGTGCGGATGCCGGCCCGAGCGAGCAGTTCCAGCGTGGCCGGGTCGTAGGTTCCGCTGCCGCCGAAGGGGTAGGCGAAGCTATGCACCGTCCGGCCCAGCAGCGCTTCGAGCCGGGCCTTGCTGCCGGCGATCTCACGGCGCTGCTCCTCGAGCGACAGGCGGCCAAGGCTCGGGTGATGGATGCCGTGTGCCCCAACCTCGACGAGGCCGCCGTCGGCCAGGGCCCGAACCTCGTCGGGGGTGAGGCAGCGGTGGCTCGGACGACCGGCGTAGGGCTGGCCCGTCTGGCGGGCGAGTTCCGCAAGGCAGGCCAGCCGACGGTCCGGGTCGCCGATGTCGAAGAGACGACGATGCAGGGTCCGGTACAGCGTGTGCCGGGGGGTTGGGTCCGTCCCGTCGATCACTGTCCAACCCGACAGTTCCTTCCGCTCGGCTTCGGTGAGGACCGCCGCTGGCCCGAAGTCCGCCGTCACCGTTTGGCCGTCGACATCAAGGGCGACCGACGAAGGCAGGCGCGCGGGAAGAAGAAGGAGGCGCTCCAACTCGTCCCACCAGAACTCCCCGTCTTGGCCGAGGCCTCCGGTGGATACGAACACCGTGGAGGGCAACCCGCAAGCCGCCATCCTCGGCTTGGCTTCAAGGAGGTTGTCGGCGTAGCCGTCGTCGAAGGTGATGGCCACCATCGGCCGCGAGGTCGTGGCGGTGCCGTGGGCCAGCGTCTCCAGCGGCACCACGTCGAACCGTCGTGCGAGCGCATCGAGATGCGCGGCGAACCGGTCCGGCCGGACTGCCAGCAGTTGGGGGTCGGTCTCCAGCGTCGTCACGCGGTGATACATGAGGACGATGCCCCGCACCGGCGCGTCGGCGGCCGGCTTCGGTGGGAAACCGGCCTTGTGCAGGGCAACCGCGATCGTGACCTCGTAATCCGGATCATGCTCCTCGAACATGGCGGAGGGCAGTTCCTCGACGGCGAGGCCGTTGATCATGGCGGTGGCCGTTGCCGCGTTGCCGAACGATTGCACGTCAACAGCGTCGCCCGGGCACACCTCTTCGAAGAGCCGCTCGGCCGACAGGCGGGTCAGCCGCCAGTAGTCGCCCCAGCGGTCCATATCGTAGCGGCTGATCTGGGTGATGCCGGGAAAGGTCGCGAGCAATGTCCCGCCCGGCCGCAACGCCCGGCGCGCGGCTCCGATGGCTGCCCGCACGTCGTAGATGCAGTGGAGTGTCTGGGTCAGCACGACGCAGTCGTAGGCCCCGGTCTCCAACTCGGGCGCGCCGGCCGCAAGGTTGGTGACGATGGCATTCGGCACCGCCGTGGAATCGACGTGCAGCACGTCGGCCCGGGTAACGGCACTTCCACCGAACCGGCGCGTGTAGGTCGAGTCACCCACCTCCAGCACACGCCCGCGGATGAAAGCCCGCCGTTCCTCCAGGAACCGCTCGATGTAGCGGCGGTCGATGGGTGTGCCCCGGTCGAAGCCAAAGACGCGGCTTACGGGCTGTCCGTCCGCCAGACAGGCCGCCAGTTCCTCCAGCCAAGGTCGCCGTCCCGACATCCCCGCGCCCCTTCCGCAATTGACAGGGGCACGTCCCCTGGCCGGGCTTCTTAACTTGATATCGGCGCGGGTTTCAAGCCATGCTCCGGGCCATCGTCTCGCGTCACTCCGCCCCAGGACTAGCCTCTTCATGACGAGCATCGATCCCGGTTACGCCTGCCATTTCTGCGGTGGAGGGCTGGACGCGACAGGGGATGTGTGCAGCGACCGTCCCGATCTCCAGGTCGTCCGCTGCCGGGTCTGCGGTACTCGCCAACTCGACAGCTTCGCCCACATCACGCAGGAGCTGTACGAGTCGGACAGATACTTCCCGGTCGACGTGGCCCCCGTTCTGGAGCGGGAGGCGGAGTGGAACCGGAACCGGGTCCGCCGGCTGCGCGATCTGTTGCCCGATGCCGCCCGGCGGGTCGCGCTCGACTATGGCTGCGGTCCCGGGGGGTTCCTGCGACAGACGGGTGGGCTGTTTGCGCGGTGCGTCGGGTTCGATCTGAGCCCCCGAATCGCCGCGCTGAACCGCGCCGATGGCTTCGACTGCCACGCGAACCTCGACGACCTGCCGGCGGACGTCGATACACTCCTTCTGTTCCATGTGCTGGAGCACGTTCCCGACCCGAAGAGCTTTCTCGCCGAGCTGCTGGAGCGGTTCTCCCGGATCGACCGCGTGGTGGTGGAGGTTCCCAATACCGAGGAAGCGTTGATCAGTCTGTTCGGGAACGCGGCCTACCGGCGCAACCATCACAGCGCCGAACATCTCTGGTATTTCACCAATCGAACCCTGCGGCTTCAACTGGAGGCGGCCGGATTGGAAGTGATCGTCGACTCCCAGCTCCAGCGCTACACGCTGGGGAACAGTCTCGGGTGGCTCAGCCGGAATGCGGGTGGTGGTCAGCATCTATGGCCCTTCTTCAACGACACCGCTCTGAACGCCGCATACGAGCGGGTGCTTGTTGAGGCCGGAGCCGCCGATTCAATCTTGGCGGTCGCTCGGCCGGCCTTTCGCCCGTGATGCCCGGTGCCTCCCAATCCGTTCCGTGTGAGGGCGATGCGTGATGGCTCCCACGATTCTTGCCCTCATCGTGATCGCGCTGGTCGCAGTCGAGATCGCGTTCCGTTGGCGGCACCAAGCCGCGCGCCGGCGCCCCTACCACGTGGCGCTTCGGTTCAAGTGGAACCGGATGCATGTCGTGCCACACCCCTACCTGTCGTTCGCCTACAAGAAGAACGAGACGATTGATCTCAACCAGCCACTGCCCTATGAACTGCACCCCAACCGTTACTTCTCGTTCAAGAACCCACTGAAGCTGAACCGCTACGGTTATTTCGGTCCGGACTGGCCCCTTGAGAAGCCGCCCGGGACGCTGCGCATCGCCTGTCTCGGCGCATCGGCAACCGCTAACAACATCGCCGATGCCGATCGCGATTACAGTTACCCCGATATGCTGCAACGGATGCTTGCAGCGGATTTCCGCGAGGCTGGGATCGATCAGGAGGTCGAGGTCCTCAATTTCGGCATCGGTGGTCGGACGACGGCGGAGCTGGTGATCGTCTTCTTCCTTCATATCGTGCATTTCAAGCCCGACGTCGTTCTTTTTTACCAGGGCTTCAACGATTTGATGTTCCATTTGATGGACGATTTTGCGCCGGACTATTCCCATGGGCGGTGTTCTCTGGGAGAGAGAATTCACGCCATCCGCTTCGCGCACGCGCTGCCGCGCCTGCCCTGGTGGCATTCCTACGAAGCTCTCAAGGAGCGGTTGTTCGGCACCGGAAACACCCGCAACGACCTATGGCGCGTGCTGATGACCCAGAAGCCCGACATGAACCGCGACTTCGAGCATATGGAGGTCAAAGAACGCTTTCTGGAGAGCATCGTTGCCGGGTGCCGGCATTACGGATTTCGTCTGATCCTGGGCACCTACGGATACTATGAATACAGGTTCAACAAGACGACGCTCAAATACCGTGACGGCGTCATGATCGAGAACGACATAGTGCGGGCAATCGGGAGGAAGTACGGTCTCACAGTGGTCGATCTTGCGGAAACCATCCCGAACGATGCCGACCATTATGTCGACAGCCTACACTTGTCGCCCAAGGGTATGGAGGTACTGGCGCGTGGCTTCGCCGATGCCATCCTGACCGGAGTCGCCGGTCACCCGGGCTCAGCCGAAGGGGACATCAATGCCGCGCGCGCGGACACGTCTATGCCTCGTTGAGACGCCAGGCCAGCTTGACGCGGTGGTCGGCCGCGCCGACGTGCTGCCGATCGCCGTCAACCCGGTGGTCGGCCTGCACGCGGAGCGCATCGGCGCCGATGTCGCGACCATCGAGGACCACTATCCGGAAGCGGCCCTCAACGAGCTTTGCTCCGCCGTGATCGAGCGGGTGTCGGACCTGCTGACGCTGGTCGACCGTGCCCTGGCGGAGACGGTGGATGGACCGGCGCTCCATCTCGTCAGCGCGTTCGCCTACTTTCACCACGTTGCCTGCGCCATGGGGAGTGCGGTCACCCGGGCCGAGCAGGTCCGCGCCGTGCTCGAACGGCACGCCGGAGCGGGGGCGCTGTGCTTCCGCCTTCCCCCCTATCGGGTGGAACGGATCGACGCCTTCGGCAAGCCGGTCTGGTCCCTGGCGTCCCGCTTGTTCGCGGCGACGGCCGAGGCGGAAGACCGTGACATCGCATGGATCGACCACCCGGGCGATGGCCCTGAGGCGCCCGTCCTCGCCGCCGATGCCCAGCCATCAATACCGGCACCGGTGTGGGACCGGCCGGCGCCTGGTGATCGGGTGCTCGTCGTTGCCTACTGGACCGACCTCAAGGACCGGATCCAGGAGTTGTGGCGCCAATTTCCGAACAGCGCCGTCGTCGGGCTCGACTGGATGATCGAGGATGCGGTGCGGAATCCGCGCCACCGCGCGCGTGAGGACTGCGAGCGGCTGTGGCGGCGCCTGTCGACGGACCCGGGTGTGGTCGAGGCGTTGACGTGGCGCGGCGTCGATTTGTCGGTGCTGCTCCGGCCGCTTCTCGAGCGGATCGTGGTCGGGGCGCTTCCAGGCCTGATCGCCACCGCGGGAGTCTACCGCGATGCGTTCGCCACCCGGCGGGGAATCGTGGTGACGGGCGGCATGGTGGAATCCAACCACGTGCTGGCCCGCGCGGCGCGGGAGGCCGGTTTGCCGGTCGTGTCGTATCACTACGGCGGATTCCTCGGCTTCAGTCTGCTGCCGATGCATGAGCGCTACGATATGGCCGAATGCTCTCACTTCCTGTGCGGAGGTCCCGGCAGCCTGCGAACATTTGCCGAGCCGTCCCCGCTCGCACGGTGGGACGCTGGGGTGTCGCGGGCGCAGCCGGTCGCCACCGGGCTTCCCTGGGTCCAGGATATTCTTGTTCGGAGCCGCAGCGAATCAAGGCAGCGGCATCGAAACGGCCCGCGGCGCGTGATGGTCATCCTTTCGGCGCTCGTCGGCGACATTCGCTACATCGGCTACGTCTACCCGCCGGAGTTCGCCGACGTGGCGCTGCACCGGCGGATCATTGCCACGTTGGCGGCCGCCGACGATGTCGAGGTGGTCGTGAAACCCCCGCTTCTCAGCCGTTACCCCCAACTCCGGCATCCGATCGTCGAGTGGCTGTCCGAGCAGCGCTTCGACCGAGTGCGGGTACTCGAACAGGTGCCGCTGTCGGAATGCCTCGACGAGGCGGACGCCTTCGTGCTCGCGACCCCCAGCACGCCGCTTCTGAACATCGTGGCAACCGAGAAACCGATAATGCTGCACCTCGACCGGCGGGTGTTCCGTGTCGTGCCGGCGGCGGCGGCGGCGCTCCGTCGGCGCGCGTCGGTCTATGCCGAGGACGATGCCACCTTCTTCGAAGGGCTGGGTGCCTTCCTGAAAACCTGGGATGGCGGTCCTCCGGATCCTCTGGACGACACCTTCCTTCATGATTTCCTGACCGATGGGTCGGGAGACGCAAACGCCAAAATTGTGGCGTTCCTCCACAGTCTGTGGGACGAAATACAGAATAATGCTGAGGCAACCCGAGACTAACACCCCTTCCACAGGCGGCCAGCGCCAGCCTGGCGACCAAGGTGGTGCGCGTGGCACTGTGGTCGCGGTCATGGCGCGCGCTGCAGCCCGGGCACGCCCACGCACGCTCCGGCTTGCGGGCATTCCCGGTCGTCCCAGACGTGCCGCCCGACTTGGTGAACGGGTAAAGGCGGTCCACCGCGACCAGCGGTCGCCCGCGCCGCGCCGCTTTGTCGGTCAGTTGGCGAACAAGGTCCCCCAGTCCCAGTCGGCGATGGAGCGGCTGTGGCGCCTGGCCTGCAGCAGTCCCGTGGCCGACTGGCTTTTCTCCTGTGTGAGAAAAGCCGCTGCCGTGGTCAATTCTTGTTCCGTTTGCGCGGAATTGCATTTCCCCCGGGTCGTGAACGACCGGGTTTCCATGCGGAGGATCTGATGAACGAGACGCACCGGGGTGACGCGGTTTCCGACGCCGCCAAAGTTCAGGCCTGGCGGGACGCCATCCGGACCGAAACGTTCGCGAACTATCATTGCGAGATGGGCAAGGCGTTGTGGCGGAACGGAGACCGCTCCCATGCCGTCGCCGCGTTCGAACGCGCGCTTGCCATCCGCGCGAACTATCCGGAGGCGACCGTCTGCCTGATGGACATCCTGAAGGAGATGGGCGACACCGCTGCCGCCGAGCGCGTGAGGCGGACCCACGCCGGGGACCGCATCGACGTGCTGATTGAAGGTTACCGGGCGCTGGCGTCCAGCGCTGGCGAGGGGGGGCGCCATGGCGAGGCGCATGCGCACTGGTCGGCCGCGTATGCGTTGAGCGGGCAGCCGGAGGACCGAGTCATGGAGGCCGTCGATCTGTTGCTCGACGACTCCGCCGGGTCGCTTAGCAACGGTGCCGCGATCCTTGAGGGATTGCGAAATGCACACTTCGACGATTCCCGGGCCATGGCGGATCGGCTGTTCACGGGCGCCGGACACCTTGCCCTACGCGGCCGTTTTGCGGCGGCTGAATCCGTGTTGGTCCTCGGCGCATCGCTGGGGTATCGGACGGAAGATTTCGAGGGCATGCTCGGCCAACTTTCGTTCCGGACGGGGAACCATGCTCAGGCGCTCACCCGTCTTGACGCCGCCATTGCGGCCAACGACAGGATGCCGCACCTGCACATGTATCGTGGTCTGGCCCTGATGGGCCTCAATCGGCTGGACGAGGCGGAGGAGGCGTTCGAGCGCTCGGTGCGGCTCGCTCCTGAAGAGCCGCTCTATCGGTCCAACGCGGCGCTTATCGATCTCCGCCGGGGCCGCACGCCCTCGCAGTCGACCGTGGAGGAACTCCAGAAGACTGCGGCGGTGTGGAAGTGGATCGCCATCAATCTCGGCCTCGTCCAGGAAGATCTCGGCAATCGGGCGGCCGCAGACCACGCCTTCCGTCAGGGAGCGGAGCCGTTGCCCCACTGGGCAGCCATGGCCGCGCACTACCGGCCGGGGTTCGAGGACCGCGTGTTTGCCGCCTTTCGCCGTCTCGCCGTTGCGGCCGAGATCAAGAACTGACTCAGGACAGCACTTCCACCAACTCGACGAAGTTTCCTTCGAAGTCGCGGCAGTAGGTAACCTTCACTCGGCCGTCAGCCGAGCACTGGGGTGGGGCCAGAAATCCCACCCCCGCCGCGGTCATTTTTTCGTGCAGCCCGTCCAGGTCGGCTACCGTAAAGGCGACGTGGCGCAGGCCGGGGACGTGGGTGGCTCCGGGAAGCCGTGGTGGCGACGCGGGCTCCTCGAAGTGCAACAACTCGACCAGAGGCCCTGGCGGTTCCCCCAGCTTGATGGTCGTGACCCGCACGGCGGTGAGCCCCAGGATGGCGTCCAGAACCGGCCCGGACTCCTCCATGTGCGCGACGACGGGCAACCCGAGAAGGTCGCGGTAGAAGGCGAGCGCCCGATGGAGGTCGTCGACGACGATCCCCGCGTGCCGAAGCCGGGCTGTTGGAGCGGTCTGCATCGCGATCGTTCCCCGTTGGTAGCGCTACACCGTCAGTCCACGGCCGCGGCGATGGCGTCTTCGAGTGCATCGAGACCTTCGAACAGTGCGTCATCCTCAATGACGAGAGGTGGCGCGATCTTGATGCTTTCGCGCCCCGTGTGGACGAGGATCAGCCCCCTCCGCAGCGCTTCGAAACAGGCACGGGTGGGCGTGTGCGGATCTGCGGCATCGGTTCCCGGAGTTCGGAAAAGGATGGCCGCGATCAAGCCGTGGCCCAGCACATGGGAGATGCGGTCGGGGTGGCGGCGCTGGAGCGCGGCCAACCTCTCGTGCATCAGCGCGCCGCGCCGGGCGGACTGAGCGACGAGGTCCCCTTGTTCCAGCGCCTGAAGGTTGGCGAGCCCGGCGGCGCAGCACAACGGGTGCGCCGAGTGGGTGGCCGCCATCGAGCCGGTCTGGAACAGGTCCATAAGGTCGGGCCGCGCGAGGGTGGCGGCCAGCGGGAGGCTGGAGGAGATGCCCTTACCGAGCGCCACGACATCGGGTGCTACGTCGTAATGCTGGAAGCCGAACAGGCGCCCGGTGCGCCCGAAGCCTGCCTGGATGTCGTCGAACATGACGAGCGCACCGGCCTTGCGCGCCGCCTCTGCCAGAGTCTCGACGTAGCCCGGCGGGTAGAAGGCCGCTGCCCAACCCTGATAGGTCTCGAGCATGATGGCGGCGATGTCGCGGGCGAGGTCCACGCCCCCGGCTGCCAACCGGTCGAGATCGGCGGCGGCCCGCTCGGCTCCCGTCTTGCCATTCAGCGTCCAGGGATAGGGAAAGGGCAAGCGCACCATGGTGGAATCATTGAGCCCCATCCAGGCCCGTGTTGCCTCCGTTCCGCTCATCAACGCCGCCCCCACGGTGCGACCGTGATAGGCGCCGTCGAACGTCACGATTCCGGCCCGCCGCTTTCCGGCCGCGCGGCCGTGCAGCTTGGCGATGCGCAGCGCGCATTCCGTGGCCTCCGATCCCGATGTGCTGAGCCACGCCTTGCCGAGCGGCGACGGGGCCAGGGCGATCAGGCGCTCCAGGTATTCGGCCCGGATCTCCGATGCGTAGGTGTAAGTGTGCCAGGGCCCGTCCGAGAGCTGTCGAACGAGCGCCTCCGCCACTGCGGGAGGGGCGTGGCCGGTGTTGGCGACGAAGATGCTGGACGTGAAGTCGATCCAGCGGTTTCCCTCGCCGTCCTCGACCTGGAAGCCCTCGGCCCGGCGCCAGAGGACGGGAAGCTGCCCGTGCATGGCGCGGTTCTCCACGCGGGCGAGACGCTCCAGAACCGCTACAGCTCCCGGAGACGGGATGGGGGTGGTGATCCGGCGGTACCGTGTTTCGAGGCGCGGGGTGGGCTGGGGGGTAGTCGGGAAGGGGGACAAGGGCGTTCCGTTCTCAGGCGTCAGACGTTGGAGCGTCAGAGGTTGGAAATTGCGGCCGCTCTGGCGCGGCAGGCATCCAGCAGGCCATGGCCGCGCGCCGCAAGCTCCAGCTCCAGCCGGTCGATGTCCTCCGGCCCGTCGACCTCAATGCAGGGCGGGGTCACGTAGGGCAGGATGCGGGGACCATGCAGAGTGCCATACCTTTCCGGCGTATCGGGCAAGAGGATGTCGACGTAGCCGTTGGGCAGAAAGGCCGGCGGAAATGACTGCCGGGGCGCGTTCTCCAAACCGCCCGGCTCGGCGCCGTCGCGCCACGTGCGGAACCATCCGCCGTCGATCCGAAACATCTTGTCCGGGGATTCGGCGAGCGCATGGGCAGACCGCAGCGCGGTTGCCTCCGGAGCCGCGCGCAGGGCGTCGAGCGCGGCGGCGAAATGGGCGGGATCGCGCAGCGGGGTCGTCGGGCGGAGATGGAACACGACATCGGGCCGCCAGCCCTCCTCCCTGGCGAGCCAGTCGAGCGCATGCCGGACGAAACCAATGTCTGGGGCGGCGTCGCCGGCCAGTTCCGCCGGCCGCAGAAATGGGACTTCGGCCCCGCAGCGCTGGGCGATGTCGGCGATCTGCGCGTCGTCGGTGCTGACGATGACCCGCTGAATGAGCGGGCTCTCAAGGGCGGCTGCCACGCTCCAGACGATCAGCGGCACCCCGCCCACGGGATGGATATTCTTGTTCGGAATCCCTTTCGATCCGCCGCGTGCCGGGATCAGTGCCAAGCCGATCATTTCCGCCCTCCAACGCCGCCTACCACACGGTCCGGCCGCCATCGACCGTGAGCACAGCTCCCGTCATATAAGATGAGGCATCGGAGCAGAGGAACGCGATGGCTGCCTTGTACTCGTCCGGTTCGGCCATTCGGCCCATGGGGATCAGCCGGGTCAGCCGCTCGACGAAATCCTCCGGCTGGCCGTTGAATACCCCGCCCGGCGCGATGGCGTTCACCCGCACGCCCGACGCTGCCCAGTAGGTGGCGAGATAACGGGTGAGCCCGATCAGGCCCGATTTGACCACCGAATAAGTGACGGGTTTCACCGGTTGCTGGTCCTCCGGCAGGCCTTCTCTGCGGTACAGGCGCTGGTCCGGCGCGATCAGGCCAAGGTCGGAGCTGATGTTGACGATCACCCCCTTGCCTTGCGTCTGCATGTGGGTGCCGAAGACGCGGGCGCAGAGGAAGGCGCCGGTCAGGCCGACCTTCAGATCGGCTTCCCAGCGGTCGAGTGGAAGATGTTCGAGGCGCGAGGATTCGGCGAGCCCGCCGCCCTCCATCTTCGGGTTATGAGCCGCGTTGTTGACGAGGATATCGAGCCGCCCGAAGCGGTCGAAGATGGCGGCCCGGGTTTCCAGCACCGCCGCCTCATCGGTGATGTCGCAGAGAAGCCCGAGCGCGGGCACACCGTGCCGCTCCGAAATCTCCGCCGCGGCCTCACCCGCGCGCCGGGCATCCACATCGAGAAGCACGGGAATCGCGCCCAACTCGGCCAAGGCGTCCGCATGTTGCCGCCCCAGGAGCCCGGACCCGCCGGTAATGATCGCGACGCGGCCGCTCAAATCGAACCGGCTTCGGATGCTCCCGTCATTACCGTCGCCCACAATCCCCTCCGTCAGAAACCACGCGTCTGCCCACCATCTGCCACGACGGTGGCGCCGGTCACGAAGGCGGCCCTGGCCGAGGCAAGGAAGACGGCGAGATCGCCAACGTCTTCAGGCGTGCCGAAGCGCTTCAGGGCGACCTCCGTGTCCAGCATGCGGCGGACACCCTCGGGATCCGCGCGGCGTTTGGCGTCCCAGGTGCCGTCCGGGAACAGGATGTTGCCGGGAGCAATCGCGTTGACCCGCACGCCCGATGGTCCAGCCGCCCGCGCCATGGCCTTGGCGGCGGCGATCAACCCCGCCTTCGCAGCGGAATAGCCGACCGGGGCGCCGATGCTCTCCATCCCGGCTATGGAGGCGATGAGCGTCAAACTTCCTGCGCCGCGCGCGGTCAGGCGCGCCAGGGCAACCCGGGACAGGGCAAGCGCGCCGGTCAGGTTCTGCGCGAGAAGGCGGTCAACCTCCCCGGCTTCCCATGAGAGACCCGGCGTTCCCCGGCCGCTCCCCACGTTGGCGACCACGGCGTCGAGCGGCCCCAGAGCCGCCTCCGTCGCGTCCAGCGCCGCGGTGGCAGCCTCTTCGTCCCGCAGGTCGGCGCGCACGGCGACGACCGTCCCGAATGCAGCGAGTTCGTCCCGCGCAACGGTCAACGCGCCGGCGTCGCGCCCGTTGATGGCGACCCGCGCTCCTTCCCGGAGGAAAGCGCGGACGATGCCCTTTCCGATCCCGCGGCTCGATCCGCTGACGAAGACGACTTTGTCTCTCAGCTCAAGATCCATGGCGCTCGCCCCGCCACCAGGACTGGACGGCGCGGCGGTTGGCCGCCGCGAGTTCCGTTTCTCCGCCCGTCTCGCCGCGAGCGACCTGGAGGATCAGCCAACGCCGGAAGCCCGCTTCCCGCAGCAACGTCAGGCTGAGCGGCAGATCGGCATCGCCCTGGCCGAGCGGCACGGTGCCGCCGCCGCGCTGGCGGTCTTTCACATGCACACTGGCGATCCAGGGGGCGAGGGTGGCGATCTCCTCGCGCGGGTCGAAGCCGAGAGACGCGCTGTTGCCGATGTCGTGGTTGGCCAGGACCTGGGGGGAGCCGATGCTTTCCAGCACTTCTCGAAAACGACCAGGCGGCAGGTCCGTTTCGAGATGGAGCTCGACCCGATGGCGTTCCGCGGCATCGAGAACCGGGGCCAGTGCCGCCCGCAGACCCGCCTGTTCCGCCGCCGTGGCGAGCGAGGATCGGTCCACGAAGGGCAGGACGATGTATTCGGCTCCGATGGCGGCGGCCGCCGGAATCAGGCGAGACAGGCGCGCTTGCGCGTCCGGGTCGGGCCGGCCGTCGGGGGCGACCAGCCGCTGGACCATGAAATGATCGGCGCAGACCGACCGCACCGCGACGCCGTGGCGCGCCGCGAGGGTTTGGATCGCGTCCTGTCCGGCCGGGCTGTCCAGCGGGTTTTCGCCGCGGGCGTCCTCTTCGTAGATCCATTCGATGCAGGCGAGACCGGCTTCGGCCGCCCGCGGGAACTCGTCCCGCCAGTTATCGGCGGGAAAGCACTGGATGCGATTTCCGATCGGGGGCACCAGCCGGCCCTGCATGATGCCGACGTCGGGGGCCGTGTCGCCGATGTCGCCGGATGCCCCTTTCGTCTGTGGCCCGGTCATCGTCCCCACCATTTGTTGAACAGCCCTGTCCCTGGCAGTACCAAGCTTGGCCGACGCGATCCAGCGCTTTTTTCTCTGCCCGGCTGAAGGTCACCCGGGCCGCCGTCCAACGGCCAGCAGCATGACCTCGTTGGCAAATCGGATCAGCTTGTTGAGACCGTCCGGCCAAGGCGCCTCTGGCATCAGAGGCCGGAACGGCAAGGGCAGGGCGGCGAGCAGCCGGATCGCGGGCTTTAAGGCCGGCATGCGCCAGAGGAAAGGAAGCTGGTGGAAGTGCACCGTCCGGACCTCCACGAAACCGGCGAGCGTCATCGCGTCCGTCAGCGATGGCGCGGTGAACGGCGTCACGTGGGTGTGGTCGATGTAGAACGGTCCCCAGTGAGTATGGACCCAGCTCGGCGTCATGATCACGGCCGTGCCGCCCGGCGCCAGGGCCGCCCGCGCCTTGGCCAGCATCGTCACCGGGGAGCGCAGATGCTCCACCACCGATTTCGAGAACACACAGTCGAAGCTGCCTTCCGGGAACGGAAGCGGCTCCGTTTCCAGGTCCGCCCGGACCACGTGCATGCCTGGCCCCGCCAACACGGCGGCGGCCGGAGAGATGTCGATCCCGGTTGTGCGGTAGCCGAGCGCCGAAAAGGCGTGAAGATACTCCCCCCGGCCGCAACCGATGTCGAGCAACCGTCCGGGTCGGCCGAAGTATCGCTCGGCCAGATGCTTGGCGAGTTGTCCGGGGTAGGGGCCGTAGGGCGCACGTTCGGGCGAATAGGTGGTTTCCAGATAGGCCGGGTTCTCCAGCACCGAACCGTCGCCGGTGGTGCAGGGCGTGGCAACGATGCCGAGTTGCCTGTGCCAGTCGTCCGCGGAGCGGGCCTTGTCGTCGATGTAGACGTCGGCGGTCGGCTTGCCGAAATAAAGCGCGCGGTACCGGACGCCCCAGGCGGCAAGCTGCGCTTCCGTCCTGGCGCGCCAGTCGATTCCCGTCGTGGCGCCGCGGGCCGTCTGGATGACGATGTCATGGCCGGCTGCATGCAGACGATTCACTTCGGCAATCGCGATGGGAATGGGCTCGGCCCGTTCGTACTCCCCTTCGGTGTTGGTGCAGAGCGTGCCGTCGAGGTCGAAACAGTAGCGCATCCGGTGGATCTGTCATTTGTGGCACGGTGATGATCCGGCCTCTTTCGAAGGCGAAGATAGCGGCCGCTGCCACTTTCGTCCAGGATACGCTCGCCGGTGTTCGGGGAACCCCGAATTTAGGTTTTTTAACCAGTGCCGTGCTAGCGTCCCTCCATGATCGATCAAGACGCCCCTCCCTTGTCCAGCACCGAGATTCGAGCCCGACTGCAGAGCCGGATCGGCAAGACTCGGCGCTTTTTCCCGACCCACCTCGCTATCGAGACGATCAACGCCTGCAATGCCGACTGCGTGATGTGCCCCTATTCGTCGATGACCCGAAAAAAAGGGATCATGTCGATGGAGGATCACGAACGTCTCCTGCAGCGTGTCAGGGACTGGGGAGCGCCGATCCGGGAGATCAGCCATGCCGGCATGGGCGATCCTCTGCTCGACAAACGGCTGGAGGAGAAGATCATCCGCGAGAAGGAGGTTTTCCCCGATGCGGCGATCTATGTCTACACCAACGGTGGGCTGCTGGGCCCGGAACGGGCGGAGCGATTGCTCCGCTCCGGCGTGTCGCTGATCAGCTTCAGCATCAACGGCTTCCGCAAGGACACTTACGAGCGGGTCATGCGCATTCCGCGCGATGCGACCTACCGCAACGTCGAGGCCTTGATCGAGCGGCGCAACGCGCTCGCTTCGCCCGTCCGCATCCAGGCCAGCCTGGTCAAGACCGCCCTCTGTTCCCTTGAGGAAGTTGAGGAATGGCGTGCGTATTGGGCAGATCGTGTGGAAAGTCTGGTTCTCCCCGCGTGGATCAGTTGGGGCGATTTCTTCGACAAGGAGGACCGGCAGAACACCGACACTCTGTCACGCCGGCTGGCCGAGCAGGTTCCGTGCCCATATATTTGGAAAACCTTGATGGTTGACCAATCAGGCATCGTCAAGATGTGCTGCGAGGACTACGACACTAGCCTGCCGCAAGGCAACGCGTTGACCGATCCTCTGGACGACATCTTCAATTCGCCGGTCATGCAGCGCCAGCGGTCGGATCAACTCCGCGGTGACTTCGACACCCCGGCCATGTGCCGGAACTGTGTTGAGACCGGGGCCGCTGCGCGGGATTTCTGGGCTTTGGCACGTCTCGCGCCACGCGATCCGGTGGGACCGCCGTGATCGCCGTCCCGTCCCTCTCCGCGCCCGATCCCTGCGACTGCTGGCGGAACACGACCGATGGACCGCGTGCGGTCCCAGGTGGGTTCTGTCAGGTCGAGGGCCACGCCAACGGCAATGCCGCGACCGCTGGGGGTTCCCCCTTCTCCCGGGTGGAAGAGCATTTCCTGCCCGACGTCCTTGACGTCGACGATCCCACGTGTCCGACTTTCGTCGCCGTCGGGGCCTGGGCATGACACCAACCACGGATTGGGAAAGTTTCGCTGCCGGTCATCGTCTCATCTCGGTGTTCGACACGGAGGTATGCGACAACAACCTCGGCAACGCGATCATCATGGACGGCGTCTGGCGCCATCTGCGCGGCCTGTTCCCCGACGCGTTCTTCATGCGTCTGCCTTATCTTGATAGCATCGGCCGCGAGGCGCAGACGTACCTTCGGCAAAGCCACCACGTCTTCTTCGGCGGAACGAACGCGCTCAGCAGCGACATGGACACCTACCGGCAATGGGGGGTCGACCGGTGCAACATGGACGCTGTGCGGGACGTCGTGCTTATGGGAGTCGGCTGGTGGCAGTACCAGCCGCCACCAACGCCCGCCACGGCCGATCTTCTGCGCCGGACGCTCAGCACGCATTGGCTGCACGCCGTGCGCGACAGCCACACCGCCGACATGCTGCGCGGCATCGGCATCGACAACGTGCTCGTCACCGGCTGCCCATCGCTGTGGTCCTTCACCGACGAGGACGCGGCGCTCATTCCGACAGCCCCGGCGGATCTCTGCGTGACGACGCTGACCAGCTACGCCCCTGATGCGGCGCGCGACCGCATCCTGATGGAGACCCTGATCAGCCGCTATCGGCAGGTTCTGTTGTGGGTGCAGGGCAGCGACGACCTGGCATACGCCCGGTCGCTCGGCCTTGCCGGACGGGTCGGGATTATCCGGCCCAGTCTCGCCGACTACGATGCCGTGCTGACGTCGGAGGAGCCGCTCGATTACGTGGGGCTACGGCTTCATGCCGGCATTCGCGCCTTATGCCGGCGGCGGCGCGGCCTGATCATCGGAATCGATAACCGGGCGGTCGAGATGGGCCGTGACCTGGGCCTGCCGGTGCTGGAGCGCAGCCGGATAGACCGGCTGCCGGAATGGCTTGACCACGCACCGCCATGCCGGATCCGCGTTCCGCAGGGCGCTATCGACCGCTGGAAGGCCCAGTTTCAGAACTTGGCACCGTCCGCTTCGTAACCGAAGATCTCCTCCGCGAACCCGAGCAGGCGCGCGCCGTCGGTGAGCGGGCAGAGATGGGCCGGATCGCCCCCGGGGAGCCCGAGGAAGGCGGACACGAGGCCGAAGAACCCAGGCTTGAGCCCCTCCGGCTCCGGCGCGAACGCAAGGTCGCTTTGTGCGAACCCGGTGATCGCCTGCACCTTCGGCGCCTCCAGGGGGCGGAGCGTGAACTTGTTCGCCGGCGTGGCGATCTCAATCCCCCACCTTCCGGCACCGGTCCAGGTAGAGGCGTAGGCGAACAGGGCACCCCGCTCCGTTCGTCCTGAACCGGCGAACACCGCGCCAGAGGGATGCCAGGGCAGTGACCCGCTGCGGCGGTGTTCCGCCTCCGTCGGCCATCCAGCGAGGTGGATGAAGAGATCGAGGATGTGGGGCGGGTTGATTAGGCCCCACCGTTCCAGAGGGCTGTCCGACCAGGAGCGGATGACCGGATCGGTGACCACGCGGTGTTCGAGTTCGGAAAAATCGAAGACGACGGAAAGAACGCCCCCGTCCTCCGCGATCAGGCGGCGGATCTGGTCGACGCCGCCGAAGAAGCGGCGGTTGTAGGCGGCGAAAGCCGCGGCCCCAACGGTTTCGGCGTCTCGCGCCAGCTGTTCCACCGTCGCGGCGGACATGCCGCCCGGCTTTTCCAGGAGAAGCCGTCGAGTGCCTCCGGCGAGCACCATCCCAAACACATTGGGCATCTGGTGCGGAGGAACCGCAAGGATTGCCGCATCGAAGGTGGGCAGGCGCTCGTCACCTGTGGCCGCAACCAAGGGTTCCATGCCGCCGAAACGTTCGGCAAAGGCCCCCGTGCGTTCCTCGGAGCGGCCCAGCACGGCGACTTGGGCGGGGCCGTACCCCAGGTGGAGCAGGGTCTTGGCGTATTCCGCCCCCATCGTTCCAGGACCGACGATGAGGATCCGTTGCTCAGGTGATGGGAAAACGGCGCTCACCGGTCAGCTCCAGAAGATCGAACAGCAATTCATGGGCGGGGAGCGCCTCTTCCATTGTGGGCAGAAGTGTGCTGCCCTCGCCCAGCGCGGCGTTGAGCCAAGCCAGTGTTAGCGCTGGAAAATCCACGGCTTCGCCGCCGTTGACGGTTCGTGTGGCGTAGTCCTGGCCATAGAGATAGGCAGGCTTTGTGGACGCCGGATCCCGTTCGTGGACGGCCGCTTGATCCTGGTGCTGGTCGACGACCCATTGAACGCGGGGACCAAGGATACCAAAGGCGGTTGGCGCGTTGCTGTCGGCGCGGACGGACAGGAACAGGCGGCTCCCGTCCTCGAACGCGAAGACGCCGTGGCCGCCGTAGTCCCGGAACTGGGCGCCCCGTCCGCTGGCGATGGGCACCTCCTGCACCTCTCCGTGCACGAGGCGCCCGGCGGCTCCACCGCTCAGCATCCGGGCGAAGTCGATCCAATGGATGCCATTGCAGCCGAGCCCCATTGCCCCGGACGAGACGGTGATGGTGAACGGCCCTCGCCCCGGTAGCCCGGCGTAGGCGGGCAGCGTGCGGCGGTAGAGGTTGCAGTGGACCATTATCCCGTGCCGTTTCGCGGTCTTCGCCAGATCGCGGGCGGCTTGACGGGACTGTTCGAGCGGCTTTTCCACCAGAACACGGGGTATGCCCGCCGCCGCCAGCGCGGCGAAGAGTGTCCCCCGTTCCGCCGCCGTGGTGGCGAGCACAGCGGCGTCGTGCCGCCCGCTGCCGTCAAGCGCGCTCCTCAGGTCCGGGTGGTGGATGACCTCTGCCGACGCTGCCGGTCCCAGGTCCGCCAGCGTTTCGCCGATGGCGGCGTTCGCCTCGGGGCGTGGATCGACCACATCGATCCGGGAGCGGCGGGTGGCGAGTCCGCGCAGGTGACGCAGCCCCATGCGCCCGGCGCCGACGATCAGGAGTTTCATCCCCGGCTTCCCGTCCGTCCGAACATCATGGTCCGTAATGTGCAGTCGATCCCCTCCTGCGGCGTTCCGGCCAGAAGACCGCTGTAATCGGAGAAGAAGACGTCGAGCAGCCGTGCATAGCCCGCGGCCTCGGCTCGCCGGTGGACCTCGTTGCGGTCGATGAACCAGCTCGGCGTCCAGCCGATATAAGTTCCAGCATGGGGACCATAGGACAGAGTAAGGTTCTGCCGCATCGCAAAGGACGCCCCTTCGGTGCAGAGAAGCCGTGTCAGATAGACAACATCCGCGCCGAAGGCGAACAGGCGGTCAAGGATCGCACCGTAATCCTCGATGTATTGAATGACACTCGATGCGATCAGGACGTCGGTCGTGGGCGCTTCGTCGAGCGTTTCGACGAAGCGCGGCTTCACGGGATGCCCGGCGAACAGCTCCTCGCCGCGGCGGACATTGCTGGGAAGTTCGACAATCATGTAGTTCACGGCGTCGGGACGGGGAAGTCCGCCGACGATGGGAACGAAGAGATTGCCGACGCCGCCCCCGAAATCGACCACCCGCACACGCCCCGCGGAGCGCAGCCGGTCAGCAATGACCGCAGCGACGGGTGCGAGATAATGCTCCAGGAAGAACCGGTGCCCGGGCCGCGCGTCCTGGTCCCGACGCAATGACCAGGACACGGTATCGATCCATTCGGGACAATCGAAGATCGCCCCGAACGGCTGTCGGTCGTCGTCGGGAAGGGGCTCGAATGGATGCATAGGGGGAAGACCGCTCCCGGCGCCGGTTTGCGAAGGTGCGCGCATTAGATGCCAAGGCGCTCGGACGGGTCAACGCGTTTCCGGCCGGCCAAGCCTTGGCATCGGGGTTCGGCCGGGGTTTAATAGCGCCCGGCATTCGCATCAACGTGCATCGGCATCGATGAAGGTTCTCGTCGTCAACACTGCGAACGGTTCGGGCGGCGCCGAGCGCATGGCGCAACGGCTGGCCGACGGGCTCGCGGATCGTGGCGTGGATGCACGGATCGCCGTCGGTTTCGTACAGCGGGAGGGACCCGGCGTCGTGGCTCTCTCCCGTCGGCGCGACGGGCCTTCGCACAACCCGGCGGCACCGCCGCCGGCCGGGCCGGACGATCGGAAATGGGCGCTGCGATCGGGGCTGGAGGACTTCTTTTACCCCGCAACCTGGGACCTTCTGGGCTGCGATGGTTGGCGGCCGGACCTCGTTCATCTGCACAACCTTCACGGCGGCTATTTCGACTTGCGGGTCTTGCCATGGTTGTCGGGCGAGGTGCCGGTCGTGCTCACGCTGCACGACCAGTGGCTCCTGACCGGCCACTGCGCTCACCCGATCGGCTGCGATCGTTGGCGGACGGGCTGCGGCGACTGCCCCGACCTGGGACTGTACCCGCCGATTCCAGTCGACAACACGGCCAACAATCACCGGCGCAAGGGGGAGATCTTCTCGGCATCGCGGCTATGGCTGACGGCGCCGTCCCGCTGGCTGCTCGACCGGGCGCTGTCGAGTCATCTGGCGCCCGCGGTTCGGGGCGCGCGCTGCCTGCCGAACGGGATTGATTTGACAGCCTTCACTCCCGGTGACCGGTCGGCCGCGCGCCGCCGCCTCAACCTGACGGAAGACGCCTTTGTCATGCTTTTTGCCGCCAACGGCGGGCACAGCAATCCTTGGCGCGACTTTCCGGCGATGCTGGAGGTCTTCCGACGGACGGCGGGCCGACTGACCGGCCGAACCTGTCGCCTGCTCGTGCTCGGTCTTCGGGAGGGGAACGGCGACCTCGGCGACCCGCGGATCGAGCCGGTTCCTTTCGTGGAGGACATGGCGGATTTGGCGGACCATTACCGGGCCGCTGACGCCTATCTGCACATCGCGCGGGCCGACACCTTTCCAAGCGTCGTTCTGGAGGCAATGGCCTGCGGTACGCCAGTGGCCGCGAACGCGGTCGGCGGCATCCCGGAGCAGGTGCCGAGCGGGGAGGCCGGCTTCCTGTTCCCCACGGGCGCGCTGGAAGAGGCGGTCGCCTTTCTGGTCACGCTTGCGAACGATGCGGCGCTTGGCGCTCGTCTTGGAGCCAACGCCGCGCGGCACGCCCGCCGTTTTGATGCGGAGGTGTGGGTCGACTCCCATCTCGACTGGTACAGGGATATCCTGGCGGGGCAAGATGCGGGGGGCGATCGCCGCCGGTGATCCCCTCGCGCTTGCCTTCGCGCTGAACGAGCGTTGGCAAAGCCCGCGCGTCCGCGCCCAGGTCGAGGAGAGCGCCGCGCTCCCGCCGTCCGTCCAGGCCGGACGCTACCGGGACCTGTTCCGCGCGCGGTTGGAGAAGCGGGCCAGTTGAGCCGTTGACGACCGTCCTATTCGTCGTAAGCGGCCAAGGTTGCCGCGCGCGGGAAGGGGTGCGGATGCGTCTCCCACTCGCGCCGCAGCATCTCGTAAACGTGCACGTCGTGCCATTGGCCGTACTTGAAGACGTGTTCGCGATAGACGCCGACTTGGCGATAGTGAAGAAGCGACTGCAGTTTCAACACCTTGGCGTTGCCTGCCATGAACGAATTCACCACCTTGTTCATGTCGAGCGCGTAGAACGCGTAATCCATGATGAAGGTATGCATGTAGCCGCCAAGCCGGCGGCGATCCTCCGCATCCGCAAAGTAGTGGCCGGTCGAGCAGTGCCGGTTGGCTCGGTCGATCTGCGCGAAGGCGAGATAGCCGACCGGACGTCCTTCATTCTCGATCACGAAGTGGCGCATGTCCTGGCGCGTTTCGCAGCGCGTCAGCCAAGCCCGCTGCTCCTCGACGCCGTGGTCGACATCGGTGAACATCCAGCGCGTGACGTCGGGCCGCTTTCGCCAATCCAGCAGCATCGCGGCGTCGTCGGCGGTGGGGCGGCGAAAGCGGAACATTCTCGGTCTGCCTTAACTCAGGGAAGCTGGCGCGTGGTCACGGCGCGGCTGCTGGCTTGGTCACGAACCAGAAGCTGCAGAACGGCTCGATCACGGCACGGCCGGCGAACGCTTCGTGCACGGCCTTGATGACGCCGGGGTGGCCGATGCCGGGCAGGTAGTCGTCCTCGGCGCGCGCGTCGATCCGGGTCCGCATGTCCGGCGACAGCGCGCCGTAGTGTGCCTCGCAGTCGTGGCCGCAGAGCACGCCGCCGGGCCGGAGCCGCTCGTACCATCGGGCGATGTCGGCCGTCACCGGGGAGTAGCGATGGTCGCCGTCGATGAAGACGAGGTCGAGGTCGTGGTCCGGGATGTGGAGCAGCGCGTCCAGCGAAGGCATGCGGTGCGGCACGACGGTCCCGGCGAAGCCCAGCGCGTCCATATTGGCGCGGAACAGCGCGAAGATGTCCGTGGTCTGCGCTGCCGGGACGGTCCAGGTGCCAGCGCTGCCGCCCCAGGTGTCGATGGCGTGCACCACGCCGCTTGCAGTTCGGGCGACGTTGGCCAGGACTGCGGTGGAGAAACCCTTCCAGGAGCCGATCTCCACCACCTTCAGGCCGGGCCGGGCCACCTGCCGTGCGACCCGGTCGAGCGCCAGCGCTTCGGGCAGGCCAAACACCTCGGTGATGTCCAGCGGCACCAGCCGCTTGAGGAAGCCCATCAACTCCACGCCCCATCGGGCATGGAGCGCGCCTTCCGGGTCGCCGCGCCGCTCCGCGTCCGCCAGCCGTTCCGCCATCAGCGGGCGCAGGGCTTCGACCGCCTCGCCCAGGCGTTTGGTAAGGTGCAGCGCCTGGGCCAAATAGACGCGCGCAGAAACCATGTCGGGCTTGGCCGCCAGGGCAGCCCGGAACGCCTCGATGGCTGCGGGCAGGTTGCCCTTCATCTGCAGCGTCAGGCCCAGATAGGCCCGCGCCTCCGCATAACCGGGCCGTAGGCCGAGCGCCGCGCGGTAACAGGCCTCTGCCGTTTCCAGATCGCCGACGCGCCGATGGGCGCAGCCGAGGAAGGAATGCGCGCGCGCATCGTTCGGCGCAAGCGCCACTGCCCGGCTCAGGCAGCCGATGGCGTCGTCGGTGCGGCCGTCCTGGTGCGCGATGATGCCCGACAGGGCCAGTGCGGCCGCGTTGTCCGGATCGTGATCCAGCGCCTCCCGGCACGCGGCGTCCGCTTCGGCCCTCCGCTGTCGCCGATGGAGGTCCTCGGCCAGGGCGACCAGCGCGGCGGGGGCGGCTTCGGTTTCGGTCATCGGGGGCGGCCTTGCGCGTCGTTTGCGGGGAGGGGGCTTGCGGGCAGCCCACGATCAGTGCGGCAGATACGGTTTCGAGGGCGTTAATCCGGCACGCGCGGGTTGCCGCCCGACGGCGGACGGATCAATAGGCGAGGGCGCCACCGTCCACCGGCAGCAGCGCGCCGGTGATCCAACGGCTGGCGTCGGACAGCAGGAAGGCGATGGCGTTCGCCACGTCGTCGGGCTGGCCCAGGCCCATGGGCTGGTGCTCGATCATCCTGGCGAACTGGTCCGCGGTCAGCTTCAGGCGCGCCTGACGGACAAGCTCCGTCTCAACCAGCGCCGGCACCACGCAGTTCACCCGGATGCCGTCGCGCAGCAGTTCCAGTGCCAGCCCCTTGGTGGCCGCCTGTACGCCGCCCTTGCTGGCGGCGTAGACCACGTTGCCCGGCGTGCCGATCTGCCCGGCGATGGAGGAGACGAAGACCAGAGCCGCTTTCTCCGCGCGCACGCCCTTTTGCCGCAGCCCCTTGGCGAGCGCCAGCGCACTGCCAAGGTTGGTGTCGATGATGCGGTCGAAAAAGGCTTGGTCGAAGGAACGGATCGGCCGGGTCTCCTGGATCCCGGCACAGTGCGCGAGGCCGTCCAGCGGCCCGCCCGCCTCGACCAATCCCTTGACCCAGCCGGGCACGGCGTCGAGGTCGGCCAGATCAAAGGCCGCCGCCGCGTGCCCGTCGCCCGGCAGTTCGGCCAGCGTCTCCTCGAGCCGTCCGCGGTCGCGGCCGCCGAGCGTCACCCGCGCGCCCAGGCGGGCCAGCAGAATCGCCGTCGCCTGGCCGATGCCGGAGGAGGCACCGGTCACCACCAGATGGCGGCCCGTCAGGTTCATGGGATTGAAGGGGACGTTGGAAGGTTTGCCGGTCATCATGGGATCCCCGCTCACACCACCATCGCCGGCCAGTCGTCGGGGATCTCGATCACCTGGGCGGGCGGGATAGGACCCACGTCGGCGACCAGCGCCCCCCAGGACCAGCCCACGCCGAATCCGGCCATCAGCATCTTGCGGCGGTGGGCCGTCAGGTCCTCGCCCAAGCGATGGCTGATCGCCAGGGGGATGGAGGCGGAACTGGTGTTGCCGAACTCCGCCATGTCGACCACGAAGCGGTCTTCCGCGAAGCCGGTCTTCTTGCGCAGGTGGTCGAGCATGAACTTGTTGGCTTGGTGCAGCACCGCCCAGTCCACGGCGTCCACCGTGGTGCCGGCTAGCTCCAGCACCTCCTTGACAAGAGGCGGCACAGCCTTGAGCGTAAAGGAGAAAACCTCGGCTCCGTTGAGCGTCAGGCGCGAATCGTGGAAGAGTTGCGCCTCCTCCTCGGCCGTGCGCGGCGTGCCGGGCGGCACCAGGGTGTGGCGGCGTCCGCCGGCCTTGATGCGGATGTGCGGCGCGCCCGCGCCATCGGTGCCCGCCACGACGTGCATGGGCGGCGCGTCGGCGGCGCGCTCCAGCGCCGTCGCCGATCCGGCGTCGCCGAACAGCGGCAGCGTGGCGCGGTCGTCGGGCCGCAGGTGGCGCGACGACGTGTCGCCGCACAGCACCAGCGCCCGGCCGCGTCCCGGATCCGGCACCAGCCCGGAGAGCAGGCGTGACGCGATCCACGTGCCGTAGACGAAGCCCGAGCAGCCGAGCGCCACGTCGAAGCAGGCGGCCGACGTGGACAGGCCCAGGCGCTTCTGCATGACGCAGGCGGTGGCCGGAAGGTTGTAGTCCGCGTCCTGCGAGACGAAGACGAGCACGTCGATGCTGCCCGGATCCCAGCCGAGTTGCTCCAACAGCCCCTCCGCGGCAGCCACGCACAGGTCGGAGGCGCACAGGTGGGCGGGCAGGATGCGGCGCTCCCGCACGCCGGTGGAGGCGCACAGCTTCTCCGCTTCCTCCCGCGTGAAGGGGGCGGGGTCCTCCAGGAAGGAGTGGCGGCGCTGCGGCACGGCAGCCCGGACACCGGCGATCCGCACCCCGTCGACGACGGCCTTGACCATGGTCCCTCCGCTTTCCTCCGCGTCGGCGTGGTTGTCGCAGCCGGCGGCATGTCTTGAAACCCATCTCCCCCAGGGGTAACAGGAGAGCCGCGTCGATGCTAGATCCAGGGGGTGTCCAAATGGTTGATACGGCGGCCGCGGCCACGCCCGTGCGATTGGAACAGGCCATCCCGCCCGGCGCGTACCACGACCCTGCGGTGTTCGCCCGCGAGATGGAACGCATCTTCCGGCGCTGCTGGCTGTTCGCCGGCGTCACGGACGACCTGCGGAACGACAACGACTTCATCACGGTCGAACTGGCCGGCACCTCGGTGATGGTGCGCAACGTCGGCGGCGAGTTGCGGGCGCTGCACAACGTCTGTTCGCACCGCTTCGCGAAGATCCACGACAAGCCCTGCGGCAACGGGCGGGCGACCTGCCCCTACCATGGCTGGACCTACAACGGCGACGGCGTGCCGGTCGGCATCCCCGGGAACGAGAGCTTCTTCGGCTACGACCGGGCGCAGCGCGAGCGGCTGGCGCTGAAGCGGTTCGAGGTGGCGGCGCGCGGGCGCTTCGTCTTCGTGCGGCTGGAGCCGGGCGGACCATCGCTGGACGAGCACCTGGGGGCGTACGGACCGCTGCTCGACCACGCGTCGGAGATCTTTGTCGATCGCTTCGACGATCAAACGATGCCGTGGGCCACCAACTGGAAGATCGGCGTGGAAAGCGTGCTGGAGGTCTACCACGTCGCCAGCGTCCATCCGGAAACCTTCAAGCCGTTCTTCAAGCCGATCTGGCAAGTGTCTGAAGCCGGTGAACATTCGCGCGGCATCGCCACGCTGTCCGACATCGGCGAGCGGTATTGGAACGGACTCGTCAGGCATTTGGGGCTGAAACGGACGGGCGAACATCACGACTATGACAACATCGTGATCTTTCCCAATCTTGCCATCGGCATCACGCATGGCGCGATGTTGAGCGTGCAGACCTACGACCCGATGGCGCCGGAGCGCTGCAACCTGCGCTTCCGCCTGTTTCTTTGCGATGCCGATCGCCGGGACGGGCCGGTGCGCCGCCATATCGAGGATTCTTTGAGGAGCGTCAACCTGCGGGTGCTGGACGAAGATCGCGTGATCTGCGAAACCGTACAGCAGGGGATCCGGCAGGTGGAGCGGCCGGCGGTACCCGGGGCTAACGAGGCCCGGATCCACAGCTTCCACCAGGCCTATCGCCGACACATGCACGAGAATGGCTGAAGGCCCGGCCGGGTGGCGGCATTCAGTGCGCGCGGGGAGGGCAGTATACCTCGCGTAAACGATTGGAAACCATACTGCCCACAAATCTCGAAAGTGTGCATGATGCGTCCGTTGATCGCGCAAGCCCCACCGCTGGAACCGACCGTCCGCCTTTACCGCCAACTGCGGCTGATCCGCGTGGTGGAGGAAGAGGTCGCTCGCGTCTATCCGACCGACAGGATCAAGAGCCCGGTCCACCTGTCGATCGGCCAGGAATTCGTGGCGGTGGGCGTGTGCGACGTGCTGGAGCCGCGCGACCACGTGTCGATCACCTATCGCGGCCATGCCGCCTATCTGGCCAAGGGTGGCGATCTCAGGGGCATGATCGCCGAGATGTACGGCAAGAAGGCCGGCTGTGCCCAGGGCCGCGGCGGCTCGATGCACCTCGTCGACCTGAGTGCCGGCGTCATCGGCGCGTCGGCGGTGGTCGGCACCTCGATCCCCGTGGCCGCCGGATTCGCCCTCGCCGCCAAGCGCCGGAAGACCGGCGCGGTGGTCGCCTGCTTCCTGGGCGATGGCGCCAGCGAGGAAGGGTGCTTCTACGAGACGCTGAACTTCGCGGCGCTGCACAAGCTGCCGATCCTGTTCGTCTGCGAAAACAACGGCTATGCCATTCACGAACCGCTGTCGAAGCGCTGGGCGACCGACCGGCTGACCGAGCGCGTCGCCACCTTCGGCATTCCTGCGGAGAGGCTGACCGACGGCGACGTTTTCACCGTACGCAACGCGGCGAAGGCCGCCGTCGAGGCCATGCGCGCCAGCGGCGGGCCCGCGTTCCTGGAGGTGGCCTGCTACCGCTGGCAGGAACACGTCGGGCCCAACCAGGACTACGATCAGGGTTACCGCCCGGCGTCCGAACTGGCGCCCTGGGTGGCCGACGATCAGGTGCCGCGCCTGGCCGGCATGCTGGATCCGTCGGTCGTCGAGCGCATCGACGCCGAAATCCGCAACGCCGTAGCCGATGCCTTCGCCTTCGCCGAAGAGACGCCCTTCCCGGACCCCGAGGATCTTTATGACCACGTCTACGCCTGAGGGGCGCCTGCTGCGCTACGTCGACGCCCTGTGTGAAGCCTTCGCACAGGAGATGCGGCGCGACGAGAACGTCTTCGTCTTCGGTCTCGATGTCGACGATCACAAGGCGATCCAGGGTTCCACCCGTGGCCTGCTGGCCGAGTTCGGGCCTGAGCGCGTGTTCACCACGCCCCTGTCGGAGGACGCCATGACCGGCGTCGCGATCGGTGCGGCGATGTCCGGCATGCGGCCCGTCCACACGCACATCCGTATGGACTTCCTGCTGCTGTGCATGAACCAGCTCGTCAACATCGCCGCCAAGGCCCGCTACATGTACGGCGGGACGGTGAGCGTGCCGATGGTCGTGCGCTCCATGATCGGCAAGTCGTGGGGGCAGGGGGCACAGCACAGCCAGGCGCTGCATTCCATGTTCATGCATGTGCCGGGGCTCAAGGTCGTCGCGCCCTCGAACGCGCACGACGCCAAGGGCTGCATGATCGCCGCCATCCGCGACGACAATCCCGTGATCTTCATGGAGCACCGGCTGCTCTACCCCACGGAGGCCTATGTCCCCGAGACCCCGTACGAAGTGCGGCCGGGCAAGGCGCGCGTCGTGGCGCCGGGTGACGACGTAACGGTGGTCGGCATCTCCAACATGGTGGTGGAGTGCCTGCGCGCCCGCGAGCTGCTGGCCGAGGTCGGCATCACGGCGGAGGTCATCGACCCGATCTGGCTGACGCCGCTGGACCTCGACACCATCGTCGACTCGGCCCGCCGCACGCGCCGCCTGCTGGTCGCCGACAACGGCTGGACGGCCTGCGGCGCCGGGGCGGAGATCATCGCCGGCGTGCTGGAACGCGCGGGTCCCGACGCGGGCATCGCCGTCAAGCGCATCGGCTTCGCGCCGACCTCCTGCCCGCCCTCTCCGCCGCTGGAGGCGGAGTTCTACCCCAACCCCGGCACCGTGGCCGCCACGGTGCACGCCATGGTCCGTCCACAGGCTGCCGGCTGGGTTCCGGATCCGGAGCGCACGAAGCTTGCCTACCAGACGCAGTTCCGCGGACCGTTCTGAGCCGCGCCACGGATCGCAAGGAGAACCTGAAGCGATGTTCTACGAGTTGGCCGCTCCCTCCTGGGGGACGGAGGAAATCGAAGCGATGCAACGTGTCATCGCGTCCGGCCGGTTCACCATGGGCGAACAGGTTGCCGCGTTCGAGCGCGAATTCGCCGCCTACTTCGGCATGAAGCATGGCATCATGGTGAACTCCGGCTCCTCGGCCAACCTCGTGGCCGTGGCGGCGCTGTTCTACAAGAAGGACCGGCCGCTCCAGCGCGGGGACGAGGTCATTGTCCCGGCCATCTCCTGGGCGACCACGTACCATCCGCTCCAGCAGTACGGGCTGAAGCTGCGCTTCGTCGACGTCGAGCTGGACACGCTGAACATCGACGTGTCGAAGCTGGAGCAGGCGCTGACGCCGAAGACGCGCGCCATCGTCGCGGTGTCGATCCTCGGCAATCCGGCCGCGCTGGACGTGATGCGCGCCTTCGCCGACGCGCACGGCCTGTACTTCATCGAGGACAACTGCGAATCGATGGACGCCGAGCTGAACGGCAAGAAGGCCGGCACCTTCGGCGACCTCAACACCTTCAGCTTCTTCTTCT